>Ga0169931_10015031_pt1 | contig 10407 bp, 10 predicted proteins | sample Kivu_15m_20L_FD_129675 | JGI IMG/M metagenome (GOLD analysis project Ga0169931, IMG submission 129675) | Freshwater microbial communities from Lake Kivu, Western Province, Rwanda to study Microbial Dark Matter (Phase II) - Kivu_15m_20L... | ecosystem: Environmental > Aquatic > Freshwater > Lake... | reverse complement strand
CCGCTCAATTTAGCATGAATCGCCTTTTACTTGAGGGACTTAGGCGCGAAATCGTGGACTTTCCCGCAGCGTCTCGCTAAAATCCGCGTTCTCTTTTGAAAACAAGCCTCCCCGAGCCCCCGACATGAGTGATGCCAAGATGGACAAGACGCGGCGCAACCTGATCTCGGCCACCGCCGCCGTCGGCGCCGCAGCCGGCGCCGGCGCCGCAGTGCCCTTCGTCTGGAGCTGGTGGCCTTCCGAGCGCGCCAAGGCCGCCGGGGCGCCGGTGGAGGTGGACGTCTCGCGCATGGAGCCGGGCGAGCTGAAGATCATTGAGTGGCGCGGCAAGCCGGTGTGGGTGGTCCGCCGCACTAAGGAGATGCTGGATTCGCTCAAGGCGGTGGCGGCGCAGCTCACCGACCCGTCCTCGTCGGCCTCGGCGCAGCCGGAGTACGCGAAGAACGAAACCCGCGCGGTGAAGCCCGAGTACATGGTGATGGAGGGCGTGTGCACGCACCTGGGCTGCTCGCCGCAGCTGAAGGGCGTCGACGCCAGGGCGGAGATGGGCGGGGACTGGGCGGGCGGTTTCTACTGCCCCTGCCACGGCTCCAAGTTCGACTACGCCGGCCGCGTGTTCAAGGGGGCGCCCGCGCCACTCAACCTGCCGGTGCCGCCGCATACCTACCTGTCCGAGGGCACCATCCTGATCGGCGACGATAAGAAGGGGGCGTAAGCGCATGAACCGCCTGCTGACCGCCGCCTGGGACTGGTTCGACGCGAGGATGCCCACGGTCGGGGAGGAATTCCGCAAGCACGCCTCCGAGTACTACGCGCCGAAGAACTTCAACTTCTGGTACTACTTCGGCGCCCTGGCGATCCTGGTGCTGGTGATCCAGATCGTCTCGGGCATCTTCCTCACCATGAACTACAAGCCCGACGCCGGGCTCGCCTTCGGCTCGGTCGAGTACATCATGCGCGACGTGCCCGGGGGCTGGCTGATCCGCTACATCCATTCCACCGGGGCTTCGGCGTTCTTCGTCGTGGTCTACCTGCACATGTTCCGCAGCATGCTCTACGGCTCGTACAAGCAGCCGCGCGAGCTGGTGTGGATCTTCGGCGTGCTGATCTACCTCACGCTGATGGGCGAGGCCTTCTTCGGCTACCTGCTGCCTTGGGGCCAGATGTCGTACTGGGGCGCGCAGGTGATCGTGAACCTCTTCGGCACCATCCCGTTCATCGGCCCAGACCTCGCGATCTGGATCCGCGGCGACTACGTGGTGGGCGACGCGACGCTGAACCGCTTCTTCGCCCTGCACGTGATCGCGCTGCCGCTGGCGCTGCTCGGGCTGATCGCGGCGCACATCCTGGCGCTGCACGACGTCGGCTCCAACAATCCCGACGGTATCGACATCAAGAAGAAGAAGGACGCCAACGGCCACCCGCTGGACGGGTTGCCTTTCCACCCGTACTACACGGTGAAGGACATCGCCGGCGCCATCGTGTTCCTCGCGGTGTTCTGCGCCATCCTGTTCTTCGCCCCGGAGATGGGCGGCTACTTCCTGGAGTACAACAACTTCATCCCCGCCGACCCCCTGAAGACCCCGGAGCACATCGCGCCGGTTTGGTACTTCACGCCCTACTACTCGATCCTGCGCGCGGTGCCGCCCCTGTTCAACTCGCAGTTCCCGGGGGTGATGGCGATGGGGCTGGCCACCATGATCCTGTTCTTCCTGCCGTGGCTGGACCGCAGCCCGGTGCGCTCGATCCGCTACCGCGGCGTGTACTACAAGAGCGCGCTGGCGATCTTCGTGGTGGTGTTCCTGGTGCTGGGCTACCTCGGGGTCAAGCCCACCACGGTGTGGGGCCAGTTCGGCTTCGACGCCTTCTTCCTCGACACCAAGGACATCGCCACCTGGGTGGCGCGCCTGTGCACGATCCTGTACTTCGCCTTCTTCGTGCTCATGCCCTGGTACACCGCCATCGACAAGTGCAAGCCGGAACCTGAGAGGGTGACGTGATGAAACAGCTGCTGCGTTTCTTCCTGCTGCCTCTCCTGCTCGCGCCGCTCCTCGCCTGGGGCGCCGGCGGCGGCTACCGCCTGGACCGCGCGCCGATCGACCCCAACGACCTGGTGAGCCTGCAGTCGGGGGCGCGCACCTTCGTCAACTACTGCATGAACTGCCACGGCGCGCAGTACATGCGCTACAACCGCCTCACCGAGATCGGCCTGACCGAGGCGCAGATCCGAGACAACTTCATCTTCACCGGCGACAAGGTCGGCGACACCATGAAGGTGGCGATGAGCGTGAAGGACGGCAAGGCCTGGTTCGGCGTGCCGCCGCCCGACCTGTCGGTGATCGGCCGCTCGCGCGGCGCCGACTGGCTCTACACCTACCTGCGCACCTTCTACCGCGATCCGAAGACGGTGACCGGCTGGAACAACGCCGCGTTCCCGCAGGTGGCGATGCCGCACGCGCTGTGGACGCTGCAGGGCGAGCGCAGCTACGACCCGGCCAAGGGCGAGTGGAAGCAGCTCACCGCGGGCAGCCTGTCGCCGGTGCAGTACGACGTCCTGTCGCGCGACCTGGTCAACTTCCTCGTCTACGTCGGCGAGCCGGTGGCCGGCAAGAGGAAGAGCATCGGCACCGTGGTCCTGTTCATCCTCGGCATCCTGTTCATCTTTGCCTACGCGCTGAAGAAGGAATACTGGAAAGACGTGAAGTAGGTACAGGGGGGATAGCGGTTTGGCGCGCAAGCGCGCCAAACCTCTCCTCCCCCGTACCCCCTTCCCCGCGATCAAACGATGTTGAGCCGGGACACTTTCCCGGCTTTTTTCTCTGTTCCGCGAAAGACCCCGCACCATGATGCAACTGTATTCCGGCACCACCTGCCCCTTCAGCCACCGCTGCCGCTTCGTGCTCTACGAGAAGGGCATGGACTTCCAGGTCATCGACGTCGACATGTACAACAAGCCCGAGGACCTGGCGGTGATGAATCCCTACAACCGCCTGCCGGTGCTGGTGGAGCGGGACCTGGTCCTGTACGAGTCCAACATCATCAACGAGTACATCGACGAGCGCTTTCCGCACCCGCAGCTGATGCCGGCCGACCCGGTGATGCGCGCGCGCGCGCGCCTGATGCTGTTCAACATGGAGGTGGAGCTGTTCTCCCAGATCGAGGCCCTGGAGTCGGGCAAGGAGAAGCAGGTCGACCGCGCCAAGCAGCAGGTGCAGGACCGCCTGATCGAGCTCGCCCCCGTGTTCACCAAGACCAAGTACATGCTGGGCGACGACTTCACCATGCTGGACGTGGCGATCGCGCCGCTGCTGTGGCGCCTGGACCACTTCGGCATCCGGCTGGGCAAGCCCGCCGCGGCGCTGATGAAGTACGCCGAGCGCATCTTCTCGCGCCCGGCCTTCATCGAGGCCCTGACCCCCTCCGAAAAGGTCATGCGCAAGTAAATTAGGGACAGACCACGTTTATCCCGCACGTTGCCGATGCCCAACGCCGAGATCCCCACCAAGCCCTACCTGCTGCGCGCCCTGTACGAGTGGTGCGTGGACAACGGCTACACGCCGCACCTGGCGCTGAAGGTGGACGCGCAGGCGCAGGTGCCGGTGGAGTACGTCAAGGACGGCGAGATCACCCTCAACATCGCGCCCTCGGCGGTGCACAAGCTGCAGATGGGCAACGAATTGATCGAGTTCTCGGCGCGCTTCGGCGGCGTCGCGCACCAGATCGTGGCGCCGGTGGCGAGCGTGTTCGCGCTGTACGCGCGCGAGACCGGGCAGGGCATGACCTTCGAGGTCGACGCGCCCAAGCCCGCGGTCCAGGCCGATGCCGAGGGCGAGCCGGCGGTGCCGGTGCTGACATCGCCGGCGGTGCTGGTGCCCTCCCGGGACGCGACTCCTTCCGCTCCCGCGCCTTCGCCCGAGCCCACGAAGCCGACTGGCGGCAAACCCCAGCTCAGGCGAATCAAGTAGGCGCATAATCCGCGCCATCCAGTCCCGGCCGGCTTAGCTCAGTTGGTAGAGCAGCGGTTTTGTAAACCGAAGGTCGCGGGTTCGATTCCTGCAGCCGGCACCATATTAATCAGCCCGAGAGCGTGTAGAGCAGCGTGTCCAGGTCCGGGCAGAAAGGCAGGCCAAGGTGCTCGTAGTCATCGCCGGTATTGACGATAATGGCGCAGTCCCCGCCGCGCAGGCGCGCGAATCCGTCCGCTAGCTTGGCGTCGCCCACCTGGCCTGTGAGCGCGACCACGATTACCATGGCGATAGTGTAACGTGCCGCCCGGAATGCTTTACGCAAAACGCATCGTCATGGCGGTGTTCTGGAGCGGGGCCGCGCGGCGGTGAACATCCTTCTGCGCAGCATGGACCTTTTCACCACGGTCTTCCTAGCTCGGCGTCGGCGGCACCGTGAAGTTCCCCGGCACCGGTGCGAAGGCGCAAATGTTACCGATCGGTAAAATTTGGGGCGAACTACAGCACGGTGGTGCCGGTGAGGGCGGCGGGCATGGCGCTCAAAGCTTCGCCGCCAGTTCGGCGCCCTCCAGCATGGCGCGCTTGGCGTCCAGCTCCCCGGCTTCCTTCGCGCCGCCGATCAGGTGCGTCCCCTGCAGCTCGCGCTTGGGTTCCTGGCCGGCGCACAGGATGATGGTGTCGGCCTCGATCACCTGTTCCTTGCCGTCGATCGCGATGTGCAGGCCGGCGTCGTTGATGCGCCGGTACTCGACGCCCTTCAGCATCTTGACGCCATTCCTCGCCAGCTCTGCGCGGTGCACCCAGCCCGTGGTGCGCCCCAGCGTGCTGCCAAAGACGGTGCTGGAGCGCTTGAGCATCGTGATCCGGTGCGAGGGTGTCGCGGCCGGCAGGCCTTTGGGATCGAGGCCGCCCGCGTGGGCGAGCGACTCATCGATTCCCCAGTGGCAGGTGAACGCATTCGGCTCGAGGGTCGAGCGCGTATTTCGCTCCAGCAGCCAGACAGCGACATCGAAGCCGATGCCCCCGGCGCCGACAATGGCCACGTTCGCGCCGACCGCGGCTTTCCCGGTGAGCACGTCCACGTAACCGACGACCTTCGGGTGCTCGATGCCGGGAATCGATGGCTTGCGCGGATCGATGCCCGAGGCAAGGACCACTTCGTCAAAGCCGTTCAGTTCAGCCTGGGTCGCGGCATGGCCAAGCAGGACCTTCACGCCTGCGCGGCGCAGCCGCTCCGCGTAATAGGTCACCGATTCGGCGAACTCCTGCTTGCCGGGAATGCGCTTCGCGAGATTGAACTGGCCGCCCAATTCGGAGGCTTTCTCGAACAGCACCACTTCGTGGCCGCGTTCGCTGGCGACTGCGGCGCAGGACAGGCCGGCGGGGCCGCCGCCCACCACCGCGATGCGCTTGCGGGCAGGCGCCTTCGTGTAGACCAGCCTGCTCTCGCGCCCGGCGCGCGGATTCACCACGCAGCTTGCCGGTTGGCCGATGAAGTAATGGTCCAGGCAGGCCTGGTTGCAGGCGATGCAGATGTTGATGCCGGCGCGGTCACCGGCCTTGGCCTTGTTCGCGAACTCCGCGTCCGACAGCATGGCGCGCGCGAGCGACACCATGTCCGCGTCACCGCGCGCGAGCAAGTCCTCGGCGATCTCGGGCGCATTGATTCGATTGGAGGCCACGGTCGGGATCCCGACCGCCTGCTTGATGCGCCGCGTCGCCCACGAGAATCCCGCGCGGGGCACTGCCTGCGCGATGGTCGGGATGCGCGCCTCGTGCCAGCCGATGCCGGTGTTCAGCAGGCTGGCGCCTGCCTTCTCGGTAGCCTTCGCCACCGAGACGATCTCGTCGCCGGTGAGGCCGCCCTCGACGAGGTCCAGTGCAGAGATGCGGTAAACAATGATGAATTCCGGACCGGTGGCGATGCGGGTCTGGTGCACGATCTCGCAGGCCAAGCGCATGCGGTTCTCGAGCGATCCGCCCCATTCGTCGGTGCGCTGATTGGTGCGCAGCGCAAGGAACTGGGTAATCAGGTAACCCTCGGAGCCCATGATCTCGACGCCGTCATAGCCGGCGGTTTGTGCCAGCACCGCGGCGCCCACGAAATCGCCGATGGTCTGCTCGATTTCCGGCGCGGTCATCTCGCGCGGCGCATGCTGGTTGATGCCGGATTTCACCGGCGAGGGCGCGACGATACGGTCGTGGAAGCCGTAGCGGCCCGAGTGCAGCAACTGCAGGACGATGCGGCCGCCGGCCTCGTGCACGGCCTGCGGGATCACCTTGTGGCGCGCCGCGTCCTCCCGGGTGCTCATCTGCGCGCGGTGCGGGCTGAGTTCGCCGGCGTCGTTGGGGGAGAATCCGCCGGTGACGATCAGCGCCGCGCCGCCGCGGGCACGTTCGGCGTAGAACTCCGCGAGGCGCGGCATGCCGTCCGGGCGCGCCTCCAGCCCGGTATGCATCGAGCCCATGAGGATGCGGTTGGGCAGGCGCGCACCGCCTGGCAGGTCGAGCGGTCGAAAAAGATTCGGATAGGCGGCCATAGTGGGCGGCATTCTAACTGCTGGAAATCAGGGACAGTCCACGGTTTCGCCGCCCGGTCTGGAAGGCGATCGCCGCCGTCCCCTTCGGCCAGACCATCACCTATGGCGAACTCGCGCGCCGCGCCGGCGCCGCGGGCAGTGCGCGCGCGGCCGGCGCCGCCACCGGGCGCAACCCGATTGGGGTCGTCGTGCCCTGCCACCGCATCATGGGTTCGGACGGCTCGCTCACCGGCTACGCGGGGGGCTGGCGAAGAAGCGCGCCCTGCTCGAACTGGAGGGTGCGCTGGGCGAGCAACCGCAGGTCTGAGTCGCCGCGTCGGCGGCGCGCGGAACGCGGATCGGCCTGCGAAGGGCGCTACCTGCGCGCGAGCGCGCCGTATGCCTTTACCTCCGCTTCCAGCGTTTCCAACCTGCGGTCGCGGATGCCGAGCTGGCGAAGGCACTCCGCCGTGTCGAACAGGTAGTCGCAGCAGCGTCCCATCGGCCCGCTGCCGGTTGCGAGCAGGCGGGCGACCTCGGCGTCCGCTAGCCCGGGCGCGTAGCGCTCATGCCGGCGATTGGCGGTGAACGCGATCGCCGGCTCGGGACCCTTGGTGGTGTATGCGGTGGTCCACACCGGGCGATAGGCCATGGTGAACATCTCGCGCCGCCAAATGAGGTCAAGCTCGGTCGGCGCGGCGCGCGACGCAAGGCGGTAGGCGACACCGGTGCAGCTGCCGCCGGGTTCCAGCGACAGCATCAAGCCGGGGCGCTCAGGGCTGCCCCGTCCGGCGCGCGCCCAGAGGCAGAACTGGCGATGAAAGCCGTGGATGCGGGCCGTGCGCCGCTCAACGAAATGGAACGCCGGATTCCAGATCAGCGAGCCGAACCCGAACACCCAGACGCGTCCGCGGCGCGGGGCGCGGGCGAGCATCGCACCCACCTGCGCCGCGCGCTCGGCGTCCGACACGACGCGCGCGCCGGGCCCCAGGCTGGAGCGCACCGCGGCGTGAAACGAGCCGTCGAGAAGGCTCTCCCGCGTCAGCCTCACGGGTCGCGCAGCGCCGCGAGGTACGCGTCACGGTCGATATTGCCGCCGGAGGCGATGACGGCTAAGCGGCTGCCCCTGCGCGCCGTGTCCTTGAGCAACGCGGCCAGCGGCGCAGCGCCCGCGCCCTCGACCAGGTTGTGCGTGTCGGCGTAGTAGTGCCGCACCGCCGCCTTCACCTCGTCATCCGACACGCGCACCACGCGATCAGCGCCGCGCAGGATGACTTCGAGCGCCGCCGGCACCGGCACCCGCACCGCCATGCCGTCGGCGAAGGTGTTCGCGCTGGCGGTCTCGACCGGCTTTCCCGCCGCGAACGACAGCGCGTAGCACTCCGCCTGGTCGGACACCACACCGACGATCCGCGTCGCGAGGCCGAGCGCGTCGCGCCAGGCAATCAGTCCGGAGATGCCCGAGCCGCAGCCGATGGGCACGAAGACCTCGTCGATGTCCTGCACCGCCGCGAACAGCTCGAGCGCATAGCTGGCCACGCCCGCGACCATTTCGGGATGGTAGGGCCCGATGGACACCAGCCCCTGCTCGCGCGCGAGCTGCCCCGCGTGGTCCTTGGCTTCGTCGAAATCACGCCCGAATTCCACCAGTTCCGCGCCCCAGGCCTTCATCGCCGCGTTCTTGTCGCGGCTGTTGCCGCGCGGCACCACGATGACGGTTCGCACGTTGTGACGGCGGCCCGACCAGGCGAGGCTCTGGCCGTGGTTGCCGCGCGTGGCGCTCACCACGCCGGGGAGATTCGGGTTCGAATGCTTGAGCGCATCGATCATCACGATCCCGCCGCGGATCTTGAACGCGCCGGTGGCAGTGTGGTTCTCGTGCTTGACCCAGACCTCGCAGCCGGCGCGCTGGTTGAGCAGCGGCCAGGACAGTTGCGGCGTCGGCGGCATGGCGGCGTGCACCAGCGCGGAGGCGCGCTTCAGGCGTTCGCGGTCGATTCCGAGAACCACCTACTTCGGCCTCTTGTCGATGACGCGCTTGGCCTTGCCGATGGAGCGCTCGATCGTGGAAAGGGGCACGACCTTCACGTCCGCGGAAATGCCGATCCGGGACTTGATTTCGTACGCCAGCGAGGCGGCCGATTGCCTGTCGGCGGCGCCCGGAGCGAGCTCGACCAGCACCGTCAGGTGATCGAGCGGGCCCGCCTTGCTCAGTTCCATCACGTAGTGCGGCGCCAGCTCCTTCTGCCTCAGGATCAATTCTTCAATCTGGCTCGGGAAGACATTGACTCCCCGGATGATCATCATGTCATCCGACCTGCCCGTGATCCTTTCCATCCTCCGCATCACCCTGGCCGTCCCGGGCAGCAGCCGGGTCAGATCGCGCGTGCGGTAGCGGATCACCGGCAGCGCCTCCTTGGTGAGCGAGGTGAATACCAGTTCGCCCTTCTCGCCGTCCGGCAAGACCTCCCCGGTCCGGGGATCGACGATCTCCGGAAAGAAATGGTCTTCCCAGATCGTCAGGCCGTCCTTGGTCTCGAGGCACTCCTGTGCCACGCCCGGGCCCATGACTTCCGACAGTCCGTAGATATCGATCGCCTGCAGCGAGGTGCGCGCCTCGATATTCGCCCGCATGCGGTCGGTCCAGGGTTCGGCGCCGAAGATGCCGATCCGCAAGCTCGACTTCCGCGGATCGATTCCCTGGCGCTCCATCTCGTCGGCGATCGCCAGCATGTAGGAGGGCGTCACGGTGATGATCGCGGGCATGAAGTCCTGGATAAGCTGCACCTGGCGTTCGGTCATGCCCCCGGAGACCGGCACGGTGGCCAGTCCCAGCCTCTCGGCGCCGTAATGAATGCCCAGCCCTCCGGTAAACAGGCCGTAGCCATAGGCGTTGTGGAGGATGTCCCCGGGCCGCGCACCCGCGGCGCGGATGGAGCGCGCCATCAGGTGGCTCCAGGTGTCGATGTCCTTCTTGGTGTATCCCACCACGGTCGGCTTGCCGGTTGTGCCCGAGGAGGCGTGGATGCGCACCACCTCGCCCATCGGCACGGCAAACAGGCCGAACGGATAGGTGTCGCGCAGGTCGGCCTTGGCAGTGAAGGGAAACTTCGCAAGATCCGCAAGCGTCCTCAGGTCCTTTGGCTTGACCCCGGCTTCGTCGAATTTCTTCCGGTAGTGCGGTACCTTGTCGTAGGCGCGCCTGAGCGACCAGCGCAGGCGCTTGAGTTGCAGCTCGCGCAGCCTCTTCCGGGAAGCCTTCTCGATCGGTTCCAGCGGAAATTTCGCCATATCGGTTCCCTTGGGCGCCAGTGGGCGCCGGTGGTCTCGTCGCGCGACAAAAGCACGTGCTAGTCGGGTCGACTGGTCGAAGCTTAGCTAAAATCAGCGCCATGCCCAAGGTGTATTCCATAGACGGTATCGTTCCGGTGGTGCACCCCACCGCGTTCGTGCACGACAGCGCCGTGCTGATCGGCGACGTGATCGTAGGCGCGCGGGCCTACATTGGCCCCTGCGCCTGCCTGCGCGGGGACTTTGGCCGTATCGTGATCGAGGAAGGCGCCAACATCCAGGACACCTGCGTGCTGCACGGCTTCCCAGACAAGGACACGGTCGTCGGCCCGGGCGCCACGATCGGCCACGGCGCAGTGCTGCACGGCTGCGTGGTGAAGGCGGGCGCCCTGGTGGGCATGAACGCGGTGGTGAACGACAACGCCGAGGTGGGCGAGGGCGCGATGGTCGCCGCACTTGCGTTCGTCCGCGCCGAGGCGAAGATCCCGTCGCACGCGCTGGCGGCCGGCATTCCGGCAAAGGTGCTGCGCAACCTCGCGCCGGAGGAGTTGCGCTGGAAGCAGGCCAACTCGGCGCAGTACCAGAAGCTGGCAGAGCGCTGCGCGCAGACCATGCAGGCGGTCGAGGCGCTT
>Ga0169931_10015030_pt1 | contig 10407 bp, 6 predicted proteins | sample Kivu_15m_20L_FD_129675 | JGI IMG/M metagenome (GOLD analysis project Ga0169931, IMG submission 129675) | Freshwater microbial communities from Lake Kivu, Western Province, Rwanda to study Microbial Dark Matter (Phase II) - Kivu_15m_20L... | ecosystem: Environmental > Aquatic > Freshwater > Lake ... | reverse complement strand
TATTCAAAATCACTGGCAAGAGTTCCAGTAGGCTGCCATGTTCTCGTTCTAAGTCACGTCCCACACGAAAAGCTCACCTTTTTCGTTACCAGCGCTCAAAACGGGTCCAGCGTCGTCCTAAAGTAAATCTAAACACATTAAAATGCCCTATCTAAAAAAATATATACACATTTTGGATTTTTCCAGGCTACTGGCTCAGAAAGATTATTGAGATTCCATACTCTGACTGTTTAATCTTCAGAGCAGGTATAGCATAAGTTTTTCTTGCCGATTTTGATGTCATTTATTCTTTTAGAATGAGCTTGCTGGGTAGCTAGCACTTTGTTGCTTTTTCGAACATCAAATATACAGACGGTCCCCGAATACGTCGCATAAGCGATTTGTGACTGGTTATTAATATTCCAGCAAGCACTGAGTATAAACTCTTTTACCTTTAGATTTCCTATTGTGAAGTATGAATGATATGATCATTAGGAAATCTTGAATCTAAAACTCCAATAGTCTTGTCTTCACTAGCAGTAAGTATAACTGACATGTCAACTGAACTCCAATCTACTTTCTTCACAGCAGCAGAGTGATGACTAGAAGTGTGTACGCATGCTTCTTTGACGATATCCCACACTTTCATGGTATTGTCGACTGAACCCGATGCCAGGACACCTAGATTGGCGTGATTAAGAGACAAAGTAGTTACTGAGTCAGTGTGACTATTCGCTTTGTATTTTTTGTTCTTATTTGTAAATTTTTTTGGTTTTTTACTTTGTGAAACAATTTACCCACCCAGAACCACATCTGGCTGTATGGCCTCAGTAAGATCGAGATTCCATATCTATATTTAAGGCAAAAAAGATGCCACAATAGCATAGTTTCCCTTTTAAGGTTGATTAGAGTTGATTGAGCCTAGGTTCACTCGTAGCCACTTGATATCAAGAGGAAAGGCAGAAAGCATGATTTAGTGGTGCACATATAAATTGTTTCGTTACTGTTCATAGACGTAGACTTACAGACTTGCGAACTACTTTTACTTAATTAGTATGAAAGTACTATCTTGCCAGCCACGATCAAGGCATCAGTCTACTTAATATAATAGTCCTCTTTCTAGTCATCAGAAAGATCTTATACTGCAAAAGGATACGGCCCGCCTTCGTTGGCCATTTCCATGACATCATCCCCGAATGCAGGCATATCATCTTCTTCATCTATTGGTTATTCTGTGTTGAGACTTAATGTTGGTGAATGTACCTTTATGCGACCATGGGATCTGCTTTGATTTACTCCATTTATTGTTGAGTTAACTGGATTTATTTGGGTATGGCTGCGGCGTAGCCTCGGTGGATCCAGGCAACGCAGGAAATGTAGGTCTAGGACTCCATGTTATTAAATATTGACTAACAACAATCTAATTATAATAACAGCTACCTCTTACATACATAAATAAAAGAAAAATCTATAAATCTTGAATCTGACTTATTAATATAGAATCTCGTTTTTTTGTCTTTTCAAGCCACATTAAATAATATTCAATACAATAAATCTATATGCATATGTGTTCAGAATCAAATGGCTCCAGATAGGAACGAATCAAACATTCTCCAGGCAGCAGCTGGCTTATCTTGTGGAACCATATGCCCGGCACCGTTGACAACATAAAAAGTAAGTCCATCGTACCCAGTGACCCATCCTTAAAGACTCTTCAGATCGTTCAGAATTGAAATTTTGGGCTTCACAAGATCCCAACCGATTCTCTTTATGTACTCTTCAGTCTACACATAGGACACTTGAGCATCGACATTACCCGTAAAGAGCAAAACTTTGAGTCCTGCTTTTTTGAAACTCGGGAAAAGTCCGAGGGTGCTTTCATCTCTCTGATAAGTCGATCCGACCTTATCGCTGCAAGCAGTCCACTTTTGCGGAACAACATGAAGCTGCTATTGCACAGTTGGGTTGTTAAAAAAGTTTTCCATACCAAAATGATCTGAGCTGCAAGAAGGTTAGTTGCTTTCACTGTTATACATTTATTAATCGAAAGCGCTGTACCAGAATCGCCGGGTGGAGCTGCCCGGGACGGTATTATAGCAAATGCCTATACTATTGTAAGGATTTTGTCTGGCTACAGCCTGAATTAATTAAAAATTACTTAATCTGCGAGCTTGTTACCCATAAGGCATGAAGGGTTGCGATCATCTGCCTAAGTATACTGACAACTCTCTAATAGAGAATTAATTTCTGGGCCATAGTAATAGTGTCGTGAGTAGTACGCGTTACGTGACTGCCTTCTCCATCGGGAAGTTGTGAGCATGACTCCGTTACCTATCAGCATGCCTTTGAAATTCAAGCTTCCGCCTTCAATTATAGTTTCTTTGTTTTTAATCAGTTGATCGGCCAGCAGAGGTAGGTACATGCCGCAATAAGATTCGCCTGAAATCCAAAATTTGTGCTTGTTGAACTCTGGAAACAATTTGAACCATTCTTTGATGGAAGCAAGATTATCTTGAGCAGTGCGCGTGTCATTAAATTTGTATTTGGGGTCGTTGTTGAGCGAAAAACCTACTCCTGGAGGTGATTAAAGGAAAAGTAGGTTCGCCTTGGTGTTCCAAGAGTAAGGATTTGGTTTAGGCGCAAGGAAGCCAGAACCGGCGTGAGTGAGATGAGGACCCAACTCGCTCAAAAAACCTATTTAAGTCATAAATTACCGATGAGACTGGAACATCCTGGTCCTCCGTTGCTCCACAGCACTAGATCATCAGTTTCTGGGTTATTTTTAGAAGTGATAAACAGATAGTGAGTCTTGATGAGTGGTTCTGCCTGTAGAGTGAGATATCCGCTATACATTTTGAACTACTTACTGTAGTCGTAATATCCTTTGAGCGAGGGCACCAGGTGCTCGTCAGGTGCACACTAGCTTAATGCCACAATAAGCGCAAGAATGATAAGCTTCATGGATACGATTATTAGATTGTAAATCTATTATTACTGCTTAATTTAGGGCTATCATCATAATTAAGCCTCAATCTAAAAAAACTATATATTTATTTGATATCATTGTCTTGCTCTGTTGATTTTCACCGCAGTAGAGGTCTAGCTTCTCATACATATCTATCTCAGTTGCTGACTCATTTTCTCAATCGCTCCGATATCAGGATGGTCTCTTTTCCTTCTAGAAACGCAGCTTCTTACTTACGCGCTGTGATTTTGTTGTCTTATTCTTTATTATTTGGCTGTTCTGACCAGCTGCAAGTTTCTCTCTTGCCGTTAGTGTTTTTAAACCATTCGCATTTTGACAAACAACCGACGAGATTTATGTTGTTCTTCAATCAGTTTACGTTTTTATTTTATTTATTGAGCCCTTATGCAGTAGTTGCTTTGATCATTCAGAATCGTGCTTGTGAAATTATTTTTTGCTATTTTCGGAATACAAGGTTGTGATAAATGTGCGCTTGAAGATGCAATTTCACTCAAGGTAGGAGTGGTGCGTTAAATGTGCTAGTTAACTGGTCTTACATTGTTTCTCTGTCGCTGTTGCTATTAAAGAAATTAATCGAATAGTTTTATGTAGTGTTCTCCTACATAGTAAAGTTTATCTTCTTTAATCTGAATACTCCCAAACTTACCTGTTATATTTCCTGAAAATTAAGCTTGTAAAACATGTGTTCTTAAGTCCTATGTTCCCGAGAAGGTATATACAAAGCCTGAGGGTTTTCTCTTGTCATGTTCCATCTATTATCTAGTTCTATCTCGTAGTTATACTTATTTCTTGATATTTTTTAAAGGTTTTTATCGCGACGACTGTACTTTCCGCAGAGACTGGGCGGCAGCAATAGACGTACTTTTGCGCGAAGATTACGAACTTTGTGGCGTAGGGCGTATTAATTGTGATGGTTGTCGGGTTGACGAACTGAAGAAAGCATCTTCTGTGATTCGATATGGAATATTATAGCACCAAATTAAAAAGGAAAACAAAATTAGCATATAGAGCATATAAAAATATAAAAATAGGAACTGCAGAGACTAAATAAAAATTTTGAAAAGTTTATAATGCACAATCATCATCCAATCGTCATGTCTATTATATCTTTCACCAGTTTTTTTCCACCAAATTTGCTCATTTCTTCCAAAACAGGTACTTCGATGCCCAGACTATACTTCACGTTATTTAACTCAGGTTCGATTTTCGATCTGAATTGATTGTTTCCTGAATTGTTAGGTAGTTAAACCTCTTCTGGTCTGGTGCGTGGATGAGTGGGTCTTAGAATGCCTTGAGACTTAGCCTTCATGAGAGCAACTGAATAGGTCTGTAGGTGTTTGGGCTGATTGGATCCACGATGAGGGTGTACGTTGTGCGAATAGAGATATGAGCCGTATCCGAGTCCTCCCACTGTGGGTTTGGTGTTACCTCTACCGTAGTTTTCAAAAGGTGGTCTACCGAAATAGGTTGTAAAAGAACTGTTTGGTATCCATCTAGTTGTTTGCTTGAACTATATACATTTATGAGTACATTTTATATAAGTTTTTGTTGAACTTGCTAGGTGATTTATGAATCATCTTGAGGAACAAGAATTTGACTTGAATTTTTTAGCTTTTGACTCGAGTTCTGATGATTCTCATATTGCCTTGCATTTTGATTTTTCTATGGTCTGATGTTAGGACTCACATGCTTTAAGATTTGTTTAGGTTAGCTCATCGGTCGCTTGTTTTTCTAAACTTTTACGAGTTCGGCTTTATTTTACACATTTTTAGCTATAAAAGTGTTATTCTGTTTAGGATTCAAAGCATTATTCAGTTTATTGGTTTGATATTCTTTGACTTTACCAGGACTTCCAAAGTCCTATCTTCTTTATCCTTAAGCTTTGTGCGTTTGCTTAAACTTTTGCTTCCCTACTTTTTTGATCCCTTTTCGCTATTTTTTCTACCCCTAGCATACTTCCCTTACATTCTAATCAAACACCTTCAGATTTTCCCTTTACTGTCCTGGTGCTCGACCTTGGATATAACCCTCGATTCTATGCATTAGCTAAGGATGGGCTACCACACAACCCTCATGATAATTTACATAGCTCTCCTTGGTCTAGCTGGTCCAGGGCCGCTTGCCGATGCTATTCATATAAGTTTGCGTAGCATCTTCGAATTTTTACGATTTTTTGAAACAGTGTTTTTCGAAACCATCTGCGCCCCATCTCAACAACTAAAACATCGAAGGGTCTTCTGAGCGATGCTTGGTGGCTTTTCCAAAAACTTTGTCTGAAAAGTATATGGTGCATGTATTCTGTAAGCCTTATTCTAGGGCTTTGTCCATTTGAATGATTATTTTAAATTATAGCTAGAATAAACAAACAACATTTAACTGCTATGTTTAACATAAAAGATAACATATTTATTGAAATTTTATAGATTTCATGTAAACAGTCATCAAAACAAATAAATTTCAATTTCTATCTTCTTTTTTAAATCTTTTTAGTCTCCTTTTTCTTCTTTTAACTATCTGTGCGATCTATTAATCTTTTTCTTATATAAGTGCTTCTGTATACAATCTTTGAACCTCCATCTAGCTTTTTTCAGGCGAGGCTTGTGTCTTGAAAGTCTTTCTATAAGTATGCGACAGTTTTTTTTAAAAAAGATGCTGTCGATACGTATTGAAAAGTTCTTCGTCCATTTCCGTCACACTTCTTAAAGGATGTTTGATAAGTTGCGAATACTTTGTGATTTTATTATCGAATTATTTTATTTTATCTCTACTTACATCTGAGTCAGCCTTTTTGATCTTTACATAGAGCCTATAGTTACCTTCGCTAATGGATTTACTTTTTTGCTGCTGCTAGTACTAACTTTTCATAGTAAATTTGCGTCTAATCATATCAGGGTATCTTGTAGCTTGCTTGTCAATACGCAACAAGTTGTTCATTAATCTCATATTTGTGGCTTGTCGTTGTTGCTCTAGTTTTGCCTGTAATGGAGAGTACTCAAGAATGTGCTTGTAGTCCCTAGGTTGATTATTTTTAATCGCAAAGCTACTATTTACGAGTTGAGAGTAGTGAAAGGTCCGGTTTTGAACATCATTGTGATAGCCGGTACGGCAGTTTTTTATTAAAGGGTTCATAGTGCAATAAAAATGTATATATAAAAGATCGATATTATAATTAGCAATCGTCTCAGCTATAAAGATCATCGTCCTCATTAGCAGGCTTTCTTCCACCCGCGTTGCCAACTCCACCAGCAGATGGCCACTTGATTGATGAACCCTGGCTGCCACCTGATTTAGCGTAACTTGGATCGAATTTTCTTCTGAACTGCTCGAATTTCTATAAATCAGTAGCTGTCACTGATCTTCTTGCGCCTCTAAGAGCCTCTTCAAAATGCTTTCTAGTGATTTCTGGCACAGGATCAAAGTTTTGAGCTCTGCCGCCCTTTTCGATCAATGCCTTCATTCTAGCTTCAGCTTAGATTGACTATATAACAGAAAAGATACGTCTCTAACTGCAGCTTTGGCAGCTTTTTGGCATATTTAAGTGATATCTGCTCCTGAGAAACCGTCGCAAAGGTTAGCTACGAAGTTAAGATCGATGTCTTTAGCGATCGGTGTTTTTCTGAGATTGGCCTTTAAAATTCCTAGTCTTGAAGGCTGATCGGGAAGAGGAATGTATATGAGCTGATCTAGACGACCCTAAATGATTACAAAATTACAGGTCTGAGCAAAGCTTAGTCCATGATTTCAGGTCTGTTAGTTGCACCCACTACGAAAATGTTCTTTTTGGCACCAACACCGTCCATTTCTGTCAGAAGCTGGTTGATCACTCGATCTCCAGCACCGCCTCCGTCTCCTCCATGACCTCCACCTCTAGCAACTGCTATAGAGTCAAGCTCGTCGAAGAAAAGCACGCATGGAGCAGCTGATCGGGCCTTATCGAAGACATCTCTGACGTTTGCCTCGCTTTCTCCGAACCACATGGTCAGCAACTCAGGACCTTTGATCGAGATGAAGTTGGCACTGCACTCGTTAGCGACTGCCTTGGCAAGTAGAGTCTTTCCGCATCCTGGAGGACCGTAGAAAAGAACTCCCTTGGATGGTTGCATACCGAATTTGTGGAACTTCTAAGGATGCTCAATAGGGAAGAGAATCATCTCCTGAAGCTGTTTTTTTGTCTATTCGAGTCCACCAATGTCTTACCACTTTGTGTTGGGCACTTCGACATGGGTCTCCCTAAGCGAGGCAGGGTTAACTGAACCCATAGCGAACTTGAAATGCTACTGAGAAACAGCCATGGCTTCCAGGATAGCAGTATCTAATTTTTCAGCTTCAATGTCGATAATGTCCATTTTTTCTCTAATGCACTGTAGAGCAGACTAGGTACAAAGTGCAGCAACGTCAGCTCCGACAAAACCGTGAGTTTATTTGGCTACGGCCTACAAATCAACGCTTTAGTCGAGTTTCATATTTTTTGTATGAATTCTAAGGATTTAAAGTCTGCCGATTTAGTCAGGTACTCCGATGTCGATTTCTCTATCGAATCTTCCAAATCTTCTAAGAGCTGGGTCAAGAGAATTAGGTCTGTTGGTAGCAGCGATGACTATGACGTGACCTCTGCTCTTGAGTCCGTCCATAAGAGTCAGAAGCTGAGACACGACTCTTCTTTAGACTTATCCGTGAACTTTTTCTCTGTTGGGTGCAATAGAATCGATTTAATCGATAAAGATAATGGCTGGACTGTTTTTTTCTGCTTCTTAGAAAGCTTTTCTGAGATTACCTTCGGCTTCTCCGGCCATCTTGGACATGATCTCAGGTCCGTTAATGAGGAAAAAAAAGGCTCCAGTTTAGTTAGCGACAGCTCGAGCAATTAGAGTTTTTCCTGATCCTGGAGGTCCATAAAGCAAGACTCCTCTTGGTGGCTTGACTCCTAGAGTCTTGAACAACTGAGGATGTCTCAAGGGAAGCTCGATCATCTATCTAATCGCTGCCATTTGTTTACGACAACCTCCAATATCATCATAACCGACATCGTCTAGTTTTTCCTAATCTTATCTGTTGATAGGCTCTCCTTATGTATAAAGCATAGTGTTTGGTGCAACGATTCCGAATTCTTGGGGTTCGGTCGCTACGACTTTGAACTCTACTGGCTTGAAGTTGCCTCTGACAAGGAAAAGATCGCCTTTTTTGACTGGTCTGTAGGCATCCTTAAAGTAGGGGATCAAATAAGTTTTGGTGAGGTCACCCTGAAGTCCCTCAATGGTGTCTCCGAGAGGCAAAACGTGAATTTTGGTAAGGTTGGGTACGTCTCCGGCTGGTCTGATTTGCACCATATCTCCCAGACGCACTCTGAGGTTCTTTCTGACAGTTTTATTCATGCGTATTTTAGCCTAATCGAGCTTGTTGTCGACAAGTGCCACAACCACAGTCTCTTTTCTCTTTTTGCCCTTGATGAAGATCGCATCGCCTTTGAAGATTTTGAGCTATGCCATCTTGGACTGACTGAGCTGAATTGAAGAATTCTAGTCGTTGAGGGCTTCTTCGACCTGAATGCAAGCAGTAGTACCATTAGTTTGTTGGGGGCCTTCTTCTGGGTGAGAATAGCCGTTGAGAAATCTTTCTTGGGAGGGTCCATTTAAATATTATTCAAATCACGGATATGCTAGGCTATATATACTCGTTCCATACTATCATATACTATTAACAATAATTATGGTTATATGCTCCTAAAAATATTTTTATTAACTGTCTCAAGACTGCTTCAGTTAAAAATGATTTTTTGATTATTTTCAATAGCTAATCAAGATTATTAAAGTATAATTATGAGTGGTGTGGGTGACATTCTCTAACAAAAATCAATCGTGTTTTTTTCAGATTCTCTATTTTCTTGCGTTTGTTTGGCAACTTTTCTGCAAATAAGAAGCAGATCTCTAAAAACAAGCGTAAAAATGTCTCTAATAAGTATTTGCAAAGAAAGCTTACTTTTATGGGAAAACATATTTTGGCCTATTAGACAAAGAACAAAGTTAGATCTTCAACTACTTATGTTCAAAAAACATTGAAATACTTAATAATAAGTCATATCTTTACTACTGCAAGCTACTTCGCTAAAATGGAAAATCTTGATAATCTGGCAAAAGCAGGAACTTGGGGCATATAGTTTAAAATGTTCAAAACAGGATTGGCTATAGGTTTACTTGGCTCTTTTGTTCAATATCATCTTTAAAGCAATATAAAAGAGCTTTTATGATCGTTTTAGTGTAAATACATATCATTTGTTATATTTTATATCTGCCTTCTTTTTCTTACGACGCATCTCGTCTATATATACTTTTTATCTGGTTTCGATGTCGTTTTTAAGAGTTGAACTCATGGCTTGAATTTTACTTTTGCTTATGCCTTGAAACTATCCTTAATTCTACAGCAACCAGCATCTAAAATTATTGTCTTTTTCTTCCATAAGCACTGCAAAAGCCAGCTAATCTTTTTGAGTAAAGTACCTTGCTACTTCTCGATAGCCGAACATATCTTATTCTTCCTCTTTGACCTTCTATCTTTATTTCAGCATGAGATGTTTCATACCTGGTCTGGCTCGTGGCGGCTTCTCCTTCCATTTTAGAAACAAATCATCAGGAGTGTTTTCTTACTATTATTATTCAGTGATTTGATCTTTGCTTTTTTCATAAGTTCGCTAGCAGTTGAATTCGCCAACTTTGCTGCCATGCTAAAACATTTTAAAAGGACAAAGAACGTCCCAAACATCTTAGCTTCCTTACACTACTTCTGCTTCACGACTAAGCAAAAAGGATTGGTAGTACTCTCCATCTTCCATTAGAACAAATTTTAAATATGTTTGTCGGTCGTTGCTGCCTTAGACAGCGTGATTTTAATATTCCCAAGTAAAACTACCAAAGTGTTAAGAGTATTGTCTGTTAAGATGTTTAAATCTGAATGTAGGTTGAATGGTCAGAACCATAACTTTAAATTTGAACTGCCCAGCTTGTCTAAAAGGCGGGTCCCAAGTCTAAAAAATCTCTATTATGTTTCTTTTTGAACGATGAGGTGACATTTCTTAACCGTCTTACATTTATCCTTCTATAGAGATCTACCCTCCTGACCCTATTGAAGGCTGAAATGCCACCCTAGATGCCGCTTTAGATTTAAGAGATTTGAAGAGCTTTTAATCATTGTTGAGCTATTTGGCGAATACCCTTTTGTTATTGCGTGGAGAAGGTGAATTCTTGTCTTCTTCTTTTATTTACGCTTTGCTGTCTGAGCCCCCCATTTATAAATTACAAATTGTAAAAGAATTCATTAGTCATTTCGAGTTTATATCTAGCTCAAACCATCAGCCATATAATGTAAATAACTTAATAGATTTCTATACCACAACAGCATACTAAATACACAGTTAGTGTGCGGATCAAGCCTAACCTTAACAACTAACC
>Ga0169931_10015029_pt1 | contig 10407 bp, 4 predicted proteins | sample Kivu_15m_20L_FD_129675 | JGI IMG/M metagenome (GOLD analysis project Ga0169931, IMG submission 129675) | Freshwater microbial communities from Lake Kivu, Western Province, Rwanda to study Microbial Dark Matter (Phase II) - Kivu_15m_20L... | ecosystem: Environmental > Aquatic > Freshwater > Lake ... | reverse complement strand
GCGCGTCGAATCGAGCGCCACCGACGGGGCACGTCCGGGCAGCTGAAGCAACTGAAAGCAGCGGACCTGATGAAAAGGTTAGCAAGCAAACACGCACGCGCCTGCATTTAGCTCGCAGGGCAGCAGCAGCGCGTAGAGCGGCTTTCAGCGGATATGCAGCAGCATCAGCAGCTTTAATTAGCAGCGCAAGCAGCGCACCGTGAGCATTACCGTCCACGTCCTAGCCAGCGAGATGCGCAGCAGATAGCGCAAGACATGGCACGGCGACGGCGGGGAACCTGCAAACAAAAGGTTAGCATACCCTGCTGCAGCAGCACGCTTAACGCGCGCAAGCAACGCGCTCTTGCCTGCTCGTCCGAGCGATGCGCCGAGCCGTGGGGCGAAATGGCCCAAAGGCGGCAGCAGAGGGCAGAGCAGCGCGAGCAGCAGAAGAAGTCGAGCAGAGCAGAACCGGTCGGCGTCTGTCGTTCCTGTGATCAAGGTTAGTGATCGGCAGCAAAGCAGCGCGCTAGCGGCTTCAGCAGCGCACGCAGCAGCAGCCTTTCTCGCAAAGCACCGCGCACCTTGGCCGCTGTCGGGGTCGAGCAGCAAGCGCAGAACAGAGCCGCGCCGAAGCCCACGAGACGGACCAGGAGCTTTTGTGATTGGGATCTGCGAAACAAGGTGTCAGGTTAGAGCAGACAATGCAGCGGCAGCGGCAGCAGCACTTCCATGGCTTGCAAGCAGCGCGCGCAGCTCGCACCTGCGCTTTTGCCCCGCAAGCTTGTGGAGCTCGGCGGCGGCATTGCCTGGCGGAGGCCGGGGGGTTTCTTGCTTTCTTCTTCCCCCCAAGCCGGATAAGCCACTGAAGAAGCACCAGCAAGTCTGGGACAGCGCTTGGAGCAGCGGGCTAGCTCGGGATTGACCATGATTGGGACTTGGGCGGATGCAGCTTGGGGCTCTGGCAAGGCTTCATCGGGAATGGCGAGCTTGGGTCGCGCATACAGCGGCTTTGCTCTACAGCATGCTCTGGCGTTTGCTCTCAGCTGTCGGCCAATATCGAGGTGTCCGCAATCGGTGGGGTATTGAGCGAGTTTCGGTCGTTCTCCTGCATTCAGTGGATTGCGCCCGCGCGGCGGATGCTCGCGGCGGCGCAACCCAGCGCCGCGGCTTGCAGCAACAGTCATGCACCCCTTGTGTTGAATTTCGGTTTTCAGGTTGTACTGAGTTTCAGTATGTTTGGCTGTTGAGGGCGACGCGATCGACTGTGGTCTTTCTGTGTAGCTGGTCACATGTCAACTCCAAGGAACACCCCTCCATCCTGACTCTCAGTACTGATTTCCAGTATTAGTCTCGGTTATTTCTGTAGATTTTTACTAGCTGATTTCGGTTATTTCTGACGTCAGTTATTTTTGGTGTCGTTTCGCGATGCCAGTCTGTGGCAGGCCGTCTCCACCCGACATGGTGGCGTTCGCTGAATGTCTGAGAGCGCGCATGATTAAAGCACGCATGAAAACAAGAATAAATCACCGTTTCCCAAAATCGTTTATCATCAAAACAAATCATGAAGAAGAAGAACACCGGTAATGAACAGAGTAATCAAGGCCACCGGGCCAAGATGAATTCATCGGACCGGTCTGGTCTCATACAAGAAGACATTGCCGAGGGCTGGACTCAAGTCATCGGCAAGCGCGACAAGAAGAAGCTGCGCAAAGAACAAAAGAAACAAGAACAAGAATCAGCTAAGAAGGACTCGCGTTCTCGTCGTCGTGCTCGTCGCTCACGCGACACTGAATCCTCACCTCCCACGCCACCGCCTCACCGTGACGAAGATCGCTCGGACGAAGACCAAGTTCGCGCTGATGCCGACAAGGCGCGCAAGCGCAACAAGAAAGGCTCTGAGAAGCAGGAGAAATCGGGTGCACCCGTTTCGTTCGTCTCTCTAGAAGACGCAATGCTCCACGCTGATACCAAGCACAAGAACCTCTGGGTCGACTGCCCGCGGCGCGACGTGGATCCCTCTGTTTGTGCTCCGGACTTCAAGGTGATCAAGCAAGTTGTTGAGATGCTGCGAGCAGATCCGTCGCAGATGCCCGTAGTGGAGCTCGGCGCGCCCAGCACCAAGCGCCGCGAGCGTGCATTGAAGAGGTTGAAGAATGCTCTGAGCATCAACTATCTCGAAGCGGAAAGGTTGCTCACCAGTTCTGCTCTCGCCCATACTTACGGCAAGCAGTGTTTCATGCATGCGCTGGCCATGGGCAAGTACATCCGCAACGGAGACAATGCAGAGGACGTCGCTGAGACGCAGCGTGTTTATTTGCGCGAGCAGCTGCGCCGTCAAGGCTACAATGCCACTCAAGTCAACCTGGCGCTGCAGGAGCTCGAGGCATCTCTTGGTCTCTGGAACGTCTCGGCTATGGAGGTACAAGGTTGGCTTACGACGCAAGAAGCTGCTTACAATCACCAACAAGCTCAAGCTCAAGCTGCGTGGCAACAACAAAGCAAAGCAAAGGCTTCCGGCTCCTGTTCTCATCCGAACGGCTCCTGCTCTTGCTCTCGCTCAAGTCCGCCTGCCAACGCTACTCCAGCAGACGCCGGGTCGATCTTCAGCAGGCCTGCTGAAAGTTCAGATGCATCAAATGCAAGCGCGGGCAAGAATGATCTGACTGACGCTGCCAACTGGGACAAGCCACCCGCAGTGCAGAAGTTTCTGGCCATTCGCCAAGTAATTTGTCAAGCAGTGCTGAAGCTTACCAAAGACATGAATGAGGTGCAGCTGCAGAAGGCGTTCAACTCGCAGGTGGCAAGGTTCTCCACGGTGCTTCAAGCGATCCAACTCTTTCCAAAAACCTGCAAGATTAACTTAGAGCTGTCAGAAGTTTTGCAGCGTGAGATGGAAAGAACCCAGGTCAGCATACAAGAGCTGGAGCTGGGAGGCAAGCTGTTTCTTGCGGACGTGTTTGAGCGAGGCACGGACCGCATCATAATGCTGTCGGAAGCGTCAAGGCCGAATCGACAACTGGCCGAAGCTGAGCTGCAAAGGGCGTATAAGACTTCTGGAGACGCCAACGAGGCGGTGCAATCGGTTGTGCAGCTAATGCGGGAGCTCAGTGTACCTACGCCTTCGTGGCGTAACAAGGCGGCAGAAAGGCCCGGCACTCCAAGGGAGCTTGGTGCTAACTATCGAGTGGGTGTGCGAGACGGAGATGCTGCAATGCCGGTGAATATGTCAGCGCGTCGCAAGGCTGCGGGTCATGAGACGGTCAAGAGGGCGGCGCAGCAAGAGAAAGGCGTTCAACTATCTTCTCCGTCATCTTCTAGTCGCTACCGCAATGAGGATGCTGTCAGTACTCTGCGCAAGATGTTGAAGGCCGATCCAGAGCTGGCTACCTTACCTGCAGAGCAGCAACTGCGCATGGCGGCACGGCGCGTTAATCGTAAGATTGACTTCAAGCGCGAAGGGGCGGATGAGAAGTCTCGAGGCGCGAAACGCACGGCTGGAGAGCGTGAAGGCGATGAGAACGATGAAGATGAAGAGGTCGCGAGGCAGCAGCCGAACGCAGGCAAATTACTTAAAGCAAAGCGCAGTGGGAAGGCGTCTGCTGCTGCTGGAGGCGACGATGGTGATGACTCAGTGTCAAGCTCGAGCTCGAATTCCAGCCGCCAATCTGAAGACGAAGCATCTTTCGTTGAGTCAGGGAGTGACGACGACGACGAGGATGAAGTCAAATCCGAGAACTCAGATGACATGGGTTCTGCCGTAGGCTCTAACGACGAGGACAGCCGAGGCTCGAATGAGGAGTACGAGCGCGACAGCTTCTGCGCGTCCGACGGTAGTGCTGATGATAAAGCTGATGAGCCGGTCAAGTCTCCAAAGAATGGCAAGCAGGCGCGCAAGAGAGACAAGGATGTTCAGTCGCCTGCGCAGAAAAGGTCAGCGAGCGTCAATTCGTTAGGCACGCCGAAGAAGGATGAGGCTAACGTGTCGGTCGGCCAAGGCGGAAATGTCTACTTCGGCGAAGATGAGCTCAAGAAGTGGACGACTGGCACTGAGAAATATAAGCAAGGTTTTAACTGGCCTGCGTATATCCATCACAAACAAAGCTATGACAATTATTGCCAATTCAAAGGAGTGCACGCTGCACGCACCTTCAAGTCGATCATCCACGCCAAGTTGATACCAGCATTGTGCGGGTTCTGTGGATTGAAGCGCCTCCTGTGGAAGTCCTATGAGGACGCAACTGTCATCTTGGCCATCGAGAAAGCTCTGCGCCCCAGCAAGAGCACGGATTTCGCGTTGGAGTTGAAGCAGATTCAAATTCCTGAAGACAAAGAAAGCTCACTCATGCAGAATTATACCTGCTTTTTCGAGAACTTCTCGTACAAGGTTGCAGAAGCAGAAGATGCCGATCGCAGCATAAAGCCGAACGTCGTCAAGAGCACCTTCAAGGCCGCAGTCTCGGGACACGAGATACTCAAGCTCTGGCTGGAAGAAGTACCGTGGCGCGGGCTAGACAAGGCAAACGCTCGTTTACTGCGCAAACTGCGTGAGGTGCGAAGCTGGGAACAGTTGCAGCGTAAAGGGATTACCTCAACGTCAAAGAGGCAGCGCACGGATGATGGCGATTCAACTGAAACGAAGCCACGTCAGGAAGGCAAGAGAACTTTCCGTGGCACGCGAGCAGGCAAGTCATTTGCGTTGAAGAAGCGCACTGTCAAGTTCGCGGGTCGCAAGGCACGCAACAATTATGGCTCGTCTAGCGGCTCGGACAACAAGCGTTCCTTCTCCAAGTCTGGTTCCAAGGAGTCTAGTCGTGGTGGCGACAGCAGGCGCAAGCACCCTGGACTGGATCAGCGGGGCGAGTCATGGCATGACAACAAAGAGTTATTCGAATGTTTCAACTCACCTTGCCAATCGCCTTTCTGCCAACGCTGTGGCCGGCATGGGCATACGGCCGGCGAGTGTCGTATTCCAGATGAAGCGCCGGGCATCAACCTGCGCGGTTATTATCAAGAAGAGAAAAAGGGCAAGGCGCGCATAGCGGGCCCACCTCCTAGAAACAACGCAGGCAGAGCTGACGATGACGACGATGGATCAGACACAGAAAATCATGGCGGAAAGAACAACTCACAAAGTGGTTCGGACCGCCGCTGCCTTCGGCGAGTCTGAACCTGATCGAAGAATTGAGCAACATTACGGAGGTATTGGCGGTCGGGTTTGCCTGACTCTATGGGACACTGGCTGTTCGCATAATCTGGTCACCCCAGAGTTTGCGGATGAACTGGTTAGAGCAGGAGCTGTTCGCAGGCGATGCGCACCGCTGCCGATGCAGCATGGCAGTGGTGAAGATGGCGAAGATGTTTCTAAAGGAGTTACCAGTGCAGCTCCTGCCACCTCATATGTAATTGCTGAAGTTTTGCTATGCCATAAAGGAAGAACATACAAGCATCACGGTGCAAGATTCTATGTATACGGGGGAACCCTGCCTGATGTCATCATCAGCAAGAAGCTATTGAATGACGTTGTGTGTTCGGAAGATCCTGCGGACAAGCTGTTAGATTGGCAAGTTAGCGCAGCAGATGAAGAGAGGCTGCGGGGGCTTGTCGAGCAGGCCAGTGTGCAAGCATGTTTGTGTCTCACCGAAGAGATAAGATGCAACCGAGTCACGGCCCACGGTAAATCTGGAGACGTTGATGCACTGTTAGAAGAAATGAATGCACAGCGAGAAAGGCTGCGCGAGCGTGTGAGCAAACCTGTCTCACCGGAAGCCGAGGCTGCGGTCGCTGCAGTGATCGACGAGTTCCCAGAGAATTTTCGTAAGCCTGGTGCAGATCCGTGTAAACTGGGCATTTTCCGTATCAAGCTGAAGGACGGGACAAAATGCCACGTGGCTCTACCCAGACGTACCAGCCCTCTTGTGCTTGATGAAATGAGGAGGCAAGTTCTGCAGATGGAATTAGACGGTGTGGCAGAAAAATGCAGCGGACACCCATCATCAGTCTATGCCGTGGTCATGGTGCGTCACCCCACCAAACCTGGGCTGAGATTTTGTCTGGACGCAAGGCCGTTGAACGAAAATACCATGCTCATGCCCTATCAAGTACCTGAGATTCAGGAGAGTTTAGATGAGCTAGCTGGATATAAATATTACTGCAGTTTTGATCTTACCGCATATTTCACCCAGTTCGAGCTAGCAGAGGACTGCAGGGACATGACCGCGTTTCTTGTACCTGGTGACAAGGATCACGCCCCTCAGATTTGGCGGTTCAAGCGCATGATTTTTGGTTTAGTCAATGGCAGTTTTTATGCTCAGAAGCAGCTACAAGAAGCGCTAGCTACCTGGCCGGGTTGCCAAGGCATCAAGAACTTCATTGATGACTGCTGCATAGGCGCAAATAGCGTGCAAGAGCTGTGCGACAAAGTGCGAAGCTTTATGCAGTTTTGTAAGCACTATAATCTGAGGCTCAAGCGTGAGAAAGTCAAATTGGCCGTGGGGGCAATCAGGCACCTAGGATTTGTCTTGTCGGAAGAAGGCAAGTCTTTGGATCCAGCAAGAGTTGACAGCCTCGTCAACATGAGAGCCCCGGAGAATTTCAAGGCACTGAAAAGTCTGTTAGGCAGTTTTGCATTTGTGAGAGGCTGGCTAGCAGATGCCAGCACCACCTGCGCGCCATTGACCGATCTGCTGTCAACCGCGGCGAAGAAACGAGGTTGGCATTGGGGACCTGAGCAGGAGTTGGCTCTGAAAGAATTAAAAATCGCAGTGCAGATAGCCCCGGTGTTGATGCAGCCAGACTACAGCTTACCCTTCAATATCTCTGTAGACGCTTCAGACATAGGCGTTGGAGCGGTGCTTTGGCAGGTGCGGCGCGGGCCTGATGGAGTTCTGCGTCCGGCGGCCATTGCATATGCGTCTCGAAGGTTTTCCGATCGTGAGAGAGCTTGGCCGATCGGAGAAAAAGAATGTATGGCCTGCAAGTATGGGTTTGAGAAGTTCGCAGGCTACATTACTCAACATCCTGACGTTACCTTATACTGCGATCATCATAACATGCAGCACATGTGGGCATGTGCGAGCGCCAAGATCACGCGTTGGCGGATGTACCTGGAGCAGTTCAAGCCGTTCAAGATTGTGCACATAGCAGGCTCGGCGCCGAATCAAGCTGTTGCCGACTCGCTTTCCAGGCTGCACGTGCACAACCTGGCGAAGGCCTTCGTGCGAATTCTGACCCTAATCAAGTCTCACTGATAGGGGAGGAGAATTGGAAAGTAAGGGCATACCTGGATGCGGATGATCGCCTGCTCCATCGTACGCTGGAAAGAGCTGTGGACGAGGCGGATGCAAGAGAAGGTGCTGCAACCAGTGCAGGGTGCCAGACGAGCGCGGAAGATTTCGAGCAAGCGCGAAGAGCAGCAAAAGGAACTTACCCGCATCGTCGCATCATCGAAAGAGCGCATAACGAGAGTCATCCATCCGTGGCCACGACATGGGCTAGAGTTCAGAGGGCTTGCAACTTTCCACCTGGTACAAAATATCAGGCAGTGAAAGAAGAAGTGCAAAGGTATTGCGAGAGCTGTCTCGTGTGTCAAAAACTCAAGCCGGCTAAAGAGAAGCTAGAAAAGCGAGCTGGAAGCATTAAGCGCAGACCGTTTACCGAATATGCTTTCGACGTGATCGTCCTAAGTGAACCAGATTCGAATGGATATCGCTACATTCTTACAGTCATTGACTCATTCAGCCAAGCCGTAGAACTGTTTCCACTCAAAGAAGCGTCAGCAGCAGAGGTGACGGCAGCTTTAAACGACGTGATGTGTCGCTGGACTCGACCATACTCGCTCAGATGTGACAATGCTAAGTCGTTTACTTCAGCGATCTGCAGGAAGCTATGTGAGAAGGCCAGAGTCCAGTTACATCTTATAGCACCATATGCACACAACAGCAACGGCGCAGTGGAGAACGCTAATCGCCGGGTTGAATACCTGCTTCGAGCGCTCATACTGGAGCAACGGCTAGGTCCAGCCTCCAAGCAAAACTGGCCTTTGCTCCTGCCGAACGTCAGAGGAATTCTGAATTCAAGACTCATCACCCGGTACGGTTGCACTCCGAATGAGCTGCTATATGGAGCTACTACGCAGCGTTCATTACCTTTCGAGGACGAACCTTGGATGGAAGCGACGCATGCTGAGCAGAGTGGCGGGCTGGCCGAGTCAGAAGCTGAACTCACTCTGAAGCAATGGCGTGAGAAGCACCAGATATTATTAGACGAGTGCGAACGATTACAAGACCAATGGTTGGGGCAACTGCTTACCAGTGATGATGGAGACGATCTCAACGCGCTCAGCTCTGGAGACACGGTGTTAGTCCGGATGAAAGAGCGTAAGCATGATAAGCTGCAGGCGCCTTGGGCTGGTCCTTACCTGGTGATCGATCGCGAGGAGGTTGACGCTGGCCACCCAAAGCTTTGTCTGCAACACCTCGCTACTAAGACAGTGGGTTATTTTCCTCTGAGCGATTTGAAGCGTTGCAATCTGGATCAATATCAGAACGTCGAAGCGGCCTTACCAATCGCAGCTCTTGACAATTTTGAATATCAGGTGGAGGAAATACTTGAACATCGTCCATTGAAACGAAGCTCGGTGAAGGGCAAGAAGATCCCCAAGAAAGATTTTGAATTTCTGGTGCGCTGGGCGGACTTACCCGTGGACGAAGAGAATCCGTCTTGGGAACCCTGGTCGAACAGCAGCTTGCGTTCCTGCGAAGCGTATGAAGCGTACTGCGCAAGACCTGAAGTAGTGGCGCAGCTAGGCGCTGATTTCTGCGTTGCGGAGAAGGATGCAGCAGCAGTAACAATGCAAAAGCTAAGCAAGCGCAAGCGTAGCTGACACAGTGAGTAAATTCAATTTTACATCCTGCGTCCAAGCGTCAGTCAGCAAAACGCCCGTGAACAGCGCGCATGCGCACCAGTGAACGTTAGGCCGGAAAAATAATTTTTCCGACTGACTGCACCGACCGGTAGGCGAAATTTAGGCGCCACCACAGTGAGTCCCCGTAGCTCGTGCGGCTCGAGTGGCAATCGCGGCAGACCGGTAGAAGAATTTTAGGGCTCAGTGTCGAAACGTTTAAGTATAAGGGCGCGCGCAGACGAAAGCGCGGAGGTCTCACTTGAGCCAGGCAGATAGAGGCGGGCAGCTTGAGCGCCCGTGTTTTTCATTTATTTTTGGAGATCTGCATGAAGCGTTAGGTCACATAGGGCAATGGGGCGGAACAAGAAGGCACCTCACCAATGAAGTCATGAGGGCGAGTCGGCGGGAAGGCAGCTGCAGCGGAGCGTCAGCAGCATCACGTACAGGACAGCGACCCCGCGGCAAGAAGTTCTGCAGAGGCGATCAGCAACGGGCGAAGCACGAAGGCGATCGGACAAGACCGCAAGCGCCTCACGGACCGTCGCAGCGCCAAGCGAGAGCGTCACCAAGGAGCTGCTGAGAATCGACACCGCCAACACCAAGTCCACGTTGCCGCCACTCGCCACGTCCTGAATCCTACGCTAAGAAAATGATTATGACGATGATGACATGATGACGTGATGACATGATAACATACAGCAGCTGCACAGTCACACGCGCTGCTAGACGCTGCAAGCCACAATACACTAACACAAAACAATCACGTTGGCAGGCGCGCACCAGATTTCCCCGGGAAGCAGCTCGACAAGCAGCAAGCAGCGGCCAGAAGGAGCCGAAGTCGAGCCAAGTCATGCATGCAATTCCATCGCTGTTCTGCAGAAAGTTGATGCTTATTGAAGCGATGAAGAAGCGCACGCGAGAGTGCTGCTTACCTGCGCCAACATTCAGCAGTCGCGGCGATCCAGCGGCAGGCGGCAGAGCGATCGAAGAGCCAGCAATCATCTGGAAGAAGCAATGAGGGAGCTTTGCGCCGGCGCAAGACGCAGCAGAAGCGTGCGCAAGATGGCAGCAGCTTACCTGATGCAGCAGCAGCAGCCGCTTTAATTAGCAGCGCAGCAGCGCGTCGAATCGAGCGCCACCGACGGGGCACGTCCAGGCAGCTGAAGCAACGGAAAGCGGTGGACCTGATGAAAAGGTTAGCAAGCAAACACGCACACGCCTGCATTTAGCTCGCAGGGCAGCAGCAGTGCGTAGAGCAACTTTCAGCGGTTATGCAGCAGCAGCAGCAGCTTTAATTAGCAGCGCAAGCAGCGCACCGCGAGCATTACCGTCCACGTCCCAGCCAGCGAGATGCGCAGCAGATAGCGCAAGACAAGGCACGGCGACGGCGGTCAACCTGCAAACAAAAGGTTAGCATACCCTGCTGCAGCAGCACGCTTAACGCGCGCAAGCAACGCGCTCTTGCCTGCTCGTCCGAGCCATGCGCCAAGCCGTGGGGCAAAATGGCCCAAAGGCGGCAGCAG
>Ga0169931_10015028_pt1 | contig 10408 bp, 6 predicted proteins | sample Kivu_15m_20L_FD_129675 | JGI IMG/M metagenome (GOLD analysis project Ga0169931, IMG submission 129675) | Freshwater microbial communities from Lake Kivu, Western Province, Rwanda to study Microbial Dark Matter (Phase II) - Kivu_15m_20L... | ecosystem: Environmental > Aquatic > Freshwater > Lake ... | reverse complement strand
GTGGAGACCTGCGCCGCCGCGCTGTTTCGTGCGGAGCTTCGCCGCGAACGCGCTCAGGGCGCGATCGTGAATTGCACCGCGTTGGTCAGCCCCGTGAGGCTCGGGCTCGCCGGGTCGCGCGACCAGATCTGTGCGTAGACCTTGCGACCCGGAACGAGGCCGGGGTCGACCTGCGAGCGAATCAGCGCGTTGAAGTCGAAGCTGTAGGTGCCCGTGCAGTCGGCGCCCGAGGCGCTGCCGCCGGAACTCTGGTTCACGGTGCGGAAGGTCGGCGGCGCAACGCACTTGAGGCCGCCCTGGAACGGCGCGCTCGACGGTGCGTAGCCGTAGAACGCGAGGCCCGTCTTCTGGCTCAGCACGTTCGAGGCGCTGACCACGAACGGCAGACCGTTGGTCCAGCTCGGCGTGCCCGCAAAGGCGAGCGCCGGCGTGCAACCGAGGCTGTTCACCTTGGCCGTGCAGTACGTGCCGGCGGCGGGCAGCGCCCACGAGCCGCGCATCGTGCCCGCAACCGAGAAGGTGCCCGTCACGCCGCTCGCCGGATCGTTGAACGGGAAGGTGGTGTTGACCGGCATCACGAGGAAGAGCGTCGTGCCCACCTGCGTGAGCGTGCCGGTCTGGGGCGTCGGCGCCGACTGTTGGCCAGTGAGGTCCGTGGTGGTGGGCGTTTGACCCAGCGGCGTGATGGTGGCGACGCCAGAGAGATAGGTCGCCGTCACCGTCGCCGTGAACGAGCCATTGGGCGCCACGGTGAACTGCGGCGCACTGAACTTCATCGCGAGGTTGTCGATCGCGATCGTCGCCAGCGGCGGCAGGAAGGGCAGCACGTTGTTGATCTTGCCGCGGATGTTGGGGACCACGGCCGCGGAGCCCGTGCCGGGGAAGTCCGCCGACGCGACGGCGTCGTTGCCGAGCGGGTAGATACGCATGCCCGACGTACCCGCGAGCTGGAACGCATTGGAGGGGTTGCCGACCACCGCACCCAGCGAAGTCGTGCCTGTCCACGTGAAGTTGGACTGGGACTGGTTGATGTTGATCACGAGCTCGCCTTGCGCGAGCGACGGGAGCGCGAGCGCGGCGACAGCGACGAGTCGGGGGAGCCAAGCGTGGGTCATGGACGGTCCTAGAAAGAGAGGCAGAAAGGACGTGTCGAAGCCTAACAGGGTCCCAGAAACCGGGCAGGAAACGACCTGAGAGCCGGCCTCGCGGCCTCCACCACCCCCGTGGAAGGGCCCGAGAACCGCGCAATCCTGTCCGGGCGCCCCCCCCCTCGAGCGGATCGCCGCCGACCGCTCCACGCCCCTAGCCGAAGCGGCCCGAGATGTAGTCCTCGGTCTCCTTGAGGTGCGGCTGCAGGAAGATGTCCTGCGTGGGCCCGTATTCCACGAGGCGCCCGAGGTACATGAAGGCCGTGAAGTCGCTCGAGCGCGACGCCTGCTGCATGTTGTGGGTCACCATCAAGATCGAGTAGTTGCCCTTGAGCTCCTCGATCAGGTCCTCGATGCGCGCGGTGGCGATCGGATCGAGCGCCGAGCAGGGCTCGTCGAGCAAGAGCACCTCGGGCTGGGCCGAGATCGCGCGCGCGATGCACAGGCGCTGCTGCTGGCCGCCCGAGAGCCGGAGCGCGCTGTCGTTCAGGCGATCCTTCACTTCGTCCCACAGGCCCGCGCCGCGCAGGCTCGACTCGCACACCTCCGCGAGCACGCGCTTGTCGCGCTCGCCGTCGATGCGCAGCGGATAGATCACGTTCTCGAAGATGCTCATCGGGAACGGGTTGGGCTTCTGGAACACCATGCCGATGCGCTTGCGCAGCTCGATCACGTCTTGCCCGGGCGCGTAGATCGGATCGCCGTTCAGGCGCATCTCGCCTTCGATGCGCACCGAGTCGATCAAGTCGTTCATGCGGTTGACCGAGCGCAGGAGCGTCGACTTCCCGCAGCCCGACGGGCCGATGAGCGCGGTGACCTTGCCGCGCGGCACGGAGAGCGTGATCGAGTGCAGCGCGCGCGACTTGCCGTACCACAGGTCGAAGTGCTCGATCTCGAGCACGTGAGCTTCGCCGGCGAGCGAGGCGTGCACCTCGGCGGGAAACGGCTCGTTCTTCGAGATCGCCTCGAACACGTGGCCGGAAATCGCGGGAGCGTAGTTCATGGTGCGTGGCGCCCTTGGAGATCAGAGCTGGTTGCCTTGGAAGCGGCGGCGCAGGCGCGCGCGGATCCAGATGGCGAGGAGGTTGAGCGTGACGACCAGTGCGATCAGGAGCAGCGTGGTCGTGTAGACCATCGGCTTCGCCGCCTCGCTGTTCTGGCTCTGGAAGCCGAGGTCGTAGATGTGGAAGCCCAAGTGCATGAAGCTGCGCTCGGCGTGCAGGAACGGAGCGGTCGCATCGAGCGGCAGCTCGGGTGCGAGCTTGACGGCGCCGACGAGCATCAAGGGCGCGACCTCGCCGGCGCCGCGCGCGAGCGCGAGGATCATGCCCGTCATGATGCCGGGCATGGCGCGCGGCAGAACGATGCGCCAGATCGTCTGCCACTTCGTCGCACCGCACGCGTACGAACCTTCGCGCATCGAGCCCGGCACGCTCGAGAGCGCTTCCTCCGTGGGCACGATCACGACGGGCAGCGTGAGCAGCGCGAGCGTGAGCGAAGCCCACACGAGACCGCCCTTGCCGTAGGTGGGCGTCGGCAGCTTCGCGGCGAACAGGAGCTCGTCGACCTGCACGCCGACGATGTAGCAGAAGAAGCCGAGCCCGAAGACGCCGAACACGATGCTCGGAACACCGGCGAGGTTGTTGATCGCGATGCGCACGGCGCTGACGATCGGTCCGGGCCGCGCGTACTCGCGCAGGTACAGCGCGGCGAGCACGCCGAACGGCACGACCAGCACGGCCATGATCAGCGTCATCAGCACCGTGCCGAAGATCGCCGGAAAGACGCCGCCTTCGCTGTTCGCCTCGCGCGGCTCGTCGAACAGGAACTCCGCCGTGCGCTCGACGTACACGCCGAGGCGCCCCGCGAGGTCGAGGCGATTGGGCGCGAAGGCGCGCACGATCTCCTCGACGGCGAGCGTCGCGCGGACACCATCGGCCGTCTCGAGCTCGATCGAGTAGCGCGCATTTTTCTCGCGCAGCTCAGCAATCTGCTGCTGCAGGGCGCGGAAGTCACTTTCGGCCGCAGTGGCGATGCGCTCGCTCTCCTCGCGCGCAATGCGTGCGGACTCCGAGTCGACGCCGCTCGCGAGCTCGGCCGAGCGCACGCGCAGGCGTGCGGCCTCAATGCGGTGGTTCACCGCGCCGATCTCCTCGACTTCGAGCTCGCGTCGACGCTCCCAGCGCGCGCGCACGTCGGCGTGGTGCTGTTCGAATCGCGTCCAGACTTCGTCGGGCGTGCCCTCGGCGCGCGCGCCGTCGAGCGTGATCGCGCGCGGCGTTCCGTAGAAGCGTCCCCACGAGAGTCGCTCGACGAGCAGCAGCCACTCCGGCTCGCTCTCGCGAGCGATCTCGAGGTCGCTGACCCAGTTGAAGTGCGAGCCCGAGACGTCGTAGTTGCCCGTGCGCAGCATCCGCCGCCGCGTGCGCCCCTCGCCGCGCTCGAGCTCGGACTGCGCGCTCGCACGCACGCTCTCCGGCAACGCCTCGACGACGCTGCGTTCGGGGGCGTAGCTCTCCGTGACCGAAACTTCCCCGGCCAGTGTGCGTCCCGCGTGGGTCTCGACCTGCACTAGCGGCCCGGGCCAGAACGTCGGCAGCCCGTGCCACAGGACCAGCGCGAGCAGACCGAGAATCATCAGCGACGCGATCGCCAGCGCGCCGCCCGTGAGCCACACCATCGGCTCGCCGTGCGAGAGCAGCGACGTCGCGCGGCGCTCGCTGCGCCGTCGCGTGCCGCGCCGCGCCTTGTCGGCCGGCTCCTTGCGCGTCGTGTCGCTCACAGCTGGAACGCTCGCTTGCGGAAGCGCTGGCGCACGAGCTCGGCCGCCGTGTTGACCGCGAAGGTGATCGCGAACAGCGTCAGCGCCGCGAGGAACAGCGTGCGGTAGTGCGTCGAGCCCTCGACCGCCTCGGGCAGCTCGACCGCGATGTTGGCCGACAGGGTGCGGAAGCCGTTGAACACGTTCCAGTCGAGCACCGGGGTATTGCCCGCGGCCATCAGCACGATCATGGTCTCCCCCACCGCGCGACCGAGGCCGACCATCACGGCCGAGAAGAGCCCGCTCGCCGCGGTCGGAACGATCACGCGCACCGCGGTCTGCCACGGCGTCGCGCCGGCGCCCAGCGACGCGAGCCGCAGATGGCTCGGCACGCTGTTGAGCGCGTCTTCCGCGAGCGTGTAGATCAGCGGGATGATCGCGAAGCCCATGATGAAGCCGACAATGAGCGCGTTGCGCTGCACGTAGGTGTCGACGACCGAGCCGCGCGGATCGAAGCCAGCGGATTCGAGCGCGAGTGCGGCGAGCGCGGCGAGTGAGAGCGTCGCCAGCACGGAGGCGAGGAAGTGCGCGAGCTCGAGACGCGCGCAGGCAGAGCGCGACCAGGCGACGGACAATCGCCGCACCCACGGGCCAACAAAGTTCCCCGAGGCGATCGAGACGACGAGCGCCGCGACCGGCACCATCAGGAACAGCCAGCCACCGAAGGCCGTCCCGCGCGAGCCGTCGAGCCAGCTCTCGATGTTGCCGTCGAACAGCACGCGCTCCACGCTCGGCCCGAGCAGCCACGCGAGCGCGAGACCCGCGGGAATGCTCGCGAGAATGGCGACAAAGCGCTGCCAGCCCTGCCAGCGCACCGCGCGTCCCTGCGGCAGCAGCTGCCATAGATACGCCCCGGAGAGAATCGCGAACGGCACCGTGTAGAACGCGAGCAGCGCCTGCGCGAGCGTGCCCTGCACGATCGGCGCGATCACGATCGCCGAGAGGAAACCGAGCACGACGCTCGGCAAGCTCGCCATGATCTCGATCGTCGACTTGACTCCGACGCGCAGGTTGGGCGCGAGGAACTCGCTCGAGAAAATCGCGGCCAGCAGTGCGAGCGGCACGCCGAAGAGCAGCGAGTAGAACGTGGCCTTGAGCGTGCCGAAGATCAGCGGCACGAGGCCGAGCTTCGGTTCGAAGTCATCGGTGCCGCTCGAGGACTGCCACACGTGCTCCGGTGCGTCGTAGTTCTCGTACCACACCGGCTGGAACAGCGCGGCCACGCTCGCCTCAGGGTGCGGAGCATCCAGCCTCCACGCCTCGATGCCGCCTGTCGTGCGAGCGACGAGCATGTCCTCGCGCGGCGCCATCGCGAGCAGCCCCGGCGTCGCCCCGCCGCTCGTTCGCGTGCGAGCGAGCTCGGCGCCGCTGGTGGCGTAGTACGCGCGCACTTCGCCATCGCTGTAGGCCGCGGCAAACATGCGCGAAGCCGCGGACGGAGCGAGCGCCGCGACCGGCGAGGGCCCTGCTTCGAGGCGATGGCCGCACGCCATGCGCGCGCCGTCGAGGGTGCCCGCGTCCTTGGGCTTGGTCCGGAACCATGCGTGGACGCGACCGAGCGAGTCGCCGACGAGCAGCGTGCGCTTGCCCGCGAGGAACGCGAGCGCCGTGACTTCGGCTCCGGCCTCGGGCAGCACGTCGAGCACCTCGGCCTCGACCGGCGCGTCGAAGTCGCGCACGTCGTAGCGCGAAAGCCGACCGTCGCGCCACAGGAGCAGCACGTTGTCGCCCGCGCCCATGAGGCGCAGCGCGAAGGGAGCAAAGCGCGCGGATCCGGGCCCGCCCGGCGCGTAGGGCAGCGCGCAGGACGAGAGTTCGAGCGTGACCTCACCCGTGAGCAAGTTCTCGCTGCGGTGCACGACCGAGAGCGCGAGCTTGCCATCCGCGCACAGCGTCGCCACCGCGGGGCCCGACGGCAGCACGGTCTGATCGACGAGCAGCACCGGCGAGCCGAGGTCGAGCGGAGGCTCGAGGGTCACTTCGAGCGCGAGCCTGCGCAACTGGCCTTCGGCCGTGCGCTCGACGAGCGTGCTGCCGTCGACGCGCACCGCGCCGGCCTGCAGCGCGCGATCCACGTCGCCCGCGGCCTCCTCGGCGACGAACTGCGCCGCCACCGCGATGCGACCGAGCCGCAGCGTGCCATCGGCGAAGCCGAACGCGACCGTGCCATCCTCGGGATTGCACGCGCTCGCCGATGGCGCGGCGCCGTCGAAGAGCGGACGCGACTCGAGGCGCGCGCCGTCGGCGAGCGACACGAGCTCGATCGTCCCGTCGGCCCGCACGGCCCACTCGAGGCGCCGGTACTCGTCGATGCCCGAGTGCAGCACGGAGGAGCCGCCGGCGGCGGCGTGAGCACCGCTCGCGGAGAGCTCGGCGCCGCCGAACAGCGGCGCGACGACCCACACGAGGAACAGGCAGATGGCACCGACGGCGACGATCGTGAGACCGCCGCCGACGGTGATGGCGAGGCGCGCGAGGCGCTCCACGGTCTTGACGCTGGCCCGCGTCGTGCGCTGCTTGCGCGCACGCTTGACAGGGCTCGCGGGCTGGGACGGTGAGCTCAAGTGCGTCGCTGGCGCTGGGAGCCAGTGGCGAGAAGGCGCGCGGGGGCGCGCCTCGAAATCACTTCGCCGCGCCGGCCTCGACCACGGGCACGTCGATGCCGCACTGCTTCAGGGCATCCGCGGCGATCTTCGCGGGGACCGGGTAGTAGCCGTCCTTGAGGACGTCGGCCTGGCCCTTCTGGCTGAAGACGTAGCGCACGAACTCGCGGCGCAGCGGATCGAGCGCGACGCCCGGCTTGCGGTTGACGTACACGAACAGGAAGCGCGCGAGCGGATAGGTGCCGGCGTAGGCGTTCTCCGGCGTGGCCGGGACGACCTGCGACTTGGCGTCGCGCTGCAGCGGAACCGCGCGCACGTCGGCGGTCATGTAGCCGATGCCGCTGTAGCCGATGCCGTACTTGTCGCTGGCGATGCCCTGCACGACCGAGGAGCTGCCCGGCTGCTCCTTGACCGAGTCCTTGTAGTCGCCGTTCTTGAGCGCGTGCTCCTTGAAGTAGCCGTAGGTGCCCGAGGCGCTGTTGCGGCCGTAGAGGCTGATCGGCTTGTCGGCCCACTCGCCCGTCAGGCCGAGCTCGCCCCACTTCACGATGTCGGTCTGGAAGCCGCCGTTGCGCGTCTTGGAGAAGATCGCGTCGACCTGCGCCATGGTGAGCGAGGCGATCGGGTTGTCCTTGTGGACGTAGACGGCGAGCATGTCGATCGCGGTCGGCAGACCCACGGGCTTGTAGCCGAAGGCCTTCTCGAAGTCGGCCTGCTCCTTGTCCTTCATCGGGCGCGACATCGGGCCGAAGCTCGCCGTGCCGGCGATCAGCGCCGCCGGAGCCGTCGACGAACCCTTGCCCTCGATCTCGATGCCGACGTTGGGGTACATCGAGCGGAAGCCTTCGGCCCACAGCGTCATCAGGTTGTTCATCGTGTCGGAGCCGATGCTCTTCACCGAACCCGACACGCCCTCGACGGGCTTGTAGTCGGGGAGCTTCGGATCGACCTTGACGCTCTGGGCGGAGGCCGCGAGGGCGAGGAACGCGGTGGCGAACAGGGAGAGCTTCATGTGCGGGTCTCGGTGAGGGCCAGACGGGGCGCGCGCTCGCGCCCGGGACGGAACTTGACGCGGCGGGCAAAGGTTCGCGGCGCTTTGTAAAGACGTCCTAAAGAAGCCGCCAAGCGCCCCCCGCAGGCCCCGGCCCCGCGCTCCCAAGTCTCTCCTGTGCAAGAACTTGCACGGGGTGGGGCGCGAGCATGGGGGGCGCACCCTAGGATGGTGGCTATCCCTCCTCCTCGACCGGTGTCCCCCATGCGCATCCTCTCCGCCCTCGTGGCGCTGGCCCTCGCCGCCCTGCCGGCCCAGGCCCAGCTGCTCGCCTTCCAGTTCAAGGACCAGAAGATCGCCAACCGCTACAAGGACAACCTCGTCCTGTTCGGTGGCCAGTACGTGGTGGTCGGCGAGCCCTACGACAACATCTACTTCGACGCCGAGAACAACCGCATCGCCTTCCGCGACCCGTCGAACCGCGGCATCTCGATCATCGTCCCCGACCCGGGCGACCCGACCAAGGTCCCCTACGAGGAGGACGGCGACGAGAAGAAGATCACCGGCAAGAAGGCCAAGCTCAGCCTGAACCTCGACGACATCGAGGACACGCGCATGTACATGCGCGAGGGCTCGCTGCCGGGCATGGCGGCGGACTTCCGCGCCCGCAAGGCGCTGATCGACATCGAGCGCTCGGCGCGCGACAAGTTCCAAAAGGGCACGCCGGACTACATGTCGGCGCACCAGCGCATGCTCTCGCAGATGGAGCGCCTGCAGGCGTGGCTCGAAGGCGGCCTGTACCCCATCGCCGCCGAGAAGATGACCAAGGAGATCGCCAAGGAACGCAAGCTGGTCGCCGCCGAGGCCGCGACCCTGCGCGCGGAGAAGGCGCGCAGCTCGCCCAAGCCCGGCACCCTGCACCCGGACTTCGCGGTGCTCGCCAAGGAGATCGACCCGAGCGACAGCTTCAAGCAGCAGGACAGCATGCACTGCCGCATCATCTATCGCGGCGGCATCGACGACGAGCGCGTCAAGAACCTGCTGGTGCTCGCCGAGGAGATCATCGACGGCTTCCGCGTCGAGTTCGTCGATCCCTATGTGGACGCCGAGTTCGAGGACTACATCAAGGAAGAGATGGTCATCGAATGGATGTTCAACTACGACGACATCCCGAAGGCCGAGAAGTACATGACCAAGTGGTACCGCTTCGGCTGGTCCCCGGAGAACAAGGACGAGGCGCTCAAGTCCGCCGGTTCGGGCGGCCGCCGCGCGACACCGCCGGTGTTCATCTACCACTGGCGCGCGTCCGATGACGCCGACCTCGAGGGCATGGTGACCCACAACCTCGGTCACGTGCTCGCCAACCTGCACTTCGACAAGGGCCGCCCGCAGATGTCGCAGGACTGGCTCGAAGAGGGCGTGGCGCTCTACTGCTCGCTCGAGTGGCTCGGCCGCAACTCGGTGAACTGCAAAGCCTTCGAGGAGCCCGGCAAGTACGTCAATCGCCGCAAGGTCGAAGGCGCGAAGACGGCCCAGATGGGCCAGCGCGACTGGTACAACGCGATGGCCATCGAAGCGGGCGCGCCGATCGACAAGCTGGTGCTGAAGACGCTGTTCGAGTTCGGCGACGGCGACCTCGCCAAGTCGTGGAGCTTCTTCGACTGGATCGCCAAGCAGGGTGGCCGCGAAGGCCAGCTCCTGCTGCGCAGCTGCTGCGACAAGGCGCGCACGCGCCCGACCTTCATCAAGGACTGGCGCTCGAAGGCGGAGGAGATCTACGAGGTCAGCGGCGCGGACGTCTTCGACGTGCTCGACAAGCGCTGGAAGGAATTCGCGCAGAACAGCCAAGAGCTCGGCAGCGAGGGCAAGCGCAAGTAGCGCGCGCCGCTCCGGGGCTCATCCCTTCACCGGGCTCGCGCCGCTCGCTGCGGTGCGAGCCCGGCGTGCTCTGAGCACAGGTGCCGCGGCACTGGGGGCACGCGGTGCTCAGGCCTGCGGCACGGGCGTCGCGAGCGACTGGCCCACGCGCCGGCCGCTGACCCACGCCCACAGGAAGTTGAAGCCGCCGATGCGGCCGGTGACGTCGAGCACCTCGCCGCAGAAGTACAGGCCCGGCACGCGGCGCGACTCGAGCGTCTTCGTCGCGACGTCCTCGAGCGCCACGCCGCCGCCCGTCACTTCCGCCGTCTTGTAGCCCTCGTCGCCCGAGATCGGCAGCGGGCACGCACCGAGCAGCGTCGAGAGGCGCTTGCGCTCGTCGCGCGAGAGCTCGGCGAGCTTGCGCTCGGGGTGCACGCGCGCGAGGTCGATCAGCACCGACACGAGGCGACGCGGCAGCCACTCGCGCAGGCACAGGAGCACCGTGCGCGTCCCGCCCTGGCGCAGTCGCTCGTCCCACGCATCGACCGAGAGCCCGTGCCAACCCGCGACGAGCTCGACGCCCTCGCGCTCGGGTCCGGTCAGGAAGCGCGACATGTCGAGCGCCACGGGGCCGCTGAAGCCCTTGTGCGTGAACAGCAGGTCGCCGGTGCCCTCGCCGACGAGCTTGTCGCCACGCAGCGCCGCGAGGCGCGCCACGACGGACACGCCCGCGAGCTCGTTCCAGCGCGCGTCGCCGCAGAGCAGCGGGACGAGCGCCGGGTAGCGCCGGTGCACGACATGCCCCAGCTTGTGCGCCATGGTGTAGCCCCAGCCATCCGAGCCGGTCTTGGGGAGCGAGAGTCCGCCGGTCGCGAGCACCGCGTTGCGCGCGCGCAGCCGCGCTCCGTTCGAGAGCACGACCTCGAAGCGCGCCCCGTCGGCCGCGTCCGTGAGCGGCACGAGCTCCTCCGCTCGCACGCCGCCG
>Ga0169931_10015027_pt1 | contig 10409 bp, 16 predicted proteins | sample Kivu_15m_20L_FD_129675 | JGI IMG/M metagenome (GOLD analysis project Ga0169931, IMG submission 129675) | Freshwater microbial communities from Lake Kivu, Western Province, Rwanda to study Microbial Dark Matter (Phase II) - Kivu_15m_20L... | ecosystem: Environmental > Aquatic > Freshwater > Lake... | reverse complement strand
CCTCTAGTGAACATGGGCGACCTTTCGGCCTCGAAGGTCAGGCACCTCCAATCTACCAGCCTGGAGCTGCTTCTTCCTCCGAAGACCTTGATTCGCAAGCTCATCCATCTTCTGCAGACCCCTGTCAATAAGGTAAGAAGATCTAGTCTTAGAGATCCATAGAAGCTGCACATTCAAGCAATGAACATGATTTTTCTCTTCATGATGTTAGACCTGAATCACACTTTCCAGTATATGCAGACTGCCGACAATCCCTACTATGCTGAGGCTTGCACCCATCACGAGTTCTACCTCGCACTTCTATAACGCTTTACTCGTTACCATGCTCTGGAGAAGCTACGCGTCGATGAAGCAACTCTGGCGCAACAGCGTGAGCTCCTCGGTAATGCCGAAGAGGAGGAGCCGATGCCCTCGATCGATAGCTAGCGCTACCTGAACAGTTATCTGAACTTCCTGTGCAACCTCTTTACCCTCAAGAACAAGGCGCTGCAGACCCAAATGTACCCGTAGCTCCTGAAGCCCCTCCTTGCCCTCGTATTTGTGCCGCCGACTGAGTAGACATATCCGATCAACATCTCGACCCAGCTAAAGGCCGCGAAGCTCCTCAAAGAAGTGATCAAGGGACAGAGCCTGGACGACCAGGAGTCTGTCCAGAGACTCATCGAGCGACTCAAGGAGGAGATCGGACTCATTAATCAGGAGAAGGTGTGGGCCAAGCCGGCTGACGATGACTGCGAGAACGACATGCAGCCCCAGTACAGACACGATCTCATCCGTACTCTCCTCAAGATACTCCAGCAATCCATCATAAGAAACGATCCCAGTAAGATTGCTAAGTTTTACTTTTAGACGCCATCAACTTCAACTAGAACTTTGTGGCCAACTCTCGAAGGATACTAGATAGCAACCTGCTCCAAGAGACCATGGTCAAAGAGGTCTTCGAGCCTAACCTCCGGAGCACAGACGATGCTCGCCTGCAAGCGAACGTTGACCCGATCATCTACCAATGTACCCGAAACTCTTTCTTAACCTGATAGGCATCTAGCTAATCTCTTATCTGTTCAACGACTTGCCTCAGAAGATTCCCACCTTCATTGAGAATGGATATTTCAAGCTGCTTCTCGATTCCATGAGTCGCAGGCTTCCAGTCCAGCTTGACATGCTGACGATAGTCCTTAAGTTCCTCCAGACGCTATGCCTTAACAGCCAAGGCTGCGATCTCATTGCCTCATCTCCCATCCTTGCAACATTCTCATCGCTGGCCTGCCAACCAGCAGCCCATAGACACTTCGTTAATGCCAACAAGTTGATGCTCTACAGTGACATGTTCTAGTAGGTCGCATCCTCCAGCAGGCCTCTTGCAGAGGCCCTCTTCATCGCTATCCTTAGGAACTTCGACATCCTAGTCGACAAGGCATGGCAAGTCACCAAGGGTTATGTTGAGATGGAGGACCGCATTAAGGCTTCTGGTGTCTCAAAGGATGATCAAGAGCTGACTCGAGCCAGCTATGACAGAGAGCAGATCAACTTAGAAAAAACGTTCGAAGCCTGCTCCAACCTCATTTTCTTCTTCATCGATGGCGACTCGAGCATTGACAGCACCATTACAACTGACACTATCAAGGCCTGTGGCGAGGTAGCAATTAAGACGCTTAAGCGTGTCATCACGACACCCCTCGTGGCCTCAGCCTGCCAGAACATGTTTCCTTTCTTCATCGAGGCCCTAGTACACATTCTCTTGACAATAGGCGAACCAGAGACCTCCATTAGGGTAGTGGCAGGCTACGTGGCCCTCCAGTCAGACAACCTCAAGAAGCTGCTAGAAGTCTCGAGCTTCGATTAGATCGATGACGTTGAGAAAGCGGCCGGACAGACGAGTGCATTCATCAGTTCGATCGTAAAGCGTAACTTCGATGAGGTAGACCCAGACAATCGAGAGCACCTCGAGATTCTCTCAAAACTTGACCAGAATGACAGCGCCTCAGTGATCTTTGGCAAGCTGTCGTTTTACTGTGAGATCATAAGCAACAAGGTCATTCTCAGAATGATTACTCTCTTCTAGTTCCCTAACTACACTGAGTGGGTCTCCGATCTATTCAAGCTGCAGGCCCTTGTGAATCGGTATCATGCCTGCAAATACAAAAATGATGTTCTCAAGGAGAGGACGAGGCTCTAGGAGTTAATGAAAGAGATGCCTGAAGTGGTCGGCAATACTGAATTTAGCTCGTACAAGCTAATGAAGGAGACATGGAGCAAAGAAGATGAGCTGAAAAACTTATACTTCAAGCATGAGTACGAGAAAGTTTCCTCTTTGGCGGACCAGCGAGCCCGAGAGAGCTTTAAAACGGCTATTGAGCTCCACCTTGAAGAAAACATCAGTCACACCTCTAACATTTGCTAGCTCGCCATCCGCAAGCTGATTCTTTCGAACCTCCGATAAGTGACCAGGAACAGTCCTGTCAGTCACTTCAGTGGTCCGGTTGACAACAAAGTGCTAGATCTCTACAAGCTGATCGGAGGCCACACTGCCCAGTAGTTCAATGAGGTGTCGAAACTGCCTAGCCTCGAGACGCTCCCGGACGAAACAGACGTTATGCGCTTCTGCGCCCAGTTTAGTGCCGTATTCTCTGAGAGCAGCAAGGTACTCTTCGGCTCGGCAACGCTAGGGCCTCTTCTCATTGAGTTTTTTGACCGTGGCGGCCTCAAGAGTGTGAAAGTGATGATCACCTGGCTAGTAAGATACCTGAATCTGCTGGAGAGCCAAAGCCCAAGGAAAAGCATTACGCTTTGCAAGAATATTTAGCTGCTCTGGAGCCACATTGTCGACTTCTTCGTTCAGCTATTTGAAGCCCGCAACCTCGACACCCAGTATCACAGCTTCGCCCTCGTCTTCAAGTCAGCCGGCACTCTTGAAGCCGCTGACAAGCTCCTCAAAGCCTACATGATGGACATCTTCTCTCAAGCTATCGTGTTCCTCTTCGGTGAGCTAAACGAGTCAGAGGACGTGCGAAGCTTCGGCATTTACAAGAATCTGAGCGTATTCTCCTACTTCGACCTGTTGAGCGAGCTCTTCCTCGTGTCAATGGTTGACATCTACAGCAAGGTGACCCAAGGTCTCACCCATATCAAACTATTCCACAACAAGACTGGTGAGGAGGCACCAGTATGGCTCCAGCCTAAGAAGGCCATCCTCACTACTCTTGTGAAGTCGTTCGCAGATTACGTTCGATTCGTGCCTACGACCTCAGGCAAGCTCATGAGGAAGAGTGAGTTGCTCGACAATCTATTCACCAAGGCCTTCCTCAAGGAGGAAGATCACCTCCAGCATCTCAAGGCTCAAACCTTGCAGCTCATCGCCCAAGCGCATGCCAAGAAGGACACCTCAAACGTAGGTCACCTCTCTCATTGCCTGATCAATCTTCTATCCTACAAGCAGGGTGCATTGATAAGCGATCCTAAGGAAGCATACACTGCGTGCTTCTAAGCCACTGAGATCTTCTGTTAAGCCGTGGCAACTTTCAAAGTTTAAGTCAGTTTCCAGCCAGATTAGGCTAGCGTTTGGGACAAGACCCGCGAACGGCAGGTCACGGACCAAATCCGTCAACTTGAGCAAGCTATCCAGCTCTTCATGTACGTGACAGAGATGGGGAAGATCGCGAGTGATCTGGCTAAGGTGGGCACTATCATCAACGATACCCGGTTCCGTGAGATGCACGCTACTCTCGAGAGCCTAAAGGCATTGAAGAACATATTCCAAGAGGACAGAGAGGGGACGGCCGAGCTCTACGAACGATTCACTCTAGCAATGGTGGAGCTCTTCAGGGCGCTGCACCAGATAGACCCCCAAGTGGAGGCCCACTGCATCGGTAGCATGCACGACCTCGTCAACCTGGCTCTCAACCACTTGAGTTTCCTCCTGAACATCAAGGGCTTCGCTGCCTTCGACTGCCAGGGCACTTTTCTAAAAGCCGACGGCATCCGTGCATTCCTCGGCATCAAGGCTTACTCGACCGCAGACCTCTTTCCTGAAGGAATTGCCCTCCGCAAGGATGCGAAGAAGCTCCAGCAGATTCAGATTAACTCTAAGATCGTGATGCAGATGCTGAGCTAGAACGAGGTATCGATAATTAGGGTCTACGAGAACTTGATCAAGAGCGTACTCTTCATCTACTTCTAAGAACGGCTTAAGTTGGAGGAGGGGGAGTCCCCTCAGACACCAAAGCCTAAAAAGTCAGTAATGAGTCCACAGAAGGACCGTGCAATTAACAAGACAGTTTCGAAGCACGAAACGGGGTCTAAGCTGCGTAAAGGAGAGTATGGTGAGGCACTGCTTAGCGACTTCATTGCTTTCTTCGACAAGGTAATGAAGGTGTAGGACTTTCGCTCCTTCCTCACGGCCTGTCAGAACGTGTGTGTCATTAAGAAAAAGGCCGTTGCAAAGCCTGTGCCAAAGGTAGCTGACCTCGTCGCTGAGCCTCCTGAACCCAAACGCGGACGCCGTTTCCCTAGGACCCGCGGTGCCCATAAAGTGGATGAGGAAGAGAAGAAGGAGAGTAATGAGGAAGCACCCGCCTAAGCAGAAGAGTAGCACTATATAAGCCTGACAGTGAAGGCCTTCAAGGACATGCTTTCCTAGCAAGAGCTGTCGCCGACAACATTCAACCTGACACCTGCCCAGGAGGTCGACCGGCAGATCAAGGGCCTGGTGCAGCCGTTCCAGCAAGAGATCGTTTATACGCTCCTTGACTCGATAATCGACTAGATCCGTGATCAGCATCTGCTTATCCTGCAGCACTGCAAACAGAAGGCCAACCCCTCACCAATGGGAATCAGCAGTAGACTGGATGAAAGAGGACGCCTCGTAATCGCAAACTCCCCTGATAGCAACAGGCTTTGCTATCAGAGCTATATGTTCGATTTCCTCACCATAATTAGCACTCTCAACTACCTGATAAGCCATCAAGCGATACTTGTTCGTTCAATATTGAAGCACAAGGAAGGGAAGACTTTCAAGTTCCTGATTAGAGACCTCTACTTCCTGTCGACGATGTCCGTCGAGGAATCGACAGGCGAAACCAAAGAGTACGCGTGCTACATAGAGCATGGACTGCTGACCAAGTAGCAGGTAGACATTGCAAAAGAGTTCTTCAAGCGGGTCATGCTGGATAACCCGCATCTCACTGCGAGCGAGCGGAAAGCGAAGCAGGACGCGCGGGTGCTCTTCATGCGGGAGGTTCTTAAGAACCTGCAGGACCCCCCGCGATACCAACTGTGGCCCCACCTGCGGACAGTCTTCGCCGTCGGTGCCGTCTGGCTGCTAGCAGTCGTGCTCAAGGACGAGGACAAGGAGGAGCTGCAGCCGCGGGAGGACGAGAGCGTGCAGATGCTAATCACCAGCATGCAGCGCTACCGCAACGTCTACAGGCAGGGTCTTGTGCGCGCCATCGTTCACGAGAGCCAGCTGCACGCGAAGGGCCCCGAGCTTAGCATCTTAGCGAGCATACACGCCGTGCAGCGAGAGGCCCAGGAGGCCATGGTCTTCTTCGACTCGCAGAAGGATCCTGTTCAGTTCTGCATCACCGCGCTCGCCAACATTTTGAAGCCCTTTGAGGGTAGTAAGGCCGTCTGGGGCGCCGTTGAACAGCATAGCCACAAGGTCCTCAGTCTAGGAGACTTAGGCTTCGTCCCCGGGGCGCAAGAAGCGTCTCTCAGGGCAATCGACATTCAGGAAGAGGAGGAGTCGGAGGAATCGGACGATCTGCTTGAGGACGATGAAGACGACGAAGACGACGATGACGAGGACGATGACGACGATGAGGATGACATGATGAGCGACACTTCCCAACGCAACATGCGCTTTAGTCAGAACAACCAGTTAGAGGAGGCTCACGAGGAGGATATGTACGGGGATGAAGAGGATGAAGATGAGGATGGTGAGGGCAGACCGCACAGGCACCACCACCACTTGCATGACGACAGCGATCATAGCAGCTTCGAGGACGAAGACGACGATGATGAAGAGGTTCCAGAGGATCTAGACATGATTCAGGGACTTCAGGACATATTCGAAGCAGTGGACGAGGTCGAAGAAGAGCTCCTCGACTACGACGAAGAGGAATCGGGGTCAGCGATGGAGGCCGTAGACAATGAAGCTGGTGAAGCGCCTGGTGCACCTGAGGAGGAAGAGGAGTACGATGATGAGTACGATGATAGCGAGGACGAGAGTGGCTCCGTTGAGTACGACGAGGAGTATGGCCATGAGGACGAGGATGACTAAGTCGACGAAGAGATCGCCATCGGCCGCAACTAAGACAGTATGAGAGGTCCTGGGCAGCCAATGCGCAGGGACGATATCCTGAGTCTGAACAACATGAGCATTGACATGATGAACATGCATGTGCACCACCATCAACACGAGGACTTCAGCCTCGACCACTCATAGGATGACATTGCTTCGTCCATCGATCAGTAACAGCCAGGCCAAGTGCCCAACTAGCCCTTACCTCCAGGGAACCAAAGGTTTTTCCAGCAGCATCAGTTCGATATCGTAGACGAGATTGCTGGCGTCATATAGAATGCCGCCCGCTCTGCACTCCCGGAGGAAAACAAAGTCGCCTACAACCCGGACTACACTTTGACGCTCATAGTCCAGCTCAACAAGGACATCCAGAGTTGCCTAGACATCTACACCACATTCATCAGAGAAGTGTCAGGAGCACCGCCTCCAAGAATTCCCGAGAGTTCGCCTGCGAACACGGAAATTGTCAGTACAAAGTCTCAATTCAGCACCAAGAACCCCTTCGCATCTGGCGGCCCTTCGAAGCCTCAAAGCATCTTCATTCCATAAGCGCCTGCCTAATCTCTGAGACCCAGGGCACCAGCCTTTGTACCCCCGGAGAATGACGACTTGGAGCTGGATCCTGAGTTCATGGAAAACCTCGATCAGACGGGACTCTAGAACATCGCGGAGACAGAGAACCTGATGAACCAGATATCGAACTAATCAAGGCCTACAACTCAAGGGATCCACAACATTGTTCATTTCCTTGAGTCGATTAGGTCAAGAGAGGAGTTGGAGCAAGTCTACAGGAATATGCCACAGACTGATTTTAACCAGCTGCCGCCTCACCTCATGGCCCAGGGCCTCATCTTCAGGCAGTTGGCTCGAAATGCCGGAACACAGACGCTCCCTAACCAGACTGATCACATCCAGATCAATTTCTAGAACGCAGCAGGACAGACGCTCTTCGTACAGAATGTACATCCTAGCGCCTTAAACAGTTTCCGCCACCTTGCTGGGGGTAGGGCGCCTCCAGTAGCCCAGAGGCAGAGGAGCCGTCTCTAATCGCTCGATCAGCAGCTGAACGATATTACAGATTTCTCGAGGCAGCCAAATGACCCGTACATAGCGAACAATGCTAGTAACCCTTAGATGCGCTTCCTACAGAGCCTTAAAATGGACAAAAACATTAAGGACAACAGTCTATTGGTTACTTTCATTCGCTACCTCCAAGACTAGATTATTGAGCTTGGTGCAAAACCTATCTTGGATGCCAAGGGTACAACAGACATCGCACAATCAAGTGAGCAGGTGCTGATCACGACTCTAGTACAGTAAGAGGTGCACACTGAACAGGGGATGGCAAAGCTTCAATCAATCCTTGATATGGTGATGGTGTGGATCAAGTTCAACACAAATGGCTTCTTCATTCTTTAGAAGGAAGATGGTCTCATGAAGAACCTTCTTCGCGTCCCTTATGTCAGACAAGGCCTCATGCTCAAGATTCTCGCGTGGATGGTACAAGGGGTTGAGGCGCTCAAGAAGCATCATGAAGACGAGGTCCGCAAACGAGACTTATCTTCTTACTAGATGATAGCGACATAAACTCCTGTCTTCTATGTAGAGAGAGGAAGCGGACTCCCTGGTAGGCTCGACATCCAAAACTATCTACTCTAGTGCCTCCGCTGCTTCAAATATTTGTCGACCTCCAGCTCCCAAGATCTACCAAGCAAACCAGAGACTGCAGTCTACTCTCTATTGGGCCTCGAACTCCTCAAGTCTCCATCAGATGACCCAGACTCTAAAGCCCTAGCGAAGCTCGAGCATATTCCGGGCCAAGATACTCTACTCTCCTAGATCGTTAGCTTGATAGTGGTATATCTCGGCATCATAGAAAAGAACCCGGGCTATATTACAGGCCTGAATTCATCGGAGCAAGGCGAGCTCGAGACCTACTGCGAGTAGATCCTTTCTGTGCTCAGTACCATATTCAAGCAGGTGGCGACTTCACTCAAGTTAAAGCAAGATAAAGAGCCAAGACTAGTCGCTCCGCTTCAACCTCATGTTGTCCAGCAGTTGTGCAACATCCTCTTGACCACTGAGTTTAAAGGACGCTCGACCCTTCGAAGTATAAAGGCCATCTTTGCTCACATATCGAGCTTCAGTGGAGAAGGGCAATAGTTCATTCAGGGGTTCTTTAAACACACACTCTCGGATGCCCTTGAGGCCTTCATTCAGCTGATTATGAGTGAGAGAGTCGACGCTGTACTTCTCAAAAAGCGCGTCACAGTAATCAGTTCAATCCTCAAGTTTGCCAAGGGCAACTCATCTCAAGAGGCGAACATCTGTGACCAGGACCTCTTCCACCGCGTGGTCACTGCCATATCGGCCTTCATAGAAAGTAAGCGCTTCGATAGCATAGCCTCGAGCACGCAATAAGCAGCGATCATGTTCAAAGAGGAGTTCCGTACAATCGTCTCAACGCTCTTCATTCTGTTTGAGTACAACCTCAAGTTCATCTTCACCGAAGCCTCCGACGAGATCTTCACAAAAAAGAAGAATAAAGCGCCCTCCAAGGTGACTGTGACCATGCAAGACACAGAGGAGATGAAGTAGGAGTTTGAGGCAGGCAAAGTTCCGAGCATGGAGAGGCAACAAACCATCACAGAGGCCATTGATCAGCACCTGCATATGAAGATCAATGATAAGCATGCTAGAGAGGACCAGCGGCTGAAGGTCTTCATAAGGTTCTGCTTGGAGCACAAAAAGCTAATCAACAGCTTTATCCGAGCGAATCAGCAGGTGCTCAACGAGTCTCTGCGCAACGTTTTGATGAAGATAGCACCGCAAATCCTCGACTTTGACAATAAGCGCCTGCTCTTCCGAAGCTAAATCAAAAAGATCTAGAAGCAGAACAGACTCAAATACCTTGACATTCATGTGCGTCGAAACCAAGTCTTCGGGGACTCCTACGAGCAACTTAGACGGATGACAGCTGATCAGTGGAAGGGCAAGATGGGTGTGGAGTTCACGGATGAGCAAGGCGTCGACGAGGGGGGCTTGACTCGCGAGTGGTTCATCCTTATTAGCCAGGAGATATTCAACCCTGACCTTGCTTTGTTCCTGCAGTCGAACGCAGGCACAACTTACTACCCGAACCCGTAGTCCATCATCGACCCTGACTACGTTAATCAGTTCCGCTTCGTTGGAAGGATCGTCGGTAAAGCCTTGTACGAGCAGCAGTTGCTTGACTGCTACTTCGTGAAGGCCTTCTATAAGATTATACTCGGAATGCCCTTGACATATCATGACGTGGAAGACTTTGATAACGACCTGTACCGTAACCTCAAGTGGTGTCTCGATAACCCCGTGGAGGGGCTCGGCCTGACATTTAGCGAGACGCGGGAGAATTTCGGAGAGACGGTGGAGGTCGACATCGTGGAGAACGGCCGAAACCTGGAGGTGAGCGAGGGCAACAAGTTCGATTACGTGCAGCGCATGGCCTTCCAGAAGCTGTACAAATCGATCAAGGAGCAGGTCGACGCCTTCCTCCAAGGCTTCTACGACATCATACCCAAAGCCCTTGCGCAAATCTTCGACAACCGAGAGCTCGAGCTCCTTATCAGTGGTCTCCCCAACATCGACAGTAAGACTCTAAGCGTTTGAATAAAAATAGTAATGGACTTGAAGGAGAACACAGTGTACCAGAACTACACGGCAGAGACCCCCGTGGTCAGGTGGCTCTTCGAAGTCCTCGAGGAGTTCGACAACAGCGAGCGTGCCGAGTTCATCCAGTTCGTGACGGGAAGCAGCAAGGTACCCGTCGAGGGATTCAAAGGCCTCCGAGGCAGCCGCGGTCTCCAGAAGTTCCAAATCGTCAAATTCTTTACGAACGACGTCAATCGCCTCCCGCAGGCGCACACTTGGTAAGCGATGCTTAGAGGTGATAGTGTGTAGCTTTAAGCAGCTCGAGCTCCCGGAGTATACGAGCAAGGAGCAGCTCAAGGAGAGACTCCTCACTGCAATCAAAGAGGGCAAGACGTTCGGAATTGCGTGATTAATTAAGAAACCCGCTTGTAATGTGAAGTAGTGTGGGGTTTTGGGGTTTTGGGGTTTTGGGGTTTTGGGG
>Ga0169931_10015024_pt1 | contig 10409 bp, 14 predicted proteins | sample Kivu_15m_20L_FD_129675 | JGI IMG/M metagenome (GOLD analysis project Ga0169931, IMG submission 129675) | Freshwater microbial communities from Lake Kivu, Western Province, Rwanda to study Microbial Dark Matter (Phase II) - Kivu_15m_20L... | ecosystem: Environmental > Aquatic > Freshwater > Lake... | reverse complement strand
TAAAGAAAGAAACCTGCAAATAGGAGGAAGTTGCGTTAAACAATGGAATTTCTGCTACTCAGGAGGACCTGGATGCTGCAGTGGATTGACATGCAACTTTGTCAAACAATTTTGCATCAAGGTGTAAGATTGAGTATTAAGTTTAAATTAATATAAACCTTAGTTCTTTAAAATTTAAATCCTTTTCTTTTAATATAAATGTATTTAAAATTAATATGGGGTTTGAAAAATTCTAGGGAAAATTTTAAAAAAATTATTTAAAATATGTTAAATTATAGGTTATATTAATTATATATTTGAAATTTTTAATATTATTTGAGGCTCTCAACAATTATTATGAATGTCTGTTTTTTTTAGAGTTAATTTCTTTAATATTCTTTAACAGAAATAATCATTTTTGAATTATACTTTTTCTTACTGTATCTAATTGTTTTATGTGGTGATATTCTATCTTCCTTAATACAAATATTTTATTTTATTTGTTTTTCATGATGTTAATCTGTAGACCATTGCAGATATTATTTGAAGAATTTGCAGATTCATTTCCACTACACATATATGATGTCGGTTTTAGTTTTATACATTTTTACATTTTTCTTTTTAATAATATTTAATGCAAAATATTTATAACTCAATTTTTTTAAAATTTAAAAAATCAGAATTATAAATTTTTTCAATATAAAAATTTATATTTTTTTTTTCATAATTTTCATTATATATTATCAATATCTATATCCTCTTCAATTGTCTGTTTCTTAACAACGTTTGCTTCTTTTGCAGGGGTATATTTCGTTTGTTGAATCTTTACTTCTTCATCTTCATAGGGAGAGTTTTCAATCCAATTAGTAAACTCACCACAACTATCAAGGAATTTCGCTTCATTCTCTTTGGTGAACAGTATAGAATTAATAGGAGGGAGAGTATTTTTAATTGCATATTTGCTCCAAAAATCTTCTGTTATAATATCATCCGTATACAAATAATATAAGATTGAAGGAATGCTTTTAGGAAGGTCTTTAATGTCTCTAAATCTATTAAAGGTCAAATCAGCGATTCCACCAAGAAGATGGAATATGGCTTCATCTCTATGATTTTCAGGCTCTTTGTTTAAAAAGTTCTTCATGATATTTAGTCTTCCTCTCAGTAATTGATAAATATTTTTATTAAACAATCCGTTTACAAGAACGAAATATTTAATTTCTAATTCAAATTTATTCTCATTAAAAAGATTTTCAATTTGAGAAGAAATTAATGCCTCATCCTTACTCGAAGCAACAATTTTTTCGATTTTTTCCAAAGAGCTTTTGATTTTTATAAGGGTTTCCTTGTCGATTGCTTTTTTGCTAGGCTGAGATGATTTGGAATCAGCAGAAGTTTTGTCTTTGACAACAGGCCCAGTTTTTTCTGGTTCCTGATCATAAACAGGAGGGAAATTCTTTATATGAGTACTAAACTTGTGTTTGTCATCTAATTTACTGATAGTACCACAGGCTCTGCATTTGCATCTAATTTCTCCTTTTTTAATGAAAATTCTAATTTCAGGAAGTTTACAATTAGGGCATAAAACATATTTCTCTATGAACTTGTCTAAAATTTGCTGAAATTTTTCTGCTGTGTGGGAACCATTAATCAAATAATTGTCATTTTTTATTTCAGTATTAGAACCCAATTCTCTTCCAATAAATTTAAGAGGATAATCGGGTGGTACAGTTAAGGCATGAGCGACTTCTTTAATATTATCAATTCTAGTTTTAACACCACCCCCCGTACCCTGAGTAGTTACTTGAATTTTAGGCATTTGATACCTGTAGTTAGGGTCTTTAACTGTGCTTGGAATGTTTAATTTTGATGAATCCATTATTTAAATGAAATTTTTTTATTAAATAAATTATTAGTATATTTTTAAATATTTTAATAATTTTATGGAAAACATATATGCAATAGTAATTTCCGACTTTGGAGAAAAAATACATTTTATTCATAAGAAACTGAATTATGACTACGAGAATTGTGTCAAAATCATAAAATCCCTTAATAAATCTTTGGCTACAAATTATCTTATGGAATATGTTGCAAACGGATTGGACATTCGTTTGATGGATACGATGATAAATTCTAAATTGAAAATAAAAATTTCAATTGTAGGAGAAATTTTAGTTGAAATTCTCTATGATAGCAACATTGATTTCAATTATTTGAATGCAGTTAACCTGAGGTTATTAGAAGCCCTATATTTTATAGCTAAAACTAAAAAAATGAAAATAGAGCATTTAATAAAAAAATTTGCAGAAGTTAACCAAATTCTTGAAGATTCTTTATATTTGTTTGATCCTAGAATAAGATTAACTTCTAAAAACGGTAATATTGGTTTGAAAGAATCTCAACAAGTAACCATAATTATTGAATTATATTTTCAATTTAGCACATGACTTATTCGACGAAATTTAAAATGGCATCCGCAAGCATGAAGAATATGGTTTACCACCTTAGTACTAAATATTCAAATTCAGTCAAAGAGAATTTAGAAAATAAAAAGAAATTAAGAAATAAAAATTTTCGAACAATAATTCCAATAAGCCCTGAATTGGCTAAATTAATTTCGAACAATAAGGTATAAATATTTAGACAATTAATTTCATAGAAGACACATTTAAATTTATATTCGAATCAAACATCTGAAAAAAAAAAAATTGAAATTAAAAAGAATTTTAACATTTTTCATTCTTCAAATACAGAGGATTTATTGGACTCTAACAAACAAAATGAAAAAACTCACGGAAATATGCTACTCAACATAGATTTTAACTTATTAAACAAAGAAAACACGGGAAGCCTTTCCTTTAATTCCAAACAAAACACAAACCTCCTAAATGGTACATACATTCAAAATATCGAATATAAATTCAAATCTTCTAATATGATCGATAAAACATTAGATCTGGCGAATAATTTTGAAAATAGCTACATGACATATAATACCCAAATTGCTATGGTTGATAATTTAAATCCAAATGAAGGAAAATTTTTAGAAAATTTAGACAATCGAATTTATTTCGATAATCAGAATGATCAAAAATTTCCAATAGGTCAATATTCTACTCTAGAAAAATCTCTTAATAGCTTGGCTCAAGTTGATCTCAATGGGTTGTTGGAAAGCATAAATTTCTCCAGTAATGACAATTCTCGAATTAAAAATAATTTTCATATAGCACAAACAGATCTTTCAAATAATTCATTCGACTATTCAAAAAATTCAAAAAATAATTTTAGTAATGCCCTAAATTTTTCTGAAAATACAGTACGCCTTGGCTTTGAAAAATCATCAGTAAATCCCAACAAACAAAAAGATATAGATATGTTTTCTAACTTTGACAATCTACTGCAAATAGATACTGCAATAAATGAAGATAGAATAGAGAAGACTCTCATAAAAAAACAAGTGAGGGGTGTCATTATAGTATAATTTTATTTATTAAGGAAAAAGGCATTCTCTTGAACAATAAGGGGAAATATGAAGATGTTAAGTATAGAGGTCAGGTGGCATTAGAACTAACAAACAATTTTCATATAAAGGTAATAATTTTTTATATATGAATTTGAATAATCTAGAATAAATCCTTCTTTTTAAAAATATTCCATCCTAATTGGAACGACTCAAATTCTTTCAAAAAACTAATACCAGATAAAATTATTGTTGAAGACAAGTTCAATGGAAATTATAAAATTTCTTGTAATAATGTCAAAAATTTTCTCAGATTGATAGACTATAATATCAACATTAGAATAATCGAGCCAGGAGCAGAGTTCAAAGTAACAGGGACATATAAAGAAAACAAATACAAACTTGAAATTAAATCCCTTTTGAATAGTAAAGTAGGAGAAGTAATGAAAGGGAGTCAAATGAATATAGTGATTATTGTGAAATCTAATGAAATTAATATCCTTAAGGCTACGAATACTTCATATGCTATAGATGATAAAATTATCACATATACAATTAATGATTTTAATAAGGAGCCAAAAATGCTTATTGGAATTGTATTTAAAACGACTGATAGGGAATTCGTAGAAGTGGTTAAAATAACTTACAGATATATGGTATAAATTTAATCTAATTTTTAGGATATTTTACCTACTTCAAATAATGGGGAGCTTTTAGTTTATGACGAATTTAATCAACCTGTATGTTTAGATGTTGTCAAGAAGTGCTTGGTTGAGGTGAGATTTATCCCGTAGTTAGAATGTTTTAAGCAGCATATTATAAAAATTTTTAGATTTAAATTTCTTAAAAATAAAAACCTTAAAATGGAAAAAAACAAAATATTAATATATACCTGTATTTGTGGATTTATGTATGCATATGAATTAATAATTAAAACTTAATCTTCATATAATGAAATTAAATTATAAATTTTTTTAATTTAAATTTATTTTTTATAATTTTCCAAAATATATAATTCTTTAATTGCATTAATTTTATAAAATAAATGACAGACACCGGATTACAATTTACTTCAATTAGTGATGAACTTAAGAAGGCAGTTGAGGATATCATAAAAGCTAAATTGGAAGGAAGAACCTATAACCAAAAAGAAGCCCAATCATGGACTAATCTTATTTCTGACGAGGTTATTAAAACTCTTCATTCCCAACAAAGAGGCTTCAAATTCATCTGCAATACCACCATATTCCAAAAGGGAGACTCTTCACTCCACTTCTCCTCCACCTGTTTATGGAACCCAAATTCAGATGGATCAACTACAATTAAATGGGAAAACGAGAACATGCACTGCTTTGTCTGTATTTTCGGAATAGCTCCTTAATTTTAAAATTAGTATAGATGGATTTTTGGAATAAAAAAATTTAATTTATATTTTTTATAAAATATATTTTCTTAGATATTTATAAGTATAAAATTTTTAAGGAATTGGGGATGCCATATCCCCAAGGAAATTTTGTTTGATTTTTCTTATCATGATTAATCCTTTTTTAGAAATAACGAACATAAAGTAAATTAATGGATGAAATAAAGTTTCCTGAACACTTACACAACTATAGGAGTAAAATACTCTAATTTGTCAGTAAAGATTATCATTTTAATGAATAAGTTTAATGAAATATTATTTCTTTTCTTATTATTAATCAATTTTAAATAATTTAAATTATTTATTGTATAAATATAATTCTGAGTGAAATTTAATTTATTAAACTAATTATATGAAGGATTCTCGACTAGAAGAAAGAATTAAAAATTTCAAATGTATATTTATATTTAACTATAATTTAACAAAAAGCAAATAATTCTAACATTACAAAACAAAGAGAAGATTTTAGTCTTAATCTAAGAAAAGAAAAACTGTTCAATTTTATAATGGAAAAAAGATTAAACAAATCATATGTTCAAATAAATCTGGAAATGGAAATCAACATAGATAATCTTAATATAAGTGAAAAAGTCAAAGAACTATTTAAAATTATAGTATATAGTTATATGATTATAATACCAAATAGTCAAATGAGGAAAAATTAGATTACATAATTAAATGGATTTTAGAGGATGACACACAAAATTTAGAAACAATTAGCGACTTAAAAAAATACGCAATTCATAATTTAAAAATGATCACAGATGATTTAAATCTAGATAATTCTACTGAAGATTTAAATCTAGACAATAATCTTATTCACGTCTTATTATACGACCTTTACGAATCAAAAGAAATTCCAGTTAAACTTGACATTTCTCAAATATTTTTAAATCTTTCTTACAACTCTAAAAACATATCAGAAACTTTAATAGACATAGATTATCTTAATAAATTCATCGAGTTAACATATTCGAATTGTTTCTCTTTAATTGAAAATATTCTAATAATTATAGGTAATATAATTCAAGATAATCCTACTCAAATTGAGTTCATCGTGACAAAAATTCCTATAATCTATCGCTTAAAAGAATTAATACAATATGATAAATTTCAAGGAAATGGAAATATGCGTAATTATTTGTTATGGCTGACAAAATGTTTTGCAAGTAAAATGTCTGTTGAAAAATATATTATGGTAAATTTTCTTAATGATTCTTAATTTTTATATATATATATATAAGTTTGTAGATTTTATTCCTTATTTGATGAAATACTTCCAACTAAATTATATTCAAAACGAAGAAATTTTAAATTCTCTTTTAAATATTTTTTCAACTCTTTCATTAGACGACAAATTTCTAGCAGATAAACTAATCTCAAATAATATACTCAGCTATATACTAGATATTCTAAATATAAAAAATTTAGTTAGAGAAAATGTCGTGTTTTGTGTTAGAATTTTAGGAAATTTGATGTATAAAAGTGATTCTGTTGTAGATGTAAAATTTTAATAATTGTAATAAAACTTACAGTATTTAATAGAATGTAAAATATTACAAACATTTGAAAAGTTGATCAATACATACAGAAATTCTGCAAACAGTCAAGATAACATTATTTTATACGAAGTTATTTGGGCTATTTCGAATATAACTGCCGGAACAACCAACCAAGTTGAAGCAGTAATTTTTTCGAATTTACCTAAGATAATTATGAATCTCAACAAACTAAAAAAAAATAATAAGGTAATCAATAATTTATTAAAAATTTTTATTTAGATTTTGTTGGAATCAATTTCAATGTTTTATGCAGCCTTGTACAACGGAAACTCCGTTGCTTTCTTTGAGATGATGAAAATAGATGTCGTCAAAATTTTCACCGATGCTGTCAATAATTCTGAAAATGTAGATTTAATAGATAATGGATTGTCAGCTATAATCAAAGTTATAGAGTGGTCAAAAAATGAATACAATTCTTATAATCACATTAAGAATGAATTGAATTGTTATAATTCAATAAATAGAATTGAGAGACTATCCAGCCATAAAAACGAAAAAATTTCAAGCAAAGCCTCCAAAATTTTAGAAATGTTAAATATGATTGATAGTAATGATAAAATGGATTATGAAGGAATTTAAATGTTTATAATTTAATTTTGAAATTTTTTTGTTAAAAAATATTATACTCTTTTAGAGTTTCTGTTAATAGAAAAGTTTCTATTTTGTTTTCATTATTTCTTTAATATTATTTTATATAATTTTTTATTAAATATAACTTAATCAATCTTAAAAATTAATACTTTATATGTTACATGTTAATTTCTGATTTAATACAAATAAAATTAATAAATGCACTCTAATTTCACAGAAAATTAAAATTTATAAACTTTTCAGGCCTTGTCTGTCATTATTTTAATATAAATAATTCATCAAATTAAATTCAATAAGAAATGAGCGATTCTTTACCAGAAGATAAAATCACTGAATGCAGAGAGGTATTCGATTTATTCGACAAAGATAAAGATGGATCCATCACCACTAAAGAACTCGGTGACGTCATGAGAGCTTTAGGTGCCAATCCTACCAACACCGAATTACAAGAAATGATTGCTGAAGTTGATAAAGACAACTCAGGAAAAATTGAATTCAACGAATTCCTTGACTTGTTCGTCAGAAAAATGAAAGACCCCGATACTGAAGAAGATTTAATCGAGGCCTTCAAAATCTTTGACAAGGACGGAAGTGGAAACATCTCTGCCCAGGAACTCAGACATGTCATGACCACCCTAGGAGAAAAATTAACTGAAGAAGAAGCTGATGAAATGATCAGAGAAGCTGACACCAACGGTGATGGTTACATTGATTATGTTGAATTCGTCAAAATCATGATGTCCAAGTAAATATTTTGAATAGCAGCTATTTACAATTATTTAAAATTTAACAAAATAAAATATGCCTACTTATTATAAAATATTTTTCTAGAACTTTAGTTTTAAAATGACATAAATTAAAATAATTCGAAATTTACGTTCAAATATATATTTTAAAAGTAAGTAATTATATTAAATTTCATAGAAGCATATGTGATTTTTAATTAGACTTTATTAAATGAATCCCTTATATAAATAATTTAAATATAAAAAAACGTAATAAGGGTAATAAAAGAGATATATAAAATCATCCTATACAATTATTCTATGATAGCTTAATACCTTCATTTTTTTTCATTACATAGACATAATGATAATTTTTTGAATCTTCCTCAACTCCTGGGTCAATATCTGATTTCATAATCGCTGTTGGTTTAGGAACCTTGATCACATCAACCTCCCAATTGAAATTATTCTACATATTATATTTAAAAAAATGATTTGAGCTATAATAATTTTACAAATATAAAGTCACGTCTTGACTTCTCTGCATAAGAAACACAGACGAATATACCCCTATTACTTAATATTCTATAAATCTCTTTCAACATTTTAAATCCTATAGGAATTGAATTCTCACCACATAAAATCGAATCCAAAGTTCCTTTGTCAATGACTAAGTTAAATTCATTTGCGTTTATTTCTTTCATGTCAACAACATCCATAACTATGTCTATTTAAATTTAATGCATTATTACGTACATTTAATAGGTAAGCCTATCTCCTGATAACGTTCATTCATAATCTTAGCAACAGTTTGAGAATAATCAATCTCAGTTATATTTCTGAATCCATCATTGAACATATGTTCCCCTAACTCTAGAATAAAGGAGTATAATTGAATAATCTTAAATACTTGAACTTCCTGCACCGACATGTAAAACTCTATCATTTTTAATTATCGGGAGATTTTCTATTGACTTAGCGATTGTATAATATATCTGATACCATTCAAACAGTTGAGGGTTTCTAATTTTAAAATTTATTATAGATATAGATAGAAATATAATAAAATTATTAATTTTTACTTTGAGTAACGTTCTTCCCAGTATTCAAGTTTGCTATAGTCAGTCATTTTTTAATTAATAAGTTAATTCATTCAATTAAAATTTTTAAAACTATTTAATGCCTTATTATGTGTAATTAATTTAAGTAACTTAATTAAAAACATTTGATTTTCTTGCATATTTAAATATAAAAGTTAACGTGGCATAAATTTAAAAGACTCGATTATTAATTATAAATTCAATATTTAAAAAGTTCTCATTTTCAGTAAAAGATTAGATTTGAAAAATATATATTCATATTCTTTTATCATTAATTAATAAAAGGCCATAGATATTAAAGATAAGAAATTTATTATTTATTTTATTAATATGTTTATAAATTAAATAAATTATAATTTTTAATGGATAGTAGAAAATTTGCACATGACATACTTGACTTAATCAATGAGGTAAGAGTAGACCCCACTGCACACAACAAAAAATTCGAGGTAATAAAAGCAGGTTATGCAATAGTCAAGAACAGTCCAGTCCCTAAAGAAATTGATGCTTATTTGAAATATTCAGTTAATCTTCCGCCAGTGAAACCATTATTCTTAAGTGAAGGATTATGCAGATTAGCCGAAACTCAATTGAAAAGCTACCAAGAGAGAAATCAAGTAGAAAAAGGATTTGACTCAGTTAATGTAAAAAAGAGAGCATTAGATTTCGTAGACAAACCAGGAAACCTACTACAAGTTGTTGATTCCGTTCCTCAGGCTAATATTGAAATTGTTGGAAAACTATTTTTCAATCCAGGAGACAAGGACAAAAAATTCAGATCAGCAATTCAAAATAATTCTTTTACCAAAGTGGGCATTGCCAGCGCTGTTATCAATAGAGACAATATTATCGTATTTGTATTTTGTGACAAGTGTATTGAAAAAGTTGGAACTGATTTAGACGAATTAAAACGAGCCTTCGATCTTTTCGATGTTAATGAAATCGGAAAAATCGAACCAAAAGAAGTCGTTGGAGCTATGAGAGCATTAGGATACACTCCGGCTAATCCAATTTATATGCTCATGAAAGAATTAGATTCAACTGAATATTCTGCTAATGGGCTAATAGATTGGGATACATTTGTTAATTATATCGCCAAAAGAGTTGAAGATGTCAGAAGTGATGAAGGTCTCAGAAGAATTTTCGATCTTTTTGTTGGAAACACAGGTGATAACACTATTACCTTATCCACTCTTAAAAGAATCTGCTCTGACTTGAATGAAACCAAGTATGATGATCAACTTGATGATATGATCAAAAGAGCTTCTTCTAGCGGAGAAGAATTGACTTTCGAGGAGTTTAAGACTTTCATGAAATCTAAATATGGGGGAGAAAATTAACTTATCAAGGAGAAAAGAAATTTTATTTATTTAAAATAAATTTATTATGATTTAGTTTTTAAAAAGTGGAAGAATCATTTAATATAAAAATAAATAATTTAATATTTTAAAATTGTTATACTTTGTATTTATATTGAACTAAGGGGATTGGGGATTGGGGATTGGGGATTGGGGATTGGGGATTGGCCAATCCCCAATCCCCAATCCCCAATCCCCAATTCCCAAT
>Ga0169931_10015023_pt1 | contig 10409 bp, 5 predicted proteins | sample Kivu_15m_20L_FD_129675 | JGI IMG/M metagenome (GOLD analysis project Ga0169931, IMG submission 129675) | Freshwater microbial communities from Lake Kivu, Western Province, Rwanda to study Microbial Dark Matter (Phase II) - Kivu_15m_20L... | ecosystem: Environmental > Aquatic > Freshwater > Lake ... | reverse complement strand
TTCTTCGACGTGCGGCGTCCTCAGCGACCCTGCAGGTCGCTCCCGCTGACGAGCATCCTTTAGGGTGCTCGTCCACGTTCGCTGCGCGAACTAGCGCGGGAACCCTTGGCGGCGCCCGCCGAAGAACCTTGCAGAACAGGCGCTCCGACGTTTTCGCTACGCGGTTCATGAATAGGCCGTGCTAGGAGTTTCGCGCGGACGCGCAGCCGCGCGCGTTCAGACCGGCTTGGTGTTGCGGGCGATCAGCACGGTGCCGCACAGCGCCGCGATCCACAAAAACACGCTCGTGAAGTCGCTTGCCGAGAGCGCAATCCACAGGAACGAGACCAGGCCGAGCGGGATCCAGTTCGAGCTCAGCGGCATGCCGTAGAGCTTGCGCTTGACCGGCAAGAACGGATCGAAGGCGATGCGCAGGCGGTGGATCGGCGCCCCGATGCAACCGCGGCGCGCGGGTTCGACGCGCGTCGGGCGCTGCGCGAGCAGTTGCACGTCGCTCTTGATCTCGTTCGCCGTCTGGTAGCGCAGCGCCGGCTCCTTGGCCAAGGTCTTGAGCACGACTTCGTCGACCTTGATGTCGACCGCCGCCTTCTGCGAGGGCAACGCGAAACGGCCGAGCGGAAGTTCGCCCGTCAGCAGCTCGTAGAACACGACGCCCAGCGCGTACAGATCGACGCGGTGGTCCACCGACAGCGGGCTCTCCCACTGCTCGGGCGCCATGTAGTGCGGCGTGCCCATCGCCTGGTTGGTGTTGGTGAGCGTGATGTCGCCCAGCTGCACGCCGAGCAGCTTGGCGAGCCCGAAGTCGGCGATCTTCACGCGCCCGCGCTTGTCGATCAGGATGTTCTCGGGCTTGATGTCGCGGTGGACGATGCCCTCTTCGTGCGCGTATTGCAGCGCTTCGCAGACCTGGGCGATGATGCCCAGCGCGTCGTTCGGCGCCGTGTTGTGTGCGCGGATGAGCTGGCGCAGGTTGAGGCCGTCCACGTACTCCATCACGAAGTAGTACAGCCCGCCCGCCTGGCCCGAGTCGTAGATGTTGACGATGCCGGCGTGGTTGAGCCGCGCCAGCGCGCGCGCCTCGCGCGAGAAACGCTCGGAGAAGGCCGGATCGCCCGAGGCTTCCGTCGGCAGGATCTTGATCGCCGCCATGCGGTCGAGGCCGCGCTGGCGCGCCTTGTAGACCGCGCCCATGCCGCCGCGGCCGATGAGCTCGACCATCTCGTAGGCGGGGAACAGCGGCGCGAGTTCCTCCGGCGTGGGCGGAGGTTCCGCCGCGGCGCCGCCGCCGGTGATGACCAGTTCACCGCCTTGGCCCAGCCCCAGGCCGAGCAGGCACTTGCCGCACAAGCCGCCCGGCGCCGCGCTGGCCGAGAGTTCGGACTGGCAGCGCGGGCAGCGCGCACTGGAAGCAGGCGCCGACGGAGAAGGGGACTGGTCCAAGGGCGAGGGGGGGCGCGCAGTACTGGAGCGGGGCGCGAGCGGTGAAGCAAGCGCGAGCGTGCGTTTCGCACGAACCGCACAATCGCACGCCCGCGCCGCGTTCGCTCGCTCGGCTGCTCAGCGCGCGGCCGGAAGCTCGATTTCGATGCGTGCTCCGTGCGGTGTGCGGTTGAGCGCGCGCACGGCGCCGCCGGCGAGCCGTACGCTGCGTGCGACCGAAGCCAGGCCCAGGCCGGACCCGCGCTGCGTCGCCTTGGTCGTGAATAGCGGCTCAAAGGCGTGCGCCAGCGCCGGCTCACTGAAGCCTGGGCCGTCGTCCTCGAAGATGAGCCGCGCGCCGGGCGCCGCCGGGCCGCTCGCCAGCGCCTCGAGCACGATACGAACCGAGCCGCGCCCGGCCAGCGCGTCGCGTGCATTGGTGGCGAGGTTTTGCAGCAGCGCCTCCAGCTCGCGCGCGCCCAGCGGCGCGGGCGGCGGCTCCTGGTTCGCCTGGAACTCCAGCCGCACTCCGGCGCCCAGCACGCGCTCCAGCATGGGCAGTTGCCGTTCAATCTCCGCACGCAGTTCGCAGCGCTGCGCCGCCTGCGGAGGAGCTCCCCGGCCGAGCGAGAGCAGTTCGCGCACCTGCGCGCTCGCCTTGTCGAGCTCGCTCTCGAGCTCCGCGACGCAACGCGCCGCAGACGATCCGCTCTCGATGTCGTGACGCAGCAGCCCGACCCAACCGGCAAGCACCGTCAGTCGGTTGTTGAAGTCGTGCGCGATCTGGTCCGCGACGCGGCCGAGCGCATCGAGCCGGTCCAGCGCCGCGAGGCGTTGCTCGGCTTCCCGTCGGCGTCGAGTCTCGAACACGCGCGCGACGTGGCAGGCCAGCGTCGAGGCCGCGCACTGGTCGAGGATCGTCCAGTGGCGCTGCTCGCCCACGTGTTCGATGCACAGCACCCCCGCCACGCCACCGTCGAGCCGAATCGGCGCATCCAGCATCGACGGGATGCCCAGCGGTTCGAGGTAGTCGTCCGCGAACTCGCTGGTGCGCGGGTCGTGGATCGAATCGTGCGCCGCGATGGCGAGCGAACTCTCGAGCGCGCGGAAGTAACGCGGGTGCGAGGTGATGAGCTCGCCGCGCTCGAAGGTGTGCGTGCTGCGCTTGTAGAGCATCGCGCACTCCAGGCGCGAACGATCGGAACTGAACTCCCACACGCTGACCCGTTCGACGTCGAGCAGTTCCGCAGTCGCGCGCGCGGTCTCGCGCAGCGCCGCGTCGAAATCCCAGGTCGACTGGCGCTGGATGCGCAGCAGCAAGTCTTGGCGCCGCGCGAGTTCGCGCATCGTGGCGCGCCGCTCGCCTTCGTTCTGCGCGCGCGTCGGGCGCAGCGCCAGACGCTCGTCCACGAGCCGCTCCACCTGCGCCGCCTCGGACTCGAACGTGCGCGCGCCGGGCTCGCCCCAGCGGAACAAGAACTCGATCTCCGGGTAGTCGCGCTGCAGATTGGCGAGATCGTCGTGCGCACCCGGCCAGTGGAGCGGCAGGTCCGCGACGACCAAATCCACGGGCTGGGCCTCGAGCGTGCGGCGCAGTTCGATAGCGCTGCGCGCGCGCAGCAACTGCACGGGCGGCGAGCTGTCCGCCAGTTCCGCCGACAGCAGGCGGTGGTCCTCGGGCGAGTCGGTCACGTGCGCGACACGTCGTGCAAGCGGCGTCTGCGGCTTCATCGCGGCAAATCTCCGTGCGGGAGAGCGGGAGCGGCCCGCGGCGCCCAGCGGGCCCGCGCCGTCGCGATTCTGCGGCGCAGCTGGCCAGAGCACAATCGCGCCGAACCGGCGCAGCGCTGATTCGAAGGCCCAAGACGCCGACCGAACGCCGCCGCGCGCTGAGCGGGATACCATTGGAACATAGGATTTCGAGGACCAAAGTCGCCGGGACCGCACGCGGGCCGGAAAACTCTTCCCCAACCAGCCAGCGCAGCGCCTCCGCCCCGCTTCTGGGAACACGGGAGCGGCCGCGCAGTGCGCGACTGACCGTTCCGTAGCCCCCTCCGCCGCCCCCAACGCCATGCCCCGCGCTCAACTCACGCCCCTCAGCTGGGGAGCGAACTCGCCGTGACGGTCGCGATCGTCGGCGCCGGAGTCACCGGCCTGTCGCTGGGCTACCTGCTGCTCAAGCGCGGGATTCCGGTGCGCATCTACGAAGCCGCCCCGCATTCGGGCGGCTTGGCGTCCACGTTCCGGCGCGACGGTTTCGCCTTCGACTTGGGGCCGCACGAGTTCGTCTCGGACAACCCCGCGCTCAAAGTGCTGCTGCAGGAGGTCTGCGGCGACGACCTGCTGACGGTGCGCAAGCGCGTCGCCCAACACTTCCGCGGCCGCGCGCTCAGCTACCCGTTCGAAGTCGCCGACGTAGTCCGCAGCATGGGGCCGGTGCTCTCGGCGCGCATCGTGGCCGAAGCGCTGCTCGCGCCGCTGCGCAAGGACAAGTCCGCGCAGCCGAACTTCGAGAGCTGGACCCGCGCGCACTTCGGTCCGACGCTTTACGACATCTACTTCGGCCCGTACACGCGCAAGGTCTGGGGCGTGGCGCCGACGGAACTCGACGTCGCCACCGCGAAGTCCCGCATCAGCGCCGACTCGGCCTGGCAGTTGATGGTGAAGACCATCGCGCACCACTTCTTCGGCGAAGAAGAGTTCGAAAACCCCCACAGCGAGCTGCGCCACTCGTTCCTCTACGTACGGCACGGCATCGGACGCCTACAGGAACACCTCGAGCGACGCGTGCGCGAGCTCGGCGGAGAGATCTCGTTCGGCAAGCGGCTCGCGAAGCTCGAGCGCGACGAGAAGCGTGTGCGCGCGCTCGAATTCGACGACGGAACGCGCGACGCGGCCTTCGACTACGTCGCTTCCAGCGCGCCGCTGCCGCTGGTCGCCGGTCTCGCGCTCGGTGCGAACGACCCGCGTCGCGTGGCGGTGCAGAAGCTCCCCTTCCGCGGGATGGTGTTCATCTTCCTGCGCGTCAAGCAGCCCAAGACCGCGGACTTCCACTGGATCTACTTCCCCGAGCCGCGCTGCACCTTCCAACGCACCACGGAGTTCGTGCACTTCGGCGCGGAGATGGCGCCGCCGGGCTGCACCTCGGTCGCGTTCGAGATCGCCGCCAACCCAGGCGAAGCGCTTTGGAACAAACCCGATGCGGAGCTGGTCAAGGCCTGCGTCGACGAGTACGTGCGCCTGGGCTGGCTCAAGCCGGAAAACGTGCTCGGCGCCGACGTGCTGCGCATTCCGCACGCCTATCCGATTCAGGTCGGCGGATTCCGCCAGACCGCCGACGGACTGATCGACGCGCTGGGCCAGTTCGAGAACCTCATCACGCTCGGGCGCCAGGGCCTCTTCCGCTACTGCAACATCAACGAGTGTCTCGAGATGTCGCTCGACGTGACCTCCGCTATCGCCGCCGGACAGCGTTCGATCCGCTACCAGCAAGCGACGAGTTGGATCGGCGCGTTCGCCGAGGGCGGCCGCGATGCGCGCCCCGTCAACGTCGTCGAACGAACCAGCTCAGCCCGCGGCTAACGGCGCTCAGGCCTGCTGGCGCTCGAACGCGAACTGCATCGCGCGCCGCAGCCGATCGATATCGAACGACTCGCACCGCGAGTGGTTGAATCCGTCCGCGCAAAGTGCGCGCCGTATCGCGCCCGTCACCGCATGGTGCGCCTACACGTCCCGACGCTGCTGCGGGCGCGGCCGTTTCACGGCCACAGAGGCGTCAATGGCGCCGCTCCCTGCGGCCCGATTTCGAGCAAGAAGCCTGCGCGACCCGGATAACACTCGCGCAGTCGCTCGCGCGCCGCGTCGCCGTGGTCGCGCGCCCACAGGACACGCTGCTCCGCCGGGCGCGCGCCGTTGTAGACCCAGTCTTCGTGCACGCTGTGATCCGCGGAGTAGCGCACGACGACGAGCACCTTGCGCTCGCCCTGCGCGAGTTCCTGTTCGAGCCGCGCGCGCCGCTGCTCGAAGGCGGTCTGCGGCCGCACGTGCTTGTAGCCGCGGGCGGCGCACTCCGCCGCGAGCAACGCGAGCACCGCGGCGAGCAACGCACGCCCGCGCCGCGAAGTGCGCAGCGTGCGCCAACGCGAGCTCTCGCGCAGCCCCGCGACCGCCAGCACGACGATCCACGGCACAGCGGGCGCCAGGTAGTGCGCGAGGTCGTAGGCGACGACGAGAACTCCCGCGGCGACGCAGGCGAGACCGAGCGCGCTGAAGGCGATCCAACGCCGGCGCAGCGCGAGAGGCGCGAGTAAACACGCAAACGCGAGCGGAGCTCCGACGAAGAAGCCCCACCACGTGCCGAGCTTGATGCGCGCGCGCTGAAGGAAGCCCGGCCAGTTCTGCTGCTCGGCCCACAGGTCGTAGGCGAACCCCGTCCAGAAGCGCCCGATTTCCGCCGTCGCGTAGTGCGGGCGCGGCGCGGCCTCCTGCCACAGGAATGGCGGCGCAACTGCGTACTGGGCGTCGTGCAGGAAGTACGGCATGCGCAGCGGATCGCCAGTGACCGCGCGGTTGAGCGTTGCGATCCACAGCGCGCAGGCAGCGAGCGGCACGGCGGCGCCGACCAGCGTGCTCGCCAGCTCGCGTCCCGCGCCCGCACGCAGCCGGCGCACGCTCCACACTCCAAGCGCTGCGGCCATCGGCAGCGCCGCGAGCGCTCCCTCGAAGGGCCGAGTGAGCGCGAGCAGCGCCGCTCCGAAGCCGAGCAGCGCGCCACAGGCGAAGCTGCCGCGCTCGAAAATGCGCACGAGCGCACCAAAGGCCAGCGCGGCGCCGGCGGCAGTGAGCGAGCCGCCCCAGAAGCTCTGCGCCCAATAGGTCGTCAGCGCGAACTTCGCGAGCACGATGCACAGGCCGATGAGCGCCCAGCGCGGCGGAAACAGCGCGAGCAGGAGCCAAGCCATCGCGGCGCACAACAGCCCGCTCGTGAGCCAGACTCCATAGATCGGCTCGCCGAACAGCACTTGGCCGAGCGCGAGCGCCAACCCCTGGCCGCTGGGGTACTTCGAGGCGTAGACCGGCTGCGTGATGACGTGGAAGGCCTCGAGCTGTTCGGCGCACGGCGGCGAAGGCTCGCACAGCCGGCCGGAGGCGAACGTGTCCGCGGCGAGCAGGTAGCTGAACTCGTCGTGGACGCGCGGCACGGGCCAGTTCACCGCGCTGGCGAACAGGAACGGACCGAGCGCCCCGAGCACCGCGGCGAGCGCCACAACCGAGCGCGGCTGCTGCGTGAGTTGTTCGAAGGCGAGGCTCACGCGCCGCACCAGTCGCCCGAGCGGCGCGGCGGCGAGCCACGCGACGGCGCAAGCGCCGAGCAGCGCCCCCCACTCCAGCCAGACTGCCTTGTCGCCCATGCGTGCGTTCGTTCCGCTGCGCAACGATCGACCGCAGACGGCGTGGACCGAAAGAGAATACTCTGCGCCAATGCAAGCGAGCGTCGGCGGAAGGTTGGCGCGGCCGGAAGGCCCGGCCAAAGTGCGCGGCACAGCGCAGTACGTGGCCGACTTGCGCGTCCCAGGCGCATGGATCGGCGGCGTAGTGCGTACGCACCTCCCCCGCGGCCTTGTACGTGGCTTCGAGTTCGCGCCGGACTTCGACTGGACGCGCGTCGTGCTCGCCAGGCCGACGGACGTGCCCGGCGCCAACGTCGTGGCGATGATCCTCGAGGACGAGCCGCTGCTCGCTGCGCGCGAGTTCGAGCACTGGTTCGAGCCGCTGCTGCTCGTGGCGGCGCCCGACGAAGCAACGCTGAAGGCCGCGTTGGCTGGGATCCGCCCGGTGCTCGAGCCGCGCGAGCCCGTGCTCGACCCGCGCAAGAGCGAGCGCGTGTTCAAACGCATCACGATCTCGAAAGGCGACGCGCTGGCTGAGCTCGCGCGCGGGGCCCTCGTACTCGAGAACGAGTACGAGACGGGCACGCAGGAGCAGATGTACATCGAGCCGCAGGGCGTGCTCGCCTTTCCGCCCGACGAACGCGGCGTCGTGACGGTGCACGGATCGCTGCAGTGTCCGTACTACGTGCACAAGGCGCTGGTGCGCGCGCTCGGGCTTCCTGCGGAGCGTGTGCGCGTGATTCAGGCCGCGACTGGCGGCGGCTTCGGCGGCAAGGAGGACTACCCCTCGATCCTCGCCTGCCACGCAGCTGTGCTCGCGCGCAAGGCTGGCCGACCTGTGCGTTTGATCCACGAACGCCACGAAGATCTCGCCGCGACGCCCAAGCGCCACCCGAGCATCGTGCGCCACCGCACCGCCGTCGATCGCGACGGCCGCTTGCTCGCGATGCACATCGAGGTGCTGTTCGATGGCGGCGCGTACACCACGCTCTCGCCGGTGGTGCTCTCGCGCGGCTGCATCCACGCCGCTGGACCGTACAAGTGTGAGCACGTGCTCATCGAGGGCCGCGCCGTGGCGACCAACCACGTTCCCTACGGCGCATTTCGCGGGTTCGGCGCGCCACAGACGTGCTTCGCGATCGAGCGCCAGATGGACGCGATCGCCGCCAAACTCGGCATCCACCCGCTCGAGCTGCGGCGGCGCAACATGCTGCGCGTCGGCGACGCGACCGCGACGGGGCAAGTGCTGCGCTCGAGCGTCGGCGCCGAACCGGTGATGGAGCGCATCGTCGCGCGCACGGCCTTCGATGCGCACGACTGGCGCGGGCCGCGCACGGGCCGCGTGCGGCGTGGTCGCGGCTTCTCGTTCTTCTTCCACGGCGCGGGCTTCACCGGCGCTGGCGAGCAAATGCTCAAAGCGCGCATCGCCGTCGAGCTCACTCGCGACGGCCGCGCGCTCGTGCGCAGCGCCTCGACCGAGTTCGGCCAGGGCACGTTGACCATGTTCCAAGCCATCGCGGCCGACGCGCTGGGCGCCGAGCCGCAGGACATCGAGCTCGCGCCCGCCGACACGTTCGAGGCGCCGAACTCCGGGCCGACCGTCGCGTCGCGCACCTGCATGATCGTGGGCGGACTTCTGGCGCGCTCGTGCCGCGAACTCGCGACGCGCTTCGACGGTATTGGTTCGTTCCGCGAGCGCGCACGTGCTTTTGTCGAGCGCGGCGGCGACGCGCGCATCGAGGCGACCTACCACTCGCCCGCGGGCCTGGAGTGGGACGACGAGCGCTATCGCGGGGACGCTTATCCGGCCTACGGTTGGGCCGCGGACGTCGCCGACGTCGAAGTCCACCTCGACACCTTCGAAGTGCGCGTCGTCAAGCTCACCAGCGCCGTGGACTGCGGCAAGGCGATCCAGCCGCAGATGGTGGCGGGACAATTCGAAGGCGGCACGCTGCAGGCCGTCGGCTTCGCACATCTGGAGGTCGTGACGAACTCGAACGGCCGCGTGCAGCAGGATCGCATGGCGACGTGCATCATTCCGACGACGCTCGATGCACCGCAGTTCGAAACCGAACTCGTGGAAGTGCCGTTCGAGCACGGCCCGTTCGGCGCCAAGGGCATCGGCGAGATGCCGATGGATGGCGGCGCGCCGGCGGTGCTCTCGGCGATCGAAGACGCGCTCGGAGTGCACGTGCAGCGCGTTCCGGCGACGGCCGAGCACTTGATGGAGCTGTGGCTCGCCGCACATCCGGAGGAGCGCCTGTGAAGCTCGAACTCCAGGTCAATGGCGAGGCGCGCGCGCTCGAAGTCGAGCCGCTGCGGCGGCTGCTCGACGTGCTCCGCGAGGATCTCGGGCTCACCGGAACGAAGGAGGGCTGCGGCGAGGGCGAGTGCGGCGCGTGCACGGTGCTCGTCGACGGCGTGGCCGTGAATTCGTGTCTCGTGCCCGCTTGCCAGACGAAAGGCGCGCGCGTCGAGACGATCGAAGGCCGCGGTTTCGAGGCAGTGCAGCAGGCGTTTCTCGACGAGGGCGGCGCGCAGTGCGGCATCTGCACTCCGGGCATGATCGTGATGACGCGCGCCTGGCTCGAAGAATGCGCGGCGCGCGGCGTGCAGCCCGACGAACAAGGCGCACGCGTCGCGCTCGCAGGCAATCTGTGCCGCTGCACGGGCTACGGCGCGATCCTGCGCTCGGCGTTGGCGATCGTACGGTGCCAGAGCAATTTGTCTCACGCCGCCGATGCTCCCGGAGCACCCGTTGCGTTGCGCGGCGTGAGACAAATTGCTCTGGCACCGTACGATCACGCGCTGCGCTCCGTGTTGGAGCAACTCACGACGGCCGACGACACAACGCGCGTCTTAGCGGGCGGCACCGATCTGATGGTCGAGCTGCGAAATGGACGCACGAAAGCGGCGCGTGTGATCGACATTCGCGCCCTCGACGCCTTGCGCGGCCTGCGCGAAGAAGCGGGCGGCCTGCGCATCGGCGCCCTGGAAACCTGCGCCGATCTGCGGCGTTCTCCGCTTGTGCGCGAACGCTTCGACGTGCTCGCTCGAAGCTGCGCGGAGGTTGGCGCCGAACAGATCCAGGCGCGCGCCACGCTCGGCGGCAACCTCGGCACGGCCTCGCCGGCCGCCGACTTGACGCCGGTGCTGCTCGCGCTCGACGCACGCGTGCGCCTGCTCTCGCTCGAGGGCGCGCGCGAACTCGCGCTCGACGAGTTCCTCGTCGGTTACCGCCGCACCGCGCGCCGCGCGGACGAACTGATCGAGTCGATTTTCGTGCCCTGGCTCGCTCCCGGGACACGCTGCGCCTTTCGCAAGGTCGGCACGCGCCGCGCGCAGTCGATCTCGAAGCTCGTCGTGGCGCTCGCGCTGCGTGTCGAGGCTGGCCAAATCGCGCACGCGCGCGCCGCCGCCGGCGCCGTCGCGCCGCGCACGATCCGTTTGCGCGCGCTCGAACGCGAGCTCACCGCTCGCGCGCCGACGCCCGAGCTGCTGCGCCGCGCCGCACGCGCCGCAGCACTCGAAGACGCCGCGCCGATCGACGACGTGCGCTCGACCGCGAGCTACCGCCGCCACGCGCTCGCCCGCACGCTC
>Ga0169931_10015021_pt1 | contig 10409 bp, 8 predicted proteins | sample Kivu_15m_20L_FD_129675 | JGI IMG/M metagenome (GOLD analysis project Ga0169931, IMG submission 129675) | Freshwater microbial communities from Lake Kivu, Western Province, Rwanda to study Microbial Dark Matter (Phase II) - Kivu_15m_20L... | ecosystem: Environmental > Aquatic > Freshwater > Lake ... | reverse complement strand
TCGCACGGCCGGACCGCGCCCATGACGGTCTACCGGGCGCTCGACTTCCTGGTCGGGCACGGCCTGGTCCACCGCGTGGCCTCGAGCAGCACCTTCGTGGTCTGCCTTCACCCCGACTCACCGCACGCCGACGCGATGTTCCTGGTCTGCGACGGGTGCGGATCGGCGGTCGAATGCGACGACCCGGCGCTGGCCGGCTCGCTGGTTCAGGCCCTGCGCAGTGCGGGCTTCGATGCCCGCAACGTCGAGGTCCGGGGTCGCTGCGGGCACTGCCGAAAGACGCCGCAGGACAGCTGACCGCGCGAGCGGGAGGCGCGTCGCGGCCAAGCCCCGATGCACCGGCGCCGGCGCTGCGAGCCATGGTCGGGCCCGGCCGGGGCGCCTGGGTGCCGAGCGGCCGGTGCCGGCTGCATGGCGTATCCTGAGGTCTTCAACCATCGAGAGGGAATCAGTGGCCAAGCCGAACTACGCATTCGAGAAACGGCAGCGGGAACTGGAGAAGAAGCGCAAGAAGGAGGAGAAGGCCAAGCGCAAGACCACATCGCCTGCGCCCGATGCGCCCGATGCGCCCGCGCCCGATGCGCCGTTGCCCGAGGCCCCTGACGCGCCGGCGGGGCAGTAGCGTCTCCCGGTCGTTGCTGCCGGTCGCGCCCCCCGCGTCGCGCCCGGCCGGACGCCCTGGCGGCGGGTGAGTGCCTGCCCTGCGCCGCCGTTCCCGGCCCATGGCTGCTGCCTCCGCCCGGCCTGCCAACCTGCCCCCATGTCCGCCCGTCCCCTGTCTTCGTCTTCGCGCCCGCCGACCCGGCGGCTGTTCGCCGTGGTGCTGCTGGCCGGCCTGCCCGGGGTCGCTGCGTTCGCCGGGCTGGCGATCCCCGCTGCGCTGGGCGACCAGGTCCTGCCGGTCCCCCTGTGGTGGGTGATGGCCGGGGTGGGGCTGCAGTCGGGGCTGCTGCTGGCGGCCGCGGCAGCGGCAGGTGCGGTGCTGGCGCCCCGGGTGGGGCTGCACGCCCCGATGTGCGAGGCGCTGGCTGCGCGCGGCCGTCCGTGGTCCGTGCTTCGTCCCCAGATTCGCCCCGGCCTGATCGGCGGCCTGGCCTGCGCGGTCGCGCTGCTGGGGCTCGACCTGGTCGGGCCGGTGGGGCTGAGGGCGGCGCAGACGGCCGTACCCCTGCCGGGCGTCGTCCGGGTGCTGTACGGCGGCCTCACCGAGGAGGTGCTGATGCGCTGGGGCGTGATGACGGTGCTGGTCTGGCTCGGCTGGCGGCTGCTGCAGCGCGGACGGGGTCGGCCGGCACCGGCGCTGGTCGCGGCCGGCATCGGCGCCTCGGCGCTGGTGTTCGGACTGGCGCACCTGCCGGCGCTGCAGGGCGTGCTCGGGCCGCTGCCGCTCGCGCTGGCGCTGCCCGTGGTGGGCGCCCACGGGCTGGTGGGCGTGGTCACCGGCTGGCTGTTCCATCGCCACGGGCTCGAGGCGGCGATGGTGGCGCACGCGAGCGCCCGGCTGCTCGGCTGGGCCGTCGGGCCCTGATGCCATGGGGCGGGGCCGGTGCGCGGGCGCGCCGGCCCCGCCTTTAGAATGGGCGTTCCGTTCACCCGGCGCGCCGCACGGCCCCACCCGATGCAAAACGACACCTTCCTGCGAGCGCTGCTGCGCGAACCCACCGATCACACGCCCCTCTGGCTGATGCGCCAGGCCGGCCGCTACCTGCCCGAGTACAACGCCACCCGCAGGCGCGCCGGCAGCTTCCTGGCCCTTTGCAAGACGCCCGAGCTGGCCTGCGAGGTCACGCTGCAGCCGCTGGCGCGCTGGCCGCTCGATGCGGCGATCCTGTTCTCCGACATCCTCACCGTGCCCGACGCGATGGGCCTGGGGCTGTACTTCGTGGAAGGCGAAGGCCCCAAGTTCCGCGACACCGTCCGCGACGAGGCCGCGGTGGCCCGGCTGGCGGCGCCCGATCCCGAGGTCGAGCTGCGCTACGTGATGGACGCGGTGCGCACCATCCGGGGGGCGCTCGACGGCCGGGTGCCGCTGATCGGCTTCTCGGGCAGCCCCTGGACCCTGGCCTGCTACATGGTCGAGGGCGGCGGCAGCGACGACTTCCGCCAGGTCAAGAAGATGCTCTACGCCCGGCCCGACCTGATGCACCGGATGCTGTCGGTCACCGCCGACGCGGTGCGCGACTACCTGAACGCCCAGATCCGGGCGGGCGCCCAGGCGGTGATGATCTTCGACACCTGGGGCGGGGTGCTGCCCGACGGGCACTACCAGCGCTTCTCGCTGGCCTACATGCGGCGGGTGCTCGAGGGGTTGAGCCTCGAGCGCGAGGAACGGGGTCCGGACGGTTCGGTCCGGCGGGTGCGGGTGCCCTCGATCGTGTTCACCAAGGGTGGCGGTCTGTGGCTCGAGGACATCGCCGCCAGCGGCTGCGACGCGGTGGGGCTCGACTGGACGGTCAACCTCGGGCAGGCGCGGGCCCGGGTGGGCGCCCGGGTGGCGCTGCAGGGCAACCTCGACCCCATGGTGCTGATGGCCGAGCCGGCCCAGGTGCAGGCCGAGGCCGTCCAGGTGCTCGAGCGCTTCGGCGTCCCGCAGCCGGGATACGGCCACGTGTTCAACCTCGGTCACGGGATCTCGCAGTTCACACCGCCCGAGAGCGTGACCGCGCTGGTCGAGACGGTACACGCCTACAGCCGCGAGCAGCGACGCCGGGGGGCTGCCGCGGTCTCGCGCTAGCCCGGCCGCGTTGCAGTTATGCACATTCCGGCGCGCTCCCGCCGCCGGTTGGGCGGGTGCCTAGCATACCCGTGCAGGCTTACACAAGTCGTTGATCGACAAGGCTTTATTTTTGTCGAAAAAGTATGCAACCGGGTGTGGGCCGCGCAACCGCGCGGGTTTCGGGGCAATCGGCGGGGTCTGTCCACACTTTTATCCACAGGTTTTGTGAACACCTCAGAAATCATCCGGTCGATCACCGATTTGCGAACGCTTTGAAGGATTCACTTTAAGTTTGACCGTGCCCGATCCCCTGGTCGCCCGGGTGGCGCTCGATGTGCCGCTGCCCGAACTGTTCGACTACCGGCTGGCGGCCGACTGGCCCGCCGCGGCAGGCGACTGGGTGGTCGTGCCCTGGGGCCGGTCCCGGCGGGTGGGGCTGGTGGCTGCGGTCGCCGAGGGCTCCGGCCTGCCGCCCGAACGCCTGCGCCTGCTCGACGCGCCCTTGCCTGAAATGCCGCGCATGCCGGGGCACTGGCTCGACCTGATCGCCTTCGGTGCCCGCTACTACCACTGCGGCTTCGGCGAACTGGCCCTGCCGGCGGTGCCCAAGCTGCTGCGCACGGTGCCGCCGGCCCGCGGGCGCGGGGTGGCGGCCCGGCGTGCCCGCGACCGCTATGACGGCGGCGACGCGCTGGCGCGGGCGGTCACGCCGACCGGTTCGTCCGGCGGCGTGACGTCTGCGGTCGACCCCACCGCAGGCACGCCGGCGGCGGGGCCGCCGCCCACGCCCGGGCAGGCGGCCGCGCTCGAGGCGCTGGAGTCCGCCGTCGGCCATCGGGTGCACCTGCTGCACGGGGTCACCGGCAGCGGCAAGACAGAGGTGTACTTCCACTGGCTGGCGCGGCGACTGGCGGCCGATCCGGCGGCCCAGGTGCTGCTGCTGGTGCCCGAGATCGCGCTGACGCCCCAGCTGGCGCGGCGCATCCGCCAGCGGTTCCCCGAGCTGCCCCTGGCGGTGCTGCACAGCGACATGCCCGATGCCGAGCGGGCCGCCCACTGGCTGGCCGCCGCCGAGGGGCGCGCGCGGATCGTGCTGGGCACCCGGCTGGCGGTGCTCGCCCCCCTGCCGGGGCTGGCCGCGATCGTGGTCGACGAGGAGCACGATGCGTCGTTCAAGCAGCAGGAGGGCGCCCGCTATTCGGCCCGCGACCTCGCGATCGCACTCGGCGCGCGCCGCGGGCTGCCGGTGGTGCTGGGCTCGGCCACGCCGTCGCTGGAGAGCTGGCACGCCGCGCGGCGCGGCCGCTACGCCATCGTGACGCTCCGGGAGCGCGCCAGCGGCACGCCGCTGCCCGAGGTGCGGCGGGTGCCGCTGAAGGGCGCGGTGCTGCGCCACGGCCTGACCGAGCCGGTGATCGAAGCGGTCCGCACGGCGCTCGCCGGCGGCTCGCAGGCGCTGATCTTCCTGAACCGGCGCGGCTACGCGCCGGTGCTGGCCTGCTCGGCCTGCGGCTGGCTGAGCCGCTGCGGGCAGTGCGACGCCTACCGGGTGATGCACCGGGTGGGCGCGCCGGCGCCGCCCGAGCCGTCCGCAGGCCCCTCCCGCTACCGGCTGGTCTGTCACCACTGCGGCAGCGAGCAGCGGGTGCCGCGGGTCTGCCCCGACTGCGGCAACGTCGACCTCGCCGGGCTGGGGCGGGGCACCCAGCGGCTCGAGGAGGGGCTGTCGGCGCTGTTCCCGGGCGCCCGGATCGGGCGCCTCGACCGCGACGTCGCACGTCGGCGCGGCGCCGCCCAGTCGGTCATCGACGCCGCCCACGCCGGCGACGTGAACCTGCTGGTGGGCACCCAGATGCTCGCCAAGGGGCACGACTTCCGCCGGCTGACCCTGGTGGTGGTGGTGGACGCCGACGCGGGCCTGTTCGCCGCCGACTTCCGCGCCCCCGAGCGGCTGTTCGCCACGCTGATGCAGGTGGCCGGCCGGGCCGGCCGCCATCGCCCCGACAGCCGGGTGCTGATCCAGACCCGCTATCCCGACCACCCGGTGTACGCCGCGCTGGTGGCACACGACTTCGAGCGCTTCGCCGCGCAGCAGCTCGCCGAGCGCGAGCAGGCCGGCCTGCCGCCGTTCGTGCACCAGGCCCTGCTCACCGCCCACGCCCGCAGCGCCGAGGCGGCCACCGGCTTCCTCGCCGAGGCCCGCGAGCGGCTGGTGACCGGACAGACCGAGCCACCGCTCGAGGAGGCGCTGCGCGCCGCGGTGGTCGCCTGCGATCCGGTGCCCATGCCCCTGGCGCAGCTGCGCGGCGAGGCCCGCGCGCAGATGCTGGTGGAGGCGGCCTCGCGCCCGGCGCTGCACGCCGCGCTGGGCCCGTGGCTCGCGGCGCTGCGGGCCGGGCGCAGCGCCGTGCGCTGGCAGCTGGTGGTGGATCCGCTGGAGATCTGAGTGTCCGACGCACTGAATCCGGCCCAGCGGGAGGCGGTCCGCTACCTCGATGGGCCCTGCCTGGTGATCGCCGGTGCCGGCAGCGGCAAGACCCGGGTGATCACCCGCAAGATCCTGCACCTGATCGAGGCGGGGATGAGCGCCCGCGCGATCGCGGCGATCACCTTCACCAACAAGGCGGCCGCCGAGATGGCCGAGCGCCTGCGCCACGCCTCGATCCGCGGCGACGAGCGGCCGCTGGTATGCACCTTCCATTCCCTGGGTGTACGAATGCTGCGCGAGGACGGCCGGGCGCTCGGCCTGAAGCCGGCATTCTCGATCCTCGACGCCGACGACACCGTCTCGCTGATCGCCCAGCTCACCGGCACCACCGACCGCAAGGCCGCCCGCGTGGTGCAGGGCCTGATCTCGCTCTGGAAGAACGCCGGCCTGGACCCCGAGCGCGCAGCGGCGGCGGCCCGCGACACCGGCGAGCACGCGGCCGCCCGTACCTACCGCGACTACGCCGCCACCCTCGCCGCCTACCAGGCGGTCGACTTCGACGACCTGATCCGCCTGCCCCTGGCCCTGGTGCGCGACCACCCCGAGGTGGCCGAGCGCTGGCAGAACCGGCTGAGATACCTGCTGATCGACGAATACCAGGACACCAACGCCACCCAGTACGAGCTGCTGCGGCGCCTCGCCGGACCCCGCGCGGCCTTCACCGCGGTGGGCGACGACGACCAGTCGATCTACGGCTGGCGCGGCGCCACCCTCGAGAACCTGCGCCGCCTGGGCACCGACTTCCCGCGCCTGAAGGTCATCAAGCTCGAGCAGAACTACCGCTCCAGCCGCAACATCCTGCAGGCTGCCAACCGCCTGATCGGGCACAACCCCAAGCTGTACGAGAAGCAGCTCTGGTCGGAGCTGGGGGTGGGCGACCCGGTGCGCGTGCTGCCCATGGACGACGACGAAGCCGAGGCCGAGTCGGTGGTCATGCGCCTGCAGGCCGCCCGCTTCGAGCGCCGCGGCCACTACGCCGACTACGCGGTGCTCTACCGCGGCAACCACCAGGCGCGCGCGCTGGAGCAGGTGCTGCGCAAGGAGAAGATCCCCTACGTGCTGTCGGGCGGCACCTCGTGGTTCGAGCGGGCCGAGATCCGCGACCTGATCGCCTGGCTGCGGCTGCTGGCCAACGACGACGATGACCCGGCGTTCATCCGGGCGATCACCACGCCCCGTCGCGGGGTGGGCCCCCAGACCCTGCAGGTGCTGGGCGAGTATGCCGGCCAACGCCAGCGCTCGATGTTCGCGGCGCTGTTCGAGTCGGGCATCGAGCAGCGGCTGGCGGCCCGTCAGCTCCAGCCGCTGCGCGAGTTCGGGGCGTACGTCAACCGCCTGGCCTGGCGGGCCCGCACCGAGCCGCCCGGCGAGCTGCTGGGTGACGTGCTCCGCGCGATCGGCTACCACGAGCACCTGCTCGCCAGCTTCGACGAGCGGGCCGCCGCCCAGCGCTGGCAGAGCGTGACCGACTTCGTCGCCTGGATCGGCAAGCGCGGCGCGGAGGACGGCAAGACCCTGCTCGAGCTGGCCCAGACGATCGCCCTGCTGTCCCGCCTGGACGGCCAGGAAGGCGACGCCGACGCGGTGCGGCTGAGCACCATCCATGCGGCCAAGGGCCTGGAGTTCCCCCACGTGTTCGTCGTGGGCTGCGAGGAGGGGCTGCTGCCGCACACCGGTGATGCCGAGGACGAGGACGACGAGGGCCCCCAGCGGGCGGAGGAGGAGCGCCGCCTGATGTACGTCGCGGTCACCCGCGCGCAGCGCTCCTTGACCCTGACCTGGTGCCGCCAGCGGCGCCGGGCCAAGTCGGTGGTGGCGCGGGTGCCCTCGCGCTTCCTCGCCGAGATGCGGCTCGATGCCGACGGCGGCGCGGCCGAGGTGGTCACCGTGGACACCGCCAAGCAGCGGCTGGCGGCGCTGAAGGGGCTGCTCAAGCCGGGCGGGTGAGGCCGGAAGGGCGCCGCCCGCGCGCGACAGTCCTGCACCGCGGCCTGCGGCTGCAGCCGGATCGCCAGCCAGATCAGCCCCGGCAGCAGCAGCAGGTCGTCGAGGTGGCCCAGCACGGGCACGCAGTCAGGGATGAGGTCGATCGGACTGGGGGCATCGGCGGCGACCCACAGACACAGCGCCATCACTGCCGTCGGCGTCCGGGGGTCCGGGCAGGCGAACCCGTGCCTGACGGCATCGCGCATGAGGGCGTCGGTCCGGACTGCGCGGATGATGGACAGACGCGTGTGCGCTGGCAGCACCGTCGGCAGTGGCGACGCCTGGCGCAACGGTTGCCCCGCAACGTTCTCGGCCAGCGCTGCCTCCCAGTCGTTGGCCTTCGCGATCTCGGCCCAGCGGCGCAAGAGCGGACGGCCATTCGGAACGTCTCGCATCGACCGGCGTTCGAGGGTCTGCTTGACCCGCTCGATCAGCTCCGGGTCTTTCCAAAGTGCGCCAATTACCCAGCCCCAGCCTCCTGAATGCGCGGCAGGACCGCTACGGTCGATTCGCGGGCCAACCCCTCATCGAAACAACCCACCGAACCACACAGGGTTCGGTCAACGGGATGTTCAGCACAAGCGAAAACGGCGCCCGAAGGCGCCGTTCCGGTCCGGGTGCCGTCGGGCCGCTACTGCGCGGCCGCCACCATGTATTCGACCGCCGCCCGCAGGTCGGCGTCGGAGGCGCCGCCGGCGGCACCGCGCGGGGGCATCGCGCCCTTGCCCTTGATGACGCTCGCGGTCAGCGCGTCGATGCCCTGCGCGATCAGCGGGGCCCAGGCGGCCTTGTCGCCGAACTTCGGCGCGCCCGCCACGCCGGCCACGTGACAGGCCACGCAGGCGCTGCCGTAGATCTTCTTGCCCGCTTCGGCGGCTGCGCCCGACGCGGGCGACGCCACCTGGGCCACGCTCGCCGCTGCCGCAGGGGCTGCGGGTGCCTCGGCCGCGGGCGCCGCAGGGGCGGCCGCCGGAGCCGCGGCGGCGGGAGCCGGCGGTGCCGGTGTGGCAACAGGCGCGGGCGCCGGGGCGGCAGCCGCCGGGGCTGCGACAGCCGGCGCCGGCTCGGCGGACGGCGCCCGAGCAGCAGGTGCCGCGGCTGCGGCCGCCGGCGCCGCCTCGGCGGTCGCCTCTCTCGGTTCCTCGAGCTTGCCGCCCGAGCGATTCGCCATGTAGACCACCGCGCGCCCCAGTTCCAGGTCGGAGTACTCGCCACCGCCCTGGGCAGCCATGGCGCCCTTGCCTTTGATCACCGAGGTGAGCATGGCCTCGTAGCCGGTCTTGATGCGCTCTACCCAGCCGGCCTCGTCACCGGTTCTGGGCGCGCCCGCCACGCCCGCGTCATGGCACGCCGCGCATTGGGCCTTGTAGACCTCCTCGGGCGGGCGCGGCACCTTCGGGCCGTCGGCCGCTGCCAGCCGGAAGCCGGCCACCGGCCGGATCCGGGCCTCGATGGCCTCGGCGCTCATGCCCTGCGTGCCGGCGCCGGTGCGGGGGCCCGAGGTGACGTAGGTCACCAGCAGCACGATGATCAGCACCGGCACCACAAACGACAGGGCCACGACCGTGATCAGCTGCTGGGGCGTCTTGATGAAAGGCTCGTGCTCGCTCATTCCGGTGTCCTGGCGCCACGGGCTCCGGCCCTGAGGCTACGTCGGTCAAAACACGGAATTATAGCCGCAAGCCGTTGCCGGCCGACAGCGCATGCCCCGGGCCGATCGGGCTGCGGACGCGGCCGGGAAGCCCCGCGATCGGCGCCGGCCAGCGCTGTCCCGCACGCAGGATGCGGTTGGCGAAAGGGCCCGGATTCGGCGTTGTCGGGGTGTTGAGCCGCTGTCGACGCTTCGCGCGCCCCCGGGCGCAGCCTCATGCGGCGTCGAGTGGGGGGCTGGATGGGCGCGCGGCGCGCGGCACGAGCGTTCATCGACCGCGTTGCCACCAGCCGGCGCGCCGGGCACCCACCCCGGTGGCCCGCGAAGGCGCTACACTAGATGGCTAAGCGCCCGTAGCTCAGGGGATAGAGTATTGGCCTCCGAAGCCAAGGGTCGCAGGTTCGATTCCTGCCGGGCGCGCCATTTGTCAGCTGATGCACGAGCCCAAGCGAAACTGGCTCCCCACGCTGGTTTCGTGGCTCGGAGAGTCGTCTTCCACGCTTTGGTCAATGCCCTCGGGGCGGGCAAGGTTTATGCATATCCTGCCCATTCGGTCAAGGCTTCAGTCGTGACCACTTTCGCGAGCCAGGGTCCACTGAAGATCAACTTCAAGGACGACTCGATCACCACCGTTTCTCGATGGACGGTGAAGGCGTTGGCCGAGAAACTGGCTTTCAACGAACCCCCAGTTGTCCGCTTCGCCTTGGCAAGGCTGAGGGATGAGGTGCTGGAGGACCAGAAGGCAACTGCCTTCGAGCCCTTGACGATCTCGCAGCACCAAGCAATTTCCGCAGCCGCCCCGAAGAGGAGGGGCAAGGTCATCGATTCGCTGCCGTAATCGGATCGTCCTGGTTGCCTCGGCCGACGGCCGGCAACATCGTCGAGTGCTGCTTTCCGGAGGAAGTGAGCATCCCGGGCCCGACGAATCGACCGGCACTGGTGTTGCAGGTCGAAGAGGCGACGGATGATCCGCAGGGTTCAGTCGCGGTCGTTGCCCACGCGACCTCGCAGGATACGTCGAGCGTGTACCCCGGTGAGTTCGTTCTTCTGCCCGGTCCGAAGACCGGGCTGAGCAAAGTGCGGACCGAGTGGCGAACCGGGATGCTTGAGCTGTATGGCGGTCGATCAGTCAGCTCACTCGGTCCTACTGGGGAAGTGCATCAGCTAACCGATGGCGGCCGGGCGCGCCAGTCTTCGGGCACTTTGGGAACGACGGCCCCGATTCTGCGAGCAATCGGGCTGTCTCCCGGCGGGGTCTGACCGGCCCCGACGTTCAAGAAAACTTGGCAATGCGACTCCATTGGCCGGGATTCCAGGAGATTGGGTCGCACGCTTGCGCCGCCGCCCGCTTACTTTCGTGGGAAGCACGCAAGCCTGCCTTTTTCTCAATCCCGGTCACCGAAAGACTGCCGGGATTCTGTGGCCCAGCCTCCAAGACCTGAAGGCTGGGGACATCGTGTGGGTCCAGTGCTGGCGGCCGAGCTGGACCTGCACGCGGCGGATGAAGCGCAGTCGCGCGTTGATCGCGGCGATGCACCCAGCGCCGCCGCGCTGGCAGGCGAGCTCGA
>Ga0169931_10015020_pt1 | contig 10409 bp, 10 predicted proteins | sample Kivu_15m_20L_FD_129675 | JGI IMG/M metagenome (GOLD analysis project Ga0169931, IMG submission 129675) | Freshwater microbial communities from Lake Kivu, Western Province, Rwanda to study Microbial Dark Matter (Phase II) - Kivu_15m_20L... | ecosystem: Environmental > Aquatic > Freshwater > Lake... | reverse complement strand
GATCATAATGAGTTGAACCGGCTAGTAAATAGTCCTGAAATGCGAAACTACTCCGAATTTAGATTTCTGTGGAGTTTGATTGTGTTGGCTAAATGGCATCAACTACAATGAGTTTACACTTTTTTATATTTCAAGCTTATTCAGATTCGAGCATCTAATTTAATGAAATATAATAGTAACAGTATTATACTGGCCTTAAAAATTTTTTATATAGATATTTTTCTCATGTTAGAATTAACTGTATTATGAAAAAACCAAGCAAAATTGAAAAGTACGATTTTTATTTTGTTCTTTTATCGAGGTTTCCTACCGAAAAAGCCTATGGCGTAACTACTGAAAATACGGCTCGTGCGTTATCTAATATGGGGTTAAAAACTCTAATTATAACTCCAGTGATTTTCCACAAAGGGATATCAAAAATTGGGGTAATCTCCCGAATTGAGTTTATCGCAAGATTTCTTCTTTCTACTAGAGTCAAGTCGTTTGTTTCACTACGTTTTAACATCTTTATTTTACTTTACGCATTTTCTATTCGACTCAAGTCTTTAAGATCATTCAATGTTTTTTGGTGTAGAGACATCTATTTAGCATTACTGCTGTCTAGTTTCTCTTCTGATCTATGTGTATGTGAAGTACACAGAACTCCAGTAAAATTTCAGATGTTCTGTCTTAGGATACTCTCAAAGAGGAAGAATGTTATTCTAGCACCTATTGCCGACTTTTTGCCGCGTACACTCAATTTACACCAGTCAAGGACAGTTCTAGCTCCAATGGCGATAAATCAAGATGATTTAGATTTTTTTAGCAAATTCTCAAAACCTAAAGAAAACACAATAATTTATGTAGGGCACGCCTATAGCTTGAATTATTCCTTAAATATAAATCTTTTAAATGAGGCCGCGAAGAACATATTAAAGTTATACCCCAATTGGAAATTCAAAATTATTGGTATTGAAGAAAACTTTTTTCGATTGAATATCACAAGCCCAAAATCCCCTAACCTTGAGTTAACCGGGATAATTCCCCGAGAAGAGGTATTAATAAAATTAGCTACAGCTTCCATTGGCTTAACCATTTATCCAAATAATAAATGGTTTAAGGACAGTTTTCCTATTAAAATTGTTGAGTATTCTGCCGCTGGTTTGGCAATTATTGCAAGTAAATCAATTTCGCATACTAGGGTTTTAGATGATGCCCGCTGCCTTTATTTTGAAATAGATTCTGTAAAATCTTTAGTAGACAAGTTAGACCTGCTAATCAAAGATAAAAAATTGAGAAATCGTTTAGCAAAAAACTCTCAATCTTGGTCTCAAAATTATACGTATGAAAACAGGGCTAGCTCCATTATCGGAAAACTAAAAACTTTGATATAGTTACTATACTTGATTAGTTTAACTTAAAGTCTGGGCAAATTTTTGAAAATACTGATGCCGCTCGGCTCCTTGAGCGCCTATCTAATTCCTAGATATTTTCCAGGGCTATTAATGCTAGCCAGCACCAATGATTTAGCTCCAATAATTACGTTATCGCAAATTTTTGTTTCATTCTTACTTATAGCCACCACTGAATCTGCAGCAAACCAGCAATTATTCCCAATAGTAACAGGATAACTTATGTGTTCAGTCAAGCTATCGTTCAGCTTAGTAGTTATTAGCTTTGATCCAACAGAAAAATGATTACCATTGCCAATTATTATTTCAGATTTTAAATTTAAGTACACAAACTCATTAAAAGTGTTATTATCTCCGATGCATAGATTAGCAATATCCCCTACAATGCACAACCAGCCATTAAAAGTATTTTTTTTGCCTACTTTTGCTCCCCTAATTCGTAGAAAATATTTCTGTAATTGAAACCTTCGTTTATAGAGTCTGATGAATTCTTCTAACATATCGCCTCACCTACCTAACCGGAGTGATTATATTTCATTTCTTAGTATGAATATAAGTTGCCATCGATAAATAAATAGTCAATTTTTCCTGTTTTAAGCAAATTAATAGCAGTTTTAGGCGATTCGATGATTGGCGTTTCGTGTAAATTGAAACTTGTATTAATCATGACTCCAAGTCCGATAAGTTTTTTTAATTCTGTTAATATCTTGAAAATTAGTTCATTAGATTCAATACTTACTTTTTGTGGCCTTGCAGTACCGTCTACATGAACTACCTCAGGGAAAATCTCTTTAAATTTACTGTTTACGTTGCCCGTCATTGTCATGAACTTAAAGGCCGAGACATCATTAACCACTTTAAGAGTCTGGGATTTTAAATAAATAAAATCAGACAAATCTTCGTCAATTACCATTGGCGCAAATGGCATAAAATCGTTGCGGCTTAATTTAGAGTTTAATGTCTTACTCATATTTTTCACATGAGCACCGGCTAAAATAGACCTATTGCCTAAAGCTCTTGGTCCCCATTCTAAGTTTCCTTGAAATACTCCTACTATAAAACCTTCAAATATTAACGTTGCAATTTTTTGCGCAATATCATTAGAAACAACTGTTTGAAGCTGGCTACTTTTACACAACTGTGACAGGGATCTATTTGAATCATAACTATTACCAAGATAAACCAACTCTTTAAACTCTTTATTTGATATGGGATTATTAGGCTGGATCGCTTGATGGAATAGAGCTGCGCTACCTAATGCAGTTCCTGCATCATCCATTGCAGGCTGAATAAAAATGTCCCTTAGGCCAAACTGTTCAAATATTTTTTGATTCAACTTTACATTTGCAAAAACTCCTCCAGCCAAAGCCAAATTTGTTGGTTTGACATTAAATTGTAAATATTTGTTCGATAGGTAATTTACAACACGCCGTTCCGTAAATTCCTGAACCCCGGCGGCAATATCCTCTCTTGAGAAACCTTCGTGGATTAACTGCTTAATTAATTCTGAATAATAATTGTGAGATAATTGAAGTCGTCTCATAGCCTTGCTTTCAATTCTTGTCCACAAAATACCTCGTAGCCCAGGTCGGAATTTAAGGAGTTTCCCATAAACTTGCGTGTCTGTGAGATTGGAAATTCCGAATTCTGATACACCAAGTTCACAATCCTTAATTTTTTCATTTAAGAATTTATAAGTAGAGCTATGGTCTCCAAGTGCTGCTAGACCCATAATTTTTCCTTCGTGCCTACTAGCTTTAAAACCCAAGGCCCTAGTGACCTGGCTATACAGCGCACCTATTGAATCCAAATAGCTAATCCGATCTAACACTTTTAATCTATTCTGTTTAAATGTCGAAAATGAACCACTATAATCATCGCCCCACCCATCTAGAGTTAAGCACACTCCTTCCTCCCAATTTAAGCCAAAAATGGCACTTGCCGCGTGACTTAAATGATGATCGAAAGTCTTCAGTTTAACCTTGACGCCGAGATTTTTGCGCAAGATGTACCTTAAATGCAGCTTAAGAGTTTTTGAAGTGATATTCATGATAGGAAATAAAAGTTGGACAAAATCAAATATGTAAAATAGTCTATATTTCTTATCTGCAATTCGGTTTAAATTTCTATGTGAAATCAAGACATCCTGTAAATTGTTAAATCCAAGTGCAACGTTTATTGACGATAGGTTAGATAAATTCTCGGTACATTTCATAATTGCCAGCCACGGAAATCGTTTATAGCCTTTAATTCCTCTTAACTTTTCTTCTTCATAAGCACAAATTAGTTTTGAATCTAGAATTAAAACAGCAGATGGATTATGGCTAAAATTTAGACCTAATATTGCGACCACACTTTTATTATAACATAATAACTCAAAAATAATTATAATAACTTAAATTTTAATGACCAAACTTTATTCGTATGTATATAAAAGCTCTATATTTAAAAAGTCATATGCCACGTGACTATTTATGACGCTTAATGATTAGTCGCAGTAAAAAGCGCTTACTTTTTAGATAAAGTAGGTGAATGGCTCAAGCTTTCTAATTTATATATGATAATGTCTTACTCTAAGATTGTGTGAAAGATTCTAGTATATACTTATGGATTCGGTATTTTATTTTCGACTTATTAAATCATTATAGTTCAAACTAGTAAAAATGACTTTAGCCATTCTAAATTTTATTTTTAATTAAAAAATATGAACTTCCAAGAAATATTTTTGTGTACTTCCTGCCCTCTTCAGTATTAAGAAACTCATTCATAGCTACTAAACTGCCATACAAGGCCGGGGTACTTGCTGGATCTTCACAAATTATTATCCCTAAATTGACGACCAAGGGGCTTACTTTAACAAGGGATGCCAAAGTTGCCTCGTACAAATCAACATCAATATTGCAAACTGATACTTTACTTACCTGATCTGGAATAGGATCAGATATAATGTTCATGGCCATCAAGTGATATTCGATCCCAGAGCGATCTAAGTTACTAGAAATAAAGGAAATTGTTTGATGTATACCGTAAAGATTATGCGTGCCCTTAAATATTACGTCATTGCTTATCTTAGCCTGTTCATAATTAAACCCATCAAACGTGTCTAACCCAATTACTTTTTTCGCTGGAAGAGTTGGATCTTTTGATTCTAAAGTGAAGATATAATTTGCTGCGGTCTGTAAACTTCCTCCTTTGTAAACCCCAATTTCCAAATAATCACCATCTATACTTTTTGTTATATTTAGGGCTTGACAAATATTTTCATGAACATTTATATCTAAATGTGATAGCTTGTCTCTAATTTGCCAAGTTTGTTGAATAGATTTGTTGGCTAACCCATCTATGAAGCGATATCTAGTTTTTGTAGCATCTAAATGCGGAACTACATAACCCCCACCCTTAATGATGTTTCTAACCTCTGGTTCAGCAAAACTATCACTTGAGAAATATACATAAAAGTAATGATGTTTAATCTGCTCAATTGGCAATTGTAGAGTGCTTGTTAGTTTTATACATCCAAGTAAAGACTTAGGTATATTGGGTAAATCTGAAACAAAATATCCCCTCCCCCCCCCACAACTTTTTTAGGTGAGTATATCTTCCAAAGCTGATTCATAAATTTAGGATTGAAGATTGCCCTATCATTATATTTTTTAAAATCAAGTGTATAGCCAAGGTAGTTCCAACCAAGTTTTTTATCAAGTAGTTTTATAAGCAGAAAAAATGTGGGAATTATTCCCTTTTTGAAGAAATTTTTAGCTAAAAAATAACTATACTTATAACTTATACTTTTACTCATAAGGCAACATTACTCCTGAATACCTAATTGGGTATGTGTCTTCTTGTAAATTCGTTGTGCGCCCGCAGGGATTCGAACCCCGAACCTTCTGATCCGTAGTCAGATGCTCTATCCGTTGAGCTACGGGCGCAATGCATTAAGAGATAGAAGTCTAACGATTTATTAAGACCTGCCCAAACTTATTAACTGCTTCCAATCCACCGTTTTTACTCGTGGTTTTCCTGCAATTTCGCCAGAAATCACCTCTGAGGCATTTATTTTTTCCCAAGCAGTTTGATCAATGATCTGATGCCCTGATTTCAATAGTGCAGTAATTCCCTCATTTTCTTTTGGTTTCTTTAGATTTTGAATAATTAGCTCCACTACATCACTTGAATCACTTTTATTTGTACCAATTACCCCGGTTGGCCCACGCTTCGCCCAACCTACTACATACACATTGTGCTCTACATGTCCTGCAATATTGCTTATCCGACCACTTTCTGTGATTACACCAGGATACTCAATTGAGTCATAGCCAATGGCCGTAATAACTATTCCAGTCTTAATTGAAAATGTCTCATTGGTTGCAACCGCTTTACCCTGTTCAACTTTATTTTTCTGAAACACAATTTCTTCAACTTTACCATTACCTTTTATCTCAATTGGGGTAGACAAAAACTTTATCTCTATTTTTCTTGCAACTCCTTTTTTTTCATGCTCAGCAATAGCTTTCATTGCCTCGATATTGTTCCTTAAGTCTTTCTCTACTTCATCCATTTCTTCAATATGTTTTTTCGCATCTTCAATTTGATTTGAATCAATGTAGACATCTGTATTGTCAAGTTTTGGAAGATCTCGAAGTTCAGGGGCGGTAAAGGCGGCATGTTCTGGGCCTCGCCTACCACAGACAATCACTGTACGAATATTACTTTGCTTAAATTTTGCAAGCGCATGATCTGCCACATCAGTTGGATCAAGCTCGGTTGGATCAATTGCCAGAATCCGTGCCACATCCATTGCTACATTTCCAGCACCGATTACCACCGCTGTATCAGATGATAGATCTACTGCAACATCAACAAAATCAGGATGGCCATTATACCAAGGAACAAACTCAGCAGCAGATAATGAATTTCTTAACTCCTCCCCTGGAATTCCTAGTTTTCGCCCCTTTGAAGCACCCGTTGCTAGAACTACGACATCATATTGATCTCTTAAATCCTTAAGATGAACATCTTTACCTAATGCAACATTTGCAAATAATCTAAAGTTTGGCTCCTTAGCAATCTTTTCAAATACCTTTGAGACAGTTTTTATCTTTGGATGATCGGGCGCAACACCACTTCTAACCAAACCCCAAGGTGTGGGCAAGCGTTCGATCATATCGACTGCAAATGAAAGATCATCCCTTTGGGCTCTTTGAAATGCTTGCGCGGTAAAGTAACCAGCAGGGCCGGCTCCAACAATTGCTACTCTAAACATATGCACTGCATCTAACAATACCCTATTGGTCGGATCAATAATTGCTAATAGATAAAACTAGGTGATGAAAATACTGTTCAGTTTTGAAATATTTTCAGCTAGACACGCTCCTGGTTTAAAAATTGTTCCAGAACCGCAGATCAACCAATCTGCGCCATGTTCATAAAGTTTCTTAGCATTATTGAAAGTGACTCCTCCGTCTACCCCAATTCTCATCTCTGGCTTCAATTCATTCAACAAATTTTTAAGATTCTTAAGTTTTTCAAAAGTTTCTGGAATGAGCGGGTGCCCAGGAATTCCTGGCTTTATCGCCATAAGCATCACTGAATCTGTTTCTGCAATAAATTTGCCTATCGAGTGAATCTCTGTTTCTGGATTAAGAACCAAACATGATTCCAGCCCCAAATTGCTTATTAATTTCAAGGTTTTATGTGGGTCTGTGAGAGATTCAAAATGAACCAAAACTCGTTGCGCACCAGCCGCCATGAAGGTTTCAATGTATTTATCGGGATTTGAAAGCATTAAATGTACCTCTATTGGGAGATCTGAAGAATCTTTAATTGATTTTAACAACTCCGGATAAAGCCCTAAGCGTGGCACAAAATTACCGTCCATAACATCAAAATGGATACCAGACATTCCGTAATCTTTAAAAATCGGTAAATGCTCGAATATCAGTTTAGGGTCATCTGATATCGTAGACACATAAAATTCAATATTGTCACTCAATTACATTGTGCCTTTTCAACATGGATTCATTATTTTCACCCATTGTTTCCATTAATTGAAGAACTAATGCGTCCAAAAAAATCAGAAGAGATTGTTCAAAAATAGTCGTCATGGGTTGGAGTGAAAGTTTAGATTCCGCTACCGATTCCTTTGTTTGGCAATTCAAATGCATTACGCTCGAACTTAAACTCGCAATCTTGGAATTCACATTTGCAGTTACACATATAACATCAAGCCCTTTGCTTCGCGCAATTTCAGCTATAGATACAACTGATTGAGTATTTCCAGATCCAGATCCAATTATTAATAAATCACCTTGTCCTGTTGCTGGTAAACTTATTTCACCTAGAAAATAACTATTTAATCCTAGGTGATTTAATCTCATCGCAAAAGTTTGCATCATTAGGCCCACTCTGCCAGCACCGAACACAACTATATTTGAAGCACTTGTAATTTTAATGATGAAATTATCAAGATCTGTAAAATCTGAAGTTTTCAGTGTATAATCTAACTCACTTAATATTATTTCATAATTAAATTTCATATCAAATTATATCATTTTAATTTTGTAAGTTTAGAATAAAACATGTTTTTGAGCTGGAAAAAATTTCTTTAGTATATGTACGCACGCTTCGGCGACCGCTCTATTACCACCTGAATTTTTAGTAACAAAACTCGCTTTTTTTCTGGTTGACCTTAAAGCATTAGCTGGCGCAATTGAATAGAAAACCTTTTCAAAAACTAAATAATCCAGTACTCCATCGCCCATATAAATAGTTTTTTGTAAGTTGTACTTTTCGGCAAGCCAAAAGGTCCTTTCGGTGGCAGTGACAAGTTCTATATCTATGTTCATATCATCTTGAATTCTTTTTTTCGCAATTTGGAATCCCTTAGAATCAGCAGTCACCACCTGAATTTTCATAAATTTTTTTAATATGTTTAAACAATCATGATCATCTGCACCAAAAACTTTCATGTATTTACCGTCTTGGTTGTAATAAAATTTGCCGTCGGTAAATACTCCATCTAGGTCTAACACAAAATTTTCAGGGACCTGACTATATTTTTTCTTAAACATTAAGTGCTCTCTGTAGGTGATATCTTCCATAATAGTATAGGAATTTATCAAATGGATGATGATGAAGTGGTGCCATATTCAACCAAATTAATGCAGTTAAAATCTCAATCTTTTTCCAATTTAAGCCCTCTGAATCAGTGAATTTTTGTAGATTGTACTCCATCTCAACGTGGACGTCCTTACGTAAAATTCCACATTTGATCTCTGAATAATCTGCAGAAATAAAAAAATCTCCTTTTTGGACTAAACCATGATTAATATGCAAACTATGATTGAGCTTTGCAATATCGTAGTAAATATCTCCAAATTCAAAATTACCACCGAAGTCTTCACGCCAATCTATTAATTTGAATCCTGAATTTGAAGTCAAAATATTGTCTAAAATGAAGTCGCCATGAAACCGACCAATTTTCAAATTGTTTATTAGATAAGGCTTGGCAGTCATCACCAATGATTTGGCTGAAGGTATTAACATATTGTTAATTAGATTTTGTTCATCTTTAATTGATCTTGTTTCAATAAATGTATTGATTCGAAAGATTGACTTTGTTGAGTAAAAGTCTTCCGCGATACATTCAAAATTTTCGATTATATTTGTTGGTGCTTTTGACCACAAGTTAATTTGTGCCCAATTTAATAAGGTTGCTATCGACTCGGGATTCATGGAATCTGACATTAACTGGCCTTCATGAAATTCATAAGTATAAAAATTGGTTCCGGTTTTTTTCAGTTTAGGAATCGTGCCTTCCAAAAATGCTGTTCTTTTTATTCTATTAGCGACTACTTGGGAATCTGAGAAAAATTTAACGACTGAATTATTCAAAAATGAAACAGATTCTTGAGGTTTTTCCAATACACTTAAAGGTGATCCAAGTTTTTTCTTAGCCAAAACTAATGAATTAGCATTTCCAATGTCAATCCAATCCGTGAAGACTTTTAAGTTAAATTTGGCATTATCCTTCATCATTTCACTGATTACAGCGACATCGTTAAGTTCTTTGTTATTAGATTGCTCATTCACTAATTTTTCGAGTTTACGCCAAAAATCTTTGTATGAGTGAATGCCAATCAATCCTATGTGAATATAATCAAATTCAGTCATACCTTTACTATGAAAGGTTTCAACTAATTCTCCCTGGGTGTCGAAACTGGCATAATTAGTTGCATCAGTACCTTTAAAACCTGCCACCCAGTTCGTATAGACTTGTGGTATCTCTGAATTCAATACTAGAGTGTCACTCGCATGATAAATAAAGGGTTCTTGTAGGTAATCGCGTGCACACCAAATTGAATAGCCTAAACTGCTACCAGGCCCGTCGAATGGATTTATCTCTATAAATCTAAATAATATCTCTGGATAACATAAAGTTAAAAACTCTTTTACGTGGTTTCCGTAATGCCCCAGTGTGATAACAAAATTTGTATCCGGTGGGTATTTATCAATTATCTGAGCAATCACAGGTTTACTGCCTACAACAATTAAACTCTTGTTTGTGTATTGCGAAAGATTACCAAGCCTACTACCGACTCCAGATGTTGTAATCAATACAGTAGATTTGATTTTTTTAGTTTTATTTGAATCTGTCCTCAAAAACCACCGATTTCGTTAGAGTTATTTTCTGATAAACTCAAGTCTACAGTGAAAATTACGAATTCTCTATAATCTTAATGTTTCGATTTATCGAAATTAGTTGATTGCGAATTTCTGATTGATAATGTGAAGCATTTAGTATAACCATTTATATTAATAGTGTTCGAGATCACCGATGGGTTAGATACTTGAAACGGTAGTCTGTATAAGTTGTTCATTCTTATAAAACTTCCCGCGGAGACGAGAGGATTTGAACCTCCGAAACCCTTTAGGGGTTAACCTCATTAGCAGTGAGGCGCACTAGACCGGGCTATGCGACGTCTCCAACAAGAAGTAAGGTTACCGCCCATCTTATCG
>Ga0169931_10015019_pt1 | contig 10411 bp, 10 predicted proteins | sample Kivu_15m_20L_FD_129675 | JGI IMG/M metagenome (GOLD analysis project Ga0169931, IMG submission 129675) | Freshwater microbial communities from Lake Kivu, Western Province, Rwanda to study Microbial Dark Matter (Phase II) - Kivu_15m_20L... | ecosystem: Environmental > Aquatic > Freshwater > Lake... | reverse complement strand
GCTGTGGAAGATTGGGCAATGCAATGAACACTGGCGGTGCATCCCGAGCCCCAAATCAGGCCCTGTGATACGGGTGCCCCACAGCGATCGACCACGCGCGATAAATCTGCTCCGCAAGAATCACCCGCACCATGCCGTGGGGCAGGGTCATGTCAGACAGTCGCAACTGCAGATGCGCCTGAGCACGCAACGTCTCACAGAGCCCATCGGGCCCCCCGATGACAAATACAAGATCGTGTACCTCGTGCTGGCAACCTACCAGATATCGCGACAAGGCCTCACTGGTCAAACGCGCACCGCGCTCATCTAAGGCCACCATGCGTGCCCGTGCGGGCGTAGCCTGCCGAATACGCAACGCCTCGGCCTCCAGCATTTGGGGCACTGTGCGGCCTAAGGTGCGCGACTCTGGCTTAATCTCTTTGAGCGTCAGCGCCCAGTCTGAGGGCATGCGGTTGGCATAGTCCTCAAATGCTGCCCCCACCCAGGCAGGCTGTCGGCTTCCTACGGCGAGAACCAGATTGCGCACTAGGAATGCAAACCCGCGTGGCGGAGATAGTTAATGAAACACCCGCCCCTGTTGACCAAACCGCGCCACCAGACCTGCCGCCAGCGCAGCCTTTAAGAGATCCCCGGGGATAAAGGCGAGTGACACCGCCACCGCCTGATCTATCGGCATCGCGGCCCGCCAGGCCAACACCGGAATACCTACCGCATAGATCACCACCACGCCGCCCACCAGACAGGCCACAAAGGCATTGATCAAGACTTTAGAAGGTGCGAGCCGCTGGAAAAGCGCAAACACAAACCCCACCAGGAATGCGCCAGGAATCCATCCCAGAAGAAATCCCGCCGTGGGGCCAAATAAGACACCGAGCCCGCCCCGTCCCCCGGACAAAAAGGGCGCCCCGAGCAGCACCATAAAGACCAAGAGCAGCACCGCCAGCGCCCCGCGACGAGGCCCAAGAAAGAGGCCTGCCAGCATGACACCCAGGGTCTGCACCGTAATGGGCACCCCAGCAAGAAAGGGAAGATCTACTTTCGGCACCAACCCCAAGACTGCGATCAAAGCCGCAAAGAGGGCCACCAGCACGATATCGCGGGTCGATGCCACCGAAGGAGAGGCGATCGATGTCCGCTGCGTGTGGAGATTTCCCAGGAATGTTTCCTGACCTTCAACCTGCGGTTGGGCTTGTATTTGGGCCTGCCCGATTGGCTCGGAAGTCGAGGAAACAGGATCTGCGGCGGAAGAGGGCGAAGAAGAGGGCGGAAGAGTCATGGGCTAGAAGTAGATGGCCCAGAGATTGTGGCATTTGTTGCATCGACACTGCAGCACCCGGTCCAGTGTCTCCGGGTCAGACCGCTCGTCATCGACCTGAAGCCTGCCGTAGACCTTACATGACGGACAGACTGCCTGATGGGCAAGGATCTCGGCCCGGGCGATGAGGCGCGAGAACCGAATCCAACTGAGCCCCCCCAGAATGACGCCGGCAAAGGCCCCAACAAGCTTAAGGGCCGACCAGATCCAATGCTCCTCAGAGCGCTCCCAGAATATCTCTAAGGCAGAAGCCCCAAACACAAAGAGCAGCAGGCCCAGCGCCACATACCCAAAGGCGCGTATCAATTCACCTTCATACCAGTGTCGAAACCCGTCTTTGTTGATGACTTCTTTAAGCAGCATGCCATGCACTCTCAGGCAAATAGGGCGTCCACGCAAGATGCTGGCAGTGCATTTCCGACTCGCATACTCAACAAAATCGCACCGCAACATGCATATAGGCGGATAAAAGAGAACAATAGACAGACAACAAAAAACACTCGGTTTGCGTGGCGGCGGGCTCGTATAGCAACACCATACTGCCAACAGGGGCGAGACTGGGCTTTGAATGAACACAGGGAGACGCAGATGATCGCAGTACACACCAACCTTCCCGCCACGGCGGGCGTGCAATGGCTCAAGCGCGGGTGGAGCGACCTACTCTGTAGCGGAATGCGCGGATGCTTCTATGGGGCCGTCTTCGCGCTCATGGGCTACGCCATCTCTTTTATCTACGGCAACTTCTGGCAAGCCACCATGGGGCTCACTGCGGGATTCTTTCTGATGGGACCCTTTGTCTGCTGCGGCATCTATGAGTTGTCCCGGCAACGGGCGCGAGGCGAACCCTTCAACCTTGCCACGAGCCTGTCAAGCTTTCTGCGCAACTGGAAATCGATTGCCTTTTTTGCAGCCATGCTCACCTTTTTTATGGTGGTCTGGGCGCGCGTCTCTGTCGTCATTTTTGCCCTCTTTGCCAACCACGACTACCCCACGTTGCAGGCCATGCTCGGCCAGATTATCTCCGCAGACAACCTGGAGTTCCTGATGGTGTGGGCAGGTGTCGGGTTTGTGATTGCCAGCCTTGTTTTCTCCATCTCAGTCGTGTCCATGCCCCTGCTTCTTGACCGTGACACGGACACGCTGGTGGCCGTCTTTGCGAGTGCACGGGCCCTCTGGGCGAACCCCGCCACCTGCCTAGTCTGGGGGCTTCTTATCGTGGCCATCATTGGCGGCAGTCTGCTGATCTTCACGCCCTTGCTCATCGTGACGGCGCCCTGGGTGGGCCACGCCACCTGGCACGCGTATCGGGGCATGATTGGCGAAGAGGAAGTATCACTCGCACCATCAGCGGCCTAAAGACGTAGCGTCGCCGCACCAAGGGCCCACCACAAGGCCGGCAGCAGGGGCCGGTAGAATGGGGGGTTATGAAAACCTTTCAAGACGTCATTCTCACCCTGCAGCAGTACTGGGCAGATAAGGGCTGCGCCCTCCTGCAACCCATCGACCTCGAGGTGGGTGCGGGTACCTCGCATACCGCCACATTTTTGCGGGCGCTGGGCCCCGAACCCTGGCGTGCCGCTTACGTGCAGCCCTCGCGCCGACCCAAAGACGGCCGGTACGGAGAAAACCCCAACCGTCTGCAGCATTACTACCAGTATCAGGTGGTGCTCAAGCCCTCCCCGCCCAACATCCTCGACCTCTACCTCGGGTCATTAAAGGCCCTGGGCATTGACCCGCAGACCCACGACATTCGGTTTGTCGAAGACGACTGGGAGAACCCCACGCTGGGCGCCTGGGGCCTGGGCTGGGAGGTCTGGCTCAACGGCATGGAAGTTACCCAGTTCACCTATTTTCAGCAGGTCGGTGGCCTCGACTGCAGCCCGATTACGGGCGAGATTACCTACGGCATTGAACGGCTGGCCATGTACCTGCAAGGCGTAGAGAACGTCTACGACCTCACCTGGACCCAGTGGCAAGAGCACGGCCAGACGCGGCGCATCAGCTATGGCGATGTCTACCACCAGAACGAGGTGGAGCAGTCGCGCTACAACTTTGAGGCCAGCAATGTCGAGGTACTCTTTCGGAGATTCTCCGAGCATGAGGCCGATGCGGGCAGGCTGCTTACAGAAGGGCTCCCTTTACCGGCCTACGAACAGGTGCTAAAGGCCGCCCACAGCTTTAACCTGCTCGATGCACGCGGCGCCATTTCCGTGACCGAGCGGGCCCAGTACATCGCACGTATTCGCACGCTGTCGCGTCAGGTGGCCCAGGCCTACTACGAGGCCCGTGAGCGCCTCGGCTTTCCCATGTTGCCGGGCTCGGCCTCGGTGGCTTCCGTGGGTAACAAGGCCGCTTAAAAACAAAACTAAGATGACCACGCCCTTGACTACCTCCCCCGCCCCGCTCCTTATTGAGCTCTTCACCGAAGAGCTGCCGCCGAAGGCCCTAAAGACCCTGGGCCGGGTCTTTGCAGACACCATTACGCGGTCGTTACAGTCCGCCGGCCTGGTGGCCGCCGACGCGACGATGACCCCCTTTGCCAGCCCACGCCGCCTTGCGGTACACATCGATGCCGTAGCCTCGCAGGCACCTGATCGGCAGCAACGCGAGAAGCTCGTTCCAGTGGCGATTGGCTTGAATCACGAGGGCCAAGCACAGCCTCCCCTTATTAAGAAACTCGCAGGCCTGGGACTCACCCTGGGACAGAACCTCGCGCCCGCCGACCTCATTCGAGAAATGGACGGCAAGGCAGAGGCGCTCTTTGTAGAGGTCCGTGTGGTGGGCGCGCAGATCGTAGCCGCCGCCCAGGCAGCCCTCGACCAGGCCATCGCGGCCCTGCCCATTCCGAAGGTCATGCGCTATCAATGGCCCACATCAGAGACGAACCCGGACCTGCACGAGGTGAAGTTTGTGCGCCCTGCGCATCGGCTTCTGGCACTGCATGGTGCAGCCGTCCTGCCATTAGAAGCGCTGGGCCTTCGGGCGGATCGCCTCACGGAGGGGCACCGGTTCTTGAGCCGCGGCGTTCTCTCGATTCCCCATGCCAACGACTATGCCGAGAAATTGGCACAAGACGGATTCGTGATCGCGGGGTTCGAATCGAGGCGCCAAAAGATGGTCTCACTGCTGCAGTCAGCGGCCGAGGCAGACCGCGTGGTGATGCCGGAGTCGCTCATCGACGAGGTTACGAGCCTGGTGGAATGGCCGGTGGTACTTAAAGGGCAGTTCGATGGGGGCTTTCTCAAGGTGCCCCAGGAGTGCCTCATTCTCACGATGCAGCAGAACCAGAAGTACTTCGCACTCACCGACGCCCAAGACAGGCTCGTCAATCGGTTTTTGCTCGTCTCCAACCTCGCCTCCAAAGATCCCGCGGTGGTGGTCCAGGGTAACGAACGGGTGCTACGCGCACGGCTGTCCGATGCCCAGTTTTTCTTCGAACAAGACCAGAAGAAGCCGCTTGCCACGCGGGTGTCCACGCTGGCCCAGGTGGTTTATCACAACAAAATCGGAAGCCAGGCCGAGCGCATTGCGCGCCTGACACAACTCGCATCGCGCTGGGCAGGTTGGGTGGGTGCAGACCCCACTCAGGCAGCACGTGCGGCCGAACTTGCCAAGGCCGATCTGGCCACCGACATGGTCGGTGAGTTTCCTGAACTTCAGGGCATTGCCGGCCAGTACTACGCGCGACTCGATCGTGAAGACGAGGCAGTATGTCTGGCAATTGAAGGCCACTACCACCCCCGATTCGCAGGTGATAGCCTGCCCGGCAACCCAGTGGCCCTCGCAGTGGCCCTGGCCGATAAACTCGAGACCCTTGTTGGTATCTGGGGTATTGGCCTTCTGCCCTCTGGCGACAAAGACCCCTTTGCCCTGCGGCGCGCAGCACTGGGGGTCCTGCGTATTCTGATCGAGGCCCGCGTACCCGCGCCGTTGCATCAGTTACTCGAAGAGACCAAGCAGTGCTTCGCAGGTATTTCCGCGGTGGCACCCAACCTTGCGGATGTCCAGGCCTTTATTGCCGACCGACTGCGCGGATATCTCAAAGACAAAGGCCACAGCCCTGAGGCGATTGAAGGGGTGCTGGCCCAGTGTCCCAATCGCTACGATCAGTTGCTGGATCGACTCCAGGCTGTCGACCGCTTTATGGCCTCCCCCCAGGCACCTGCCCTGTGTGCCGCCCACAAGCGCATTGGCAATATTCTGAAGAAAACCGAATGGGCCGATCGCTCGGGGCTTGCCCCACTCGATGCCGCACGGTTAGCGGAGTCTGCGGAGAAGGCGCTTGCCCAGGCACTCGCCACGCTCGGACCCGAAGCGCAAGCACGTGCCGAGAAGGGCCAGTATGTCGAAGCCATGCAGGGGCTGGCTGCGCTTAAGGAACCGGTCGATGCCTTTTTCGATCAGGTGATGGTCAACGCCGAGGACCCTGCACTCCGAGAGAATCGGCTTCGACTGCTGCACAACCTCTTTGGCACGATGAATTTGGTGGCAGACCTCTCCCGCCTAGCCAAGGCCTAGCCGTAGTATCAGCATGCGAGTACCCCGCGCAGTGGTCTTTGGCCTCTGGCAGACCGTAAGCCTCATGTTCTGGGCGACACTCTTCATGTCGTGCGCCCCGTTTCTCAATGGGCGCAACCGCTATCGTCTGGCCATGCAATGGCCCCGCATGACCATCTACGCGGCGCGCGCCATTCTGGGTATTCAATGGCGCATCGAGGGGCAGGCTCTGCTTGATGCGTGCGCAGACCGGCCCGTGATTGTCTGCGCCAAACATCAGTCCTCCTGGGAAACGTTTTTTCTTCCCAGTTTCATGCCGCGGCCACTCTGCTTTGTCTTTAAGAAAGAGCTATTGGCGATTCCTTTTTTTGGCTGGAGTATTCGGCTACTCGACATGGTCCACATCGATCGGCGTCAGGGCCGCGAGGCCTTTCAACAGATCGAATCCCAGGCAGAACAGAAGTTTGCGCAGGGCCGATGGATGGTCTTCTTTCCAGAAGGCACCCGCACGCGTCCCGGGCAGCGAGTGAAATACAAAACAGGGGCCGCGCGTCTTGCGCTGGGCCTGAACACCCCGATACTGCCAATTGCCTTAAACTCTGGGATGCTATGGCCGAAAAATGCTTTTCTCAAACGCTCAGGTTGTGTCACTGTCTCTATTGGTCCTCTTATAGAGCCACAGCCCGAAGAGTCCCCTGAGGCCCTCACAGCCCGAATCGAAGCCTGGATTGAAGAAGAAACCCATCGCATGTCCTGAGCAGCTCTCGCTGCTGGCGCCGTCTTCTATACTCACGCCGCCCGCGATTACACCGCCCGCAAAGTCTGGGCGCCTCTTAGGCCCCGCACAGACTGGCCATGGGCAGATAGAGCTCAAATCCAAAGAACGGTTTATGGAGCTCGAGGGGCAGAAAATTTCGGTCATCCTCACGCGGTCTCGGCGCCGTACGGTAGGCATGTCTTTACAAGACGGGTATGTGAAGGTGGTGGCCCCAGCCTGGGTGCCGCTGGATGAAATCTGCAACATTCTTCGGTACAAGGCTCGCTGGCTATCGGCGCGGTACCGAGACTGGCAACACCGTCAGGCCAACCGACTAGAACCCGAGGCCCAGTGGGCCCACGGGGCGGAAGTGATGTTTCTGGGCCAGCCCTGCACACTGTCGCTCACACCAGATTTACAAGATGTGATTTGGCATGCCCAAGAAGCGCGCCTACTGCTGCCTCTGTCGCCCCAGTCGGCTCCCTATCAGGTGCGTGATCGCGTGCATGGGTGGATGCAGTCGCAGGCCAAAGAGATCCTCAAAGAGCGTCTTGATATTCTGGCCGAACGATCTGGCAGACGCTATGCGCGATTCTCGCTCACGCACGCCCGCACCCGATGGGGAAGCTGCACGCAAGACGGTCACATTCGGCTCAACTGGCGCCTGATTCAATTTAGCCTACCCGTAATCGACTATGTGGTGGCCCATGAACTCGCCCACCTGCGGGCCATGGACCACAGCGCCGACTTCTGGCAAGAAGTCGAGCAAATACTGCCTGGCTACAAGGCCGCGCAGTCTCAGTTAAAAGGCGTGACGCTGGAAATCTGAGCCGCCAGGGCCTGATACTGGGCCACACTCACCTCCTCAGGCCGTTGCGTGGGCAGAAGGCCCACTGCCTGAAGATCTAGCCGATCCCCATAAGGCGCCAAGGTGTTGCGCAGCATTTTTCGCCGCGCTGAAAAGGCCTGGGTCACCAACTGCGAAAAGACGCGGTCATCCACCACTGTGCGGGCCGCAGCCTGCAGAGGCCGCATCACGACAATTGCGGACTCCACCTTAGGCGCCGGTACAAACGCTCCGGCCGGCACCCGCAGCAGGCGCTCCATGGTGTAGCGGGCCTGCAGCATCACCGAGAGTCGACCATAGACCTTCGACCCAGGTGCGGCCACCATGCGGTCTACCACCTCCCGTTGCAGCATGAATGTCTGATCCCGAACCTGATCGGCGAGCGGCATCAGATGAAACAAGAGGGGGGTCGAAATGTTGTAGGGCAGATTGCCCACAATACGCAGCGGCTGCCCCGCAGCCTGTGCAAGCGCGGAGAAATCTACCGTGAGCACATCCTGAGCGATGAGGTCTAGGGCCTCGGGCGCAAACTGGGCGCGCAGTCGGGGGAGCAGATCTTGATCGAGTTCAATGGCGGTGATACGGCCTGCCGCCGCAATGAGCGGTGCGGTGAGGGCCCCCTGCCCAGGACCAATCTCAATCAGGTACTCCCCCAGGATGGGCCGGATCAGATCAACAATACGCCGAATAATGCCGGGGTCGTGCAGAAAATTCTGCCCAAACCGCTTCTTTGCAATATGGTCCGCGCCCGCCGCAGATTTCACTGCGCGCGAATCTCCACATAGCTATTTGCCCGCACTTCCCGCATCCAGTCCGACACAGCCTCCGTGAGCTTTCGCTCCCGAAGGGCAAGCCGCGCCGAGACGCGTAGTCGGTCTTGAGAGAGCGGCTCTCGTCGACGCTCAAGCAACTCAATAAGATGAAAGCCAAAAACGGTACGTACCGGGGCACTGACCTGCCCCAAAGAGAGTTCATTGAGCGCCCGCTCGAACTCCGGCACCAGATCTCCAGGATAGGCCCAGTCGAGGAGACCCCCTCTGCCTGCAGACCCAGGGTCTTGCGAGAAGTCTCGAGCCAGCTGATCAAAAGAATCTCCTACCGAGAGCCTCTGTCGAAGTTCTTGGGCGCGACGCAGGGCACGCTCCTCAGACATCTGCCCATCGACCCGAATCAGAATGTGGCGAGCCTTATGCGCAGTAACAAGGGGGCCCTGGGAGACCGACCGCCGGTCTTCAAGCAGCACCAGGTGATACCCGTTGGGGCTCTGTAAGGGGCCTGCGAGGCCCCCAGGCGCAAGCGATGCCACCGCCCGCACAAATAAGGAGGGAAGCCGATCGGTCGGACGCCACCCGAGGCTGCCCCCCTCTGCCGCTGCTGCTCCCTTGGAATGCGCGCGGGCCAACTCGGCAAACGAGGCACCCTTCTTGATTTCTGCGGTCAGGCGCTCGGCCAATGCCAAAGCCGCTGCACGAACCTCCTGCGAGGCGTCTTCGGCCACCGGAATCAGAATCTGTGCAAGCCGTAACTCCTGGGTCTGCGCCAGGCTCTGGCCCTGTGCGGCCAGGAAGGCATCAATCTCTGACTCGGAGATCTGCAGGCGGTCCTCGACCTCGCGCTCACGCAGGCGCGTGATCTGAATCTCCTCACGAATATCTTCACGAAACTGATCGAAGACCACCCCTTCAGACTCCAATTGATTGCGCAGGCCCGTGACCGAGAGGCCGTTGCTCTCCGCAAGGCGGGCAATCGCGCGGTCGAGTGTGGTGTTATCTACGGTGATGCCTATCCGTCGCGCCCGCTGAGACAGGGCAAGGTCGGTGACCATTCGCTCGAGTACCTGGCGCCGCAGGTCTGCCTCAGAGGCGAGTCTTTGCGCAGAACGCTGTAGGTTCTGACGCACCTGCGCCATGCGACGCTGCAGGTCGCTCTCCACAATCACCTGATCGTTCACGATGGCAACGACCCGATCGAGCAACACCGGCTCGGCCTTTGCCCAGGCGGCCGCCCCATTCCAGGCGAGTAGACCAGCAACACACAGGGCAGAAAGACGCAACATAAGGCAACTCTTTAAAAAGAACTACTGAAAGTTATCAAACTTGGCGGGCATAGGAGACAGCCGATTGATCATGCGGTAATTCGGAATACTCCTGCGCAGGGCATCTAAGGGGTCTGTGCCGACCCGTGCGATGCCATTGAGTTCTATCTGGAAAAACACCGCATTGTTGGCCTGATCGGCGCCGGTTGCAAATCGCTGCAAAACCGCACGCGCCACCCAGCAGCCTCCGTCGTATTCCACGCCTGCCAGAGACTCCACTAGGCCCCTCTGGGCCCCCGTCACCAGATTGGGCTCCTTCTGTAGCGAATAGTTGTAACGACCTACCGCGTACCAGTTCTGCGACAGAGGGAGTTGAAACGCCAGGTCAATAATATCGAGCGTCTTGCGCGTGTATCGGTAGGCCAACGAGGCAGAGTATCCCGGCCGTGGGTCGTAGCGCAGGTTGGCAGACGAGGCCTGCCAGCGGCCCAGTTGGGCAGCGTACTGACCAATCGCATCGAACCGCCAAGATTCAGAAAACGAGAAGCCGCCTTCCGCAAAGAGGTCCGACTCCTGGTCGGTACGCACCGGCTCACCGGGCAAGGTAACCAACTGGGCATCAATGTAAAAGCGCTGGGCCACCGAGGCCCGCGCCAGCTCTTGGCCGGTCTGCGCATCGAGCATTCGACTCGTAATCGCGGTGGTGATGTGGTTCTGGTCTGCTATGCGGTCCTGCCCCGTGAAGGTCTGGTCTGACAGAATCTGAGCGAGGCTCACACTGGGTCGGGCCGAATCGAAGACAGGAAGACGCGACTGGTCTTTGTAAGGTGTATAGGTATAAAGAAGTCGTGGCTCGATCGTCTGCGTGGCCTCACGCCCGCCCCACCGTGCATCACGCTCCAGCACCGTATTGGTATCAAGGCTAAACGTCGGTAAGACCCGAGAATACGACTCGGTGGT
>Ga0169931_10015018_pt1 | contig 10411 bp, 8 predicted proteins | sample Kivu_15m_20L_FD_129675 | JGI IMG/M metagenome (GOLD analysis project Ga0169931, IMG submission 129675) | Freshwater microbial communities from Lake Kivu, Western Province, Rwanda to study Microbial Dark Matter (Phase II) - Kivu_15m_20L... | ecosystem: Environmental > Aquatic > Freshwater > Lake ... | reverse complement strand
CGCCGAGTGGAGTCATGATGGCATCGCCGCCAGAGCACCGCGCCTGACCTTCGCGGAGGTCGAACACCGCACTTGCGCCGGCGGTTTCCCGAAGGCCGATCAGCCCGTGAGCCTCCGGCTTCGCGTGAATCGAGGCGTTGTAAACCCCCCCCCGCTCAAATGCTCTAGTGATGAAAATGCGATGCGGGGACGATGTCGCTGTTGGCGAGAACTTGCTCGCGCCCCTGGCCCCGGATGGGTTTGGCTCCTCGGGTCGCCATGAGACTTCCACGCCATCTCGTACCCAGTCATGAAACCCGTCACTGCGCGCCAGCCGATTCCTAAGGGCACTGTTCCGCAGTTGGACAGGCTCGTCGGACTGCAACGGCACATGTTGGCAGCAGCACTCCGCGCTGACCGCATTGCTCGTCGAAATCAGCACCGCTGCGATGTACAGCGCCCGATTGGAAGTCCTGGACCGAGGTCGGAGCATCTCGGAATGGTAGTTGCAATCCACGCCGGCACCCGTGCAGTCACCCGCCTAGTCGCAGGGTGAATTGCGCCCACAGGTTCTCCCGCTAGGCCCTCGGCCCGCGATCGTTCGCACGATGCAGTCGCGGACCAGGCCGGCATAGTCCTGCATGGTTGACCTGTCAATTGTGTGGTGGACAAGGAAAGCCAAGGAGGTATCGGCGAGTTGTCTTGCAACACGAAGCCTGCCTTGGTCGTCAACCGCTCCTCGCCCCGCATGAGCGGGCGAAAATCCGCGGGATTGGAATAGCTTCTCGCGATAAACCTCGCCGCACGACCCCGTGCTGGCCGCCAGGCCACTCTCGCGGAGCGACGCAATCAGCTCATCCCGCAGTGGCGCTGCGTCTTCGCCCGAGGTGAAGGCCGTGCATCGGTAGTGGGCGTGCCCCGGGGGCGTGGGTGGAACCTCGATGTTCGCGATGGTCCGCAGTGCGTCCTGCATGATGCCAGCGTTCCTGCGTCGGGCTTCCGACCATTCAGGGAGCTTGCCCAGCTGGCGGATTCCGATCGCGGCCTGCATGGAGGTCATACGGAGATTCGTTCCCTCGCGTGTCACGAGCCAGCGGAACCGGCCGGCGTCTCCATCCTTGATCGTCCGGGTGGCATCGAGTCTCTCCTTGCCGTGCTGCGAGAGAGACCAGCATCGTTCGTACAGTTCTCCTTCATCGGTAGAGAGCATGCCCCCCTCGCCTCCCGTCGTCACGATCTTGTCTTGGCAGAAGCTCCAGCTCGCGATCGCGCCGAATGTCCCGAGCGGTCGTCCGTCGATGTGACCTCCGTGAGCCTGTGCGCAATCCTCGATGACACGTATGCCGTGCCCCTGTGCCCAGTCGAGCAGCTTGGGCATGTCGCAGGGCCAGCCTCCCACATGCACGGGAATGACCGCGCGGGTTCGGGGGCTGCGTACCGCCTCCGCGGTCTCATGGTTGATGCATCCACTGATGGGGTCGACGTCGGCAAAGATCGGCTTAGCCCCCGCGAGCACTACGCACATCGCGCTCGCGACGTAGCTCCGTGGCGACACGATGACCTCATCACCGGGACCGATCTCGAGGGCCCGCATCGCGACATCCAGGGTCAGCGATCCATTCGCCATGCTGATCGAGCGCCTGCCGCCATGCGCTGACGACCACGCCGCCTCGAAATCATGGCACTCCCTGCTCGTCCAGTAGTTGACGTTTCCGGAACGAAGCACGGCATCAACGGCAGCGAGTTCGTCCGCCTCGAACACAGGCCATCTTGGAAGGGCGAATTGGCTCACCAAGTTGGGTTGTAGCGTATTGGACGCGCGGGATTGCCGACCACCACCGAGTCTGGCTCCACCGGTTTCACCACGACGGCGCCCATGCCGATGGTCGCACCGCGGCCAAGCACCGTGCCTTGACGCGTTGTACTGCCGCTGCCGACCTCGCAACCATCTCCGATCGTCACCTGCCCCGCGATGAGTGCCCCGGGATTAACTGAGCAAAACGACCCCAGCGTGCAGTCGTGGCCGATTTGGCTGCCTCGATTCAGGATGCAATGCGCTCCGACTCTAATGTTGGTTGTGAGCTGGACCCCGCCGAGGATCGAGCACCCTACGTCGAGCCGCACCGACGCATGAAGTCGCAGTTCGGGGTGGAGAACCGATCCCCATCGAGAGACTCCACTGCATTCGAGCCGGGCTGCCGTGGATCGACGTGCCCTCGGGTCGTTGATTGCCAACAGGAACATGGCCTTCCGGTAGGTTGCGGCTTCGTCTAGCACCCCGAGGATCGGCCAGCCCTCCGGCGTCACGCCCGAGGCCCGGTCATCTAGGAACCCCAGGAACCCCGATGCAGGATCCGAGAGGAGGTGAACATGAGCCGTTTCCCGTCCATGACCGCCGGCTCCAACGATCACCAGAGGCTCTCTCATCACACGCAGGTTAGTGTTCGTCATGAACAACGCCCTTGCCTTTGAAGGTTGGCATCGTTTCATGGCCTGCGGCGGAGATGCCGCGCCGCGACAGCACCTGCCAGACCGTGAGCCAGAGGATCTTCACGTCCAGCCATAGGCAACGGTTGTCGACGTACCAGACGTCGAGCTCAAACTTGGCCTCCCAGCTGATTGCGTTTCTTCCGTTGACTTGTGCCCAGCCGGTGATGCCGGGCTTGACCTCGTGCCGTCGCATCTGCTCGGGGGTATAGAGCGGTAGGTACTCGGGCAAGAGCGGGCGTGGTCCTACCAGGCGCATGTCCCCGCGCAGGACGTTCCACAGCGTGGGAAGTTCGTCGAGGCTCCAAGCTCGAAGCACCCTTCCCACCGAGGTCAATCGATCCGCATCCGAGGCGAGTGAATCCTCGCCCGGGTGGGGATCGCGCATGGTCTTCAGCTTGTAGATCCTGAACGGCCGCCCATTGAGGCCGATCCTGGTCTGGCTGAACACGGGATTCATGCGGTGGCCTCAATCACCTCGGCCAGTTGCGTCGTAATGTGCTTGCGGTCAAATCTCTCGCCTAGCCGCTTGGATTGAAGGGCCATGCTGGCACGTCTTTCAGGATCGGATGCCATTGTCTCAAGTGCGTCGGCGAGCGCACCAGGATTGCCGGGCGGCACGGCGATCCCACAGCCATGGGACGACACGAGTTCCGCCACCCAGCCGGGATAGTTGCAGATCACGGGGAGGCCCGAGGCGAGATAGTCAAAAAACTTGTTTGGGGACGTGCCGTTGTAGAAGGCGGGCACGTCCGCGAGGATCATGAGACCGACATCGGCATCGGCGAGCTTCTTGGCCAAGGCAGGCTTTGGCATCGGAGAACTGAAACGTATGGCAGTCAGCCCGTCCCGATTCGCGCGCGCGAGCAGCTGGGCTTTCATCTTTCCGTCACCGACCAGCTCAATCGTCACCTGGTCGTTGCCGCGTCCTTTGAGCTCGGCTGCAGCATCGAGAACGGAATCAAGCCCATTTGCGATTCCATGGGTGCCGGCGAAGACCGCATGGCAAGCAGCTCCCCCGCTGCGTCGCCCAGCGGGAACACCTCCGAACAACTCGAGATCAGATGCGTTTGGAACCAGGTGAATTCGGTCTCTCGGGACGCCGCGGCGCGCGATGCCATCGACAATTCCCGGTGCAAGGCCAATGCAACGGTCTGCAAGGCGGTAGCAGCACCACTCGAGCGCGGACATCGCCGCCAGAATGGCCGGATTTCGGATCGCACCCATCGCGCGCGGTAGTTCGGGCCACAGATCCCGCACTTCGAATACGAATGGGCGCCCGCGAAGCGCCTTGCCGATGATCCCGGGAATCCCTGCCGTCAGGGGGGTGCTAGAAGCGAAGATCAGGTCGCACGGCTCGGTAAGCGCGATCCACGCGCCACGCACGGCAAAGCGAAGGAATGTCGCCGACCGACGCAGGAAGCCGTCATGGTTCGAGTAGTCGAGCGCGACCTCAACTACGTCGATACCGTCCACCATTCCTCTTCTGACTCCGAATTCGGTCGGTCCTCGGAGGCCGGTATCAGCGCCTCGATATGAGCCGCAGACCATGACGACTTGATGGCCTCGCCGCAGTAGCGCCCTTGCCATCGCGTACGAGCGGTCACTCGTGGCGCCGTCCTTGGTCGAGAAGTGTTGATGGAAGTACAGGATCCTCACGTCTTCCACTCAATGTCTGTGATGATCGTCGACGGCTCATGGGCCTTCACCTCAAGGGCCGGCGTGGTGTCGCATCTTCCATAGTGCAGGGAACGGCGTGACTCGATCAACAGTGGTTGCACTCGTTGGCCGTTCATGAGTACGGAGAGCGAGATGTCGCCGGCAGACAAGTGGCCCTCACCAGCCTTCCAATCCATCGGAGCGAGGTGCCAGCGAAGCCGCGCGACCTTCCGGAAGTCCGACACCGAGTCCACGACGCGGAGTCTGCCCGGTGACCAGCGCACATGTCTTCGGTGCGTGGCACCCCACGCATCTCGATAGCCTGCGGCAGCCTCGCCGACTCCTCCAGGCTCGGTCCTGAATGTCGGATCCCGAGCTCTCAGCCATGCGCCGAACAAGAATCTGCTCAGGCGAGGCATCTGTGAGCGGCCGTCGAACTCGATTGTCGAGTGCGCCGCCGTTGAGGGAAACCACTCTTCCGAGATGGGATCTTGGTGGTACCGGTAGCTGCCGGAGTCCCGAATCAAGTTCCGGCCCCGCACCCATAGGTCGACATGTAGGGCATCGGCGTGCGCCGGGCGGAACGCGAATGTAGGCAGTCTCAGCACGGTGAGCGTGCTCCGAGATCGGGCTGCGACGAATCCTCCCTGGAGGAACGCGCGGTCTCGAGGTTCCTGGACCGGCGGACCTCCGCGGACCTCCAGCCAATCGAGAAGCGCCCTTGATGCGAGGTCCAATCGGTTGGATACGGTCGATCCGAACAGGGCACCGGCCAGATGCAGCGAAGGCCGAAAGTTCCGGTAGTGCGTCGGACCGACGGGCAGAAGCATAGCGCCATCGTTGCCGCCGATATTCGGGGCGTCACCGGTCTCCGGGTCAATCATCGAGTCCATCCACTCGATGCTCGCCTGGATCCGTTCCCTTGTCTCGGCGTCGAACGGCTGCAGGCCAAGGCGGCATCCCCAGAGCGCGGCCACAGAAAGCGCGTCTAGGAAGAGCCTCTGATAGGTCGCGGAGTACTGACTGAGGGTTCCATCGACACAGGTGCAGCGAAGCACCGCTCGCCTCAGGAGTCGCCGGCCGGCCGACTCATACTGCTTACCGGCGGCCCTGCCTTGGCGCGACAACCAGCATCCTCCTACGAACAAGGCGGCAGCCTCTGATGATCCGTGGTTGTTTCGCTGCGACAGCGCGTAGCCGACGGTTGGCAGAATCCTCCTCAAGTGCACCTCAACGAGGTCGAGTAGCGATGGCTCAGGTTGGTGATCCTCGCCGAGGATCAATGCCGCGATCGCGAGGTGGATCACCCGGATCGACGCCTCCTGTCCGCATCGCCAGTTGTCTCCCTTAAAGGGAGGATTGCTGGCCACCCAGTCCAGGCTCCAAGTGCGGAGACGCTCGGCCTCGGTCGGATCGCCATTTGCCACGCGCTGTGCCATGCACAGCATCCAATCGAAGCGCGAGAACTCCCAAACGTCCTTGATGTCATGTTGGTCGTAGTTGGCGCTGGAACACCACCACTCCCCGCGGGGATGGCACCCAGCGGTACTTCCCAGCGGACCGTTCCAATCCGGGATTCCCCGGCCGGAGCCGTTCACTGGTTGTCCATATGCCCACCACTCATCCCGCCATGCGGAATGCGGAACCTTTGTGCTTCTGCCAGTCTTGGCTCGAAACAGCGGGCCCCTGACGTCCAAAGCTCTGCTGCGTACCGCGGGATGAATGCGGCAGCGGATGCCAGCAACATGCCAGGCCTTTCGGAGAATGTCGCCCGGCCCCAGCGCGAACATAGTGCCGGGCAGGGCCCACGCCGCCCCAAGTCGAAGGTTCAGGAGTCGGTTCATCGACGGTTTCCCGGCCCGAGTTTATGTTCCGAAGCCCGTGACTCACACCGCGGTCGGCAGGACTTCAGATCTCCGTGTGCGGGTTCACTGACTCGAATGCCATTGATCGCTTCGACTACGGCGGCCGGCTATCGCAGCCCGGCCCAGTGGCGATCCTCGTCCGGGCGACTTGCGAACCGGCGGCGTAACTCGCGTGCCGGCACTCCCGCAACAAGTGCTCCTGGAGGCACGTTGCGCGTGACGACCGCCCCTGCCGCGACGATGCAGCCCCTGCCCAAGACGCAGCCGCCGAGGAGTATGGCGCCGTAACCAACCCAGACGTCGTCCTCGATCACAACGGGAAGGAATGACTCCCTTCCCGTCTGCGACATGGGGACGCCGACGACGTCAAAACGGTGATTCCCTCCCACCACCCCCACCCGCGCGGACAGCATCACGTGGTTTCCTATCCTCATCGGAAGCTGGATGAAGCACTCTGGGCCGATGAAGACATCGTTGCCGAGTTGCAGCATGCCGCGTCTAATCGTGGCACTATTGGCGATGCGACAGCCAATTCCATAGGACACCACGCCGAAACGTGGTGCCGACCAGCAAGCCATCAACGCGGATCTTGCGAAGTTTCTAGCATTCACTGGGCCGACCTCCGATCGTCGCGGCTGAGCGAGGATAGATCAGTGCCTATCTAGGAGCTCCTTGTAGACCTTGAGCAGGCCCAGGCTCTCCGACTCCCAGCACAGCGTTCGGGCGGCGGACAGGCAGTTTTCCCGAAGCGTTCGCAGCGATGATGGGTTGGACAGCGCATCGATAACGACGCGGGCAAGATCCTCCGCATCTTCGGCGTCGTAGAGCCGACCGATCGAGTGTTGCTCGATGACCCTGCGAGTGTCGGGCGCGTCCGTTGCAATCGTCGGCACCCCAGCCATCGTGTACTCAAACAGCTTGTTCGGGGACGAATGCAGGTGAGTCTTTAGGCGTATGTCGCACGGGAACAGGCCAAGATCGGCCCCGACAGCAGCCCGTACCATCCCGAACATCGGCACCGGGTCGAGGAACACGACGGGCGCGCTGGTGCGGTCAACCCGTGCCCGCAGTTCACGCTCCAGAGGCCCGAAGCCGCGCATCGCGAGGACTACCCCAGGAGGGAAGTGACACGAGGCGTCGATCGTCTCCTCAAGCATGCGTCCGATGCAGTACTTGCCTTGGAAGAGTACGACCTTTGAGTCGCCAAGCTCGGCACGCCAAGGAAGCGGGGCACACTTGCTGCAGTCCTCGAATCGCGCCGCATTCGTCACAACCAGGGGGGTAGGAATGCGCAGTTCCGACGCCATGGCCGATGCGAGCGATTGGCTCACCGTGATGACACGGTCGGCCCTTCGCGCAAAAATGCCCTCCGCCCAGTGGGCAACCTTGTGGCCGATCCAGCCCATGTCTCGGGCGGCGTCGCAGTAGTACTCGTGCGCATCGAACAGGCAAGGGACCCCGAGGACGCGCGCCGCTGACAATGCCGCCGGCATGGTGTCTATGTCATTAGCATGGATGAGGCGTGCGTGGGATCGGATCGCCTCTTTCGCAAGCCGCACGTTGATCACCAGCCTTTCGGCATACTTGAGTAGCCGAGTTTCAGCCCGGCCAGCATCAAGCGACACCACGTGGTAGTCCGAAGGTCGAATCGTCGCACTTCTGCACACCACAGTCACCGAAAGCCCAGCCTTCGACGCCGACAGCGCTTCCTTTTGGACGCGTGGATCCCGGTCGAGGTCACTCGTTACCAACATGCAGATGTCGGTCACCGTCGACAAGGATATGGGCAAGCGCGCCTGTTGTCGCGCGAGCCCGGCGTGCCGCCCGATAGGTTGCTTTCCAATCGCCCTCGAGACGGCAAGCGAGTCGGGGACACCGTGACGCCGCGCCGTATCGTCAGGGATCAAATTGCCTTCAGGCATCTCGCTTGTACTCCGTGAACTTCTGTATGCCGAAGTTTCTGCTAGGTCATGAAGCGCACCGAGATCAGAGTCTCTGGAAGCGCGTCTTCCTATGATGAGGGTCATCTGATCTTGGTCAGAGCCCCTGCAGGTGGGCCGTGTTGCTGCAGCCGAGTCAGCATGAGGCGGAGAGATCCAGCGAAGGTTGTAAACGGTGGAGGCGAGATTGGATCTCTCGGCAACGACCGTGTTTCCGATGACTTATTCATGCACGTTCGAGTTCTCCATCTATCTCACACCGACATTCGCGCGGACAGCCGCGTCCTGAAGCAACTGAATTCGCTTCGTGAAGGGATTCCGTCTGCCGAGGTGCATGCGTATGGACTCGCAAACCGAGAGGGCGGCCCCGACGGCTCTCCGCGGGCCCCGGACGGCCTGCGCATCATCTCGCCGGCATCTCGCAGGCTGCGTTTCGTCGGCCGGCACGTTCGCTACGTCGCGACTTGGGCGGAGATGAGCTGTCGGATGCTTGCTGCTGGCTGGCGGGTCCGCCCATCACTCGTGCACTGTCATGACATTCTCGTCCTTCCCGCCGCGTATGTGATCAGCAGGCTGTGCGGGAGCGCACTCGTCTACGACGCCCACGAACTTGAGTCCGAGCGAAACGGCATGTCGCGCCGAGGGTCCCGTTGGTGCCTGCAAATCGAGCGTTGGTGCTGGCGAAGGATCTCATTGCTGGTGTCGGTTAGCCCATCGATTCTGGAGTGGTACTCAGAGAATCTGGGTCCGAAGCCGTCGGTGCTGGTCCTCAACTCGCCTGTCTTGCCAGCGCCCTGTCCAAGCGAAGTGGTGCGTGAGCGGCGCTCCTTCGGGGAGCAGGGGTACTTCCACAAGTGCTTTGGGATTCCGGAGGGCACTCCAGTGTTCATCTACCTGGGGCTTCTCGTGCGTGGCCGGGGGATCGAGCCGGTGCTAGAAGTGTTTGGTCGGCCCAGGCTGCGTTCCCATGTTGTCTTCATGGGCTATGGCGATACAGTCGGCGTGTCGAGTCATGCCGAGCGCTTCCCGAACATCCATCTTCACCCTGCGGTGCCTCATGATCAAGTCGTTCAGATCGTCCGGGAGGCGGACTGTGGGCTCTGTCTTATCGAGGACGTCTCGTTGAGCGATCGGCTGTGCCTCCCCAACAAGCTGTTTGAGTACGCGTTCGCGGGAGTCCCGGTGCTCGCATCGCGGCTCCCCGAGATTGCGAGGGTTGTTGGGGATTTCGGTTTAGGGATCTGCTGCGACAATGACGCCGACAGCATCGAGGCTGCGGTGCGCAAGATCGAGCGTGAGGGTCTTGAGCCTCCAACGGGCGACCTCACAGAGCTCTCGTGGGAGACGCAGGCGAAGAGGCTGCAGGAGGCGTACCGCACACTGCTGGCCGAGCGCAAGCTAGTCGCCACTGGAACGAAGGGGGAGCTCTAGAACATGTGCGGGATCTTTGGCATTATCTCGGCAAGCACTGTGTCTGCTTTAAATGTGCGCGAACTAGCCAAGCACGCGCAGCAGCGCGGTCGCGACTCAAGTGGCCTGCTCTGCCTCAAGCCTGGTAGCGCCCTCATCCACCGGGCCGACCACTCCATCATGCGGCTCCTGAGACACGCCCACTGGAAGGGTAGTGCTGCAGTCCTAGGCCATAGTCGGCTAGTCACCAACGGCCTCGAAGACAACCAGCCGGTTGTGCGCGATGGCGTGTGCGTGTTTCACAACGGCATCGTGGTCAATCACGCCAAGGTGTGGGGTCTCATCGGCGAGAGCCCCCGGCAGCAGATTGACACCGAGGTGATTGCGGCGATAGCCGCAAGGCACCTCATGGATGGGGGTGAGGTTCGAGACGTCGCCGCGCGCGTACTAGCGCTTTGCGAAGGTGTGGTGGCGTGTGCGCTCGCGATTCCTCGGTTGGGCAAGCTCTGCCTCTTCTCGAATAACGGAAGTCTCTACGCCGGAGAGAAGGATGGTGCGACGCTCTTTGCATCGGAGGAGTATGCCCTTCGTGAGTGCCAGTGCACGGAGGTTCGTCAGGTGCGTGAGGGTGAGGTGCTCGACATCCCGGCGGTCCCCGGCGAGATCGGCGCCCGCGACGTCCGCGAGCGGCGGCTGGACCTGATTCCTGCACTCAGCTCGGGTGCCAGCGTGGAAGAGCGGATGCTGGTGTTCCCCCAGCATGAACTGCGTCGCTGCACTAGTTGCATCCTGCCGCACACCATGCCCTGCATCTCCTTCGACGAGCAGGGGGTGTGCAACTACTGTCGCCACTACCGGCCCCGCAACGTGCCTCGCCCGAAGGGGGAGCTCTTCCGCCTCGTTGAGCCCTATCGCCGCAAGTCAGGCACCGAGTGCATCGTGCCTTTCTCCGGCGGCAGGGATAGCTGCTACGGTCTTCACCTGATCGTCAACGAGCTGAAGATGAGGCCGGTTGCGTACACCTATGACTGGGGCATGGTGACGGATCTAGGGCGGCGAAACATCAGCCGG
>Ga0169931_10015016_pt1 | contig 10411 bp, 5 predicted proteins | sample Kivu_15m_20L_FD_129675 | JGI IMG/M metagenome (GOLD analysis project Ga0169931, IMG submission 129675) | Freshwater microbial communities from Lake Kivu, Western Province, Rwanda to study Microbial Dark Matter (Phase II) - Kivu_15m_20L... | ecosystem: Environmental > Aquatic > Freshwater > Lake ... | reverse complement strand
TGGTGAAGATCAGGGTGTTTTTCTTGATGGCTTGTTCGGTTTTACCCTGGAAGGCCCTGCCCAAGATGGGAAGGTCGCCGATCAGGGGGACTTTTTCGTCAATGGTCTGGATATCCTCCCGCAAAAGACCTCCCAACAAGAGCGTGTAACCATCGTTGACCTCCACCGCAGGTAATTCCAGGTCACGCCGCACAAAAACCGGCTGCTGAATGTTATTGGTCAGAATGGTCACTTGATCACTGTAATAGGTCGCCGCAAAGGCCGAATTGATCTGGGTGCCATAGTTGATGAATCCTTCAAAATCAATAAAACTGGGACGCAGAGTCATCAAGACCCTTGAATTATCCCCAGTCACATCCGGTTTCACACCCATCTTAACACCGATAGGCACCGGATCACTGGTTTGGGAGGGAAAGGAGCTAATGACGGTTTCCGGACCCGGAACAGAAGATGCCACGAAACCAAAAGTGTCGGTTTGTTGCACGGGATTGAAGGTTCGAATGGAAGACTGGGGGTCGTTGTATTCTTGGACGTAACGGAACTCTTGGGTTACTTCGATGACTCCCTCTTGGCCTCTTTTCAGAACGATGGATGGGCTGGCGAGGACGTTGGCGCTACTCTTCTGGGAGATGGCCGTGATCAAAGTCCGAAATTGGGCTCCATTCATGATGGTTCCGCCAAGTTCCAATGTATTCAGAGCGTAGGAGGACGTCTGGTTGGTCCCGGCCAAAACCCCGTTTTGCAAAAAGGATTGCAGTGTATTGTTCGGAAGTAGGCCGACTCCTTGAATCTGATTCAACTGCGCGCTCCAACCGGAACCGGTGAAAGGTAGCGGTCCCTGGTTGTTGGTGGTTAAACCGGCGGGGATGACCGGTAAAGCTGTGCCTGCCATGGTGGAGTTTGCGGTGATACTATCAAGGTCGGTCTGGTTGATTTCGACCAGCCGAACCCCCACCTGAATCAGCAGGGTTTCCTCTTCTGCTGCCGCAATCAGCTGGCCGATCAAATCCAGCATTTCGGCATTGTTGACGACTTTAAGCTGACTTGTGTTTGGATTATAAACCGCTGATGCCCCGGGGGGAAAATTCACTTTTAGTTCCTGCAGTTTGGCCTGGGCACTTAGCCCCGTCGCCTCAGATTCACCCGCATCCGCTAGAGCGGTGCCCCGCGGAGATCCTCCTCCCCCCGCCTCTCCCGCCGGCGAAGAGGATCGAAAAAAGGAGGGGCTCACCGTGTAGGATCGGGAAATCAGGTCGGGAGTTTTTTCCACGGAAGGGCTGAATGTGACACCGATGTCACTGATCCGAACCCGCACTCCGGCGATCTGGGCCACATAACGAATCACTTCTGCCAGGGTAACTTGACGCAGGCGCAAGGTGACGGGTTGCGCCTGGTCCAGATCCGAACTGACGATAAAGTTTATCCCCGCTTTGGCGGTTTCGGGGTCATACTGTCGGCTGAGGGTGCTGAGGGCCCGGCGAATGGTTTCCAAATCGGCTCCGTTAAAATCGATTTGGGGAATGACCGTGGCCTTAAGTTTTTGTTGCAGCAGAAATGCAGGTGACGCGCTCATGGGGCTAGCGGCAACGATTCCTCCCTGATCGCGGTCATCTCGAGGCAGGATGTTATTCCAGGACTCCCGCACTTCTCTTCGTTGTTGCAGGTTGGCCACCTCCCGCGATTGGTCGGCCACCAGGGCGCGTTCTTGGTAAATTTTCCGGATGCCCTCGGTGGCCACGCGGTTAAAGGGATCTGCCGTCAAAACCTCCTCATACTTCTTTTCCGCAAGATCCAACTGGCCGGTCTGGCGAAGATCTTCCGCTTCGGTCAGCCCCCTCTTCACCAGCCCCAATCGATCAAAAAAAGAAGAAGTCAGTGCGGGATTGACCGATTGTCCGGGAGTCGCGCCTCTACCCAAAATCTCAAGGCTCTGTTGCAACACCTGATGGGCGGTTTCCTCCTGAGGATTGTATTGGAGGGCAAGCAGGGCTTTTTGCCTGGCAAGCGGCCAGCGGCCGTTCTTTGAGGCCAGCTTTGCTGATTGCCCATGCCAATAGGCTAAGGCGTTGGCCACTTCACGTCCCATGGGTGTGTCCCGGAACCCCTCCGGCGTCTCTTCCCAAGCCTTGGCGACCAAGGCACAGGCCCGATCCCAGTCTCCATCCTTGGCGACCGCCCGGCCTTGGACAAAAACTTTTTGGAGCGGCTCCATCGCCCGTTGCCTTCTTGCCGTTTCGGCATCAAGTTGATCCTGAACCGAGGCCACCCCAGTGGCCGACATGCCAAGGACCAAAAAAGCGAAAACAGAGGATAAGCCAATGACTGGAAGATTCTTCATGGGACTGAGGGCATCATCTCCTCCCCCTGATTTTGGGCATAGGCAGGGTTGGTCTCATCTTCCGCGAACCGCAGTGATCCATCGGGGTTGACAATTCGAAGCGTACAAAAGATCACCAGATTCAATTTGATTTTCTGGGTGGCTTCGCTTCGAAACAGTCTTCCGACCAAAGGAATGTCGCCGAGTCCTGGCACTTTATCATCCACGGCCTGGACGGATTCGGAAATCAAGCCGCCGATCCCCACCGTCTCCCCATCCAGCAAGCGGACACGGGTTTGGAGGGAGCGTTTGGAAAAAATGGGCACAAGGAAAGGAGCTTGCCCGACCGGGACGGAAACCGGATTCACCACTGTGGCCGTGCCGGTGGTGATCGGCCCTTGCCCAAACGACACCGTGCTGATTTGGGAGCCGTAATCGATGAATCCCTCAAAGTCTTCCACTTCAAGTTTCACAAAATCCAAATCGACCGCTCGGGGAATCGAAGTGGACTCGCCTTTTACATTGAGAGTCACCCCGATATTCCTGGATTCAAATCCCGTCGGGTTGCTGGGCAATATAAAGCCGGCTCCGACCCCTTGGTCATTATTCGGCACCGTGGGCTGGGTATAGGTAGTCGGGTAAAACATCTGGCGACTAATGGTGATTTTCGACTCTTGACCGTCCGCCAGCGTGACCCGTGGGGCTGCCACCAAGTCCTTCCCAATTGCATTTTGCAACGCCTGCAAAATCGCCGAAAAGCCCCGTCCAAACACCAAGGTGTTCAAACCCACTTGGTTAGACACATTTTGCGGATAAGAAGGGTCCAGGAGACTTTGCAAGGCAACGGCACTAACACCGTTTTGATTCAAACCCGCCACCCCCCGCAATCCGTCAGTACCTCCGGAAGAAGAGGCGGGATTGAAGGTTTGCCCTGGATTTCCCGGGCCCGGCAAATTCGCGTTGCCATTCATCTGCAGGTTGAATGTGAAATTTTTCAGATCGTTTTCGGAAAATTGCAAAAACTTGGCCTCAACCTGAAACTGCTTCTGGGGCGGCTCGCCTTGGGCATCGCGGATGCGTTGCTCGACCTTGTTGAGTTCGTTGGGGGTGTTGCGAACCACCAGTTTGCCTGTGTCACGGAAACAGGTGGCGGAGGACCCCTCTAGAAGGGAGACTCCAATGTTTTTCAAAACCAAGGCTCCCAGCTCCGCCGGCGTGACCTCCTGCCCCCCGCCCTCCCGGGCTCCCCCACTAAGATTGGCCAGAAGGCTGGGGGGGAGATTATAACTGCGCGTTTCCAAGTCCCCTCCGGTCTCGGTGGCTGGTAAAAGAAACACTGCGCTTTCTTCAACTTCAACCCGGAGCTTTTCACCTCCCCGCACCTGTTCACAGAGATATTTTAGGGCGGTTTGGAGGGATATATCCCGGAGTTCAAGGCTGACAGTTGCGGCCTCGGGATCCCGGCCCTCGCCGGGAGGCGGCAACCGTAAGACAAAATTCAGCCCCTTTTTTTCAGGATCGTACTGCTCACTCAGCCGCTGCAACTCTTGAACCGCGTCCCGAACTGGCTTTTCGTTGAAGACCAGCTCAGGAATCCGAATGGTGGAAAGCGCCTTGAGAATCTCCGCGGCTTGAGAAACCGTGGCCGTACTGGTGCTTCTTTTCCGCGTAGGGTCAATCACCGCCGGTGGAGGCGGGAGCCACGCTTCCGTGACTTGAGCGAGAGCCTTTTGACGACTGGCCTGGTAACGGACATTGGCGGAAGTCATTCTTAGGTCCTCAAGCCTTTCTATTTTTTGACGCGCCACCCGATGATAGGGATCGATGCGGAGCACATCCTCCAATGCGGAATTGGCCTCCAAATATTGTCCGGTCTCCGTTAACTGATCTGCCAAGGCCAATTGGGACTTAATCTGCGCTGTCTTGGCGATCAAGTCCGCAGTCGCGGCTGGGTGATCCGGAAAGGGATCTGCTTGCCGCGCGGCTTTTTCCTGAAGCCTCGCCGCTTCCTTGATCACCCGGGGATTGCGAGAATCCAAATCCGCAGCCTGTTTCATGAGTCCTGCTGACTCCGCGAATTTCCCCTCCCTTTCCTTGGCCAAGGCCATCGCCGCCAAAGTTTGGGCAGCCCCGGTTTGCGCCCGCCGATTAAATCCTGCCAAATAACCCTCGGGTTGGGTTTGTTGCAAAACCAATTCATATTTTCGTTTGGCCTGCTCCCATTCCCCGGATTGGTAAAGACGACCCGCCAAATCAAGCGTCTCATTAAGAGTAAATACCTCCTCTCGCCTTCGCTCGATCTCCCTTTGCATCACCTCCGCAGAAGTAAGCCGTTTCGGATCAGCCGGAGATTCGGAAATTGGCTCCTCACCCCAAGAGGAAAAAGCTCCAAGGCAGAGAATTCCCAAAGAAGTAAAACAAAGCCAGAACCCTTGCATCAGGAGAATACCCTCTGCCCCCCTTTCGGAGGGGTCAAACTAGGTATCTTCTGGGGGTGAAGAACTTGGGAATCGTTAGGGAGTTTTGGGTAGAATCTCGACTTTTTCTTTTTCCGGTAACAGCTCCAGAGAAACTTTCGCCGCCGAAGCATCCCGAATTAAAAAATCCCGTCCGGCATAGGAAAAAACCTGACCGACCCGGTATGGCCCCAATTCCCCCTCCCCGGGCACCAGGGAAGCCAGCATAATTTCGCCCATATTCCAGGTTACCCCGCGCGCTTTGCCGCGTTCATCAATCAAGAGGGACACCGTCTCTGAGATCCCGTCCCCACGTTCCAGCCTAAGGGAAGAGTCGTTGTAGTCGATCATGATCTGGGTGCGCGGATCGAGCCTTTGCCCCACATCCGATTTAAACTCTAGGATTTTCAAAGGAATCAGATGGAGGTTGGGCCGCCCTTCGGTTGCCGATCGCGCCGCGTCCTGACTCTTCCAAGCCTCGGGCCCCTCGGCCGAGATTCCAATCCAGAGCTGATCCCCCAAAACCACGCTCACGTCCTTCCTGCGGTTTTCCAGCATCAAGCGCAAGGTGTACCGGTCCCCAGCCGTGCCCGCAAAACTCAATACCATCGGAGCTGGCTTGAAAGAGGCCAACCGCAGTTTCACCCATTTTGAAGGGCTGCTTTGGGCATCCCGGGGGTCGGTGTTTTTTTGAAATTCCTCAAGATTATTAAAGCCGTCCAAGTCGTCATCCCGCGAGGCGACATCCGGATCTTCGGGATCAAAGCCAAAGCGCAGCTTCCAACCCACTTGAATTTTATCCTCCGTAATCATTTCCGGCTTCATGGCTTGGACCGGTTCCTCTTCCTTCGGCAAAAAAACCAACGCCCGAGAAACAAAAACCCGATGAAGATTTTTTGAGGGCATCTCGGCCGAGGAAGATGGGTTGTTCATGGCCTCCAGTTTTTTTTTGGATTCGCTCAAAACAGACTTGCCGCCAGAAACTCCGGGCTCCCAGAGGGCTGGCTGCCCGGGAAGTAGCCAACCAAGCAGGCCAAAAACCACGCCGAGCAAAACCATGCCGGCAACGGCGGCCCAGAGCATCGGGCGTTCCTTCATGGTCGGGAAGAGGACGGCGGGGAAACCGGTCGGGGCCAGCCGATGGATTCAATTTGCAAAGTAGATTGGACTTTCTCTTTGCCGGCCAAAACCTCCAGCAGTTTCGGTCGAACCGCGGCATTCCCTGGCTCCGGGTTGGTCTGGTTCGGGGACTCGAATTTTTTACGGATTTCACTACGGGAAGGAAATTGGGTTTGCTCGTTTTCCACGACCAATTCTTGGATTAAAAAGAGCCAAGGATCTTTTTCCAGACCGCGCACGAACTCGAAAAGAACTTCGGGAGAGGAATCGATCTGCAGGCGAAAGGTCATGCGGGCCAAGGATGACTTGGGAGGGGCGGGGCGTCCGGGAGGGGGCTTCAGGCCGGCCTCTTGTTCGGGGGCGGAATCGATACGCTCCAAAGTCCGAAAAAGACAGGGTGTGGGATAAGCTTCCTTAGCATCCCTTTTCGCCAGAATCAGGATCTCGATCAGGCGACGCGCGACCATCAGTTGGCGAGCCAAATCTGGAACCTCCGCGGGACTGGGGCTCTTTTGCTGAAACTGACCAAGGCTAAGATAAAAGTCGTCCGGAAAGCTCACGCGAACACCCCCATTGGACTCACGGGATTGCTGCAAAAAAGTGCTGCGGGTTTCGATCAGCTTGTCCTTCCATTTGCCCGGATCGGTCGACCAGTCCTCCCCTTCTCCCGAAGTCTCTCGCCAGCTATCTTGCCAGGTTCGTACGGTGGCTTCTAGGCGCTGACGGGCGGTTTGGTTTAAATTCGCCAGTTCCCTGGTCTCTTGAGAGATTTTAGCTGCACCCCCTGGATGACCGACCGCAGCGGCCACGCGGGGTACGGATTTGCGTTCCGCGAAAGCTTGGGCCTCCCCCAAGGCCTCCTGAAGAGCGGACCACCCGATCCAGCCTACCCCGCCAAAAACCACACAACTGGCCACCGCTAGTCCTAAGCCCTTGATTTGATCCGGTTTGATTTGCGGGTTCACGGAGATCCGCCTTGGTCAGGCCCACCCGTGGGCAAAGGAGTTTCGAGGGGCCATTCACCTTGTAATCGAAAAGTCAAAGCCACTTGCTCCGTGCGACCGTCCACCTCCCGGGGAGTTTCCCGCTCGACCAGAACCACCTTTTTCAAAATACCACCCTTCTCCAAAGCCTCCCGGAAGGATTCCACGGCCCGCGCATCGGCCTCTTTGGATTTCGTTTCAAACATTCCTGAGATCTCCAGCACCGGAATCGGCGGCGGGGACGGCCGGCTGGGAGCTCCGGCTGGCTCCGTTGTTTCTGTTGGCTTGGAAAGTTCTAGCCGGGTAATCCACATTCCGGGCTGGATGTGCTGATGAAGCTCTGCAAGCAGTCGGGGCCAGCGGCGGCGTTCCCTCAGGAAAGTGTCGGCTTGTGCCAGCTGCTCCAAGGTGTCCTGAAGGGCTCGGTTCTCTTTTTCCAATCCGTCCAAAGCAGCTTCGATTTGTGCCAGCGTGTCCGCCTCTGCTCCCAGATCGTTCCGGATTCGTGCCCCTTGCCAAAAACCGTGGATGCCTGGCAGCAAAAGCAATAGGGCAAGCGCGCAAATTCCTCCGACCCGGGCCGGACGATCTTTAAAACGCAGAGCCTCTTGACGTGCGGCCGCGCCCAGCATGTTGACTTGAATGGGGGCCGAGGGCAAAGCACGTAGCCCCGCCCCCACTGCCACTGCCCATTCCGGAAAATTGCCCATCGCCAAGTTGATCCGAGTTTCCGGACCGGCTGCCAATCGCCGGAAGGGTTGAAAAAAAACCACCGGGATCCGCAGCTTTTCCTGTAAAAAAAGATCCGTGAGGCCTAACAAAGAACCGCCCCCGGCCAAAAGAACCCGCCCGGGCTTACCGCCGCCTTGTTGGCTACGGAAAAAAGTGATGGAGCGCTCAATTTCGGTATGCAGCCGCGTCAGGACCCCACGTGCCAACTTGGAAATGCGGCCAGCGGCCGCATCGGGCGGATCTTCATAAGCTCCCCCAGGGTGTACAAATCCTTTCGCCCGTTTCAAGGTCTCCGCTCCAAGGAAGGATTCCTGAAGATCGGTGGCCACCGCCTGGGTTACGGTCGCACCCCCCAAGGGAACCACCCGGGAAAAAATCTTTTTTCCTTCAGCCAAAACAATATTGGTGGCCCGGGTGCCGATATCCAAAATCAAGGTGCAGTCTGCCGAATCCGGGTAGTTAAAAAAAAAGGCATTTAACAGGGAAGCAGGGGCCACATCGACGGCGAGTGGGCGTAGACCCGAGGCCTTGGCGGCAGCCAAAACCTCCTCCACCGAGTCTTTCTTGATCGCCAATAACAAAGCCTCGGTCTCGCCAGTGCCTGCCGAGGGCAAGCTTTGGTAGTCCCAAAGGGCTTGTTCGATCGCGGGAACCGTTTGCTGGGCCTCGAATTGGATAATTTGGTCAACTTTACCCGGATCTTGGACAGGGATTTTTAAGAGCCGGGAAAAAAGAGAAGGTCCGCCCATGGAGAAAATGGCCTCCCTGACTTTCCCCCCCCAAGGAGCCACCGTTTTTTGGATGCCTTGCAACAATAGGGGAAAAAGCTCCCCAGATTTAGCCGGATCATAGGAAAGTTCCTCACGGTTCAGACCCGCCAACGTGGGTCTTCCCTGTGCATCCGGAGCAATGAGAACGGCGCGAATCGCCGAGGATCCGATGTCGATCGCCAAGATCCGGGAAAAAGAAGCCATCCGACGATCAGCCCCCTTTTAAGGTTTTTTCAATTGCGGGTAGCGTTTGTAATCCTTCGGCCAAAAAGGGGTCTCATTAATGGGCAGGAGAACTCCGGTTCCTTCTTGGGCGTCCGGCGATTTATGCCAGTCGGGATCTTTTTTTCCTCCCCGCCCGCTTAACCCCTTCTCCCGATCCCCCTGCAGGTCAAAAAACTCTTCTACCGGACTCCCCTGATCGATGGCCTCAACCCGTAGATTCATCTTCCGACTGCTCCAATCAGCCTCCCCGCCGGGCTTAAGACCGGCAAACCGAAAGGTGGAAGCGGGAGGGAGAAACATCCCCGCGAAATGCTTTCCCCCTTTGGGCACATCCCGGTACGTGACTTCACCCGTCAGCACCACAAACTTTTCGGTATCTTTGGCTCCTTTCTCGCCCTCGACTACCTCGTACCCTTCCAAAAAAAACTTAAATTTAATTTCTGGCGTGATCTTTTTTACTGTCGCAAAAGGCACATCGATTCTCAACCAGCGGCCTTCTTGGGAGGTTTTGCTGTCGGCTCCTGTCGGGGCCTGTTTGCCGCCAGACCCCACGGAGTCAGGTACCGAAACCAGATCGATTTCCAAATCTTGGGGTATACCAAAGGACAAGTTCGGCTTTTCCTTCTCTTGTCCAAACCCCACGGCCACCAAACCCCCAAAAGCCAAACATAAGGGAATTACCAATTGAAGGGCCATCAAGCGAACCTAGAACCGACCTCGGAAGGGTCAATGGAATAGGCGCTGGGAGGCCCTGGGAGCTCAGAGAGATTGTGAAAATCAGGTCGAGGGATCGTACGCCAGGTTGGGCTGCAGCCACTTTTCCATTTCCGCCCGCGCCACCCCCTTGCGACCCGCATAGTCCTCCACCTGGTCCTTCCCGATCGCGCCCACCGCAAAATACCGGGCCTCGGGGTGGCCGAAATAAAGACCGCTCACCGAGCTTGCCGGCGTCATCGCGCAGCTTTCTGTCAGGCGAATCCCCGTGTTCTTCTCCGCCTCCAAGAGCGCCATCAGCCCCCATTTTTCCGTATGATCGGGACAAGCCGGATATCCTGCGGCCGGTCGGATGCCGCGGTATTTCTCTTCGATCAGATCATCTTTGGAAAGCCCCTCCCCCTTGCCGAAACCCCAAGCCTGCCGAGCTAATTCATGCATTTTTTCCGCAAAAGCCTCGGCACAACGATCCGCCAGGGCCTTCAGCAGAATCGCCTGGTAGTCGTCGTGCTTCTTTTCCAGCTCCCGCGCCCATTCCTCCACCCCGTGACCGGCCGTCACTGCGAAAGCTCCCACATAATCCTTCTTGCCGCTCGAAACCGGGGCCACGAAGTCGGCCAAGCATCGATTCGGTTGCCCGTCGGTCCGCGCATTCTGCTGACGCAAAGTATGGAGCCGAGCCCGCACCTTTTTTCGCTGATCATCCTCATACAAAAGAATGTCGTCTCCCTCCGCGTTGGCGGGGAAAAAGGCCATCACTCCCCTCGCCCGGATCCGTTTCTCGGCCAAAATCTTTTTCAGGAGGGCTTGGGCGTCTTTATATAGCTTCTTGGCCTCGGTTCCTACCACCGGATCCTGCAGAATCTTGGGAAACCGCCCCCGCAGTTCCCAGGCGTGGAAAAAGGGCGACCAATCAATGTACTCCGCTAATTCGGCCAGCGGGTAGTCCTCGTACACCCTCAGACCAAGGAACTCCGGTTTTTCCGGTTCTTTCGACCAGTCAAAGCCGGCCGCGTTTTTCCGGGCTTCCCCGATAGGCAGCAACTTCTGGGCCGCGCGCCGGCTTTCAAAATCCTTGCGGGCTTTTTCCTGGTC
>Ga0169931_10015015_pt1 | contig 10411 bp, 8 predicted proteins | sample Kivu_15m_20L_FD_129675 | JGI IMG/M metagenome (GOLD analysis project Ga0169931, IMG submission 129675) | Freshwater microbial communities from Lake Kivu, Western Province, Rwanda to study Microbial Dark Matter (Phase II) - Kivu_15m_20L... | ecosystem: Environmental > Aquatic > Freshwater > Lake ... | reverse complement strand
ATGGAGTATTGGCCAATCCCCAATCCTCAATCCACAAATCCCCAATTATGATTTTTCATCTTCCCTAAACTGATTTAAATAAATTGAGATTTTATTTTTTTCAAATACAGTTGACCCTACCTATCCTACATCAAAATTATAATTATTAAATTAAATTATATTTTTAATAATATAATTTAATTTGATATTTATAATTTTAATGTAGGATAAGTAGGGTCAACTGTATTTCGCAATCATGTTTTATTGTAAAAAATGTTTAAATATCATTATTTTAAAGTTATTAAAAATTATATGTGTAAATTTAATTAACCTGATAAATCTAAATAACCGGTATATATTAAAAAAAAATTTTATTCAATAATTTCAACAATTAATGTTTCTTTTTCCGCGAATCCAGAATCCCTCAAGCTATCGTTATTATTTATATAAATTTTATTTGAGACTGATCCACTTAACTTGACATCGCCATATGTTCTGAAGAGCATCTTGATATAATTTTTAATATCTCCAATTTTATCATTTAGATTAAACTTTCTATTAAAAACAGTAGGTCCCTTGTTTCTATTTTGTAAGAAGCAAATTTCTACAGCTTCTGAACATTCTTCTGGTTCCTTCGGAATAATTTTTCTTATATCATCAACGTAATCATTCATAGAAATTTCAATTGCAGTTTTCAATTCATCTTGTTCGATTATATTTTGTTCATAATCTTTGATTTTAAAAGCTATAAATAAAAATTTTTAAAAATGTATTTACCACTGGTATAGTCCACCAAATTATAGTTTTCATCTCCTAAGACATTTTCATTTCCTTTACCAAATGATTTTTCATATTCCTTCCTGGACAACTCGATAGCTTTTTCTAAAGAGTGTTCATCGGAATCACCCATGTTGATTTTCTTTGGTTTATTTTTCACTATATCTTGAATAGACACAAGTTTCTGATGTGGCTGAAGATTTTTATAAGAAACAGAGTCCAGTTCATTAAGCGATGGAATATTTTTCACAAGGAAGTTTGTATATCCAAGTTCTTCAGTACCTTTAATGAATGCTGACAAATAGAAATCAGAAATTATTTGCGGGCCAGGATATGAATTAGTAGAATTAAGGTTAAACCAAACATTACAAATCTTTCGGATCGCAAACCAATGAGTAGATGAGTTAAATATAAATGCCTCTACTGTTTCCATCGATTCTGTTAATAACTTCTCACATTCTGATTGCTTTAAAGGTGAAATTTCTGTCCCGAGTAGTTTTAATGCTTCAGTGAGCACTTGAATATTGTAGTTTCCATCATCGTCAACATTACCTACAACAGCTTTGATAGCATTGAAAGATTCAAGATCTTCTTCATAAAGTTTTCTTTCTAATTCGTCTAATTTTTGTGCAATTTCCGCCAGCGAGATAGCATCGAAAATAGGGGACTGAAGTAAAGAGTTCAGACAATGAAGTCCACAGAGTTTGTCATTGGATTGTTTTTCGAAGTAAACGTATTTTCTAGGGAAATCTGGAATATTTAAATTTACACTTGGTTGTATGTTCGTGTTAGAGTTCATTTCTATAATTTTATGAAAATATATATATATATATATATAAAAAGAATACTCATGGAAACCTAATTTCCTTCGATAAAATAAGAAATTTATAAAAAATAATGACTAAATCTTAATGGGACTTATTGAAAAATTCTCCACAGAACTAAATAATTAAAGTAATAAGATTAAAACATTTTTATTTACTGAAATAACAATATATTATTATATTCATTATCTAATTTTAGAATAAAAATTTATAAAAACTTAGTAAAATAATAAATAATTAAACCAACAAGTGATATTAAAAAATAATTTAGAAAATGATAAATAAAAAAAGTTTAAATTAATAAAAATAAAACATCTTATTATTTTCATTCATATCGTCTTACTACAATTAAAGTAGAGAAAATAAATAAAATTCATAATTATTTTGAATATATAATTAAACACCGCGTATCATCTCAAAATATCTCAACGAGCATTTAAAAATATAAATTTATTTATTAAACAAAATGGAAGTGCCTACAGAAAATAAACTAAGTGAAATAGAAATTACAAAAAAAAACGAAAATATTTTACCAAAGGGTAAATCTACTCTTGCTAATAGAACAGCTCATCCAGCTAAAATTGAATTAATGAATGATCTTAAAAAATATTTCACAGAGTTAAATAACTATTCAGATCTGGAAGCAGAAGAAAATTTGATTTACGGAATGGAAATTTCTATGTTGTCAGAAAAATGTAAAATCAAAGTAGGGCTAATATACACAACAGACGAAGATTCCTTTATTTTTCTAAATCAAAAATCCAAAAAAACGAACCCATTAAAAATAGTTCTAGTTAAGATAACAGATATTTCCAAAGGAAAAATTTCAGGAAATTTTAAGCGCTTTAAAACAGACCCTCGATTAAAAAATTTGTCAGAGAATTGTTGCCTTACCGTGCATTATGACAATAATTTTAAATACTATGACTTCGTTTTTAAATCGGAACACCATTTGAATATTTTCTTAAAGGCGATTCTAATATTTTTAGAAAAAACTATAAAAGAAATGAATACTTTTAACACTGATTTGTTAACCTTGAAAAAAATTTGGAAAGAATATGACCCTGACCACAACAAACATCTGAATATCACTCAGTTCAGCCAATTTTTGGAGAACATAAATTTCAAATGGAAAAAAAAGAATCACGAACAGATTTTTAAGGAAATCGACACCAAGAATGAAGGAAAGATTTCTTTTAAAGATTTTATTTCTTTTTATGAATTAATTGTAACTGGAGAGGAGTTCAGGGAAGTTTTCCAAAAATATTCAAGCGATGATCACAAGAAGTACATTACAGTCAGAGGCATCATAGATTTCATGGAAAAAGAGCAACATATCAAATTAAAAACTAATGAAGTCATTGCATTAATGACTAAGTATTCCAAAAAGGCGAAAAAATTGGTCGAAAAAATGAAAATTAGGAATGGAAACGAGATAGGAGAATTGCCTACAACATTTGTAATTTTCGATCAATCTCATAATAATTCGAATAAGAAAATTCTCCTGGAAGAGGGGGGTCAGACCATAATTAATTTGAATATGGGTTCAAGTAATACTGTTGGAAATTTTCTTAACAATACTCAAAAATTTTTAGAAATCGGGGGTCACGAAATTGAACAAGTAGAAAGTATGCTTAATATTTATGAAAATCATTCATTTGGTAAAAATTTCTATTACAATGAAGGAAATGAAGAAATTATCAGAAAAACAAATGAAAATGCATTTTCCCTCAATTTTCGAGAATTTGTTAATTTGCTTATTGATAAAAACTCGAATTCTGTGTATAATCAAGACTATTTCTCTATCTATCAAAATATGAATCTACCTCTTTATGATTACTACATATACTCTTCTCATAACACATACCTTGATGGAAATCAAATAAACTCAAATTGTAACATTGAAATGTATTATTGCGCTATAAAAAATGGATGTAGATTATTGGAACTTGACTGTTGGGATGGGAGAAACGGGGAACCTGATGAGCCTATAATTACGCATTGGTACTTCATGGTTGGGGAGTTGAATTTCAAAGAAGTTTTGATTAATATCAAACAATGGGCGTTTAAGAAAAGCGAATTCCCAGTAATTTTATCAGTGGAAAATCATTGCAGTCCCCCTGCACAGCTAAAAATGGACATGTATTTTAGAGAAGTTCTCGGAATGGAAAACCTCTTTATAGTCGATCCTGATAACCCTCCTTTAAATTATCCCTCACCTAATGACCTCAAGCACAAGTACATCATAAAGTGCAAAAGAAAAAGAATTTTTGGGAATTTTGATAAATTTGATTTTAATAAAAATAATATTGCAAATCTTTACAGACAGTCTAGCGTTTCAGGCTCAAATAATAAGAATTATTCTGATACAGAAAAAGTCACAACTAATTATAAGGAGATTGTTCTGGCGAATTTTAATTCAGGTAATTCAGCTATTAATTTCAATGAAAATTATTGTAATGCAAAAATGGAAAATGTTTTAAATGTTTTACCACTTACAAAACTTAAGAATTATGATGAAGCAAGTCACGGGAGCCCTGCACAAAAGGATAAAGATAGCAGCCATCATAATTCTTCACCGCAGAACATTAAAGAAAATTTTAATTCTAATGAAGAAGGAGTGGGGACAAACAACAATCCACCGAACAGTAATCTCAATACGGGAAAGATAAAAAGCATCGCTATTAGAATTGTGCCTGAAAACGAAGTCATCCATGAAGAAGAATGCAACACTCATTCAGAAGAAAACATAGACATAGATGAATGTGAACCACACATCGATAAGCAAACTATTCATTATAATAATATAGACAATCCTAACAATGATGTCAATAAATTTATCAATAATTTTAAGAATGAAAACGACATCGATGAGATAAATCTAAGGTTTGACTCAGAAGGTGCATTCGATAAGGAAAAATTATCCAGGTTATGTGCAGGTCGAGAATACAAAACAAAAAGTAATTTAGAAAATAATTTAGAAGAAAAAGATAGGGAAAATATTAATCCAGTTTATAACGAAGGAGATAAGAACCTTAAAAAAATCAAAATTTCTATAAAACCAAATGAAAATTTAAATTCAACACAAAAGAAAAATCCTGAATATAATTCAGAATTAGTGAAAAAAATAGTTGAAAATGAACCAATTTTAAAGGAAGTTTCTCCAGCTAAGTGTAAAATTTCTTTAGCTCAAAACAATACATCACCAAAGCGACACAAAGGATCTTTACATAATTTAAATCAAACAGGAAGCTTAAAAAAACACACGAATCTCTTTTACAATTCAGAAGGAAATGAGTTCAATTTCAACGGACACACACTAACTTTCAATAATATTCCAAATCCCTCAGAGAAGGAAATTTACAAGGCATCTATAAATGAAGATAATAATCTACCTAAACAACTCTTCCCAAAAATAGAAGAAGGAAAAGAGCTCAAATTAAAAAATTTCAATGTTAATTATTTCAATGAACCAGAGGAACCTAAAATAAACACAATAAATTCACATCAAATCCCATCTCAATCCTTCAATCAAGTAGTTTCCATCAATAAATCAAACATGCGGAAGAAATCAAACGCCAGTTATGAATCACTCGAAAATTTAGAAAAAAACGAAATTCAAAGCATTTTTTCAAACAATTCTAATGTTTTGTTCAAAAAATTGAAGGCAAAATATTCAATCGAAGAAAGCGAAGAGAATGCTAACGCCTGTGCTTCTTCTATAAATCAAAATAATAACGGACAAAAATCCTCAATCATCAACAAAATCCAAGAAATCAAAGATAAGGATAAAAAGAATCTGAAGAAGCCAGTTATAAAGACAATTGAAATTTTACAGAAAATAGTAGGAATGGTTGGTGTAAAATACAAGCGCGAAGATTTTGAAAAAACCAACTATCTCCCATGGGAATGTATTTCAATTTCCGAACCAGATTTCATAAAATATATGCAAAACATTGAACTAAAATTAAGAATAATAAAACTATGTCAAGGATCATTTTTGAAAATTTATCCTGATATTTTACGTACCAACTCATCCAATCACGACCCTATAATGTGTTGGGCATCTGGGGTACAAGTAGCTGCTCTAAATCTTCAAAAAACAGACGACGATTGGGTTTTAATAAACAAAATATTTTTTAAATTAAATGGAGGAAGTAAGAGTGGATACATACTTAAACCAGAAATTTTAAGAAATCCAAATTGCGATGATGTTATAAGAAAAATCTTTTGGAAGCCTATTTATAAAATAAAATTTAAAGTTTTGTCTGGGTTCCATTTGCATCTTTGTTTCCCTAAGGGGCCCAAAATTTCAGGTATATTTGTAGAGGTAAGTCTAAGATCCCCCTACGGTGATAAAGAGAGTCAAAAAAATGAAGTGAAATTGACTACGGACACAATAAGCAACAATTTTCTTCATCCTGTATGGCAATCAAATAGTGTACAGTTTGAAATCTACGATCCCGAATTAAGTTTCATTATAGTAAAAATCTACTCAAAGAAGAAAAAATTGTTACTAGCCCGTTCTGTCATTCCAGTAAAAATTTTGAATCTTGGTTATAGAGTTCTTGATTTATATGACAAGTTATGTTCGAAATACGAGAGTTCTTTTTTAATTGTTAAATCTAATAGGATCTTATTATGATAATTAATTTAAAATAATATTTCACTTTAAGATTTAAAATTCACAAATAATCAAATAATAAATATTTACGTTATATCTGAAAAGCAGGTGAGATTTTGTAAATTAGATTTCCTATTTATAAATAATTCATGTAATCTACATATTTATTATATTAATATTTGTAAGATATATTATATACTTGATTTGGCTTATAACATACATTTTATTTTTGATTATAATATATAATTTTTAAATGTCACACATGAGATTAGAATTTCTTTTATAATTATTAAACAATGTTTATCTTCAATCTCTTACTTAAGTCTCTTACAAAACAGAACATCTTAAGAATTCTTTTGACTTGCCGTTTTCTTTAAGTATTTTATTTTTTAATTTAATTATCAACTGATCAATCAATAGGTACTCATCATTAGTGAATTGACGATGTTGAGAATTAATAAAGTTTGTATTTTTAGATAAAATTTTCTCTGACTCTCTCGCATTTTCTGCTTCGTTATCATTTGTATCTTTTGAATTGATCGTAAATTTTCTATAGAACAAGTTGAGAAAATACATTTTAAATTTCTCTAAATCTTCAAAAGTTTTTTCATCGTCGATAAAAATTATTTTATTTTCTTCTTTGAAAATTTGAAGCTGCTCTTGATCTCCTTTTGTGATTAGATTGTTTAAAACTTCAGTTTGTTCATCAAGTGAATTATCTGAGTTTAGTTTTTTATAATTAAGTAAAAAAAAAAAGTTTCCTTTTACAAGTTGGTAGAGTTCTTCGTAGAGTTTATTATAGAATCCATTCCTTCCGACAAGAAATAAGCGCCCCTCCATTTTGTGAAGAATCATAATCATGTCTATGTCACAAAAAGAGTTAGTGCTTTTGATCAAAGAAAAATTTTGAAGAGATTCCTTTGTCTAATTGAATAAAAATAGTGAATAAATATTATATATTATATATTATATTCATTACTTGTTTCAAAATAGTAAATTCGATATGGGGATAATTTTCGGGATTATTTACGAAAAAGTGATCTCGATATTTAATCGATTTATTTGATCCATTTACTCCTCTTATAGAAATAAGCTCTCGGCTTGTCATATTTTCTGTAGTTTTCTCAACTTCTCTATCTTCTTCTATTAAATTTTCGTTATCTGAGCGATTTCGTTTTAAAATCTCCTTCAGAATATCAGAAACTTCATTCAATTTTTCCACTTTCAAGCCACATATTCCAATCTTCAGTAATTTTTCAGATTTTATACTAATTCTGTTTGTAATAAGAAAATATGTAGGCAGGGAATGGAGAATGGACTTTAATGTATTCAAATAATTTTCATCATCGATTGCTTGAGGAGAATTTTCACCTTTTAGATTTTGTTTTAATTTTTCTTTTTTTAGCAATTGCTGCTCCATTAGAATATTCATAACATATTCTTTAAATTTTGTCATGTCTATCCCAAAATTATTCCCACACATCATACAAAACAAAATGTCGTAGATTTTATTTACGTTGTTAGAATTGCCGTTAGTATTCGAGTAAGTCGAATTGGAATTGAATCTAATGCAATTAATAAGCCTCTTACATTTTCGACGATTTCACAAAATTTTTGGATTCCTTCTGTAGTTCATCTATAATTTATGTGATTAATCACTTAATTAATTTATTAAATTACTTTCCCCTCCAAGCATAGTAAGACACACACTGCAATGAAAATAAAATCTGAAATCGCCAATGAAAGTTTGTAAAGATTTTTTGACATTTTGGAAAGATAGAGATTCCTTTGATTCGTTTTCTGAGGAAGATTTTAATCTGAACGGCATCGACTCATTTCCAACGTTGAACTCACTGAAGTATTCAGAATTCGTAAGTCCTGATCTGTAGGTATTTGATTTTTCGCTTTGATATTGGATTTCCTCTTCAGAATTATTGTAAAGAGAATTAAGAAATTTCGATTGTTTCGGTTGCAAGCAATTTACCGATATTCTGCTTTGGTTTTTATCTATTTGGAATTTACTATTATTGTTATTATGCGATAATGCATTTCCCAGCATTTTATTTATTAAAATTAAATTAATTTATAATAAATAAAATGAGTAAGAATTTTTAATTTTGAAAAAATGTTAAGAAATTTACACTGAAAAAATTCAATTAAAAGTTAAATTTATAAGAGTATCAAATATCATGATAATCATCATTCAAATTCAATACCACTATCAAATTACAATTAACATTTCACTTCTCAATACTCATTACATTCTGTATAATTTAGTCTTACAGACAATCCGAAATGATCTGAAAGTTGCTGATACGGCTTTCCATTCACTAGAAAGTATTCAACCTGGGACGATTCATGATCTATTTCTAATTTTCTCATGTCGGAAACAGATTCCTTCAATTTCTTAGACTCGCTTTCTCTCCATTCTATTCTTCCATTGAAATCATTTGAACTTGTTTTCAGTTTAAAATGAGTTTTTGAGTCACTATTGTCTATTAAATTGTCGTTAATAGAACATTCTGCATTTTCAATCTCTTCATAGTTTTGATTTTTATCGTCTATCAAGTTTATCTCGAATAGGTAATCTAAAGTTTGAAAACTTCCAACATCTTCCTTAGCTGTTAGGACCTGGTCATAGTGCCTCAAGTTCTCTCCGTTGTAGCCGTATGTATAGGGATGGCAATTATACTTTTTCCTAAGTATATCATGCGCCTTTCCAATAGAATTCAATTTGTTAATTAGGATTTGGTATTCTTCTTCGGCTGAGTAAGAAGGATTCACGTTCTAAAGTGGTATTATATTACGATAAATAAAAATTCTACCATCTTCTTTTTTTCGTAATTGTGTGCGTCTACATTAAAATCTCCTACTAAAAGTATTTTGGTATTTTTCTTAGAAATTTTTCTATTCACCAAAGTATTTTTGATAAAGCAACACAGTTCGTCTATATGATCTATCCTGGTTTTAACTGAAATGTTCCAATGATATTCCGAGCTTCCGAAGTAACTGGCTTGTAGATGAGTGTTGAATATTACGAGAAACGAATCTCCAATTTTTATCTTAGCGTAAAGAACTCCTTTATTAGAGAGGGAATCTGAGAGGACGCAATATCTATAGGGTTTGAATTCACTTTCTATAATTGGAAATCTAAGATTGAGTATACTTAATTTACCTTGATAGTATCAGTAATCCCCCATCTACGAGACATGTTGAGAAAAATGAAGGTGAAGGCGAATCACAGTAGAAAAAAAGTCCAGACTTGTTAGCGTATTTTATCAATTCCTGTTTTCTGCTGTTGAATGCTCCAAACATTTCTTGCAAACATATTATATCAAAGTTTTCTAGTAATTTAATAAAATCTGCAAGTCTCTCATTTTTCCAATCATTTTCGTTATTCTTGATAGGGGGAGGTCTAAGAAAAATATTGTATGATAATATTCTGATATGTTCTCTTGAAAGGACCTTTTCTTCAATTATGTGCTGTTTGTTTATTTCCAATAGGGGGTGGAAAAACATTTCAAATTTGTTTAGGAGTTCTTCCATTGAATTATTTACTAGTATAATTCAATAAATTAATAATCAATTATCCAAATTATCATATAAAAGATATATGTATATATTGTTTTAGATTAATTTATAATTGTAATTTGAAGAAAATCGAATTATTCTTCAAAACAAACGATAGTATATTTAATCTTTTCGTTAATAAAAATTAATATTGATTTTATATAGGGGTTAAAATAAATTCCATATTTATTTATATGCTTGGCAGTTATGATTCTATTTAATAATCATAAAGCATTTTATTTCTACTGCAGATTATGCTAAGGCATATATCACACACAGGTTTTGTTGATTTGAAGGTAATCTCAGGGACGATTATCTAAATAATTAATAAAAAATTTGGATTATATATATGTATATTATAAATATTATATCTTACGTCTGTCTTGCACTGGTTACACAGCTTCATATCACATAATGAACAATTTATCTTAGAATTACCCAGTTGCCCATTACATTGAGGACAGAACCTAATTGAAGACTTTTCTTTACTTAGTCTATTAATTGAATCAGAGTAGTTATAATAATTAAGAGTAAAGTCGTCATAAATAGCAATCAAACTACTGCCATCTTCGCTGAGTTTTATCAATCTCACAGCAACATCTTTTTTACACTGGAGAATTTTGAATTGATAAAACTT
>Ga0169931_10015014_pt1 | contig 10411 bp, 7 predicted proteins | sample Kivu_15m_20L_FD_129675 | JGI IMG/M metagenome (GOLD analysis project Ga0169931, IMG submission 129675) | Freshwater microbial communities from Lake Kivu, Western Province, Rwanda to study Microbial Dark Matter (Phase II) - Kivu_15m_20L... | ecosystem: Environmental > Aquatic > Freshwater > Lake ... | reverse complement strand
TGTGGCAAAGGTGTGAGTACCATTTGGTTTTATCTACAAGGAGTTGACAGTTATTGTGTAGAGGGAAGTCAAGATGCCTTACGATTAAACTTAATGCCAAAAGTGATCCGATCGGAAGATGGGATCGATATGGAAATTCAAAGACTTGTGATACAACATGACTTTTCACGTGGACCATGGTGGCCTAGTAAAACGATCGATGCTGTGTGGTGTGTAGAATTCTTGGAACATGTCGGTCGACCCCTTATGTTTAATTATATGGTTGCCATGAAACGTGCAGCCATCATTTTTGCTACACATAGTACCTGGGGTGGATGGCATCATACGGAGGTACGTTTTCATCTTTTGTTAGTACTTTTTTTTTCTTTGGGATTGAAACAAAATCAGTCATGGAGTCCTGTATCTCTATCTACCACCATCCACACTTACTCAACATACATATACTGTAGGTACATAAGGATCCTTATTGGATATCCAAGTTTGAAAGTGTAGGATTTCGCTACTCGAAAGAACTTACCGAGCGATATCGTGGTTTGGCTTTCGATGACGCACAAAATCCAAGTCTTATTAAAGCAAACGCAACTTATAGTCCAAGACATTTGATACGGACTCTCTTGGTATGTGTAGAACATTTCATTTTTATTATTATTAATGAATAAAAATTATGGTGAAAACTGTGGTTGAACAGATTTGAATCAGTAAATCTTACATTTTGTTCTTTTACGTTCTAACCAATCCATTACTTCCTATTATATTGATATTCAAGGTATTTATTAACCCATCCGTTGCAGCAAGAAAAGAACATAGTCATTTATTCTCAGAAGGAGGATGCTTTGATGATTATGATAAACCTACATTTCATTGTGGTGATAAAGGAATTGATGAAAGAACTGCGTTACCACCCGAATGGAGACCGATTCCTTTCAAAGAAGATAAAGAAAAGGAATGGGCAGAGGTGGTTAAATCTTCATTAGTTGTACAATGACTTAAAGGTTTCTGTACTTTTACTTTCCATGAATATGGTTACAATTTGCTTCAACTATTACAACAACTGGCGAGACTGATTCAATGGATAGCCAGACTTTTTAATTGTAAATCTTACACCGCTTATAACACGGGCTCACTTTTCTTCGACCAGGGTAGTCTTTTATGTCACCTTGATTGATTTCCACAGAGCAATTGGGTCTTGATCACGTTCGGACTGTTCCCAGCGATCTCCCATGTGTTCATTAATTTTATCCACTGACTCTTCACTCATGTTTCTTCGGACGAGCCAGTATAACTTGGGTCTGTCTGCCCTATATTTCGACTTCTTGGTGGCTGCTTCCTTGAGCTCTGTCTTATAATCCTCAGCTAACTTCAAGTTGAGGAGAGTCTTTTTCTCAATGGATATAGAGTTGTACGAATCGATTAGGGTCTTCTCAATCAATTCCAACTCTGCAATTTTGTCTATGACATCCTGCGTGTGAGGAGTGGGGAGAGATTGTAGAATGAGTACTGCATCTTGAATCTCTTTGCACGCTGTCTCCAAATCATCTTCTAATTGATATCAGGTTATTACACCATTGAAATATATCGAGCTTTCGAATAAGCTTATTCACCAAGGAAGATAAACAACTAAATCTTTGCACTACATTATTCGCGCGGGGAGAAGAGTACCAGAGCGACAAGGTGATAGGCTACATACAGGAGTACGTACTGTGCGGGTGCGATCGGCTCTTGGACGTCTTGGACCCCTCTCGCTCGGGCGTCTACGGTTTTTTTACAGCCTCATCCATGGAAATGCAATGTAAAAGTATGTAAAATGCAGCTGTCCTATATACTTGCAAAATAAGAAAAGAAGGAGTAAGAATATATTTGTGACAGACTGACTATTCGTCAGTGTTCGATAAGGATATGTTCAGAGTTTTAACCAAGGGAAAATACGATGATGAATCGTATCCTGGCGTAGATGCAGGGCCACCTATGACCTATATGAACACTCCAACAGAGAATCCTCATGAGTTACTGTTACGTCCAATCCTGGTGGGTTATGCGTTTGGACCGAAGAAAATGTCCACGATGAGTTTAGTAATGGCTGAAGCCTCCAGGGCTGTTTCGACGGTTGCAATCATCACAACGAATGACATTCCAACTTTGGTTCGAACTAGAACAGGGTTTTCGGACAGTCATTGCATAAACAGCAATGGCGATGAGCAATCGCTTGGAGCCAAGAGTCAAGGAAACACATGTGAAACTGCTACGCTTACTTCATGTTGGAGTGATCAATATTCGAAACATCGATTTCAACAGAATCATAGCTTTTATGTTGAAATGATGGACGCAACCGAGGCAGAGGACGAACGTTCATTGGAAGTTCAGGATGACGAGGAAGGTCATGGCGATGATGATGATGATGATGATGACGACTCCATACACAGCTTGGGTCCCTACTATATCAACCACTGCGCTAACAAGGAATCTATATATCTTCCCCTCTGTTGCGAGGACACGAGAGATAGAGATGACAATACCAACATCCCTTTCCATGTACATAATATATCCAAAATTCATAGATCATCCAGTTCTTCTGCTGCCAACTCCACTTTAGATGAACTGTCAATTTCAACAACAATGCCCGTATTTCAATTCTCCCCAAATACTATATCAATTATGTCCTCGCCATCAGTTCCTAATTCTGATCTACTACATTATCACAGAATAAATATCTCATTCGTTCCTATAGATTTAGACTTTCCATTAGAGGAACAACATGGGGGGAAATTCGATGTGATTTTACATAAAATGACAGAGGATATCCTTTTTACGAAATTTTTTCAAGGAGGAGACGATTCTCGAATACAGAACTCTTTGAGGATCAAACATCATACATCATCGAATAAGACTCTCATTTCATCAAGGACACAGTCTTTCAATCTATTACCATCCTCCTGTCTAGACCATGAAGAGGAGGAGGAGGAGGAACAAGACCCTCATGCTTTGCAACGAGTACTCCGTCTTATACAATACAAAGAAAATCATATTGAATCAGTTTTAATGGATCATCCTCAAAATATACAACATCTCATGTCAAGATCTGACATGTCGCTCATTCTATCTACATGCTTGACCGGAGTACTTTCAAGAAGTGGGTTACCTGTTAGTACTCCTCGATACGATGTGGTCCTAGGTCATCATAAATCATGGACTTCTACCCAATTAAATGCCTCATGTATTGGTAACGAAAGGAATTCCATGAATCATCAAAAAGTAGAAGAAGATTTAGAAGAGATATCTCGATTCATCGACCATGCATCTCTAAAGTATCCACTAATTGCCAAACCTTTGGCTGCGGCTGGTACTAAGAACAGTCATAAGATGGTTATTGTATTACGTAGAGATGGATTGTATAAAATACCCATGCCATGTCTTATACAAGAATACGTTAACCATAATGCAGTCTTGTATAAATGCTACGTTCTTGGAGATAGAGTCTTTGTTTATCCTCGTGCAAGTTTACCAAATCTACCACAAGACGAATGTCATACGATATCCCCTTCGGCTGATGAAGAAGATACGGTATGTATTCCACCCTTTGTGGAATTCGATTCTCAAGATTCCTATCCGACCCTAAATGATTTTCGACATGGATCACTGCATGGGAATAAAATCCGTAGTTCATTGTGTAATGATCTGAATACAAAAGTCGAAGACTCTCCAAGGGAAAGTATATCCAATTTAGTAACTCCAAGAATAACTTCGGAAGAAGTTCAACCGATTGCAGATGTACTTAGACACGCATTTGGTTTAGAACTATTTGGATTTGATATACTACTGACAGATCGGATTTCCGAGAATGGTGACATTGAGAAGCATCTCTTGGTTGTGGATGTTAACTATTTTCCTTCATACAAGGAAGTACCGGATTTTGCACCATTGCTTGCACGCTATCTAGCCAAAAGAGCTATCGAAAATCGTATTCATAGTGTATTAAGCTAACGAAAATGATAACAGTTCACTCATATTTTATTTAAACCATACTTTAAACGAAGAGTTTCTAAATATTGCTGGGCTCTTCTAGAATTTTGATCATTGGGACACGACTGGATCAGATTGGGTACAAAATACCAAAACATTTCATCTTGAATCCCATCATCAAATAAAGTCAACGCCTGATCTACATAGCTTTCAGCATGTATCTCATTAGATGCGAAGTTTCGTGTCAGCAGTTTCAACTGCTTATACTTGGGACCTAAATATGTTTTCATATTTTCTACCTGAACGATACCAGCATCTAAACTTTCGTTCGTTGAGGAAGTAACCATCGCGGTATTATTTGAAGCCCATGCATTCTTCTCTAAAGAGCTTGAACTGTGTTTCTTTGCATACTGCGAAACACTATCATAACGCAAAGAAGAAGTTTTATGAGCCGATGACGATCGAGTGGATGAAGAGGACAGTGATGGAAAATCACTGGATGTGGCTGAAAACGAAGGAGTAGGTTTTGAGGCTACACCTGCACCGACCAAGTTAGGGGTGGATGAGTAACCTGCGGGTACTGTATTGCTCGATGCCATTGCCAAGTTTCGATAAAACCCAGTAGATTGTAAGCTAGAAGACGTTGATTGACTGAGTCCATGAATTATATGATTCGATCTTGAGCCCGTGGTGTTGATGTTTCGCGCTACAGGGTTTGTGCTCTGTAGAGAAGGGAAATTTTGTTCAGTCAACGCCCTTGGATTACTCCTAGCTAAGGATGTAGTAAGTCCTTCGGCTGACCAGCCTAAAAAACTCGCTCCATTCGATGATCTATTTCCCTCCGAGGAAGCTAAAGAAGGGAAAGCTTCTTGTTGGTGCTGACCTTGTCGAAGCCGTTCTGCTTCTGCTCGTAATTGAGCAGTTCTTTCAGCATGTGGTCCATACGTGATAACGGGTTCGTTGACCTGCTGAGTTTGTTGTGAGGGTAAGGCTTCAGGAACAAAGACCTCACCATCCAAGCCAAAGCGGAAATCCGCATCTGTAGGGACAGTCTGAGACTGTTCATTTCCTCCATCTTGACCAGATCTGCGCACACGAAATTCTAATTGTATTTTCGTTCCGCCACCACAAGCTGTTCGAGGAGCACCATGTATGTTAATTTCGTGGGCGCGGAGATCGATGTCATTATCAAACACGACGAATCTAGCCGAAAGGCATTGGGGATGTAAACACAAGTAATGTTCTTTGTCAAAGTGCATCGCCAGCTGGTAACAAAACAAGAGATCTCAGCATCGAGAATAAGCAACCATTCTAAGAAGCAACATCAGCTGAAAAAGAGACCTTACCTTGTCATAATTCTTAAAAAATTGATTCACCTTTCCTCGTTTCTCACATAGGTGACATTTGTAATGTTCACGATTCAAATGCTCATGGAGTTTCGTCAAATCGTAAAATCTCAGTGGACGACAAAACTCACAAAGTGGATGACCTCTGAATGCACCATTAGAATCACCATCACTTTCGTGCTCTTTGAGCTGTTTTGGACTGAAACGAGGGAGACAACTGACAAAATCCATTTTATTCTCAACACATAAATTACAAAGTGTCAGCGCATGCTTTACTCGTAAATGATCTTGCAACTGACGTAGGGATGAAGAAGTTTCCGATTCTGAAGATTCACTGAGAAAAGTACATTTCGGTTCTTTACATCGATAGCTAAATAATGATACCACATGGGTCCTATAGTAAGTAATGGGAAAGAACATCCCAACATGTTCTTTGTAAATAAAGTTGGGTCCTAAGTCATCTCCCCACATTTCATACTGCTGAAATAGTTTGTGATTGATACTATGGTTTTTGCTACCATGAACATCAGGATCGGGTACTGAAATATTGGAATCGTCTACATCCACGATCAGCCTATCATTGATTGTCTTACAGACAGGACAAGCGAATGTGCCGTGAAGTGCACGTAATCGTAGGTGGCAGAGTGCACACACATCATCATGACCACATGGAGAGATGGCACGATGCTGAGGTAGATCATCCGTATAGCATACAAGGCAAGTTGCATGATAGGTCACAATATCGGACTGGTTGGGAGACGAGATGTTGCTTAACGGAGGTATTGAATCAGCTCCTTTCAAAGACGCGCTGCCTTGATTAGGACCTTTCAGCGACCGATAAGTTCCTTTCTGGTTTCCTCTACGCGCTGAATGAGTATTTCTTCCAGCTTTGTTTTGCATCTCTATCTCCAGTCAGTGATTATGTGCTCTATTTCACAATTGTTATTTAGACAGAAAACTGTGTCTGAGGCTCTCTATGTACGTTTAAAAAACGTCGCTCGTCTGTCGTCCGTGTATCAACGTGTTTGTGACCAAATCCATTTTCCAATCCTTTGGCATATCAAGAGTATTTTGAGACCACCAATTGTGATGTATAATCCACCGTGCTTCACTTCATTTTAGCCTTTGCATTTATTCATTGTATTTGCCCTAATTTAAACGATTAATATCAATAAAACGACTTATATAAAATATTTATGCTGATCAGATGCATCGACATCCATAAAACGATTTACTTATTTAATTTTAAAGAATAGAACAAGACGATTCACCATTCTTACTCACGCATGGAAGGAAATCAAGAGGACCGGATTCGTCAGCCTCGATGCCCTTGTCACCAACATACTGATCCATAGGCTGTCCTTCTCGCTTGCGATATTGAGTCCACAAGTCATGACCGATTTCCAAAATTGGCTTCGCTGAGCCAGTGGCTGACTTTATCTCCGATGCCGACTTAATTGCAGCATTCTTTGCTTTTGGACTAGTTCCTGGAACCTCAGAGTACCTCGTAAGCATAGTAGAGATTTCTACAGCAGCACTGTCTGATTGGGCAGATTTTCTAGATGGTTCAGAGTCTGTGAGAATAGCAGGAAGCATGGCTTCGATCGACTCAATTGCATACTCAGCAGACATAGCATCTGGGACATATTTGGAGCCACCCTCAGCGTCTTCTGTCGAAGCCAAGACAAGATCAGAGACTACCTGGAAGCAAAGAGCCACTGCACTAGGAGTTGCAAGGGTCTTAATGTTGGCATCATTGTTAGTTTTCTTGGCAGCATGACAAAGATCACGGAAAGATTTGGTTGCAGTGTAGAGTTTAAAAACCCCATAGGCATATTGACCATCTTTACCCTTCTTCTCCACGATATTTGACATGAGCTCAGACACGTATTTTGATGCAGGAACACCATTATCCGGGAAATCAGCCCAAGTTGCCTCAAGAAAAGCACATGTCATAGTGGCTTTAAGTCCCTGCAAATCATTTTCTTTCATTATGGGTTTAATAACATTGAGAGTATTAGCATCCACGAGCGCTTTCTTCGCTCCGGTCCACTGAGCAAGATTGAGCATGACAAAGAGAGAAAAGTCCTCAAGAGAGTTGGATGTCCAACGACTGGGAGGTGTGGTGGAGTTGCGGATATTTTCCACAACACATTTCGGGATCTCCGTTTTACCGATAAGTGCAGCGTTCTCCTCTGACTTTGCAAGATTCTTAATCAAACCACAAGCCCAGCGAGCACCTTCAGACTTTCCAGAACCAACTTTGGCATTTGATGGAGTGCTAGTAAGTAGTTTTTCCAAAACACGAAGAAGAGACTTAGGATTTTGAAGAGGAGGAGCAGCGTCGGCACCATCATCAACAGGGCTATATTGCATAATTGAGTTGATTGCAACCTCAAGAAAAGACAAGTTCATCAAACAGATGCAGCAAAGGTAGGATTCCTGTTTATCCTCCGCAATTACTTTACATAATCCACCAATGACATCCTTGGAAGCTGGGCCAAGGGCCATAACACGCTTGTTCTCAGTAGGGATAGAGAGATTGTTGAGTGCAAGACATGCAAGATGACGTCCATCTCCAGATTCTTGGGTCAAGCACTTGGCAAGTGGAGTTAAGACATCCCAGTTTCCGGAGCAGACCATGGGAACACGGTTTTGCTTATGTCCAACATCACACAACTCATAAATGCGCTTGATCGCTGAAGCCGATGCCTCACCCTTTTCCTTTGAAATAGTCTCAAGTAGCTTTGGGATATCATCAAGTTGAGGTGGTTTGCTCGGCAGCACACTGCCTTTACCTGATTTGGATTCAGCCATCTTTCAAAGATTGGCGATATGAAACAAGGCGTAAAAATGAGTTCAATGCTTTAGATAAAGGGTCACATGAAATACATTGCCGATGAAGAAGCACTTTGCGAGTCCGAGCCAACCTGATGCAACATTTCATTTCAGCTAAAATAGTCATACCATGGTAGCCAGAATATACAGTCATGGATATCTGAGAAGGACCGAGCTTCTGGTACATCTCGTAAAAACGAAGTAGAGATGATAACGTTCCATTAACGCTTTTCCAAGAGGCGAAAAAATGACAAACACACACCAAAACAAAATAATGCATCACCCGTCACGTTGTAGATATATCAGGATTGCGATCAGTGCCAACTTCCATAACGCTGATTCTCAACGATTGATCATACCTTATTAGATTCCTGAACTTCTTGGGCCTCTCCGTTTTGTGCCTTATCCTTATTCTTCTTCGAACCGAAGGCCATGATGAGGGGTTTGCGTTGCGTTTTTCGCAAGAGAAAAAACTGTGAGACGTGAGACATGCCTGTGAGAGGATTTTCCTACGACTTTGTAGATACTCTACGTAAGTGTACCCTGTACAACCTACGTACAATCGCATTGTTCTGCACGGCAATTTTATTACATGCAGAGAGATTCGGATTTCTGGATTTCACACAAGATACTGTTGCAACACTGTTCACACTTGTAAGAATTACTCTACCTTTCTCCCCATCATCAATATAGTTCAGGGATGAATTTAAGAAATCTCTTGACAGTTATAGCTCTCGGACCTATGTTGAGCGCTTTGGCCAAGGAAATCAGTGGAAAAATTGTATCATGTAGCGGGTGAGCCTTGAATAAGCTCCCAGAGCTCAAAAGCTTTCTCAAAGGTTTGGGAGCTGAAATGTATCGCAATGTAGATATTGAATACATCCATGGACGCACGGCAACACTGACCATCTATGAAGATGGTGCGGAGGTTGAAAAAATCATTCTTTCTGACTATAAAACTAGAGATGAGATGCATCAACTCTTTCGCGAAAAGGGGTTTATCATGAAATCACCGGAGGAAATAGCTGAAGTTGTTGAAAGAAAGCGCTTAGAGGAAGAGGCCGAATCAAAGCAGGCTAGAGAAATGTCAGTGAAGAAACGTGAAGAGGCTGCAGCACGAAGGAAACAATTGGAAGAGGAGGAAAACAGGCAAAAGATTGAAATGGAGGAAGCAGCCCGTCGTCTTGAAGAAGAGAAAAACGATTCCATCCGTTCAGATTTGTAATGATTTATTCAATCCTGGAATGGTGATTCCGCGGCGATGGCTAGATATTGAATGACGGCGCCAGACGATTTTCATATTGTCTCGCCTGAAAATATTATTCGATCCAGTTGCTGTGTGATAAGGCCATTTTGGTATTGTTTTTTTATTATTATGATACTAGGAATAACAAGTTGATTTAAAACTTTCCACAAACAGTGTCAATAAATTAATTATATATGATAATTCTTACTGCTTGTTAACAAAAAAAAACGACTGGAGTCTTTCGTAGACGTACAAGAACCAATTGCTATGGGAAGGCCATTTTGGTATTGTTTTGTTATAGTATGACACTAAGACTGACAATGTGATTTAAAACGTTCAACAAAGGGTGTCAATTAATTAGTTATACATATATTTATTCTTACTGCTTATTTGTAAAAAGAATGCGACGATTGGAGTCTTAGGTAGACGTATAGTAGAGGAAAAGAATCTTGGTTTATTTTCTATTGCAATCATGTCTGTGAGTTGGAATGAATGATCGATTATATTCATTTTCTTCCCGTGGGCGATAGAGATGATCCCTGATTGCTTTCTGATGTTGTCTTTGAATCCCCTGCATAATAATACCTAATATGTACCATGATTTGAACTTGTATAGAATCCTGTGTCGTGCCAGACAAAGCAAATAGCTACAGTAGGTTCAGCTTTAACAGAGTAGTCCCTTGAAACTTGAAATGAACCGGGATACACGCGTTGCGCCTTGATCCCAGCGTATGCTTCCTCTAGCCTAGATCGTGCATTGTATAGTAACCACATGCACGATCTGATCCCAGAGATGAGCCTAGCGCCTTAGGGAACCTTGGTGGGTGTAGGTCCAGGCGCTAGGTATATGCTCATCCATTCGACAAGTCCAAGGATCAGAAACAAGACGATATGTCAGATCATAGTCGTCGAGTATCATCTGACATGTATTCTTGTTTCTGAGTGCCATGAAACTAGGGGCCATAGGCCCATGTCTGTGACGCAGTGAAATAGAAATGGTAAGGATCCCGTAAAGGGGGATTAC
>Ga0169931_10015012_pt1 | contig 10413 bp, 7 predicted proteins | sample Kivu_15m_20L_FD_129675 | JGI IMG/M metagenome (GOLD analysis project Ga0169931, IMG submission 129675) | Freshwater microbial communities from Lake Kivu, Western Province, Rwanda to study Microbial Dark Matter (Phase II) - Kivu_15m_20L... | ecosystem: Environmental > Aquatic > Freshwater > Lake ... | reverse complement strand
TTCCGGCTCCCCGTCTCCTCTGGAGACGCTTCGCGAACGCCCTTTGGGAGAGGGGCTGGGGGTGTAGCTTGCTTCCCGAAGGGTGGGCCAGAACTACGGTTCTCAACGTGGACTTGGTTTAAGCTGCCATAATCCGGTCTCCTGAAACGGGCAAGCCTCTGCTCCAGGCAAGGCAAACCGGCTCTGGTTATGACATTTAATACCCAATTCGACTCCCAAAGCCCCGATTCGAGCAGGCCCAGGGGCAACCTAGGAGCCAGGCCCGTCTCGGTGGAGGCGGTGCCACAGGGGGTGAGCAGTTCCCTGGGCGGCAATGCGATCGGCCAGTCTTTGCAGCCGCTGGCGTTCGGCCCCGGCTAGACCAAAGAGAATATAGCGACTTTCCTCCACCAGCAGGGCCACCGTCAGCCCCACGCACAGCCCCAACCCTACAGCGGCCAGGCGGTGGTAGGCGAGGCCATAGCGTAGGGTAGCCCAGGTAAAGTACTGGCGCAGTTGGGCAATTTCTAGGCGCAGAGCCCATAGGCTAAGGCCACCCACGGTCGGCCATAGCAGCGCGGTAATCACCCACCAGCGGCGCAAAATAATCGCCCGGAGCTGGTCTAAGGTCGGGGTGGAGGTGGGGTCACCCATAGCCGGTTCCTTTAGCTAAAGGTCTCTGGTGGGGAGCTAGGGTCGGTGGCGGGAACACTCGTGTCGTAGGCTTGGCCGCTGCGCTCTCGCCACAGAGCCAGCATCGAACTGGCAATAAAGATACTGGAGTAAGCCCCCGCCAAAAACCCCACAATCAAGGCCAGGGCAAAATACTTGAGGGTTTGGCCCCCAAACACCACGATCGCCACCAGAGGTAGCACCGTCGTCAGGGAGGTGTTGATGGAGCGGGCCAGGGTTTGGTTAACGGCACTGTCAACAATGTCGTTAATGTGGCTGCCGGGGTTGAGCTTGAGATTTTCGCGGACGCGATCGTAAATCACCACCGTGTCGTTGACCGAGAAGCCCACAATGGTCAACAGCGAGACGATAAATAGGCTATCTACCTCTACCCCCAGCACCAGCCCTAAAACGGCGAACACCCCGGCGGTAATGATCACGTCGTGGGCCAGCGCTAAAATCGCGAACATGGCGTAGTCGAGCTTAAAGCGCAGGCTGAGGTAGATCACAATGCCCGCAAAGGAGACCAGCAGCGCCAGCAGTCCTGAAACCAGCAGCTGCTGGCCAATTACCGGCCCGACGGTGTCAATTTGGGTAGAGTTGGCATCGAAGGGGCCAACGGTTTCGTCGAGGGCTGTTTGCAGAGCCGTGCGCTCGTCCACGGACAAATCACGGGTACGAATGGAGAGCACCTGCTGATCGTCGCCCAAAATCTGCAGACTGCTCGAGTCGAGACCCTGCTGTCCCAGCACCTGCCTCACCTCAGCCAGATCCACCTTGTCGGTACAGCTATTGCTGACCACGCAGGCTCGGGTCAGCTGGAGTCGAGTCCCCCCCGCAAAGTCGAGACCGGGCTTGAGGGGGACACCAAACTGCTGCCACGAAATCGCCATAGCAACCAGGCTAGCCAGGATGGCCGCTCCGGATATCGCCCACCAAAGTCCGCGCTGCTGAATAATGTTGAGCTTCATGGGCACTCCTAAGGTCGAACGGTTTTTAGGCCAGGGCAAAACAGGCTAGGCTTGCGGAACTGGGGCAGGCTGATGGCCAAGAACATAAAGGTTCGGGTGCAGGTTAAGGCCGTGAACATACTGATAATGATGCCCAGACCTAGGGTCAAGGCAAACCCTTTCACCAACCCAGCTCCGAAATAAAACAGCGCCAAGCAGGAAATTAAGGTGGTCACGTTACCGTCTAAGATGCTCGAAAAGGCTCGGAAAAAGCCGGACTCTACGGAGCGATAGAGGGTCTTGTCGGCCTGCAGTTCTTCCCGAGTGCGCTCGAAAATCAGCACGTTGGCATCGACCGCCATGCCGATGCTCAGAATGAACCCGGCAATTCCCGGCAGGGTGAGGGTGACCCCCAGCAGGTTAAAGGCCGCCCAGGTCAACAGGGCATAGATCACCAGGGAAATATCGGCCAATACCCCCGGCAGCCGGTAGTATACGGCCATGAAAATCAGCACCAGGATGAGCCCGGCGATGCCGGCATAGAGACTGCGCTGAATGCTGTCGCGGCCTAGGCTCGGCCCAACGGTACGGTTTTCGACCACCTCCACGGGCAGGGGGAGGGCACCCCCCCGCAGCTGAATTTCTAAATCGCGGGCCGACTGGGCGGTAAAGTTACCCGAAATCTCGGCACCGCCTCCGGTGATGCCGGTTTCGGCGTACTCGACGTTGACGGTGGGGGCACTGAGCAACCGGTTGTCGAGAAAAATGCCGATGCTCCGCCCGGTGCCCGCGATCGCCTTGCTGATCTCGGTAAACTTGTTCCCCCCCTCGTTGTTGAACTTAATGCCAACCACCCACTGGGTACCGCTGCTAGGGCGAGCAATGGCATCGGTCAGTTGGTCGCCGCCCAGGGTACTGGGCTCAAACAGGGCCGCAACGGCCGCCTCGCTGGCGGTAATATCAGCCTGAAGCTTGTCGATGCGGGCCTGGGTTTCAGCGGTCACCGGGGTCTCAGGCGGGAGGCTAGCCTGCAGGGCCACCAGCTCGCCCAGATGACCTTGCAACACCTGGTTCTCAATCTGCAACTGCTGCTCGGTGCCCACTCGCTGGGCGCGAAATTCGAGCTGGGCCGTCCCGCCGAGTACTCGTTCGGCCTGCTGGGGATCACTCACCCCCGGCAGTTGCACCAGCAGTTGATTGCTGCCCACCTGCTGCACCACCGCCTCCGACACGCCCAGCCCGTTGACTCGGCCTTCGACGACGTTTTGCACCGCCTCCATCTCCCGCTCGGTAATGGTGGGAATAGCCTTGGTGGGCTGCACCTGGAGGGTCAGCTGAGAGCCCCCCCGCAGGTCTAACCCCAGACGGGTGGGAATTTGGGTAATGATCACCACGGCGGCGATGGTGAGCGCCAAAATAACCCCTAGCCAAGCTCGATATTTTGCCATGACGTTGCGTGTCGCTGCGGTGTGGGTGCGGTGTGGGTGCGGACAGGGATGACTATCCCTCGGGACGGGTCTCTAGGTCGGGTGGGCATTGCCCTGGGGCCCCGATCTAGACCTTGAGGGCGACCATATTTTCGACCGCCGTCTCAATCTGCTTGGGCTGCACAATGGTCAACGTCTCTAGCTTACCGTTGTAGGGGGTGGGAATGTCTTGGGAGGACAGGCGCACCACCGGAGCATCGAGCTCGTCGAAGTAGCGATCGTTAATGGAGGCAATGATTTCGGCCCCAATGCCGCCGGTTCTCATGCATTCTTCCACAATGATCACCCGGTGGGTCTTTTGAATCGAGGCACCGATGGTGTCGAAGTCGAGGGGTTTAAGGGAGATTAAATCGATCACCTCGGGGTCAATGCCCTTTTTCTCTAAGCCCTTGACCGCCTGGGTGACGTGGTGGCGCATACGGGAATAGGTCAGGATGGTGACATCCTTGCCGGGGCGGACAATTTCGGCCTTGTCGAGGGGTACCACATACTCGTGGGTGGGCAGGTCTTCTTTAAGGTTGTAGAGCAGGACATGCTCAAAGAAGAGCACCGGGTTGTTATCGCGGATCGCGGCCTTGAGCAGCCCCTTGGCGTTGTACGGGGTCGAGCAGGCCACGATTTTGAGCCCCGGCACCGCCTGAAAGTAGGCCTCGAGCCGCTGGGAATGCTCGGCCCCCAGCTGACGGCCAACGCCCCCTGGCCCCCGAATCACCATGGGAATTTTGAAGTTGCCGCCGGAGGTATAGCGCAGCATGCCAGCGTTGTTGGCGATCTGGTTAAAGGCCAGCAGCAAAAAGCCCATGTTCATGCCCTCGATGATCGGGCGCAGACCCGTCATGGCGGCCCCTACGGCCATGCCAGTGAAACTGTTTTCGGCGATCGGGGTGTCGAGCACGCGCAGCTCGCCGTACTTTTCGTAGAGGTCTTTGGTGACCTTGTAGGAGCCGCCGTAGGCACCGACATCTTCGCCCAGGACAAATACGGTGTCGTCGCGACCCATTTCTTCGTCGATGGCCTCGCGCAGGGCGTTAAACAGGAGGGTTTCTGCCATTGCTTTGGATGATAATTATAAGGAGTTAGGACAGTAAGGAACCGGGGCAGTAGGGGGGGTGAGTAAGGGGCCGGCTTCCCGGTTGGGTGCCGATTACCCTGGGCGACTCAATCCTCGGCGAAAATGTACTTGTAGAGGTCGTCGGGACTGGGTTCGGGGCTTTCTTCGGCAAAGGTGAGGGCATCGTCGATGCTGGTTTGGATGCGATCGCGCACGGCCTTCATGGTGGCTTGATCGGCTAGCTTGTGTTCTAGCAGATAGGCCTCAAACCGCTTGATCGGGTCGCGGGCTAGCCAGGCTTCCTTCTCAGCCTTCGATCGCAGCTCGTCGGGGTCAGCCAGGGAATGGCCCCGAAACCGGTAGGTCAGACACTCGATCAGGGTGGGCCCTTCCCCAGCCCTGGCTCGGGCGACGGCTTCCTGGGCCACGGTGCGGACGGCCATCACATCCATGCCGTCGACTTCAAAGCCGGGCATGCCAAACACCGCCGCTTTTTTGTATATTTCAGGCTGGGAGGTGGCCCGCTCATGGGCCATGCCGATCGCCCACTTGTTGTTTTCCACCACAAATAGGATCGGTAGCTTCCACAGCGCGGCCATGTTCAGACATTCAAAAAACTGGCCATTATTAGTGGTGCCATCGCCAAAGAACGAGGCGGTCACCTGGTCAGCGTTGGGATCGCCCAGGGCATCGCGACGGTAGCGCGACTGAAACGCCGCCCCCAGGGCCACGGGAATCCCTTCTCCGATGAAGGCAAACCCCCCCAGCATGTTGTGCTCGCTGGAAAACAGGTGCATGGAGCCGCCCCGGCCCCGGCTACAGCCGGTTTCCTTGCCAAACAGCTCGGCCATGACCTGCTTGGCGGGCACCCCAGCACTCAGGGCGTGGACGTGATCGCGGTAGGTACTGCACACGTAGTCGTCAGAGCGAAGAGATTTAATTACCCCGCTGGAGACGGCCTCTTGGCCATTGTAGAGGTGCACAAACCCAAACATTTTGCCCCGATAGTACATCTCGGCGCATTTGTCTTCGAAGTAGCGCCCTAGGATCATATCTTCGTAGAGAACCAGACCCTCATCGGCGGAAATTTTAGCTGCTGGAGCCTGAAATTTTGGGAATGTCCGTTCTTGAACCATGGGTTTTGCTGGGTCCTACGCCGCGATGTCCAACATTTGACTATACCGAAAAGTTATCCCCAACGGTGATCTCCAGACCTGATCCCCAAAAGTTATGCCTCCGGGCCGGGATCAGGGGCCAGGATCAGGGGCCGGAGATAGAGCCAGGTATGCCCTCCATCATACCGATTGGGTCGAGGGGGCTACCGGTCGATTGTGAAAACCCTGGGGATACCTACGGGAACTTCACCGATTCTTTACCCCAGCCCGCTGGGGCCATTTGCACTGTAAGGGGATTGACCGATGTTGGTCTGCTAGCTCAGCACCTTTCCCAGGTCCAGACTATACTTCATTACCTTCCCTTAAAATCCAGGTGCCCTAGGCCCATTCCAGGCCCTAGGGATGGCCGCAAATCACCCCTGATCACCCCCCAAATTATCGGGATGGCCCTGGGATGATAGCCATGTGTTGTAAACTTCACTTTTGATCTGGTTCTTGGCCAAACGCGATAGGGTGTAAGTATTTGAACCGTTAGGGTTAAGGCTAGTGAGCAGGGGCCTAGAGGTGCTCCTAGGACAATCCACAGCTATGGTTGCCGGGCCATGTTGCCGGGCATGGGCTATCCCGGATCAGAGACGACCGGAGGCCCTAGGTAACTAATCAGGGCCGTTAAGTCCCTAGGGTAGTCCGCAACAAATCTTTTTGGATACTATTTCGAATGAGTTCGCCGTTGGGGATGTGAGTTGTGCAAATTCCGCTAGACTACTACCGAATTCTGGGCCTACCCATCCAGGCGACGGCGACTCAGCTCCAGCAGGCCCACCGCGATCGCGGCCTGCAACTGCCTCGCCGCGAGTTTTCTTCTGCCGCCATTGAAGCCCGTAAGCAGCTGATTGACGAGGCCTATGCGGTGCTGTCTGACCCCGACCGGCGACGCGACTATGACAGCAAGTTTTTAGCCAACGCCTACACCGTCGATATGGCCCCCGAGCCGCTGCTCGATCCAAGCCGCAGCAAAGGGCTGGGGGTCAGTGCTGATGTGGGCGAGGCCGCGCTGCGATCGCTGGCCACGGAGCCAGGGGGCAGTGAAGCCCAAAGCTCAAAAATTGAAATCGAAGCCGATCAACTGGTGGGAGCGCTGTTGCTCCTGCTGGAGTTGGGAGAATACGAGCAGGTGCTGCAAATGGGCCAGCCCCAGCTCAGCAACCCCTACGCCGCCGGGGCGATCGCCCCCCCTGACCCGGCCAAGGAAGATGTGGTATTGGCCCTAGCCCTGGCCTGCCTAGAGCTGGGCCGGGAGCAATGGCAGCAGCACCAGTACGAGGTTGCCGCCGAATCACTACAGACCGGGCATGAGCTGTTGTCTCGGGGCAACCACTTTCCAGCCATTCGCGCCGAGATTCACACCGAGCTGTACAAACTGCGCCCGTACCGGATTCTAGAGCTGTTGGCTCGCCCCCTCGACCAAACCCGAGAGCGCCGCCAGGGGCTCAAGCTGCTCAAGGCTATGCTGGAAGACCGAGGCGGCATTGAGGGTAGCGAAGACGACCTCTCGGGGCTGGCGATCGACGATTTTTTGCGTTTTATTCAGCAGCTGCGCGACTACCTGACCGCCTCAGAGCAGCAGGAACTGTTTGAGCATGAGGCCCGTCGCCCCTCCCCTGTGGCCACCTACCTGACCGTCTATGCCCTGCTGGCCCGAGGCTTTGCCCGCCACCAGCCCGCCCTAGTGCGCCGGGCCAAGCAGCTGCTGCTACGGCTGGGAGGCCAGCAGGATGTCCACCTGGAGCAGGCCGTCTGTGCACTACTGCTGGGGCAAACCGAAGAGGCCAACCGGGCCCTAGAGCTCAGCCAGGAGTACGAGCCCCTGGCCTACATTCGCGAGCACTCGCGCCAGTCGCCGGATCTGCTGCCAGGTCTGTGCCTATACGCCGAGCGCTGGCTCAAGGACGAGCTATTTCCCCACTTCCGCGACTTTAAAGATCAGGCGGCCACCCTCAAGGACTACTTTGCCGATGCCCAGGTGCAGGCCTACCTAGAGACCATGCCCGCGAGCCCTGGAGAGATGGTGACGCCATCCTGGTCCCAGACCGATCCCCAGGAGCCATCGTCCCAGCCGTTTTCGGTCTCGGCCCCGAGGGCAACGGCGGCAGGGCAGTTTCCCACCATTGAGGGATCGTTGCCCATTGGGGCTCCCACCATGCCGAATCCGGCCGCGGTTGGCCGCCGTGGCCCGAGCGCGGGGCCCAGGCCCTCTACCCCGCCACCAGTCAAGCCAGGGGATCACAGCTACGATCCCTATCCAGACTCTACCCCCATCCGCAACGGTAACGGCTACTCGGCCCCGGCTACGGCTGATCTCGAACTATCTGACGACAACCTGCGGGTGGCGGAGCGGGTCGCCCAGCTCTCGCCGGAGGGCAAGATGGCCTCCGGCGACGGGAGCGGCGACGAAGCGGCGGCAGCGGCGGCAACCTTGGCCCCTGGCCAGGCCTTTCCTCCCTCGCTGGCCATGGGGCCGCGCCAGCGGCGTTCTCCCCGGTGGGGGCGGCTGGCCCTGGCGGGGGCGGCAGGACTGGTGGGGGTTGGCATTTTAGGTTTTGGCACCATGCGCGCCCTGAGCTGGGCCACCACGGCCTTTAGCGGCCCTAGAATCTCCGGTGAGCCTCTGGCCATTCGCTTAGACGCCCCGGCCTTTGAGATTCCGGCGGCCGATGCCCCGGCGGCGGAGATTGGGGTCAACGACATGGCCAGCCGGATCATCAACGAATGGCTAACCATTAAACAGGAGGCCCTGGGCAAAGAGTATAAATCTGACCGCCTCAAGGATATTTTGCTAGAGCCCGTGCTGACCCAGTGGCGTCGCCGAGCCGATGCCGCCGCCCAGGAAGGCTGGCACTGGGAGTACAAACATAATGTCGAGATTGAGTCGGTTACCCCCGACGACCCGACCGCCGAGCGGTTGCAGGCGATCGCCGTGGTCTCCGAAGATGCCAAGCTGTTTGAGTTCGATGTCGAGAACACCAGTGCCTCCTACAACGACGTGCTGAGAATGCAGTACGACCTGATTCGCCAGGATGGCAAATGGTACGTCCAGGGCATGACTAAGCTGTCGGATACTAACTAAGAGTGTTCCAACTAAATACCTATCCGGGATCTCGCCGCGACCGGCCCAAGGGGCCGAGTTCGCGTCCTTGGCAGGGATATTTTTTGAGTTGGGATGCTCTAGGTGTCCAGCTCATAAGTACATGGACAGAATTATTTGGCTTAGGGTTTGGGGGGAACACCTCCAATAAGGGGCCTCAGTACCTTAAGCCCCAACTACATGCTGAATTTAATTGTGTCCACCTACTTACCTCGGCCAGGGCTGGAGCTCAGCCATTTTGGCGGGTGGCACCTAGCCACTGCGATCGGGGTAGTTTATAGGATGGAATGCTCTCCGCTCCAGCCTCGAGATTGGAGTAGAGTTGGCCGGTGGTTCGGCAATCTCTCCGGACAGACCGGCTAAAACTGTGTTTTGATAGAATGCTGTTCGTATTAATCCCAGAGCGGAATGCCAGTAGATAGCCCGACCCTTTCTCCGTCGTCCCTGATGTTAGACACCCTGCCGAGCCCAGGGTTACCTAGCGACGAGTGCCCGCGTCGAGCGCGCATTCAGCTTGACCTGCTACTGCTGGCGATCGAGGCCCTTGACCTAGACGGCAGTGAGGCCATGCTGGTCGCTGCCCGAGAGCTGGCGTTGGAAGGTCTGATTAAAGGACGCGTGCACCTGTGGCTCCTGAGGGGCACCAACCCCATGCGACGCTACAGTCAGCGCCGACCGCTGCAGCTCGAAGAGGCCAAGGCTCTGGTGATGGTGATTTGTACCCTAGCCCGGCAGCTGACGGTGCTGATTCGGCAGTTGCTGATTGGCTACCAGCAGCTGTCCGACAAACAGCTTACCCTTGACCACCACTTTCGCCTGGCCGACTATCTGAGTCGCTTTCGCAGCCACTTTCGGGCTCGCATGAACCCGCGCCGAGCGGGGGTAATTTCCTACAGCACCGACGATAAGCTGGATGAGCTGGCGGTAGAGCTGCTGCAACAGCTGCTGCTGTGCTCTGGCGTGCTTGGCCCCCAGCGGTTGTGGAGCAGCCTATTTGACGGAGAAGTAGCATGACCATTCAACGTCAATACACCCTGCCCCACTGCAGTTTGATCCTGGAGGGGTTGAGCACCGACGCCACGGCCCCCCTAGCCCCCCTGACGGTTCTGATGAATGCCGAGTGTCGTTTGCCGGGGGCTACCGACGCCATTCTGTCCGGCGGGCGAGAATTTCTCGATAGTCTGGTGGTTGCCGTGAGCCGCTACGGGCAGCAGCAGCTCAGCGGCGTGCATTACCCTGGAGTAGCCGCCAGCGCCCCACCCCTGGTTGGGCTCAAACCCGGCGCAGGGTCTTACCACCACTTGATTGTGCAGCAACCGCCCCTGGGGGAGCCGGTGAGCGATGTGAATGCCCAACCCCCGCTGGATGTCAAGCTCAGCACGGTGCAGTTCTACGACCTGATGGAGGCCGTAGATCAGCTGCTGGCAGACACCCAGACCCTGCCCGATCTCACCGCCCAGTTCCAGGCTGTGTCGCGGCGACTGGTGCAACCCACCGAGCCGATCGCCAAGCGGGCGGCACCCGCCGCTCTGGGCGCAGCGGCTCTGGCGGCGGCGGGACTGGCGCTGTTCTTTGTGCCACCGCCTACGTTTGAGCCCAGTCGCCCCGAGTCTGAGGCCACGACCCCGGCTGAGACCAGTCAGACGCCCCCGGCCACCCCTCCAGAAACGGCCCCGGCCGCTGAGACCAGCAACGGCGCTACGGCTGAAAATGCCCCGGCTGACGACGGCGACTTAGCTCACCTGGAAAATGCTCCGGCGATCACCGACCCTGCGGCGATCGCCCTGCTGCAGAGCGATGTCACCCGTCGCCTGCAAGAGGCCTGGGCCAACTCCCCGCGCCCCAGCGGCAATTTAGACTACCGGATGGTGGTGTCTGAGAATGGCGACATTCTGGGCTACAAGTATGAAACGGACCTGGCCCTGGCCGAGGTAGACAATACCCCTCTCCCCAAGCTCACCTTCGTACCCGTGGCGGGGGCTGAGCCGGTGCAGGAGCCGGTCGCAGAGTTTAT
>Ga0169931_10015011_pt1 | contig 10413 bp, 10 predicted proteins | sample Kivu_15m_20L_FD_129675 | JGI IMG/M metagenome (GOLD analysis project Ga0169931, IMG submission 129675) | Freshwater microbial communities from Lake Kivu, Western Province, Rwanda to study Microbial Dark Matter (Phase II) - Kivu_15m_20L... | ecosystem: Environmental > Aquatic > Freshwater > Lake... | reverse complement strand
GTTGACGAACTGTCGTACATAGCAGTCGATATCGTAGTACTTGGCTCCGTATGTTTCTGCGAGTTGTCCGGTGGAGAGTCGGTAGAGAAGTTATATATCGAAGGACTGGCAGTGATGTTGTGCGAGTTGCTGGAAAGAGTCGACCCGTTTGATGGGGGTGGTGGCGGCTAGAGCGAAGAGAAGTATCCAGATGTATTTGATAATCATCGGATTGATATTATTACACGTTAGTATAATTATAGATGATCAGACTATAATCATCGGATTGATATTATTACACGTTAGTATAATTATAGATGATGAGACTACACATATTATCTGCGTAGAATGGTGATAAATCAAATGAATACTTTAGCACATATTTGAATTAACTAATATTGTACAATAGTACTGTACAATTTTAGGCATAAATATTAAAGGGTGATCATTTGGCAGTTGATAAATGTTTAAGCAAAGGCAAAGAATTACTTCTCGACTGTCTATGGAACTTACTCTGATGTAGTGACTGATCTAATCTTTTAAGAGTCTCCTTGTAGGTCTCCCTCTCCATCTATGCTGAAATAAGCGACACCATAGGTTCTTTTACAACATGAGCAATCACTTACTCTATCTTATGCTTTATCGAAGAATCGTAGTTGCCAGTATACCTCGACACCATACTTTTTTTCTCATCCTTCTTTATCACTGCATTCAGCTTAGCCTCGAATGCCTTTATCTGCGGCAGCTAGGAGCCCTAGTTTCTATTTAACAATAATTTGTTCCTGTTTACATTCAAAAACAGCAAAGATTAGCTGTAGTACTTCTAGTTTGACTGCTTCTCAGTTTGCTTCAATTTAGACAATTACTACCTTCGTCGCATCTACATGAAATTCTAGTATTTCTAACGTTAATCTCTCTCCTTTTACAGCACCATCTTTCTCTATCGCAGACTAGTAGACCGGTATTATGGTTTAAGAGTTATTGCGTTGAACATTTTGAGGGTTATGAGTTCTTGTGATTTTTATAGAACTGGTGTATCAGTCAGCATGAATGTTTATGTTGGTTTAGATTTGGTTGATCGCTGCTGTTATCCTTAGATGAACTCCATAACGAATTGTAACTATGCTACTTATTATTGGGAGTAGTTGTGTAGGTCCCAGGACAAAGGAAGGGTTTATTTGAAATCGAGTGTGCCTTTGATTTCTCCATCGATGTTGTAGAACATTAGTTGATGACTATCTGCCACGCAGTAATACCTGCCAATCGTTGACAAGCAATGTGCCTATTTTTTATTATTATTCTGAATATAAATTACCGAATCCAGGACAGCAGGGACAGGTTAGTCAATCATGATGGAAGGTCGGTTGAGGTTGAAACACTCCTGATGGTTCTCAGAAGCTATTCTATAAGGATTATAATTTTATTTGCTTTGCATAGTTATTTTTTATGAGCCCAAAATATGAGTATTTATATTAATTTTGCACTGCAGACCTGCTTTGTTGGAACTAACTATTATCTGGTTGTCCATAACTACAAAATCCTTGCTATAAAGATCCTAATAATCCATCATATTGATCTTAACATCTAACTCTAATATTTTAATCTGTTATCTTATTGTTTTTCCTTATAGTTTAATCCTTATCCTCTCCTGTTTTTTCTAGTCCTTCTATCCAATCCATCTCTCTATCTCCTGACCGTATCTCATATCAAGCAAGTCTTATACCCCCCATAAAGGCACATGTTTTTTAAGCAAAAATGTTATATTCCCTGGCGTCTTACTATAGTTCATTATTAGTAGGTGGTCTCTGCATAGAACTATAATTGATTTACGGCCAGCCAAAAAATGGATATTAACCAGACTATCGATTAATAAAAATCCTAGGGGTTTTGATCTTTAGTAGGCGTAAAAAAATACATGGGGAACATTATATTGAACTGCAAATATGTCATGTTACTGTGAAATCGCACAGAATTGTATAATTTCTGCATTGTTGAACAGTCTTCTTTTGACTGGAACATCATCTACTTCCTTAAAATCACATATACATATATCTCCCATACAAGCATAAGTCAGTAACTATGTCTCCCTCTAATAACTAAAAGCCACAGGTTTGGCCGGTAGAGGCATGTCTCCCACATATGCAAAATCGGAAGTAGAGTACAATTTGCCTTATCCATCATCATTTACAAGCAAAAGAAGTTTTCTTATTTAAATGAGATGGGCTTTGATTATAGGATCGTTTCTGAAGACTCCCTTGAGCACTCTCACCATCACACCATTGTTATGACTGTATACTCTTACCTAGTAATTGGTCACCACCATTATGTTCTTATCGAGGGAGGTCATCATGATCACTCTATCTTGCCCGCGGGCTTTATGCTAGACCCATCTGTAACAAAAATGTTTGCTGCCTATCAAACAAACAGCGTTGTTTATGTTTAAAGTATGATGGAACTGTACGTTTTTGATTGTTTAGAAGGTCTGGTAACAATTGAAGTCTCTAATGTCCCACAGTTTTATAATCGAGTGCTAATCAATCGAAAACACCACAGGACGGTTCTATAGTACTCCCAGTTGCGAGACAAGACTTTTGTGACCCTCGAATATGCCTGTTTAAGTTAAATCGAGATGCTATGATAACTAGTATGCCGTAAAAGTTTACTAGAAAGTACTCACGAACAGTGCCTGATAAGCCTAAGAAAAAGCAACAGAAGTGATGCCTGTTTTAAAAGGTTTTAACTGTGTGATCAGCTATCTTTTATTTTTATCCAAAGATATCAAAAACAATTTATTCTAAAACGCCAAACAAAGAAGTTTTCGATATTTTAACTATAGTGTAAATATCCTTTAATTTGGGTTCTTTTTTACTATCTTGAAATGTGTGAACTAGAACTAAGGCTAAAAATTACTACTACTAAGCACGTATATAGCCGGTCTGTGATCAAGACAATACCATTTTCCCAGACTCTACATGTAGCCGATCATTTTGTAAGGATGCAGGATCAGCTCAGAAGGCAAAGGCACATTTACTTAGTAAGTGAAGTTGTCCTAACTTGCCCAAAAAGACAAAGAATCGTTGCCTAGAATAGCTGCCAGTCTTTGCTATTTCTACGACCAAGCTATCCAATTAATAACTGAATCTCTTTTGGACAGTTCTATCTAAGTCTATACTGTTTTGATGAGCTCCAACTTGCCATTCAGAATACTGATCTGGTTGACTGGAAAATCAATAGTAGCAAAGAAATCCTTCTGTTTAGAATAAACAGTATGCCATACTCTTCGATTCACATGCATCACCTTATCCAACAAGAAACATTGCTACTATAGTCTCTCCCTCTATTAAAGTACCTTCCCCATCACTTTTGGAGCAAATATTTTTTTCTTTATATGCTATGGAATCTACAAACCCATCGGCAATAGTTTTTATGTCATTCTCAGCTAATTATTGGCAGCTGGGATCTTTTCGCTGACTATTGTGGATATGTCGTCGAAGGAAAGTTCGTCTTTTTTGCATGCCAGACATGCCTATTGAAAAAGTCGAAATAGTCCGTAGGTCAGGTAGAAGTCTTATTACTTGGTGGGGTTGAGTATGTTTCTGAATATTCTTAGAAAGATGGCGATGGAGAACTGTGGTTGTTTTTTCATTATTTTTTGCACTTTGATGAGATCTTTTTCAGTGAGTCGCTATACTATACGCTAGCCTGTGAACTCGCTCATCATGGGATTTTTGGTGAGGGTAAGTATATACGCCAACGTGTCTTTGATCATCTCTTCGATCGTGGGTAAATTACTATAGTGTTAAAATATAACTTTGGGCATGATGGAAAAGACTTATAAATATTCATTTAGAAGAGCCGTATAATAGGGGCTTATGTAGTCGTTTGCGCCATACTTTGTATCGTTTCTATTGTTGGAGAATCTTTGATTATATTGCTGTTTAGGTTTTTAGTTTAAAGAGGTGGTTTCGTATTATTTGGGCTTATTTCTTCTTTAGGGCCAGCATGCTCTCAGGAGATGTATGGGGTTGTCTTGGATATACTGGTGATCTGTAAACTGATCGATTGGGCGATTATCGGATCGATTCCTTAATTTCTGTGTGGTGTAAGACTGACAGTTTTTTAGGCTAGGTCATCATTCTATGTCTAGTTTCCCTTATATTGCTCAAGTAAGTGCTATTCTGTGTTTGCCTCTACAGTTCCACGCTGGTTTTGTATGGATTATTGATCATCTCTATAGTTTATTGTTGCCATAAATGTGATTTAACTTTGTTTGGATGGTTTTTGCGGGACTAGATGAGTCTGTTTCTGAGTACGTGGCCTATGCTGTTGGCTATTTAGGACCATGCTTTATGTTCAGCTTTTTATCTGTTTATTTGCATTATATTATGCATTTAGATCAGTATTCTGATGTCAAGGATAGATGTAAATTACATTAATAGTGTCAAAAGAGTAAGATTAAATGTTACTATAATTTTAATATCCTAAAAAAGGACTACGACGGCGATTACCAACATCAAATTTTCGGAAAATTCATTTAAGCAACACTACTTTTTGAACCTTGGGACTTAGCAGGAAACTTGTTAATATTAATGTTGATGAATATATGAGTGTATGATAGATTGGTAAGATCACCAAGTCAAGAAAGGATCTTTATCGGGTTTCACGTCCACTGCAGTCTTAGACCCACTATCCGGGTACTCTTCGAAGTTGGACACATCACCCAGACTCTTCACTGTAGGCACGTATTGCGCTTTGATTTTTTTCTTCAGCAAATCATCCCAACTGAAATTATTGAACCATCTATGTTTCTTGATATCGTTGACACCTGCATAACATTATCAATACCATCTTTTAAGTTACCGTATCGTTTTGATAGGTCAGCAACAAGCAAGTGTTTGACTAGTGACTTGGCGTCTTTGTCGAAAGTAGAAGGGAATGATATTTTGCCTCTGAGAATGTTTTTGTAGATCCCCATAGGATCCTCGTTGTTGAAAGGATCAATACCAGCGTGCATCTCGTAGATAAGGACACCCAAAGTCCACCAATCAACAGCTTTGCCGTGTCCCTGGTTTAAAATGACCTCAGGAGCTATGTATTCTGGAGTTCCACAAATAGTGAATGTCCTGCCCTCAGTCAAGAATTTGGCAAAACCAAAGTCAGTGAGCCTCAAGTAGCCATCGTTTCCGATGAGCAAGTTCTCAGGCTTGAGATCTCTGAAGATGATGTTTTTGGAGTGGAGGTACTCGAAGCAAGAGGCAACGGTGGCTCCGTAGAACCTGGCCTGGTCGGTAGTGAAGGACTCTACGTTTCTGAGGTAGTTGAAGAGTTCTCCTCCGTTGATGAGCTCAAGGACGAGATAGAGATATTTGGAGTCCTGGGCGAGTCCTTCGAAGTTGACGATGAAGGGGTGGCTGATTTGAGAGTGCACGCTGTTTTCGTTGTAGACGTGGTCAATTTGCTGCGCATCCATGATTTCCTTCTTGTTGAGAAGTTTAAGTGCATAGTACTTGTGGGTCTTCTTGTTCTTGGCGACCTTGACCTTGCCGAAACCACCTACGTAAAGATAGAAGTACCTTTGCCCAGCACGCGACCGATCTCGTAGTCCTCCAGCTTCATCTTCTTTATCTCGGGGGCTTATGTCTTCTTCATGGGATTTTTAAATTATAAGCCTTTTCGAAAATGACTGCACTTAGATCATATTCCAAAATAAAAAGAGAATGGTATTATGATTTTACAATAAAAATAAATTTTAGCCAAAACAAACAAATGCATACATACAAATTACGATTCATCTATCATTTTATACCATTAATTCATAATGTTATTCAGATTGTACTTGATGCGTTATATTGTTTTGAGTTGATAGTAGATGAGTCGATTCGAATACAACTTCACAAGGGAGAGCGAGTTCTAGGCTCTCAAGTAGCGCAATTCCGAGCTTGAGTAGTAAAATCAGTTGCTCAAACAATCTCTCGAGGAACTCATAAAGGTCAACACTGAACTCACTGAATCAATATAAGAAATGAACAACAACCCCAACTACAACCCCAACCACTAAGACATCTAAGACCGTTTCGAAATGTTATTCAACTAAAACCACAACTTAAGATAGCAGCTCTAGCAGGAGATGGAGAAGACAAAGATGATGAAAGACAGCACCATGAACAACGACCAAACCTAGAGTCTCGTCAACGTCCTGGAGTAACTCATTGAATCCTGCAAGAATATATAAATTAAATACGAAGCATAGATAAAGGATCTGCACTAGGGCTTCAAGTAGAGCCACAGACGATACTCCTAACAAATAGTCAAGATATAGCAATAGGTCTAAAGCAAAATAAATACCATAGAAGCACTTTCTCTTCAACTCAAACGAAAAGATTAGATACTTGATAGCATATCAGCCAAAGTTACTAAATTGTAGAAGGAAAGGAAGGGGTTGGTGATGCCTGCTCCTAGGGAGGAAAAAGATAGTGGGTATGTGAAGGAGCTGGAAAAGAGAGTTGAGGAATGGGAGAGAGCGGTGGGAGAAAAGAATAGGGTTATTTAGGGGTACAAGGGACTAGTAGGAGCACTAAGGGGAAAAATCATGGAAAAGTATTGATCTGTCTATTTTTATCATGGATCATATAGAGTCATATAGTAATACATCGATTAATAAGTAACACAGCGATTGCTTATATATATAATTGTATGCGCACACCCGCCAACCCTACCCGACAATTCGTACCATGATCCTAAAAAGATGACCTAAGTCGTCGGAGCATTGAACCTGCTATTTAAAAAGATATCCAAAGATCATCAATAATTCACTTATGGGGACGCTCCACTCAAAAAATAGGGTACAAGCAAGAACATAAGAGCAGTTGTAAAGGACAAAGACAACACTAAAGATAAAGACAACAAAGAAAGGGAGAGAGAGGGAGGGGACTAGAACAGCAAGAAGAAAAGATTACTGAAGAAAGCGTTTAAAAATTATAGAGAAGTGTTGTGCTCTATGGCATCGTTCGTGCAGTAGACCAAGGGTAGACATGAGATGATGTAGACTTTGATGACAAGGCCAAGAAGATACATATGATAAAGACGTGGAATAGACTGAGCGAAGAAGGAAAAATGTTGTGGAGCAAGAGGGAGGTTAAACAGGATAAGGGCAAAGCAAAGGAGAGCAAGGGTAATAACAAGGGGGAATGATAGGATTTAGAGTTCATGTTGAATGAATGTTTTAAGTTAGTATTTACTTGAATGATTGAAAATAAATAGTAGCTACATTTTAAATCATGACTTCAATTTAAAAGATAGCCATTTCAGCATCTTTACAACACCCACTGCTGATTCTCTCCACTATGAGGCTTCCATAGTATCAGTTTGGCACAATCCTGATAATTCCCTCCTGGCACATCGACAGCCTAGCCAGAACTAGATACCACTTGATAAGTACTATTATCCATCCACTTGAGCTGCCATTACTACTACACCCCCTGCTTGCCATCTACGAACACTAGTCCCCACTTATCCCACCTCAGAGGAAATCCAGTTGCATGCTATATAATTTTCCATTTGTTGTTGCTAGTGGGCTGTATTTGAAACATTTGGTTGCTGCCTCCGTGGAATTTATTGATGAGCAGACAACTGCTATCCTTGCCCTTGGAGACATCCCAGACGTACTTAGTGTTGCCCAAAGAACAAATCTTGTATTTTTTAATAAAACAGGCATATGGATCGATGTAGGCATCCTCCATGAGAGATTATATTATAAAAGTAACTCTTTCTTAATCTATGAATAGAGTTATTATGGCTTATTTTAAGTATTATCATTGATCGATGTTTAATCTTGTATTTTTTAGTGAAACAAGTATATGGATCGATATAGGCATCCTCCATGAGAGATTATATTATAAAAAGTAACTCTTTCTCAATCTATGATAAGACTTGTTATAGCTTATCTGAGTGTTTGGTTGATGTTTTATAGTTTTATAATAAAAGTTGAAACAAAAAGCATATGTAAAGTGATCACCACCCACTAGCCCACGAATGGAGCAAACGCATAACAACGCTAGTCCAACAACACAACTACAAAAGGTATTAATGCTTATAGTCAGAGTAGTACTGCAAATACCCAAACATCACCTATTGATCTCCTATGATATCGCCAACCTAGCCAAAAAGTAGTGCCCGCAATCTAATTTTTTTGTGCTTTATGACAGTTTGAAACAACCGTGCTGTACTGATGTGCTTGGAGCTGAGCATGTCAACTACGATTGTCTTGTGCATTTTGGATAGGCTTGTTTTAGCTAGAAGCATAGACCGAACCACCACTATATATTTTAGGAGGGTCAGGAAGAGAGAGTCAAAGCAATAAAGAGAATATTTGAGCATGAAGATTTAAAGGAGAGATTAGAGGCATTTAATATTGGATACGTGATGGTATAGCAGAGTTATTACGATTTAGTAAAGCAACTTATGCAGGAAAGAAAGAATTTAGGAATATAGATGCTGAAACTGAGCATGTAGGCAGCATAGACTGATAGGTACTTGTTATTTGGATACCACACCAGCAACACCCAACTCGATAGTTCTCGTAACATATGGATAATAGGGGAATAGTAAAACTAGTAAACCCCATTTTCATTTGCTTCTAAAGTCCATCTATCCCTCAAAGCAGTCAGCTAACGAGTTGGTTAGACCCTCTACACCCTCTCCGACTCATAAAACCCATAAATAATACCCTATACATCTAACTCAAACAAACGACTAATGCAACGTTACTCGATGATTTCCCAACTACCCGACCACACAATCTTCGGTCTGATAATAACAAACACTGCCACTGCATTCTTCCGCAATATCCTACTACGATGCTAATCTATCCTTCGGCGCAACAACAAAAAACACTTTACTTTCATGATGAGTACCCATGGCATAAATAGATAACCTTAACTAGATTAAACTGGGCAATTTTCCATAGATAGAAGTGTACGTGGTGGTAGGATGCTTCAATAACAGTCTTTTTGGCATCAAGGAGTTTTGTAGATTAGTAGTAGCACCAGTTGATCTTTAGATTGCCTTTTAGGGTAGGAAATTTGATTAGTATCTGTTTGACTGCAGAGGAGAGCAGGTATAATTAAAGGAGGAGAGTAAAGAGGAGGATAGTAAATAGGAGAGTGGGTAGGTGGTGGTTAGTAAGGGAGGGTAGTTAATGTTGCAGCAGAAAATGCAGACTTTGGATCACTACAGGGGCAGGGAGTACAAAGGCATGGATTTTAGCGAGAAGAAGGAAGTAAAGAAAATGACTAAAGGCAAAATAGGATTAGCTCAATAATATCAACCCTTATAATGAAAAATAACAAGTAATAGACTTAAAATGATATTATGGAGTACATTTAATTCAATAAAAAAAGATATAAATATTCAAGCAGATAACTTTTTTAAAAATTAAATAAAAATGAAATTTCTGGTTATCTTGAATGAATTTCAAACAGATGTTGCAGCTATCATTTACTTATGACTTTTTTTCCCTATAACTCCTCGATTATATCGTAAACGATAATTGTGATGTCTATAGGTAAGGAGCCTAGTATTCCAACTCCCGTAGACCCCAAAAATCCTGAGGCTAATTATGCAGCCGCCCTGCCTGGCTGTCCATTTACTAGTCGCCAGATTCCTAATCCTATTCCTCCTACAATGCCTACTCCTGGAATATCTTTTGCTACCGTTCTTGCAAGGGCTTTTGGCCACAATATTTTGAGTATGACAAGAAACTCAGCTTTCAAAGCTGCTGGAGCGAGAGATGCAAGCACCCCTCATTGCCGATCGAGTTGTAGCCTAAATGTTTACTGGATTACCTAGGTCTAGATGATTGAGGCTGGGCCACTGAGCCTTCGAGAGATGCAAGCACCCCTGATTACCGATCAAGTTGCTCCCTAAATGTTTACTGGATTACCTAGCCATAGTTCAGTGAGGCTGGGCCACTGCGCCTTCGAGAGATGCAAGCACCCATCTGCTTTGATCGAGTTCTAGCCTAAATGTTTACTGGATTACATAGGCCTAGTTCTTTGAGGCTGTGCCACTGCGCCTTCGAGAGATGCAAGCACCCCTTTGCTCCGATCGAGTTGTTCCCTAAATGTTTACTGGATTACATAGGCTTAGTATTGTTATATTTTCCCATCCAGCTTGCACTATGTAGATGCAAAGTTTTATCCTCGTTAAGCGGGTTCTTCATATTGCTACGATTACTTAAAGGCAAAGTCCTTAAATACTCCTTATGCTCAGATATTAGCCTTTTTGCTTTTTCGTTGATTTCTTAACCAACTGGCTTGTTAGCTTTTGCCCCCATTCCGACTAAAGGTGTTGCTAAAAATAAAATATAAATCTTTCACTAATAAGTAAAAATTAAATCTTAGCTATTCTAATAAAATATAATATATCTATTACTAG
>Ga0169931_10015010_pt1 | contig 10414 bp, 6 predicted proteins | sample Kivu_15m_20L_FD_129675 | JGI IMG/M metagenome (GOLD analysis project Ga0169931, IMG submission 129675) | Freshwater microbial communities from Lake Kivu, Western Province, Rwanda to study Microbial Dark Matter (Phase II) - Kivu_15m_20L... | ecosystem: Environmental > Aquatic > Freshwater > Lake ... | reverse complement strand
GCAAGAACATCTTCGATACGAACATTACCTTTTTTATAGACCTCTGCAAGAGAAGCTTCAAGAGTCTGCATACCTTCTTTACGTCCTGTCTGAATAGCAGAATAGATTTGTGAAGTTTTACCTTCACGCACCAAATTAGCTATCGCGGGAGTAACCACCATAATCTCCATCGCCATAACGCGCCCGCCTGCATCCTTCTTGGGGAGCAGGGTCTGAGACAGAACGGCTTTTAGAGAATTAGAGAGCTGAATGCGGATTTGAGTCTGTTGTTCGTGCGGAAACACATCGATAAGACGATCAATAGTAGTCGCCGCTGAGCTAGTATGCAGAGTTCCGAAAACTAAGTGACCGGTTTCTGCCGCTGTAACAGCTAGAGATATAGTCTCAAGATCTCTCATCTCACCGATCAAAATCACATCCGGATCCTCTCTGAGAGCGGATCTTAAAGCCGCACTAAAACTATGAGTGTCGTTACCGACTTCGCGCTGATTAATAAGAGATTTCTTGGATTTGTGCACAAACTCGATAGGATCTTCAATAGTTAAAATATGCTCGGCACGGTGAGTATTAATCCAGTCGATAATCGCAGCTAGAGTTGTGGACTTTCCAGACCCAGTAGGACCTGTCACCAAAACCAATCCCCGAGGAAGTTTTGCAATATCTTTAGTCGTAGCAGGCAAGCCTAATTGCTCTAAGCTAGGAATTTTTTCGGTAATAATTCTAAGCGCGGCCGCGTATCCGACTCTATCTTTAAACACGTTAATTCTAAATCTACCTAAGCCTTCAATACCATACGCTAAATCCAATTCATGAGTGCTTTCTAGAATTTCTTGTTGGTGCTTATTCAAAAAGCTATAGCAAAGAGTTTTTACTTGATCTTTTGTAAGAGGCGCAAAATCAAGTCTTTGGAGAACACCATTTACCCTTAGAATTGGAGGTTCGTTAGTAGCAATGTGCAAATCGCTTGCACCATTATCAAGAACTAATTTAAGTAGTTTTTCGATCATAATTATATTATTCCCTCATTTAGCAAACATTGTCTACGAATTAGCCCCTGGTCTAGATAACCATTTAACAGATATTCCTACAATCAGCCCTGGTCTAGATAATCGCATAGCGCACGACAGGACTATGATCTAGATAACAGCGAAGGCAAGAGAGCAAGCGCAGATCACTCACTAAACGGCTTTAAAGACCTTATATCCAGTTTCCAGCAGAGCGCTTGGATCATTTTCATCAGTCTGTAACATGAGAAAATTTCCCTTGTATTTAGCGACCAGATACCAATAGGTGCCATCTTTTAATAAAAGCTGACAGAGCGCACCAGTGCCAAGCTCTTTTGAGTTTTCGTTATTACGATTAAAAACTTGTATAAGAGTCTCGCGCGGATAACCCTCCCAATGAAACACCGTATCGTGAAGAACATTTCCTTGTTTATCAGTGCACATGGCTCCGCTTATTTTAGGAGTGATATTCGTAAGTAGAGCATTTTCAATATTCTCTAGTTTTTCATCGCTTTCAAGATTGCCTGCTTCGTAATCCTGTAAATAAAGCTCAAAGAGAGTGTTTACATCTTTTTTGAGCTCAGTAGAAATCTCTTCGCGAGGTGGTTCGACTTCAGCGGGGCGCGGCAATAAAATATCTTCGACTCTGGTTTTTCTAGGCAGTTCTATCTCTTCGCTAGGAAGGTCTTTGCGATTGAGTTCCACCCCAAAAAACAAACAAGCAACAGTGTTTAAAATTATTAGACCAATAATATTAACAGCGACCATATCAGGCATGCCACCTTCAGAAAAATCAAACGAAAAAAGTTTAAACTTAGCATCTATAGGCAAAAAACTCATTACCGAAAAACAAGAACTTATAAAAAACAAATAACGAGATCCTATGCGCAAAATCTCATTTAGACCAGCTTTTGGAAAGCTAGCCAGGACCACCAAAAAAATAAAAGACACTTCACCCAAAAATAAACTTATTAGAGGAATATCTTTTATGATCTGACTAAAAAAAGGAATCGGTGCCACCAACAGCATAGTCACCACAAATGAGTTTAACAAAAAAGATATTCTTAATTTTCTTTGGGACATAGAATATCTCTATTATAAACCAAAGTGCTCAGGCTCTAAAGCTCACTTGCAGTTCTTTTTCTAGTAATGCTTTTAGCGCAACGACATCAGCGTCTATCGCTTCGCCGCAAAGAGTCTCGGTCTCTGACTGCCACTTAAGCCTAAAAGTAGTACTTTTTTGAGCAGAAGAATCTAAGCTAGCTTCACGTCGAAAATAACCCACTAAGCTTAAACGTTTTAGATCCTTAGATTTAAACTTCTCAATAACAGCGAGGATATCACTAGCAGATATCGAATCAGAGCTATCGACAGTAATATCTCTCTGGATAATTGGAGTATTAGCAATCGGTCTAAATTTGGGTTCAGAGAAGCTCGGCAAAACGCTTTCGAGCACATAGGTCTCGGTAGGTAAGTCCCACTCCTTACAAACACTCGGGTGGAGCTTACCAATTGTAGCTAATTGTTTTTTGCCCTGCATGACCTTGGCAGAAATCCCTGGATGCAAAAACGAACTAGCCTTAGAGTCCTCATCCAGATTAATAAATTTAGATTTTGGGAAGATGTTTTCGATTAATGTTTTCAGCACGAAAAAATTTTCAGCAAGAGTCCTAGGCTTTGCTTGAGTCCAATCGTTTTGGGTTTTAACTAAAATTGCTGAGATACCAGGCTCTTCTTTAAAAGAATTTAGATCCGGTCCCATCGACAAGAAATTATAAGTTTTACCAATCTCAAAAAGTTTAATATCACTAGTTTTATCATAGGAATAATTGCGACTAGCAGCTTGAATCAAGCCTGGGATGAGGGATTGACGAAGTACACGATGCTGGCAAGAAAGAGGATTATCCATTTCAATTTTCAGGTCATCATAAGTTTTGGATTTATCAGGCACACAAAAAGGGGAAAGACTTGCCGATTTTTCATCCAGGGACACTAATGAATCACCAATTAAGCTACTTAATTGAGCCTCATAAAACCCAGCGGCCACAAGGGTTTGGCGGATTTGCGATTTTGACTTCTTGAGATTATCAGTATCTGGATTACTAAGACTCATAAATAAAGGTGGCACTTGTGCTGGGATCTGATCGAAGCCATAAAGCCTTCCAATCTCCTCGATAAGATCTATTTCTCTATTGACATCCATCTGCCTAAAACTTGGCACTGTGAATTTAAGAACTTCTGATTTTTCAACCAGGCTAAAACCTAATCTAGTAAGGAGATTTATAACAGTATCTGGTGGTATCTCAATGCCCAAATGTCTTTTTATCTCACCTGGTTTTAGACTTACTGTTTTTTGAGCAAGATCTTCTGAGCCGGCTAGCAGAATTTTTCCGACTTTTATTTTTTCACCGGGCTTAGAAGCGTATAAACTAAGAAGTTCTATTGCTCTGAGCAAAGCACTTTTGGATCCAGCACGGTCCACTCCTCGCTCAAATCTGCGCTTAGACTCGGACTCCACACCCGCTTGGCGAGAGCTTTTGCGAACGCAAGCAGGATCAAAAACTGCAACTTCAATAACAATATTTGTGGTGCTATCGCTAATAGAAGAATCCATACCACCCATAACGCCCGCCAGTGAAAGAGGTCCGCCGGCATCAGCGATCACGAGATTAATTTTTTCTAGCTTATGAGTCTTTTGTTCTAGAGTAAGCAATACCTCTCCAGGATTGGCTCTACGCACCTCAAGAAATCCACCGCGAATTTTTCCGCGATCATAAAAATGCATAGGCTGTCCCATTTCAAGAAGCACATAATTACTTATATCCACGACATTATTAATAGACTTAGTGCCCATCGCATTGAGACGATCTTTTAGCCATTGGGGAGAATCTGTGATGAGGATATTTTCTATGCTAGCGGTATAAAAAAGGCTACAGTCTTTTTGCTGAGAGCCTTCTGCGATCTTAGGGACAACAGTACTAAGGTTTTCATCATAGACAAGGGAATTAGAATTTATAAGATCCAATTCCTGAGAGAGTTTTAGAGACTTAGATAAGACAGCTGAAATCTCTCTAGCTTGCCCCAAAACCGACAAAGCATCTCCGCGATTACTTCTTGCGCCTACTTCAATTACATAATCAGGCTTTAGATCAAGAACTTTATTAATAGCTTCACCTAAAACGCAGTCACTGGCTTGATCTTGGATGGCGGGATTACTGGGGTCATAAAGTAAATAAATTCCATCACCTTGAATAGATTTGATATTTTTTACTTCATCTTCTTTAAAACCCAGTTCATCAGCCGAACAGAGCATACCAAAAGACTCCACGCCCCGGATTTTAGATTCTTTAATCTTAAGCTCAGAACCATCATGCCTATTGGTTACCACAGCGCCCACCAGAGCCACAGGGACTTTTTGACCGACAGCAATATTGCCAGCACCGCAAACGATTTGCAGAATAGAATTTTCTGAGACTTGGGTCTTAGTAACTCTTAATTTGTCGGCGTCAGGATGCTTAGTTATCTCTTTTATTTCACCCAGCACGACCAAAGGGTCCAAAAGTTTTTTGGTGGGACTAATATCCTCGACTTCAAAAGCTGACATTGTGAGTTTGTGAGCGAGATCATTTATAGAGATATCAGCCAAATCCATAAAATCACAGAGCCAGTTATAAGAAAGTTTCATGATAATAATTCTATCAGAGGTTATAATGTTTATAAATAATGGCTGAAATTCGCATCCTACCAGAACATATCGCTAACCAAATAGCCGCAGGTGAAGTGGTAGAGGGTCCCAGCTCGATCATTAAAGAGCTTGTCGAAAACAGCATAGACGCCCAAGCCACAAAAATCAATATCGAAGTAAGCAAGAATCTCCGCCAAATCCAAGTCATAGACGACGGACTAGGCATGTCACCAGAAGACCTTAAGCTTGCTTTTAAAAAGCACGCCACTAGCAAAATTTCCAGCATTGAAGATATTTACAACCTACTCACTAACGGCTTTAGAGGCGAGGCGCTGGCTAGCATCTCTGCTGTTTCTAAACTCACCTGCATTAGCAAACGCACTAAAGATCAGCATGCTAGCAAGATTTATATCGAAAACGGAAGCGAGACTCTGAGTCAAACCGGCGCCAACCACGGCACTAATATTATTGTCGATGAACTTTTTTTTAATACGCCAGCCAGATTAAAATTTCTAAAATCCGACAAAAAAGAAAAAAACAATATTGTCGATATCACCAGAGCCCTCGCGCTTGCTCACAGCGATATTGCCTTTCAATTAATCATCGACGGACAAACCCAGCTCAAAAGCTCTGGTAGTAAGGATCTTAGGACTTGCATCGTAGAGATTTTCAAAAACGATGATCTCAAAAAACTTATCCCGGTGAGTTTTAATCGCGATGGCTTGGAGCTAAATGGTTTTATTAGTAATCTTGATCAAACCCGCTCAGACAAAAGAAGTATTTTTACTTCCATAAATTCGCGCACTGTTAGCTGTTATATAATCCGCTCAGCGATTGAATCTACCTACAAGCGCTACCTGGGCCCAGGCAAATACCCGGTAATAGTCTTAGACCTAAAAATCGATCCTAGCGAGGTCGATGTAAATGTCCACCCCAACAAAAAAGAAGTCAAATACAAAAACACTAATCTTGTTTTTAATTTTGTGGGAGATACCATTGCTAAAGCTCTTGCAGACGCTATGTATCAATCCTCACATAGCTTCCAGCCGACTCTTGAGCAAAACTTTATCACCAGCTCCTCTAACCAGCCCAATAATTCTTTTAACAGTGCCCTTACCAAAAATTCTACCCACTACACTAACCCTAGCAAAATTTCCCAACAAGAAAATCTACTTCTAAATGCCACTAATTCAGCGGCAATGGAAATGGTCAAGTCTCACTTCGAAGGCAGTCTGGATGAGGATTCTAGCACAAGAAGCTTTTATACTTACGATAAACTAAAAGAAAATATTGACATCGACCAAAGAAAATTTATTGGGCGTTTTGGATCTGTAGATATTTTACTTGTAAGCTCTACTGTGCCCCAAACCATCATCTCAAGCCAAGGCAACAAAACCAGTTTTGATCTAGTTATCAAAAAAAATGATTTTAGTAAGTCTCTTTTACTGCGCGGAGATTTTGTCGGCGAATCCTGGGTAAAAGACAAATACTTAGAGTTCTTAAACTCACTTGGAGAGCAGATTCTAGAGAGAGAAGTACTTGAGACTTTTTTTAAAGAGCCTGAAGGCACCCAATCTCGCCCCAACAAAAAGCCCAAAAACTCTGATCTAGAGCAGGTTTGGGAACGAGACAACTACACTTGCGTCTATTGTGCTAAAGCACTACTGCACCCAGAGACTGTAAAATCCGCTCTAGCAATGAGTTCCCAAAAAAACATCATCAATTCGCACCTGGCAAGCTTTGATCATCACCTTCCAGCTTCTAAATTCACAAGTCTCAATGAAGACATCCGGAATTTATTTGCTTGCTGTCAGGATTGTAATCGCAAAAAATCTGATAGCCTAGCAAGCAAAAGCTGGAATCCTCATCCCAACAACGCTTGGGCTGAGATAAACTCCAGCAATCCACTTAAAATCGGAGATCTACGATTTAGCTCTAGCCGCCATATTGACTAGTATGCTGGCGCAAATCAGGCGGAAGATTTAGGACTCTTTTACGATGCACGCGAGAAATCTCATCGACAATATCTTTTATCGATAACATAAATCTCACTTTATTGTTACGAGTGATAGGAATATGTCTAAATCCTCCTGCCGACATCATATTAAGCGCAAAAGCAATAGGGTCAATCTCAGAGAGGGTTTCAGGACTTGGGGTCATAAATTTATCGACAATCTCTCGATCAAAATCTAAACCTTTGCCGACCACTTTTCGTAAAATATCTCTTTCAGTAAAAATCCCTGTCAGCTCATCGCGGTCATTGACTACGATTAAACAGCCAATGCGTTTTTGATTCATAAGCTCTACTGCTTGTCTGAGCGTGGAACAAGAACGAATAGAAATCACAGGACTTAAATTTAGAATTCTAATTGGATCATCCAAATCAATTCCGCAAGCGATGTCAGAATTTAGGGTACTGGAAGAAATTATTTCTTCCATAATAGTAAGTTCTTCCTCGAGGTAATCAGATGTCATAATATTTATATTTCCTTTATTTTTAGTATAGCAAATCAAGGTTAAGGATAGGAGCTATATAAGATAATGCACAATAATAATGGTAAAAATTAGGTTTTTGGGTATATTAAAGTTATGAACACCCCCTATATCGTAGATTTGGTAAGAACTCCTCTGGGCAGGGGCAAACTTGGCTCGACTTTATCGGAATTGCATCCAGCAGATTTGGGAGCTGTTAGCGTAAGGGCGCTTGTAGAAAGAAATAATCTTAAGCCTGGAAATATTGAGGATTTGATTTTTGGTTGTGTTACGCCGATCGGAGAACAGGGGATGAATATCGCCAGGATAATCGCTTTGATCGCGCTCAGTGAGAGCGTTCCCGGAGTACAAATAAATCGCATGTGCAGTTCTGGAATGCAGGCTGTGGATTTTGCGGTGCAAGCTATTAAATCTGGAGATTATGATTTAATCATCGCAGGCGGTGTTGAGCATATGGGTAGAGTGCCAATGGGCATGGATGGTTTACCACTCCCGATGTCACCAAACCCTGGAAGCTCAATCGCTGAGAGCTATTTAAACAAGTATCAAATAAAATCAATGGGACAATCCGCAGAGATGATCGCCGAAAAATGGGGATTTACTCGCGATCAATTGGACGATTTTAGTATCGAGTCGCACAAAAAAGCATTCTTAGCTCAAGAAAATGGTTATTTCAAAAAAGAGATCATTCCCGTTCAGACAGCGGGTTTTGGGCTTGTCGATAAAGACGAAGGGATACGTAGCTCGATAGATAAGGCAAAAATGGCCACATTAACTACACCGTTTAAGGATAATGGAGTAATTACAGCCGCTAACGCTAGCCAAATCACTGACGGCTCTGCAGGGATTTTAGTAGCCAGCGAGCATGCCCTTAAAAAATATAATCTCAAGCCGCGCGCTAAAATTTTAAAAACTTATGTCTGCGGTACAAACCCTGAAATCCAGTTAACAGGACCGATTCCAGCAATTCAAGGTGTGCTAGAGAGAACTGGCCTCACTATCAGCGATATAGATTTAATAGAAATTAACGAAGCTTTTGCTTCTGTGGTCTTAGCGACTATTCATGACTTGAATCTGCCTCCAGAAAAAGTCAATGTCAATGGCGGAGCTATCGCTCTCGGGCATCCACTGGGCTGTTCAGGAGCTCGCATACTCACGACCTTGGTTCATGAGCTTGAAAGAAGAAATCTCAAGCGAGGACTTCTTTCGATGTGCGTCGGCTTTGGACAAGGCATAGCGACTATCGTTGAGCTGGTTTAAAATTCGTACTTAATCACTAAGAAACAGCTTTAAAATAAAGCTTAGTAAGAGTCGGTAAAGCCTTCTCTACATCAAGAGCTCCACGACTAGAATCAGCTCCAAACCCAATCTGGGCGCACTCATTAGCGGTAGCTTCGATCATACCGGAGATAGCAATAGCCGCCACATCCAGATCAACTGCAGTAAGACCAGATTTTTGTAATATGTTTTTGGTACGATTAATTAAGCGCTCGCGCATGGCTAAATATTTTTTCTGAAAATCTGAATCCACCAAAGCCAATTCCTTACTGAATTTTAGGATGCTATGGTTATCCAAAAAACTTTTTAGGATGGCTTTTAAATCCTTACGCAAGGCACGATACGAACTGCGCCCACGCTCATATTCTTGCTCGAGGTCAGATCCCCCTTCTGAAGCGGTATAGAGCTCATCTTCAACTTGCTCGACAAGAGCATAAAAAACTTCTTTTTTATCCTTGAAATAAAGGTAAAAAGTACCATAACCTAGTCCAGCTGAGTCAGTTATATCTTTTACGGTAACTTGTTGAAAACCTTTTTGCGCAAAAACATTTTTTGCGACAGCCAAAATTTTTTGTTTAGTCTGCTGTGATTTTTTGGTTTTGGTTTTTGAACCTAGCATTAATATTGCAAATTTTAGCTTAAGAGAGGGTTTTTAGGCTAAAATTATATCTGGTGCGATCCACTACACAAAAACTTCTTGACTGCGCTAAGCCTCATCAGGGCTTATTTTATTTGGCTTTGGGAGCGATGATAATTAGTGGTGTTGCTAGCGTTTTACCGTCGTGGTTGGTAAAAATTTCTGTCGATGGACTTAGTGCTATTGAGCACAAGATCAGCAGTATTAATATTCTGCCGCAACAAGCACAAAACTTCTTAAGAGATTTTGTGGATATTGATTTTTTTGTTTTACCAGCAAGCTCATTAATAGTGGTTTTGCCGATATCTATTATCGTAGTTGCTTTTATCGAAGCGTTTTTCAAATTTTTGTATCAGTTTTATACTCGCGAACTAGGCTTACTAGTGGTAAAGGATCTAAAAGAAAAATTTCATCGCCATCTCAATCAGTTATCTCTATCTCGCCTAAAAAAATACGACTCGGGCTCACTTGTATCAGTGATCAGTAGTGATCTTCAGAGTATGCAATCCTGGCTGGCAGAAAGCTTAATGAATATGTTTACCGAAATATTTAAGGCTATATTTTTATTTAGCTGGCTTTTGGTGCTAAACTGGAAGCTCACTATTAGTGCGGCTTTGACCATACCCTTGTTTGCGATTCCTGTTTTGCGTTTAGGCAAAAGTATTCGCATCTATTCAAGAAAAGGTCAGGATTATGTCGGCACTATTTCTAGCTTTACAGCTGAGAGCCTAAAAAACCAAAGCATCATAAAATCTTTTAATCTAGAATCTTGGCGCAACACAAAATTCATCACAGAATCTAACCAACTCTACAAGCTGTTCCATAACTGGATTTTAAGGATGGCTCTGGTTTCGCCACTAACGAATTTGATCGGAGCCATTGGGATTTCAGCTATTTTGTTTTTGGGGATCAAGGCAGTCAACCAGGGCGATTTGAGCATTGGCGAGTTTTCATCTTTTTTTGTTACGAGTATTTTGCTTTATGATCCTGTTAAAAGACTGGGGCGAGTAGCGACCATCGTACAATCCGCTATGGGCGTCGCTGACAGGGTTTTTGAGGTTCTAGACCAACAAACACAAGAACAAGAGAACTCTAGCTCTACCAAGAAACTTACTAATCAAAAAATTTCTGGGGAGATAGTTTTTGAGAATGTAAATTTTAATTACGATGATAAAGAAATTTTCAAAAATCTAAATTTAAAAATCCCCGCCAAAACAAGCCTCGCTCTTGTCGGTCCTAGCGGAGGGGGTAAATCGACCTTGGTGAGCTTAATTCCGAGGTTCTACGAAATCCAAAACGGTAAAATTTTTTTGGATG
>Ga0169931_10015009_pt1 | contig 10414 bp, 11 predicted proteins | sample Kivu_15m_20L_FD_129675 | JGI IMG/M metagenome (GOLD analysis project Ga0169931, IMG submission 129675) | Freshwater microbial communities from Lake Kivu, Western Province, Rwanda to study Microbial Dark Matter (Phase II) - Kivu_15m_20L... | ecosystem: Environmental > Aquatic > Freshwater > Lake... | reverse complement strand
GAACCAGCCCTCGATCCAGCGGATCAGATCCCGCCGGGCCTCGGCACGCGTGGCCCATCGTCGCCGGTGGGCGTGCTCCCGGTGGGTGCCTACCACGGCGTCGTCGCCCACGTCGGGGTCGGCGGCCAGCACGGTCTCCACGTCGAACGGTCCGATGAGATGTCCGGCGCTCTTGATCACGTCGTCGGCCCGGCCCACGAACCACAGGTGGCCGTCGCCGTCGCGGCGCACGAGGTCGCCGGTGAGGTACCAGTCGTCGGTGAAGCAGGCCCGGTACCGCCCGGGCGCACCCAAGTAGTCGTGGAACATCGACGGCCAGTTCGGCCGTAGCGCCAACATGCCACCGCAGGTTCCCGTCGACGCCCAGCGCCGGTGGTCGGTGTGTGACGGTGCCGCTGGGCCCTTGGGTGGACTCCCGACGCCGACGTTGCAAGATGTGTGTATGAACTGTGGTGAAGGCGCGTGTGAACATCTACCTACCCGACGCCACCGCCGAGGCAGCGAGGCGAGAAGGCCTCAACGTGTCGCGAGTGTGCCGAGATGCAGTGGAGGGGGCCCTGCGCGCAGCACGTTCCGAACTCGAAGGCGAGGATGTGTGAACCCGTTGGTGGTCGATGCATCGGCGTTCGTGGAGGTGTCGCTACGGTCGAGTCGCGGTCGGGGAGTCGAGGAGGCACTGGCGCACGGGGTGTGGCACGCCCCTGTTCATTTCGATGCCGAGGTCCTCGGCGCGTACGCCCGCATGCATCGCCGAGGTCTGCTCGACAACTCCCAGGTCGAACAACTGCTGGTCGATCTCGAAGTGGTGGAGATCACTCGTCATGGCGTTCATCGATCGCTGCGCCGAGCGTGGCGACGCACGGCCAGTCTCAGCCCGGCTGATGCGCTGTATGTGCAGCTCGCGGAAGAACTGGGCGCAACCTTGGTGACCTGTGACGCAGGATTGGCGTCGCAGGTCACCGACGCAGTGCTGGTGGGGTGACCGCCGCGCGTCAGGCCTTGGCGAAGCGCAGGTTCAGCTTCAGGGTGCCCAGCATGATGCCGGGCTGGTGCAACCAGTCGTTGTCGTCGCCGTACTCGATGTGCTCGATGCGGTCCATGAGCACCCCCCAGGCCACCTGCTGCTCCACCCGGCTCACGTTGGCGCCCGGACACACCCTCGGCCCGGCCGAGAAGGCCAAGTGGCGGATGACGCCTTCGCGCGCGACGTCGAGGTCGTAGGGGCACTCGAACTCGTCAGGGTCCACGTTCGCTGCCGCGAAGCGCAGGTGCAGCAGCGAACCTGCGGGCACGAGCACACCCTGGAACGTCTCGTCCCGAGAGGTCATGCGGGTGGACAGACCGTGGGTGGGCGACCGCATGCGAAGGCCCTCCTCGGTGAAGCCGCGAATCTTGGAGCGGTCGGCCCGGAGGGCTTCGAAGGTGCCGGGGTTCTCGCACAGCAACTGCGCCTGCTCCTCGAGCGCGTACTGCGTGGTTTCCAGACCGCCCAGGATCATGGCGTGCACGATGCCGGCGATCTCCAGGTCGGTGAGTGTGCGATCCAGTGCCTCGTAGCGCACGCCGCACAGGAAACTGACCATGTCGTCCTGCGGGTCCGCACGCTTGGCCTTCACGTGCTCGTAGATGTAGTCCTGGAAGCCGTCGAGTCGGGCCACCATCTCGGCGGTCTGTTCCGGTGTCAGCTCGTGGCGCAGGCCGGTGCCGTGCACGAAGGGTGTCACGACGGCGTCTCCCCACTCGGCCAGCAGGGGGATGTCGTCGAGTGAGAAACCCAGGATCGTCGCCATGACCCGCTGGGGGAGCGGTCTCGAGAACTGCTTGACGAAGTCGACCTCACCATCGTCGATCCACGAGTCGATGAGCTCGTTGGCGTGCCGGGCGATCATCTCGCGGTGGCGCGTCGCCCCCGTGCCAACCCAGGGGTCGGTCAACTCCTTGCGGTGGCGGATGTACAACTCCTGTGTCGGGCGCAGCGACAGCATCGAGGCCTGCATGAGGCTGCGGTGTTTGGCGTAGGCCTCCTCGGGTGTCAGACCCTGCTCGGCCATCTGGCGCAGGCGGAAGGTGGTCATCACGGGGAAGCGGTCGGGATCGCGCACGACCAGGCTGATGTCGGCGTGCTTGGTCAGCACGAAGGCGTCGCTGCCCGGTGCGTACCCCCCGCCCTCGATGCGCAACACCGGTGCCTCGCGGTGCAGGATCTCGTACGCCTCGTACCAGTGCTCCTGAGCACCGGCTCCGAACAGATCGACGTCCTCGAGGTGCACGGGGCAGGCCATCGGGCTCAGTTCGTGGTTGACGTGCTTCGCATAGCCCATGTGCCACTCGTATCAGGTCGGCGGGTCCTCGGGTGAGGCGGAGTGCCCAGCGGCGTCGACGGGTCGTACCCACCATGCGCCAGGAAGTTCGACACCCGGGCGACACATCGCCACGACGCAACCACCGAAACCCCCGCCTGTGAGCCGAGCCCCGTAGACACCGGGCAGTGCGTTCAGATGGTTCACCACCTGGTCCACCTGTGGTGTGGACACCTCGTAGTCGTCGCGCAGACTGGTGTGGCTGGCACGCATCACCTGGCCGGCTGTCACCAGATCACCGGCGCGCAACGCGTCGGCGAACTCGCGAACTCGTTGGTTCTCGGTGACCACATGACGGGCGCGACGTCGCAGCAGTGGTTCATCCAGTCGTTCGACATCGTCGGCGCGGGCCAGGCGCAGTGGCCCGATGAGTGCCTCGGCAGCAGCGCACTGCGCCACCCGGTCGGCATAGGGCGAGCCGTCCAGGGTGCGGTGCGCCACGAACACCACGGCGATCTGCGCATCGTCGGGAATCGGCACGTGAGTCTGCTCGAACGAGTGGCAGTCGAGCAGGGTGGCGTGGCCCGACCGTGCCGATGCGATGCACCACTGGTCCATGATGCCCGTGGGCACCCCGGTGGCTCGATGCTCGGCCCGTTGGCACAACGCGGCCAGTTCCAGCGCCGAGCCTTCGAACCCCAGTGCCAACGCCACGGCAACACCCAGTGCCGCGCTCGACGACAACCCAGCGCCCACGGGGATCGTGCTGTCGATGCGGCCGCTCAGGCCGACCTCGGGCTGCAGTTCGGCGACGACCCCGGCCACGAAACGACCCCATGCCGGCATCGTGACGGCCGGATCAGTTGCAGATGGTAGCGACAGGTCGACGGTACCCGCCTCGACAGTCGAACTCAACTGCACCCGGGTGCCACCACGACGGCCGGTCAGTGTGGTCCACCGGTCGATGGCCATGGGCAGTGCCAGGCCTCCGGTGTAGTCGGTGTGGTCGCCGATCAGGTTCACCCGTCCGGGAACCCGCACGGTGATCTCATCGCCGGCGGTGGTCATGTGCGGGCTCGGCCGTGATAGGTGACGCCCAACCAGAACGAGAACTCGTAGATGCCGGGGGCGATGCGATAGGTGGGCGCCACATCCGGTCCACAACTGGCGGTGCCGACGCCTCGGTGGGCCACGTCGACGTGCACCCACAGAGGGTCGCTGGGAGGGAGGTCGGCGGCATTCGCCGCGACGTACAACTGCTCGGTGCTGTGGCGCATCACCGCCATGTGCAGGGCGGTGGGTTCCATGGCGCGAATCCACAGGGTGTCGCCGGTGGTGGGGTCGGTGCAGGTGAGCCAGCGCACCTCGGTGCGTAGGCCGTAGCCCTGGGGCACCAGGTACGGCAAGGTGTCGACGGGCTGCTCCCACACACCCAGCAGCGAGCCACGGTTGCGATCGGGGTAGTTCTCGCCGGGGCCGCGACCGTACCAACGCAGGTGATCGAAACGTGCCGGTATGGCCCAGCGCACTCCCACCCGCGCCACATCGGCCAGGTGGTCGGGCACCACGATGCGCCAGGTGTGCAGTTCCCCACCGTCCACCTCGGTGACCGTCGAGGAACACTCCGCCAACTCGACCGCAGGGTGTTCGTGCAGACCGACTGTTCGCCACCGTTCCAGCGCACGCCCACCCACACCCTCGACCAACCACGAACGTTCCATCAGCTTGAACCCGTCGTTGTCGACCGGGGCGCGCCACAGAGTGGGTTCGGGCATGCTGAGCAGTACCTGCTCGACGGCGCCGGGTTCAGCGGGGGCGGTCACTGGCGACGGCACAACGTGCGCACGGCGCGACACCACGGTCTGGTCCCACGCGCACGGGTGACCAGTCGGTGCGAACCATGCCACGGTCACCACCACCTCGGTGTCGTCGTGGTGCATCAACGCGGCCATGTCGGGGGGCATGACCACCTCGACGGTGGCGTGGGGTGGTGCGTCGGGAACCTCCAGCACGCCGGTGCCGACCAGTCGGCCGTCGTGGAGCACCTCCCACCGGGCCACCAGATCGTCGAGTGTGGTGAAGGACCGTCGGTTGCTGATGCGCAGCACCTGGTGCGACACCTCGACGGTGACGGGTCGGTACACCCACGCCACCTCGGCCATGGCGGGGTGGGGTTCGCCGTCGGCGCTCACCAGGCCGTCGGCCACGAAGTTGGCGTCGTTGGGCTCGTCGCCGAAGTCGCCGCCCACACACAGCCGACCCGAGCCGTCGAGCGCCCGAAGCCCGTGGTCTTTCCATTCCCAGATGAACCCGCCCTGCAGACCGGGCGTGCGGGTGATCACCTCCCAGTAGTCGGCCAGCGAACCGTTCGAGTTGCCCATGGCGTGGCTGTACTCGCACATGATGAGTGGGCGATCGCCTTGGCCATCACGGCCGTAGCGTTCGATGGCGTCGATGCTGGGGTACATGGGGCACACCAGGTCGGTGACGGATCGGCCGCCGTCGACCCAACGTTCGGGTTGCTGTGTCACTGCACCTTCGTAGTGCAGCGGGCGACTTGGGTCACGGTGGCGAATCCACCCCGCCAGAGCGTCGTGATTGGCGCCGTACCCGGTTTCGTTCCCCAGACTCCAGGCGATGATGCAGGGGTGATTGCGGTCGCGTTGCACCATGCGGGCACCGCGTTCCAGAAACGCCGAGCGGTAGCGCTCGTCACCACACAGTGACGTGTGGAACGCGTGGCCCTCGATGTTCGCTTCGTCGATGACGTAGAACCCCAACTCGTCGCACAGGTCGTAGAAGCGGTGATGGTTGGGATAGTGGGCGGTGCGTATGGCGGTGATGTTGTGGGCGCGCATCGTCGTCAGATCGGCGCGCATATCGGCCTCGGTCACCGCGGCGCCACGGTCGGGATGATGCTCGTGGCGGTTCACGCCGAAGATCCACACCGGCATCCCGTTCACCAGCAACTGACGGTCGCGCACCTCCACGCGGCGAAACCCGCACCGCGCCTCGACATGGTCCAACGCAACCCCGTCGGCGTCCAACAACTCGACGTGCACCCGGTACAGCGCCGGTGTCTCGGCCGACCACGCACGCGCTGCGGGCAGGGTCAGGTGGTGGCGGGTTCGGTGCGTCCCGTCGCTGGTGGCGACCGTGCTGCCGTCGGGGTTCATCAGGGTCACCCGGGTACTCCACCCGGCGGTCAACCAACCGCCGGGCGGTGCGTCCAGATCGCAGGTCACGGTCAGGTCACCCTGGCCGCTGGCCGGGTCGAAGTCGGCATCACACACCACATCGCGCAGGTGCACCGGCGGCCGCGCCTCCAGCACCACCGAGCGGTGCAGCCCAGCCATCCACCACTTGTCCTGGTCTTCGAGGTAGCTGTGGGCGCTGTAGCGCGCCACCACGATCGCCAGTTCCACCTCGGATGACCCGTGGGTGAGGTGTGGTGTCAGTTCGTACTCACTAGGCAGTCGACTGTCGGTGCCGTAGCCCACGAACCGTCCGTCCAGATACACAGCGTGCACGCTGTCGGCGCCCTCCACCCGCAGGAACACCCGTTGGTCGGCCCAGGGCACGTGCACTCGTCGCCGATACACCGCGGTGGGGCACCGTGCCGGTAACTGGGGTGGCAGATCGGGAAACGGCATCACCACGTTGGTGTAATGGGGCAGGTCGACCGTGCCCTGCAGCGTCCAGTTCCCCGGCACGGAGACCTGTCGTTGCGGGGGTGCGCCCGTGAGCGCGTCGGCGGGTACCAGGTCGGGGTGATCCCAGCGCTGGAAGTGCCAGTCGCCGTCGAGCACCAGCGTGTCGGTGCGAGGAAGCGGTGTGTGCATGCGGCACCGGTTGATGCTGGTGACGGTGGGGTCGGCCCACGGTCGCAGTTCGCCGATGACGGGCAACACGGCTCAGTCCGCTCCCGGCAGTGCCCGCAGGCGACGGGCGAGGTCCTCGGGTACCACGGGGTTGAAGTATTCCCCCGCCGCCACCTCGGCCGCAGCGATGTAGCGCTGCACACCGGCCGCTCGCCAGGGCGACGCGATCTCCACGTTGAACCACGCGTCGGGATGTGAGCCGTCACAGGGACGCTGGTTCAGCCACATCATGTAGGGGAGCGGTCGGTCGAACAGTCGGTCGAGGCGCGCCAGCGTGTCGACCAACATGCTGGCGAACTCGTTGCGCAGGGTGTCGTCGGCGGAGGCGAGGTCGCCCAGGGGCAGTGCAGGGGCCAAGGTGATCTCGATCGGATACATGGGGGCATGCGGCACGTAACTCGTCCACGCCCCGTCGGTGTGCACCAGGCGGTCACCGGGGTGGGGGTCGGGATGCCATCCGGCGGTCAGGCGTCGAGCGGGCCGTTCGGGTACGTGGTCGTAGGCGTAGATCTGACCGTGGGGGTGGGCGATGGTGGCCCCCACGTCAGCGCCACGATTCTCGAACACCAACACATAGGCCACATCGGCCCGTGATGCCAGGGCGGCGGTGCGCTGCGCCCACAGGTCGATCACCTTGCGTACCCCGGCGGTACCCAGCGACCACAGCGTGGCCTGGTGATCGGGGGTGTACAGCACCACCTCGCAGCGGTCGTCGGGCATGGCCGGCCACCGGTTGGGGAACCACGCCACGTCGTAGGGTTCGGGCGCTTCCAGGCCGCCGACGCAGAACGGGCAACCGGTGTCGGGGAGGTTGGGGCGACTCTGACGTGCGCCGACCACGTGTACTCGGGTGCCCAGATAGGGATCGGTGCGCAGGTCTGGGTTCACGTCAGATGTGGTCGTGATAGTTGCGCAGGCCGTTGCTGATGGGACCCAGTAGCGGGAGTTCGTCCAGTCCGTCGAGCAGACAGGCAAGGAGCATGTAGCCGAAGTAGGGGCCGGTGAGGGGCGCCCATGTCCACCTCATGTCGGGTGGCGGTGGCGACGGCTGCGTCCACCGGTGAAGGGCCTTCAGGATCTCGATTCCGTCGCCGTGCAGCGCGTCGAGCGTGGCGGTAGCGGTGTCGGTGGACACCTGGCCCACCTCGTGTTGCCGCAGGTCCTTACCGAGTTCGGCGACACTGTGTGCCCTGGCCCTCACGACGGTGGGAGAAAAGCCTGCGTGGCTAGCCAAGCCGGCCATGGTCACGGCATCCCAGCTTCGTTGCACGCTCAGGTCCTGCAGCGCACTCCGAAGGAGTTGGTCGTTGGCGGTGGCCCGGGCCGAGCGTGGTCGCTGCGGCACCATGTGTTCCACCCGTTGGGTGGCAAGCAGTTCATCGAGATCGTTCATGAAGTGTCACTGCTGCACGCGCCCTGAGTGGTATCGAGCAACCCGCCTGCTCGAGCGTACGCGACCACGCTCGCTGGGGTGCGCACACCTGCCCGGTCGTAGAGCGACGGGAGCGTGTGGCGAATGGTCGAGACGCTGAAGTTCAGGGCCCCGACGATCTGGGCGTTGGTGCAACCCTGGGCCACCATGCGCAGCACCGCGATCTCGCCGGCGGTCAGAGGACCCTTGCTGGGGTCGTGGTCGATGGAACCCATCAAGGGGGCGAGGCGCTTCAGCGTTCGCTGATCGCCAAAGGCCGTGGCCACCGAGATGGCGCGTTGGGTGCGTGAGTGGGCGACACTGGTGTTGCCGCTGGCGTGGTGCAGCAGTGCCAACCAGGCCTCGACAGGTCCGTCGTAGCACCACCCGTTGCTGTCCACCGAGCAATGGTCGCCGAAGCTCGCTGCCAGTGGAAACCATCTGTTCAGTGGGTCCCTCGTGGCCCACGCCATCGATTCCACCGTGTCGGGCGTGACCGCAACCTTTCTGAACGTGGTCGGCGAGCTCCTCGACGCGGCGCACGACGCCTCGGCCTCCCGCAACGTCGGTGGCGGAGCGCTGCCCGCCACCGACTCGGCGCCGCTGTGGTTGCTGGCGCTGGCGCTGCTCGGAACGGGCTTGGTGGTCACCAGTCGGCGACGTGGGGTGAGCGGCGGCTGAGGTTGCTCAGGGTCGGGAGAGCACGTGGTGTCCGCCGATGCGGCGCCACATCACGGCGGTGTGGCGGGTGGTACGTCCCTGATCGTCGGTGACATCAACATGTCCCCACTGCCAGGTGGCTCTACCGTCTGGCCCGGCGAACGACCACGTCATCTCGAGCACACCGGGGGCGCCCTGGACGGTCTTCACCCTCAACGCCGCCGGGAATGGGGTGCCGTCGGCGACGAACCGGTCGCAGGCCTCGTTGAACCGGCGCACGGCGACACGAAAGAGTTCCTGCTCGGTGGTGCTCAGGCGGGCGTAGTCCGCCTTGAACGAGTCGGTCCGCAGATACCGCACCACCGACAGTGTCGCGACGAAGTCACCCGTCCAGTTCATCGATCAGTTCATCGACCGAGTCACTACTGACGACGCGGCCAGCAGCGAGATCAGCATCCGCCTCTCGCTCCATGCGCTGCCAGCGTTCAGTCCAGAACCACGCCTGGTCAGCCCGTACCGGAATGGCGCCACGGATCTCGAAGCGTCCGTCGTCGGTTTCGACGATTTCCAGCTGTGCGCCCGGTGTGTTCAACGACAACCGTTCACGCACTGCAGCCGGCAGCGTGATCACACCCCTCTTCTGCACGGCGACGAACTCGTGCACCTTGGCCATGACACCCCCTTCGAGAACCGCTGCAGTATGCCTGCATAACAGTATTCCTGCAACGCAGTTACCCGCGAAGCTGGCACCAGGCGCGAAACGGGGCAGGCCCTGGTGGACCTGCCCCGTCTGCTTGGCTTCGAGAGCCGTATGCGTCGACTCGATCAACCGGCCAGCAACGCGGCCACGTCGAGGCCGGCCGGCACCATCACGGCGTCGATCACGTGGATCACGCCATTCGAGGCGTCCACGTCGACGGCAGCGATGGGGGCGTCAGCGATGCTGATGCTGGCTCCGTCTATGGCGATGGTGGCCGGGTCGCCACTAGCCATGTCGACATCGCCTGGAGCCACCATGTCAGAGGTCACCTCAGCACCCACGATCACGTGGAACAGCAGGATGCGCTGCAGGGCCTCGACGTTCTCGGGCAGCAGCAGAGCGTCCACCAGGCCGGCGGGCAGTGCGGCGAAAGCGGCGTCGGTGGGGGCGAACACGGTGAAGGGGCCCTCGCCCTGCAGGGTCTCTACCAGGCCAGCAGCACCAAGTGCAGCGGCAAGGGTGTTGAACGAGCCTGCCGCCGTGGCCACGGCCACGATGTCGCCTGCTTCGTCGGTAGGCGCGGTGGTCGCGGGGGCCGCCGTGGTGGTGACGACGGAATCGGCGTCGTCGCTACAGGCAGCGAAGATCAGTGACGCCGCAGCAACGGCAGCGATGAGAGAGGTGCGCTTGCGCATGAAAGGGTCCTCCTTGTTCCGGCCGGCGGGGCCGATTTGGGGGGATGGCGTCACCCGAGGCGACGCCCGGGTCAGGGTAGGGAGGGGCCGACAGAAACGGCCAAGTTTTAGTGATAAATGCGTCACGTCCGCCGATGGGATCAGCGAAGAAGGCGTTGCATCCACACGGCCTCGGCGCCGTAGCCCGAGGTGTTGCCGTCGAGTTGGTGAAAGCCCAGTCGTTCCCAGTACGACGCGGCTCCTTGCACGGCGACCAGTTCCACGAACGCGACATCGAGACGCTGGGCCTCCGCGTACAGCACATCCACCAGGGCGCCGCCCAGTCCGGTGCCCCGCGCTGAGGGGTCGATGGCCACGTCGTGGATGTACAGACAGGTGGGCTGGGGTGGTAACTCCAGCCACTCGCAACTGAGGGGAACCGGCGTGTGGGTGCTCCACGGAAACGCCAGCGCATACCCCAACATTGCGTCGCCGTCGAAGGCGCCAAAACATGACGGTGACACCAGGATCTTCACTTCGAACGAGCGTCGGGACTCGAGGTAGTTCGCCTCGTAGCAGAGCGCCTGAAGACGCAGGATGGATGGATCTGTTGGCGTCCCGCGATGTGGTGGAAGTAGCTGAGGGGGTCCACCTTTGGGGTGGGTCATCGCGTGATCCTTGGTGAGAACGACCAAGCACTCACGTTGAAGGAGAACACGCGATGACCCACCATGATGATGCCCGCCTTGATGACCTGCTCGCGCATTTGGGCGACGGCGGTACCAAGG
>Ga0169931_10015008_pt1 | contig 10415 bp, 9 predicted proteins | sample Kivu_15m_20L_FD_129675 | JGI IMG/M metagenome (GOLD analysis project Ga0169931, IMG submission 129675) | Freshwater microbial communities from Lake Kivu, Western Province, Rwanda to study Microbial Dark Matter (Phase II) - Kivu_15m_20L... | ecosystem: Environmental > Aquatic > Freshwater > Lake ... | reverse complement strand
TCGTCGGTGTTCTGGTAGTGGATCCAGCGCCAGCCGTGGCAGGCGATCTCGTGGCCGAGCTCGACGAAGGCGGCGGTGACCTCGGGGCAGCGCTCGAGCGCCATCGACACGCCGAAGACGGTGAGCGGCAGGCCGCGCTGCTCGAACTCGCGCAGGATGCGCCACACGCCCACGCGGCTGCCGTACTCGTAGATGCCCTCCATGCTCAGGTGCCGCGCCGGGTAGGCCGCCGGGTTGAACATCTCGGACAGGAACTGCTCGCTGCCGGCGTCGCCGTGCAGCACGGAGTTCTCGCCGCCTTCCTCGTAGTTCAGCACGAACTGCACCGCCACGCGGGCCTGGCCGGGCCAGCGCGCGTGCGGTGGGTGGCGGCCGTGGCCGAGGAGGTCGCGCGGGTAGCGCGGGGCGGGTGACGCCGGCGGCGTGGGGGCGGTGCGGTCGGTCATGGGCGCGCGGGCCGCAGCACGGCGGCCAGGTCAGGGGTGAAGGGGTCCAGGCGCAGGTTGCGCTCGACGCTGGCGATGTGCTGCTCCATCAGCCGCACGGCTGCGCGCGCGTCGCGGCGCTCGAGCGCGTCGACGATGTCGACGTGCTCACTCTGCGAGTGCTCGGCGGACATCGACGACTGGTACATCAGCGAGATCAGCTGCGAGCGGCTGAGCAGGTCGGCGATCATCTCCGCCAGCACCTCGTTGCCGAGCTGGCGCGCGAGCACGACGTGGAAGTCGGCCAGCAGCCGGGTGCGGCCGCTGACGTCGGCGCGCGCCACGGCCGCGCGCTCGTCGGCCAGGTGCTGGCGCAGCTGGGCGAGCTGCGCGTCGGTGACCTGGGCCGCGAGCTGGCGCACCATGCCGCCCTCGAGCAGGCGCCGCACCTCGTAGACCTGGCGTGCCTCGTCGACGCTGGGCATGGCCACGTGGGCGCCGCGCGCCGGCTCGAGCGTGACCAGGCGGTCGCGGCTGAGCTGGTTCAGCGCCTGGCGCACGACCGTGCGCGAGACCGAGAACACGTCGGCGATCTGCTGCTCCACCAGCTTGGTGCCGGGCATCAGCCGGCGCTCGACGATGGCGCTGGTGATGGACTCGACGATCTGGTCGGTGGTGCTCGGCGCAGCGGCGGCAGGGCCGCCGGGGGCCGGCCGCGGCGGGTTCACCAGCCGCAAGCCGGCAGCGGGTTTGCGGGCCATGGGAATCTCCTGAGGAGATCATTAGTGTATACAGCTTCGTTCTGGCACTCAAGCACCGCGATGCTGGATGCGCCCGACAAGCCTCGGGGGGCGGCTCGAGTAGCCAGGAAGTTCGGCCGGATTAAGGGTAAACCCGTGGAAATGACCAGGCGTCAAGTGTATACACTCTCACCCAGGTCGCAGCGGGCTCCGCAGCGCCCCGGCGCGCACCCCGGGGCCGCCACGGCAGTCGCGACCCGTCAGCCTCACAGGGCCCGCGGTGGTGAGGAGCGTCGCAGGCGCGCGCCTGCGTGTTCCTCCGCCTGACCGGGAGTGCCCCCCGATGGACGCCTACCTCCTCGACGTCGTCAACCTGCTGCTGCGCTGGCTGCACGTCATCACCGCCGTCGCCTGGATCGGCTCGTCCTTCTACTTCGTGATGCTGGACAACAGCCTCACGAAGCCCCAGCACCAGGACCTGCTCGACAAGGGCGTGGACGGCGAGATGTGGGCCGTGCACGGCGGCGGTTTCTACCACTCCAACAAGTACATGCTGGCGCCGCGCTGGCTGCCGCTGCCGCAGAAGCTGCACTGGTCCTTCTGGGAGAGCTATTCCACCTGGCTCACCGGCTTCGCGCTGTTCACGGTGCTCTACCTGTTCAACGCGAGCAGCTTCCTGATCGACCGGAACGTCTTCGACTGGTCCCCGGCGGCGGCGATCACGACCTCGCTCGTCTTCCTCGCCGCGTTCTGGCTGATCTACGACGCCATCTGCCGCGTCTTCGGCCAGCACCGCCACGGTGACCTGATCGTCGGCGTCGTCGTCGCCGGCTTCGTCGTGTTCGCGTCCTGGCTCGCCTGCCAGCTCTTCGCCGGGCGCGCGGCCTTCCTGCTGGTGGGCGCGATGATCGCCACGGCCATGAGCGCCAACGTCTTCTTCGTCATCATCCCCGGGCAGCGCAAGGTGGTGGCGGCGCTGCGCGAGGGCCGGCAGCCCGAGGCCATCCACGGCAAGCGCGGCAAGCAGCGCAGCGTGCACAACACCTATTTCACGCTGCCGGTCATCGTGGCGATGCTGTCCAACCACTACGGCTGGCTCTACCAGGGCGCGCACAACTGGGCGGTGCTGGTGCTGCTGATGCTGGCCGGTGCCTTGATCCGCCACAGCTTCGTCGCCCGCCATCGCGCGCACGCCCAGGGCCTGCGCACACCGTGGGAGCACGCGGTGGCCGGCGTGGTGGTGCTGCTGGCGCTGGTGGTGTGGCGCATGCCCGCGCCGCCCAGCGCGGCGCAGCAGGCGCAGGCGACACAGCCGGTCAGCTTCGCCGCGGTGCAGCAGGTGGTCGAGCAGCGCTGCCTGATCTGCCACAACGCCCAGGTGCAGAGCAAGAACGTCGCCCTGCACACCCCCGAGCTGCTGAAGCAGCACGCCCAGACTGTCTACCAGCAGGTCTGGACCCTGAAGCTGATGCCGATGAACAACGCCACGCAGATCACCGACGCCGAGCGCCAGCTCGTCAAGCGCTGGTTCGAGGCGGGCGCGCCGACGAACTGAACCCGGAGACCCGCCCCATGGGACGCCTCAGCACCCACGTTCTCGACACCGCCCACGGCTGCCCTGCCGCCGGCATGCAGGTGACGCTGCAGCGCTTGGCCGACGACGGCAGCGCGCAGACCGTGCGCCAGGTCACGCTCAACGCCGACGGTCGCAACCCCGACGGCCCGCTGCTGGACGCCAGCACCATGGCACGCGGGCGCTGGCGCTTGCGCTTCGAGGTGGCGCCCTACTTCCGCGCGCGCGGCGTCGAGCTGCCCGAACCGCCCTTCGTGGACGTGGTGCAGCTCGACTTCGGCATCGCCGACCCCGCTGGCCATTACCACGTGCCCCTGCTCGTCAGCCCCTGGAGCTGGAGCACCTACCGGGGCTCCTGACCCCCCGCGCGCGCAGGCGCCGGCCCTGAGAGCCCGGGAGCCTGCGGCTGAACCCGGGCCACCGCGCCCGGGCCACCGCCGGCGCCCGCACGACACCGCCGACACCGCCGACACCGCCGACACCGCCGACACCGCCGACACGGGTTTACCCAGATTCTTGTCGCACACCTTAGTGTATACAGTTTAGTCTACGGCATCAGCGGGTTCCTGCGTGCAAAGACGGGACGAACCGTCCACTGGAATGCACTGCCGGTTCGCGACCCCCACCCCCCACAGAGCCCGCCGTGGTGAGGGGACGCCGCGGTCGGTACCGGCCGCACTGCTCTTGCGCATCGCGCCGAGAGCCCGAAAGGAACCCCGATGTCCGCCACACCCTGCCCGGCCGTCCACCCCGTGGACGAGCGCCTGCCCACCGGCCGCCTCACCGCGCTCGGCCTGCAACACGTGCTGGTCATGTACGCCGGCGCCGTGGCCGTGCCGCTGATCGTCGGCCGCGCGCTCAAGCTCAGCCCCGAACAGGTGACGATGCTGATCCAGGCCGACCTGTTCTGCTGCGGTCTGGTCACGCTGATCCAGGCCCTGGGCGCCACGCAGTGGTTCGGCATCCGCCTGCCGGTGATGATGGGCGTGACCTTCGCCTCCGTCGCGCCGATGGTGGCCATGGCGGGCAGCAACCCTGGGGTGGCCGGCGCGGGCCTGATCTTCGGCTCCATCATCGGCGCGGGGGTGATCTCCATCCTGCTGGCGCCGGTGGTCAGCCGCATGCTGCGCTTCTTCCCGCCGGTGGTGACCGGCACCATCATCGCCGTCATCGGCATCAGCCTGATGCGCGTGGGCATCAACTGGATCTTCGGCAACCCCTTCGGTCCCACCGCCCCGGCCGTCGTCGACCCGGCGCACGCGCAGTGGCTGGCGGAGATGAAGTCGCTGGCCGGAGCCGCCGTCGCCCCGGCCGCCGGCGCCAGCGCGCCCGCGGTCGTGCCCGCGCTGCCGCCGGGCCTGGCGCTCGTCGGCACGGTGCCCAACCCCAAGTACGCACAGCCGCTGCACATCGCGATCGCGGCCCTCGGGCTCGTCTCCATCCTGCTGGTGGCGAAGTACGCGCGCGGCTTCGTGGCCAACATCTCGGTGCTGATCGGCATCGTCGTCTCGGCCGTCGCGGCCACGGCGCTGGGGCTGATGAGCTTCGAGAAGGTCGCCAAGGCGAACTGGTTCGACCTGGTGCTGCCCTTCGAGATCGCCACGCCGGTGTTCGACCCGATCCTGATCCTGACGATGACCCTGGTCATGATCGTCGTGATGATCGAGTCCACAGGCATGTTCCTCGCGCTGTCGGACATCACCGGCAAGAAGATCGACCAGCGGCAGCTCGCCGCCGGCCTGCGCGTGGACGGCCTGGGCACGCTGGTGGGCGGCATCTTCAACACCTTCCCCTACACCAGCTTCTCGCAGAACGTGGGCCTGGTGGGCGTGACGGGCGTGAAGAGCCGCTACGTCTGCGTGGCCGCAGGCGTGATCCTGCTGCTGCTGGGCCTGCTGCCGAAGATGGCCGCGCTGGTGGAGTCGCTGCCGACCTTCGTGCTCGGCGGCGCCGGCCTGGTGATGTTCGGCATGGTCGCGGCCACCGGCATCCGCATCCTGGCCGCGGTGGACTACAAGGGCAACCGCAACAACCTGTTCATCGTCGCGGTGTCCATCGGCGTGGGCATGATCCCGCTGATCGCGCCGCGCTACCTGCAGTGGCTGCCGCACGGCATCCACCCGCTGATCGAGTCGGGCATCCTGCTCGCGTCGATCAGCGCAGTGGCCCTGAACCTGTTCTTCAACGGCAGCCGCGGTGACGAGCGGGATGCCGTCGAAGCGGCCAAGAGCGCCGACGCGCACTGAGAGCCCGAGCCTGCCGGCCGCGGCGCGGCGCGAGCTCAGTCCAGTGACCGCGCCGCGGCCAGGGCCCGCAACAGGGCGGCGTTGACCTCCCCGAGCCCGAGGCCGCAACGGCCGGCCGCCTCGAGGACGTCGCTGCGCGCACCCCGCTCCAGGGCCATGGCCAGCGCGAGGCAAGGCATGCAGGGCCCGGCGCCCTCGATCAGGGCCTGCTTGACCCGCTCGGCCACGGCCAGGTCGCCGAACAGATCGGAGAAGCTGCGCCCGAACAGGCGGTCCAACAGCGAGAAGACGCCGCAGATGAACATGTCGCCCCGCAGCTCGGGGTCGGCATCGGCACCGGCAAGCTCCTCGAGGACGAAGCCACGCCGGACGGCCGCGAAGACCAGCGGCTTCGTGGCCGGATCGCCCTGCGCCGACACGAGCAGCAGGGCCAGCCAGCGCCGGAGCCTGCGGTAGCCCAGCAACATGATGGCGTCCCTGAAGGACGAGACCTCCATCGGCAGGCCGAACGCCGCCGCGTTCACCTGACGCACGAGCAGGAAGGCCAGGCGAGGCTCCCGCCTCAGGACCGCCTCCAGCCGCGGCACGGGCTCCTCGGCATCGATGCGCCGGATGAGCTCGGCCACCACCGCCAGATCGGCGTGCCGGGCCTCGGCATCCGCCACGACGATCTCGCCCTCGAGCGGCCAGCCCAGCGCCGCCACGGCGCCCCGCGCGAAGGCCGAATCCAGGTCGGACATCGCGCGCGTGCCTGCCCGGATGGGCTGGGCCGTCCGGCCGGCATCGAACCCGGCCTGGGGATCGTCGCCGTCGACCAGGGCAAATCGGAAACAGGGGTCCAGCGACGCCGGCAACTCCGACACCGGCCGGCCCTTGAACACGAGCACGTTTCCCGAACGATGCAGCGCGCGCAGGGCCTCCTCGTTCGCGGCGGCCATCGCCATGAAGGCCGGCACCTCGAGCATCACCTGGGAAGACAGCTGCGCGCCGAGGACGGCACGCAGCCAGGGCTCGGAGGCGATGTTCAGGAGCACAGGCGCCATGCCGCCCCGGGGCGAAGGACCGGCGGCCGGCCCGCCCCGCTCAGCCGCCGGCTCAGGCCACACGCTCTTCACCGCCGCCAGCAAACCGCGGGCATCCGGTTCGGCATCGCGCGGCTCGGGAAACACGGTCAGGCGCGTCGCGACGGGCGCCCGCCCCCGGTCCATGACCGGGCTGTAGCCGAGAACGATCTGACCGAGAACCGGTGACAGGTGCATCTGGGGCTGGCGGCAGGCCACGCACAAAGAGGGCCTGGCGCGCCGCACACTCGATGCACGATGGTATCCGTTCGCGCCAAGCCGGCCTCCCCCGTTCACTGCATACTTTCCCGCATGAACACGTTCATCCCTCGTCGTCGCCTCGTGCCGCGCCGTTCTGCGGCGCTCGCTGCAGCGTCGGCCCTGACCCTTTGCGCCGGTCTTTGCGGCCCGGTTGCCGCCCAGGGAGGCAGCGCTCGCTTCATGAGTGCCGGCGAGCTGCACCTGCGCCTGTCCGCGGCGGAGCCGGCGGCACGCGAGGCCGGGCGCCACTACGTGCTCGGCGTCGTGGACGCGCTCACCCTCGCGCGCGACCCACGCAGCTGCATCGGCCCCGGCGTGGCCGCATCGCAACTGGTCGATGCCGTGGCTGCGCAGCTCCAGGCCCGGCCCGATCTGCACCGCTTCAACGCCGCCAGCCTGGTGCGCGAGGCCCTCGCGACAGCGTTCCCCTGCGTCTGAAACCGCACTCGGCCCAAGGACACCCGCATGAACCTCACCTGGGAAGCCCACGCCTGCCTGCCGCTGCACCCCGAGGCCGATTTCGCGCCGCTGGAGGAGTACCGCGCCTGCGGCGTGCACTACGTGTCGATCAACATCGGCATGGACATGAACCCGCTGGAGCAGATGCTGCCGGTGATCGCCGCCTTCCGCGCCCGCCTCGCGACGCAGCCCGGGCGCTACGTGCTGCCCCGCACCGTGGCCGAGATCGAGGCCGCGGCGGCGCAGGGGCGCCTGGCGGTGGGCTTCGACCTCGAGGGCGCGGTGCCGCTGCTGGGCCGGCCCGAGATGGTGGCGCTGTACCGCGACCTGGGCGTGCGCCAGGTGCACTTCGCCTACAACCGCAACAACGCCGTGGCCGGCGGCTGCCACGACGACGACACCGGCCTCACGCCGCTGGGCCGGCGCATGGTCGAGGCCGTCAACCGCGCCGGCGTACTGATGGACTGCTCGCACACCGGGCGGCGCTCCTCGCTCGACATCATGGAGGTCTCGGCCGCGCCGGTGATCTTCAGCCACGCCAACCCGCAGGCGCTGATCGACCACGGGCGCAACATCACCGATGAGCAGATCCGCCGCTGCGCCGCCACCGGCGGCGTGGTCTGCGTCAACGGCGTCTCGCGCTTCCTCGGCACGACGCGCCCCACCGCGGCTGACGTCGCCCGCCACGCCGCCTACGTGGCCGACCTGGTGGGCGCGGCGCACGTGGGCATCGGCCTGGACATCAGCTTCCGCCAGCCCGGCATCGACGAAACCCCGCCCGGCGAGCACGACCCGCGCTGGTGGTGGCCCCCCGAAGCCGGCTACGACCGCCAGGGCGCGCCGTCCACCTACCCGCCCGTGACCGCCTGGCGCGAGCTCGGCCCGGCCCTGCAGGCCCTGGGCATGAGCGCGGCCGAGTCCGCACAGGTGCTGGGCGGGAACATGCAGCGTGTGGCGCGCGGGGTGTGGGGCGGGTGAGGGGCTGATCAGCCTCGGCTGAGAGGCGTCGCGCCGGGGATCGGATACGCTGCGCTCGATGCAAACCGCGCCCCGCTCGTCGATCGCCCGCGCCGCGGCCTGGATGGCCGGCTGGCAGGTGCTGATGCTCGTGATCGCCGTGGCCGGGCGCGAGGCTGCGCGCGAGGTGTCGGTGTTCCAGATCATGCTGGTGCGCTCGGTCCTGGGCATCGCGCTGCTGTGGCCGCTGGTGCGCGCGGCCGGCGGCCTGGCGGCGCTGCGCAGTGAACGGCTGCCCACGCATGCGCTGCGCAACGCGGTCCACTATGCCGCGCAGTACGGCTGGTTCCTGGCTCTCACGCTGATCCCGCTGGCGCAGGTGGTGGCCATCGAGTTCACGATGCCGATCTGGGCCGCGGTCCTGGCGGTGGCCTTTATCGGCGAGCGCATGAACGGCCTGAAGTGGTTCGCGGTGGTACTGGGGCTGGTGGGCGTGGCGGTGATCGTGCGGCCCGGCGTAGGCGAGTTGGACGCCGGACAGCTGATCGCGCTGGCCTCCGCGGTGGGGTTCGCGATCGCGATCGTGCTGGTGAAATCGCTCACCCGCACCGACGCGGCGGTGGCCATCAGCTTCTGGATGCTCGTGATGCAGAGCGTGATCGGCATCGTGCCGGCGCTGTGGGTATGGCAATGGCCGCCGGCCGAGACCTGGGGCTGGATGGGGGTGGTGGCTTTCTGCGGCGCCTACTCGCACTATTGCTTCGCGCGCGCGATGCAGCACGCCGACGCCACGGTGGTGGTGCCGATGGACTTCCTGCGCGTGCCGCTGACCGCGCTGCTGGGCTGGCTGGCCTACTCCGAGCGCCTGGACCTGTTCACGGCCCTGGGCGTGGGCCTGATCCTGGCCGGCAATGCGCTGAATCTCGTCCGTCCGCCGGGCGGCGGGCCGCGAGCGCCGCGCTGATACAGCGTCTCGCGCACGGCGATACCCGAGGACACCGCTGGCCTGGGCGCGCTGGCCAGACGCAAACGTCAGGACCTTGCGGGCCATGCGCCCCAGCGCTTGCCCGCGATACAGCGCAAGCTCACCGACGACCCGACCTCGCGCCATGGCGGCGTGCCTCTTCGGGCTGCCGGCGGCGGGGGCATCGGATTTCGATAAAGTCACTGAGCGATCCCAACCACTGCCGGCAAGCACCGGCTTCCCAGGAGACCCCCGATGAAACAGCACCGCATCACCACCAGCGACGGCGTCGGCCTGAACGTGCTGGAGGCCGGCAGCGGCCGCCCGCTCGTCCTCATCCCCGGCTGGTCGCAGGCAGCCGAGCAGTTCAAGTTCCAGATCGAGGGCCTGTCCGACCGCTACCGGGTGATCGCCATCGACATGCGCGGCCATGGCGACTCGGACAAGCCGGCGCACGGCTACCGCATTCAGCGCCTGGCCAAGGACGTGTGGGACGCGCTGCGCGCGCTCGACCTGCAGGACGTGACCATCCTCGGCCACAGCATGGGCTGCTCGGTGCTGTGGTGCTACTTCGACCTCTTCGGTCCCGAGCGCATCGGCCGGTTCGTGTTCTGCGACGAGCCGCCCTTCCTCACCTCCAACCCGGCCTGGAGCGAGGAGGAGACCACGAACGCCGGCGCGATCTTCCCGCCCGAGGCCGTGACCGGTACCGCCAACGCGCTGGCCGGCCCCGACGGGGTGGCCACCTCCAGGGGCTTCGTCGGCGGCATGGTCACCTCGGCCATGCCGAAGGAGCAGCTCGAGTGGATGATCGACTGCAACCTGAAGTTCCCGCGCGCGCACTCGGCCGCGCTCATCTACAACCACTGCCACCAGGACTGGCGCGACGTGATGCCGCGCATCGACGTGCCCACGCTCTACATCGGCGGCCGCGTCAGCCTGGTGCCTTGGAAGGGCGTGGCCTGGTCGGCCTCGGCGACGCCGGGCGCGCGCCTGGAGATCTTCGAGGAGGCCGAGGGCGGCCAGCACTTCATGTTCGTCGAGAACCCGACCAAGTTCAACCGCATCCTCGCGGACTTCATGGGCTGAGGCACCCCAGCCGCGGCGGCGCGCCCGCCGCGGCCCATCTCGGGGTCAGATCACGTTGAGCTCGCGCAGGGGCTCGCCGCGTTCCAGTCGCCGCGGCGACAAGGCCTCGATGGCGGGCAGGCGGCCGGCGCCGGAGCCCGCCCCGGCGATCGCCGCCGCCAGCGCGCCGCCCACGGCCGGGGCCTGCTGCATGCCGTGGCCGGAGAAGCCGCAGGCCGTCCACAGCCCGGCCCAGCCCGGCACGGCGCCGGCCAGGCCGTTGTGGTCGAAGTCGTTCATCTCGTAGTAGCCGGCCCAGGCCGAGCGCAGGCGCAGGGCCTCGAGAGCCGGCACGCGCGCGGCCAGCGCCGGCCAGATCACCTGCTCGAAGAGCCCGTCGTCGATGCCCTGCAGGTCGGGCTCGTCCGGGTCGCCCGGGCCGCCGTCGGCGCGCGCGCGTGGCGGGGCGCCGGCGAGATAGCCGCGGCCCTCGGGGCGGCACCACACGCCGGTGGGGTCGATCAGCAGCGGGCAGCCGGGCAGCACGGCCGGGCTGTCGAAGACGAAGACGTCGCGCTTGCGCGCGCGCACCGGCCAGGCCAGCCCGAGCCGGGCCGCCAGCGCGGCCGACCAGGCGCCTGCGCACAGCACCACGTCCTGC
>Ga0169931_10015007_pt1 | contig 10415 bp, 8 predicted proteins | sample Kivu_15m_20L_FD_129675 | JGI IMG/M metagenome (GOLD analysis project Ga0169931, IMG submission 129675) | Freshwater microbial communities from Lake Kivu, Western Province, Rwanda to study Microbial Dark Matter (Phase II) - Kivu_15m_20L... | ecosystem: Environmental > Aquatic > Freshwater > Lake ... | reverse complement strand
TTCTTATATATCTGAGAATATTTTTTAGCCAAGTTCTGGTGATTTGATAAAAATTGTGATGGAGGATTACTGTTGGCTTTTATTACCTTTATAGGAATATTCATTAATTATAAAAATAAAATATATTCAAATTTTATTTAATAATTCAAAAATTATTTCATATATATAAATTTGTATCAAATTGAGCTTTTATTTTTAAAATATTATTAATGTATAAAATTGATAGAATTTACATATATGGGGATTGGGGATTGGGGATTGGGGATTGGGCCAATCCCCAATCCCCAATCCCCAATCCCCAATCCCCATAATTATGAATATTGAAAATTTTACTTATTTGTTAATTTTGTTTATTATATTCTGAAAGTATTAATGTTTTAAACAATTATTTAGTATTTAAAAAATTATTTAAATAATTTTTATATTAATTTTTTCCTTTATTTTCCTTTAACCTAAAAAATTTCCTCTGTTTTCCTCTAAATTCCTCTTAGAGGATTTTCGGTACGCTAAATCATAATCACCTTCGTTTTCCCGATTAATTAAATTGTTAATGTCATCTAAGCTGAAGTGATTTTCGTCACCGCTAGATACATTATTTAAAAACAAGTGAAAATCCTCATGTTTACTCATGTATACATTAGAATCGAAATAATTTTTTGCATACGGGCTATGCTTTCTTGATGGAGTAGTTCTACCGTTTGTTTCCATTCCTTCCAGTGTGCGACTGATAGTATCTCTAAGATAATCATTTTTTATATGAACTTGTATGTAGTTCGAGGTGACCAAATTGTCAAATTTGTTAAGGCTGGGTACTCTGGAAATTGTGACGTCTCTGATTCCTAATTCGATTTTGGATTGAGTCGCGTCAGAACTTCCCTTATCTGAATGCACTTTGTAGTGAACTTTCAATGTACTTACTCTTGCAAATTTTTTAGAGCAGAAGCTACATTTGTGAGGTCTAAATAGTTTAGTTGAATAATTACTTTAAATCGTTGTGTATTTTTTCGTGATCCTTTAAATGTCCTCTTATTTTAAATCGTTTATTACAGTTGAAGTATTTGCATAGATAAGGCCTCTCCTCCGTGTGGACTCGCATGTGAATTTTTAGATTACCCTTTTCGTTAAATCCTTTACCGCAATCCTCACAAGTGAAAGGTTTTAATCCTGACTGTTTAAGTAAAAAAATAAATTTTAATTATTTTTTAGAAAATAAATACATGTGTTCGAAGATGGACATCCAGTCGACACTTGTTGATGTAACTCTTAGTGCAGTCGTCATATCGGCATTTAAATCTCCTCTCGCTTAAATGTAGGGCTTCATGTGCCTTTCTGTTGCCTTTGGTCTTAAAACTTTTGTTGCAATTTTCGAAGCTACAGTAGAACATCTCAGAAAATTTTATAACCTTCGACTCTTTATTGATTTCCGATTCAAATAAATATTCCTTTTCTTTTTTCTCAACCAGGATAGAAGCATTTTCGTTTACCTAAAATTTTTATTAAAGTCTAATTTTACTTGACGATCGTTTTCTACGTTTAAAGATTTGTACTCGCTCATTTAATATAATATTTTACTATTTGTTATGCTTCTTAAATACGTAACAAAAAATAATAGTATAACGGTTAATATTCTTAGATGGTTTTATTTATGAAAAACTGATTATTTGATGGTAGTTATTTTTAACTATCTTAAATCTTTTATTTTTCGTAAATTTTGCTTTGAATTTTGGATAGCCGTTAGAGATCCACCATTTTTCTAAGTAGGGTTCTCCTAATACTTTCATAGAATTAATTCCCCAAGAGTCAGGATTGATATGTGGTTTTCGTCCTTTGTCACAGGGTTTGTTATTTATGACCGTATAAATCTTGAAATTTTTGTCATTGCATAGAATTTTTTTGATTTACCAGAAATTCGTTTTACACATTAAATTTCAAATACATTCGAAAGTCGGATTTTCACATGTGATATTTTTTATCTTTGCTTAATTCACCCTTGAAAACCTTTCAGTCTTAGTTGTCTTCAATTTATTTCAGAAATTTTAACTTATTTATTAATTTTATTTCAAATCGCGGATAGGCATCATGATATGATATTTGTATCTAGGATGAATCTTTTTTAAATTCGCTTAAAAATTGAAAATCGCAAATTTTCTTTATATTAATTTCAATAAGAGTTTAAGTTTCTAATTATTTGATCAAAAAATAAAATTTTACATCATACATTATGATAGATTCATCTATCAGAAAAGTAACAACAAAATTTTAATCTAAAAAGATAAAATGTAAATAAAATAAATAAAATTATGGATAATTTAGACTTACATGAAAGAAAACGAACTTCTTTAGATTTTGATTAAAATTGAACAAATTTTTTTGAGAATGATGGGTTTTATTTGAGACGTGTATATTAGAAGCAATAATCCATCTATATTGATTTGAAAATTTTGAATATATTTTCAAAAATTTTAAAAAAGAATTGAATAAAACTTCGTCTTCCTTTCACATGAATTTTTCTAAATATTTCTACAGGCTCTCTTATTCTTCTTCTTCACGCTGTAATCTTAATTGCTTATTTAATTTTCATAAATAATCAAAATTTCTTAAGATTAACATCATAATACTAAATTAAGAAAATGATGGAGCATAATTTCATCCACAAAAGTTTTTTAACTTTAGAAAAACATATTTTTGAAAAAAAGTAAACAAAGTTGGAATAAAATATACTCTCCTTATTATAGGAATTCAAATATTTGGAATATAAGGAAAAAAATTAAAGGAATATGAAATATTAAATATAAATATGTATTATTTATTTTCTGAATTTTACACTCACAATATCACCGTCTTTAACTATATAGTCCCTTGATACAGTTTTTATTTTACTCGCTGATCTAATGCTGTCTTCATCATTATACTTACGCCAATCATCTAAAGATGTAATCTCTGCACATATAAAATGCTTAGCCATGTCTGAATGAATAGCATTAGCAGCATCTATTATATTTGAACCTTTTTTTAAAATCCAGCTTTGGTTAATTCCGGATGATCCAATTGAATAAAATGTAACATAATTCAATTTTTTGACAATTTTTTCAATAAGATTCCAAGACTGAAACTTGAAGTTAGGAAAAGTATCAAAATAGTTATTTATTAAATCTAAGCTTTCAAGGATAGGGCTGTCTTCTGCCAATTGAAGGGCCTCGTTTTCTAAAACACAGCTAGTAATTACAGAATCTTCGTTTGATAAAACCTCAGACATTTTTTTAGTTAGATCGTTTTCTATTTCAGGTGGTTGGACATTCATGACATAAACAAAGGGCTTTGCCGAAATGAGATTTAAAGAGTCTAAAATTTTCTTTTCTTTTTCACTGCATTTGAAATTTAATTGACGAAGGGACTTTCCTGAATTTAATTCGGATTTGATTTTTTCCAAAAATAATTTCTCTTCTTCAGTTTGTTTCTTACCACCCTTAGCTAACCGTCTCTCCACAACGTCCAGATCTGATAGGATAAGTTCTGTCTGCACTATTTCCATTTCGTTTTGTGGATTAATTTTTTCATCCATATATGTCACTTCTGCGTCTTTAAAACATCTCAAAACTTGAATTATCGCAGTGGCTTGTCTTAAACAATGAAGAAATTGAACACCTGCACCGTCAGGCCTCATTGACCCTTTAATCAACCCAGCTACGTCCATGACTTCAATGTTGTAGGCTTTAATGTTCGTGTTGTTGGTGATTCTGGATAATTCTATAAGTCTTTCATCGACTGCAGCTACTTTGGCTATATTAGGTTCAATTGTACAAAATGGGAGATTACGTGCCTCTGCTAGTTGTCTTTTTACCAATGCATTGAAGAATGTAGATTTTCCGACATTTGGGTACCCGACAAGTGCCACAGAAATTGAAAAATTTTTATAAAATAAATTTCGTTGAAAAGATTTGGTTGAATTGATTTTATTGTTAAAATTATTAATATATGTCTTAAGCAATGTTTTCTTCATTTTAAAAACGAAAATAAATATTTAGTTCGAATAATAATTTAAATTTCATAGAATAATTTTTAATTTATTTTATTTATATAATTGAATTAAATTCATCTATGTATAGATTTAAAAAATAAATCTAAATTTTTATCAAAAATATAACAATATTACGGGTGCATCTAATAAACAATTATTAATCATCAACATTTGAAACTTATTTTTATAAATTACAAAATATATAGTTAATATTTGTTTTAATAAGAAAATATTAAAATTAAAATGACTTCCAAAATAAATTCAAAGAAAAATTGGTATACAAAATTTAAAGAGATAGATGTGTTTGGAGAGCAGATTATTTTCACATTAGCGGGAAAATCTACATATAAAACGTATCTAGGTTCTCTTTTTACTGTATTTCTCACAATAATAGGGATATTCATGTTCTTTTTAATGGGACAGTCATTTTTTTTCAGAACAGATCCCGTTACGACTTTCTCCCAAAATAAATATCTACTTCCTCCTTTTTATCGAACAATCGACAACAAGAAGCTTTTCATAGCAGTTAGCTTCAGAACATCCACTAACCAGAGGGTACTTCCAGATGGGACGATATATATTGTAAATTTATATAAAGTAGTTACAAGAAAGACTGGTGCCTCGGATTATACTAAACTTCCAATGATTCCATGTAAAAATATGGCTGGACTAGATGGAAATTATATGCAACAATATAATTTAGAGGATTTCGCATGTTTTACTCTAACTGATCAAAAATGGGGAGGTTCAATATATGACGATGACTATTCTTACTTTGAACTAAGATTAGACTATTGTTCTTATATTTCTCCTATTTGTGATTGGAATAAAATAAATGTCCTAGATTCACCCACCACTTTGAATTATATAGACGTATGGTACCCAGAAACTTATTTCGATCCTAACAAAGTCGAGCAACCCTTACAAGTTAAGCACACTTTTATGTCTGACACTCAAATGGCCAAGAATTACATCCATAGATAATTTTACTTTAAACAAACTACACTGCTTGATGATGTTGGATGGTTGTTAGCAGATCAAAAACACAAAAAGAAATTTCTACTGGACAAACGAATTATAGACTGATTAACCGTGAACAAAACAAATCGGATATGCAGATTTCAAGATATTTTTTTACATAGGACCGATCGATGAATATTACACTAGAAAGTATCAAAAATTACAAGATGTAATTGCTGTAGTGGGAGGATTCATTAAAATATGTCAAACAATAATGACGATTTTATTGGGATATTTCATCAAATATTTGAAATATTGTGAATTGATGAACGGCGTCATTAATTTTAAAGGAGAAGAAGTAGATCACAAACTGCCTACTGCAATTTATGATAAATCTTCGATGGATTCTGAAATAAAGAAAAAATTCAGGAACGTAAGCAAACAGTTTGCTGCCTATCATAAATCTTACGGTACAAAGGAGAACATTTCAAAATCTGACGAAACAGATTATGGAATTATAGAATTAAGTGATTGTAAGAATGACAAAGTTAATTACGATTCTATAAAGAAAGACGAATTAATTGAGCATTCACTAGAGCTTAATAATTCAATTAATTTCAAAGACGAAAATTTATATAAAGCGGTTCCTTTGAAAGTTCTAAGACCAAGAAGAGAAAAATTAAAAAACCAGGTAGAAGATAAGAAGAAAGAAAATCCACACAATCCTAAAGAAAAAAAATTTAGCTTTACAGGTTTGAAAAAAGCTTTAACATTGAGAGAGAACAAACCTGAAAAATACAGATTCTCTCTTACTTGCTCGGAAATAATAAAGAAGCTTTTATGTCGCAGATTTTTATCTAAAAAAGGTCTGAAAAATGTAGAGCTTTTTGAACTGGCTCAAAATTATCTTAAAGAACAGCTAGATATATTTGGTTATTTTGATATAATAAACGAAACAAATAAACTAAAATCCATATTGTTTGAAACAAATCAAAGTATGTGCCTTAAATACATAGAAAACCCCACTATTTATGTAAATAATAAAAATTTAGAGCCTGACTTGATTGATAATTTGAGATTGATAATCCCAACGAAAACTAAAGGTGTCGACAAAAAGGAAATTCATCAAATATCTGAATATTTCGCCCATCATATTTATTATAAAAAATTATCATATGCGGATAAGGTCCTCCTAATGAGTCTTGATGAGGAAATTTTGAGCGAAACCACTTTAAAATTAATAAGAATCATGGAAAAGATAAAATTCAATAAAACTCATTTAATAAAATTCGATGAAATAATAGACCAAAATAAAAAGGAGGATATCCTTGACTTTTAATTAAAATGTAGATAGATAAAAACTTGTAAATGATAACCAATTCTTACTTAGCAATGTGAATTATTTGTATATTTTCATGTTTCATGTTAAATAATGTTTTCTTTCTTAATTAATTCTTAATAAATTTTATTTCTATAAATAAACAGATTCAATCACTTTTATAAATTTTTATATGGTCCAAAATTTATATACTATGTATATTGTGCAAATAATCATAAAAGCACAATAAATATTTTAAACGAATTTTCAATATGTGAAACAATCTCAGATTTTAAATAAATATATAAAATTAAAATCACATCAAAATACAATTTTTGCACAATTCGCAACTAATTTTACCAGATGATTGTGTCATGATTTGAGCAGAGTTCCTTTTAGAATTTGTAAAACTCAACTCAGAATTAGGGAAGATTAGAGAAAATGATTTGATTTTTATATCTAAAATATTCGCTTCATTATTAATCGCTATTTCGATTAAAATAAAAAAATATTTACAAGGCATGTCATAATTAGGTAATCCGTTCTTCTTGCTAGGTTTAAGGCAGAACAAACTCATATCATTTACGGATATTCTTAAAGGAATCCTTTCGAATTCAAATAATTTATTAAAATAATTAATGCTTTCATTTATAATATGCACAACTTTGTCTTTTTCCTCGATTTGCAAAACTATTTTCTTCAACAAAATATTTTCGTTTTGATCTTTTACTACGACATTTATCATTATTTCATTAGGCAATAAAGTTGAAACGGATGTATTAGTGTTTGTATTAAATTTCGGAATCATTATGTTTCCCTTATTTATTCTATTTGTATATTTTATCTTTTCCATTTCTATTGCTTCCTCATCTTCTGATAGGTGTTCGTCAATCAAAGTTTTCGTTAATTTCAAAGAGACTTTACTCATTCTTGAATTCTTTTTGTTATCTTCTGAATGAAAAATATTAGTTGATAGAGATGTTTCTAATTATCATCAACTTATATTCTTACGAAAATATTTGTCTGAATTAAATGTATGATGAGTTAGATTGTGTGGGTTACATTCATAATCTGCCATTTTTATTTATTAAATTATTTTTCCGCAAAAATTATAAAATTATTTTGATACTGTAATAGGGAATCTTTCAATTTAATTATAGGATAAAAAGATGAGAAGAATTTATATTAAAATTGTTCATTTAATTATACACATTAAAATTGAATTTGCAAAATTCTTACCAGTTTGTTTGTTAATTTTATCAAATCTTTAAAATACAAAATTTCAAAAATTAGTATCATATTAATATGCTTCAAATTTCTTTATTATTAATATAAAATATAAAAATTCAAAACGAACTGAATTTTTTGGAAGCTCGTCATAATTACTTTTGTTCGAAATCGAATTCCGATTGATTATTTTTGTGTTTATTTGTCAACTTTTTTCTTGAAATTTCGAAGTAGTTATCTGGTTTTATTAAAGATTCCATAAATTCTCTGTTTTCTTCCATAAATTTTCCCATTTCCAAGATTGATTCAAGAATCTTTTCTAAGCTTATTGACGAATTCACCCATTTTTCAAAGTTGTGATAAATTCTTAAATTTTCGCATCTATTTTTATTAAATCTAGGGATAACAACATTTGTTATGCTGTACCTGATTGTAGGTTTTTTTTCTTCTATTTTGAACATGTTAGGGATACTAAAATATCAAAAAATATTTTACCTTATAATTTTTGGTTTAGAATTAAACGGCTTTATATCAATCTTATCGGTTTGAAAGTTAATACTTCTTGCACTATCCATTCTTAAATTATATTCTCCTTGCTTTCTTTGATAAAGAATTTGTTCGAATCTTTTTTTTACATTTTTCTTTTCCGGACCTTCTAAATTATCGAATAGCAACTGGAATAAAACAAAATGCAGTAATTTTCTAGAGAACATATAATTCAAAATATGCATAGATACAGTTATACCTTCTATAACTCCTCCTATATTGGCCAGTAAATTTTGGATTTTTGGATAAAGTCTTCTATACTTTTGCGATTTATAGCTACAAATCAGAGTCAAAGAAGAAAATGCTCCGGGTAAAAATCCTTCTTTTCTGAGATCTTGTTCCACTTCATGCCATTCATCCTGGAAAAATTTTATAGTCTCTAAACTTTCAAAAATATAACCGTAATCAGTTGAATATGAAATTGGACTAATATACTTGTTGATTTTCTTATATACAGTAGACGATACTTGGAATGATTCTGTCTTTATGTTTAGAACTCTGGGATCTTCTGCAATATTATGATTAGCATCATAGTCTAGGTGATCGAAAGCTAATTGAACTGCTGCTAGAATTTTATTTATAGCTTCTGTTTCATAACAATTCGTCCTTCCCCCAACGCCGTTGATACATTTATGAATGAAGAATTGAAAAAATCCGAATCCAGTGTTGAAATCCCCTATCTTACCAAATATAGTTGTATTAAATGAATTTGCTGGTAGGCAATATTTTAAATCAATATCTGGAGAATTTAAAAAATATTTTTTGTATTGACCAAAATGCTTATCTAAATCGCATTTCTCTAGTTTTACATCTGTAATGGTATTGTTCACGTAAGGTAGATTATTTTCATCGAATGCAATTTGATATTTTAAAAATTTCGCTGTAATATAATAAATTCTATCCTGATCTTTTATAGACTTCCCTAAAACATTATATAAATGAATAGTCATCGGAAATTCTGTTAGATTTACTACCGGAAAATCTAAAGAATCAGATTGCAAAATAACAGATAAGGATCTTCTTTCGAAAAGAACAATTGTAAAATAGATAGATATTATCAGAATTGAGATAATTGATATCATGCTTAAACACAGACTTAGGAGATAACTGTAGTGCTCTTTTCCTTTTATTTTGAGGTTTGGAGAAATACTATAAATATCTACAAACGAAAACCTTGGAGTTTTATTGTATAAAAAATTAAGCCTCATTTTTAAAAAAGTTTTTTTTAGAATAATTTTTTATGATTATTTAAAATTAAATAAGTAAATTTTAAAGAATTGTATTCATTCTTATGATAAGATAATAAATAATAGATTTTTTTTTTAATGTGTCATTAGAAATTAATTTAAAATTGATATTTGACATATAAGCAATATATTATAAAATTCTAATAATATAACTTTTAATTGAATATTTTTTTTTCTATAAATTTTATAAGCTTTGTTAAATTTAATTTTAATATCATTACAATTCAAATAATGTGCGAAGCTTCACCAAAAATTAAAAAGAAATTTGATTTTATAATAATATATAGATATTTTTAATAGTTAAAATATTAAATATTTCAGTTATTTTTTAAAAATTTACATTAAATTTCTTAAGTCACCTTTTTCTCCTTTCTATATTCTAATGAAAGTCTTTTTCTTATATAAAATAGCAGCCAAGACTTTCCAAATAATTAAATGAAGTAATCCAATTATCAAGGTAGATAATTTCTTATTATCAACAATGTCATAGATTTCTATCCAACACCAATTAATTAACGATTTATTATATATTTGTATTTTATCTAGTACAATTAACATTAAAATGTGAAGTATATAAATAAGCAAAGAGTTGTGACTCATCCAAATAAAAGTAGAAAATATTATCTTAATTCTTGACGATTCGTAAAAATCAAACAGTATAAACAAAATAATAAAAACGAACCCACATATTGAAGTTACCAAAAAAGTAAATGACACAGAGTAAATTTTTTTATTGAATCAACTTCAAAAAAGAAAAAAAATATCGACCCCAATATTAGATATATAAATGATATTAATACCCAATTTATAATCGCCTTTTTTTTGGCTTTATATATGTTTATAATTTGGCTCCTATTTGAATTACAAGAAATATTTTTTAAAATGATGGCAAAATTGAAACCTGAAAAGACAGTATATAAGGAAGTGCATGAGCTTAATAAACCCTCAGGATCTGTTGGATAAATAATATGATTGCTGCCAAAAATCATTCTATCGAAATATCCCCCTGAAAAGCAAAATCGAGTTAGAATACCTCTTCCGCAATGTGGTACATTATATCTATATGCCAGAAAATAATATAAAATTATCATTCCTTTTG
>Ga0169931_10015004_pt1 | contig 10416 bp, 8 predicted proteins | sample Kivu_15m_20L_FD_129675 | JGI IMG/M metagenome (GOLD analysis project Ga0169931, IMG submission 129675) | Freshwater microbial communities from Lake Kivu, Western Province, Rwanda to study Microbial Dark Matter (Phase II) - Kivu_15m_20L... | ecosystem: Environmental > Aquatic > Freshwater > Lake ... | reverse complement strand
TTCCCCCGAGAATATCTTGTGTTATCTTGATGATTTTCGAGAAGTATTCCGCAAAAAATCCACTTTGAGCAGAATTTGAGTTAAGAGAATTTTGGGTGCTAACGCGAGCTCCGTGAATCGGACAACCTGCCACTTGAGTGTAATTCTTAGCGATAAGCTCATTAAAAATTTGGCCGTCCATCGATGATGAACTTAATACTTGGGCGCTAGGATTATTTGCAGCTGTTATCACTCGATCAAGAAATTCTTGGCTAGGTAATAAATAAGGTCCTGATGAATTATAATAAGCAATCTCAAAATTTTCTTGGTTTAATTGATAAGGTGCGTTTTGGTTAGCATTAAAACCATTGAGGTTATAGATCAGCTTAAGGGTCAGCCCGTGCACTTGGCTGAGTTCTTTGGTGAGGTGTTTGAGATTCATGAGTAAATCTTTTAGATTAGAATTAATAGATTTTTCAATGGCGAGCTTAACTAGCGCGAAATGCAGTTGGAGAGCGTTTTGTAAGCCTCCAAGAAAACTCAAAAAATAATTATTAGCATCATCAGATGCACCGTGTAGAAGAATTTCTTTTGCGGCATTGTCAGTTTCTCGGACAAAATATTCAGCGCATTTATTAAGAGCTTCTTGTGGTTTACACTCCTGGACTAGGTTTTGGGCGCTACTAAATTCAGATGTAGAATCAAACTCATCTATGATTTTGAAAATTTTCTGGCTCAGAATTTCTAGCCAAGCGCGCATCATTTCAGGGTTTTGGTGAGTGGGTTTTAAGTTAGCGGGTTTACCATTTTCGCCAAGCGGGTTTATGCGCTCGTTTAGATAGGAGGCGAAATGGAATTGCTGGTCTGAAGCGGTTTTTACGGTGTTTGATTGCATATGCGGTTAGTTCTATTATAAATAAATAATAAGTATAATCAAGTTTCGTATTTTTAGAGCCTCTGAGCTGTTATGATTTATAGCTTGACTAGTTTTGAAAGTTTTAATATATCCAATAATCTTAAGAGAGCTATTTCTGAAATGGGTTTTACCCAAGCCTCTGAGATTCAGGCTCGCGCGATTCCTATCTTATTAGAAGGGCGCGACATTATAGGGCAGGCTCAGACCGGAACTGGTAAGACAGCGGCTTTTGCGATCCCTGGAGTGGAGCTTTTGGATAGCACTAGTAAAAACACTCAAATTTTGGTTTTATGTCCGACTCGCGAGCTAGTTGTGCAGGTGAGCGGTGAGTTTGAAAAGCTAACTAAGCATCATGAAAACACCTCTGTGATTGCGATTTATGGTGGTCAGGATATCGGCATCCAATTAAAATCTCTAAAAAAATCAGCTCAAATCGTAGTAGGAACTCCTGGGCGTGTGATGGATCACTTGCGCAGAGGGACTTTAAGGCTTGATGCTGTTAAGTATCTTGTGCTGGATGAAGCTGATCAAATGCTAGATATGGGTTTCCTGGAAGATATGGAAGTCATTCTGGGAGAGACTCCTAGCGATAGGCAGACGGTGATGTTCTCAGCGACTATGTCTCGCGAGCTGATGGCTCTGATGAATGAATTTCAAAAAAACGCTAAGCATATAAATGTTATCGGTCAAAAAGAGCAAAGCAGTCAAATTAATCAAATGTTTTTTCATATTAATGGCTCTGTTAAATTAGAGGCTCTCAAGCGTTTGCTTGCTTATTACAAAATAAAATCTGCTTTGATTTTTTGTAATACCAAGATTAAAGTAGATGAGCTGGCAAAAGAACTATCCGCTGAAAGGTACTCCACAGCTAGCTTACACGGCGACATGGACCAAAAGCGCAGAGATAGAGTCATGGAGGCTTTTAAGCACGGCTCTATTGAAATCCTTATCGCTACTGATGTTGCGGCTCGAGGCATAGACGTAAATGATCTAGAAGCGGTTATTAATTATGATTTACCAAGATTCGATCAAGACTACGTGCATCGTATCGGAAGAACTGGGCGCGCCGGCAAAGAAGGTCTGGCATTGACTTTTGTGGTGGGTAAAGAAATCGAGCATATTAATCGTATCGCCAGAAAAAATAATATGATCATCGAAAGAGGTAAAATTCCTGAAATTCAAGATCTAGAAAAAAATAATATCGATGCGATAAAAACTCTTGTCTCAAGTACAGAATTCCCGCGCCGTGATTTACAAAAATATCTTAACTATGTAAACCAATTAGAGATGTTTGATTATAGTCCAGAAGAGTTATCAGCATTGCTTTTGAAGGTTTTGTTAGATCAAGAGACTAAGTCTTTTGGCGGGAATATAAATTTTGAGCCAGAGAGATCATCTTCTAGACCACGAAATAGAAATCGCCCTAGAGCGCATAACCAAAAAGCTTTTCACACAAAACATCCGCGTAAATCCCACCAGAAATCTAGATATTAAGGATTCGTCAATTGGTCGATTCATAATATAATGATTTTATGAAAAGAGATTGGATCGGTAATCTCAAAAACGACTTGCCAGCTGGGCTGGTAGTTTTTTTTGTGGCGATTCCTCTTTGTCTCGGGATAGCTCATGCTTCGGGCGCGCCTTTGTTATCAGGTTTAGTCTCGGGAATTTTAGGCGGAGTAGTTGTCGGATTACTTAGTAAATCACCTCTAAGTGTCAGCGGTCCAGCGGCAGGTTTGACGGCTATTACTCTTAGTGGCATTCAAGAGCTCGGTACTTATGAAGCTTTTTTGGTGGCGGTGGTCTTAGCTGGCTTGATTCAGATTGTTCTTGGGCTTTTTCGTGCGGGTTTGATTTCTAAACTTATTCCGCATTGTGTTATAAACGGCATGCTTGCCGCGATTGGTTTGATCTTGATTTTTAAGCAGTTACCTCATTTGCTTGGATATGATGTCGAAATTATGGGGGTCGAGGAGCTTGTGTTACGTGCTGAAGATATCGATGATTATTCAGCAAGTCAAGGATTGTTTGAACAAAATACTTTAACTACGATTTGGCATGCTTTTAAAAACTTGAATCCTACGATTTGTACTCTGGGACTGGGTTCGCTGTTTGTTTTGTTTCTGTGGGATATTTATATTCCGCAAAAAATCAGATTAATACCGGGCTCCGTGATAGTTGTTTTTTTGAGCACAATTATATCTTTGGTTTTTTCGGCAAGAGGAATTAGCCATCTTAGCGAAGAGCATTTCGTGAATATTCCAGCTATTGATAGTTGGCAGATGTTTATGACGACTACCAAAATTCCTGATTGGACTATGATTGGTGATCCCAAAGTGATTTTATTAAGTGTTTCTATCGCACTGGTCGCTTCGATAGAAACCTTATTATCAGTGGAAGCTGTAGATAGATTAGATTCAGGTCGCAGAACCACTCCTACTAATAGAGAGCTTGTTGCTCAAGGCATAGGAAACGTTCTATCAGGGAGTTTCGGGGGCTTACCTATTACTTCTGTTATCGTTAGAAGTTCGGTAAATGTCTCAGCTGGAGCTCAAACAAAAATTTCTGCGATAAGTCATGGAGTTTTTATTTTATTAGGGTTAGTTTTTTTCTCGACCTACCTAAATCACATTCCCCTAGCGGGTTTGGCGGCAGTCTTAGTCTATACTGGCTATAAGCTTTCGAGTCCCAAAATCCTGCGCAAGCAATATCATCAAGGTCTTGATCAGTTTATACCTAGCTTGGTGACTACGCTTGCGATTTTGTTTACGGATATATTTATCGGTGTGGGTATAGGATTAATTGTCTCAGCTTTGTTTATAGTAGGTAAAAGCTATCAAGCATCTTCTTTTACAGTGGAGGATCATGGGCTTAAAAAATCGATGATACTGGGTGAGAGCATACATTTTTTGCATAAGTATAAAATCGTAAAATTTTTAAACGCTATCCCCCCAAACACAATCCTTGAGATAGATGCAAGTAAAACTGTTTATATGGATCACGATATAGAAGAAGCGATAAAAGATTTTAAAGCGATCGCAATCCAAAAAAATATTAATGTAATCTATGGTGGCTTAGTTAATAAATTTCAAAACAGGAGAAAAATTATGGAAGCTAATAAAGAGGCTTATGATAGGCTTATCAAAAACAATAAAGAATGGGTCGCAGAAAAACTAAAAATGGATCCAGGATATTTTGAGCACTGATGTTAATGTGATGTCTGTCTTACAGTACGCAGTAGAAGTGCTAAATGTGAAGCATATTATTCTGTGCGGGCATTATGAATGTGGTGGTATAAAATCAGCGATGGGTAATAAAAATTATGGTCTAATTAACCAGTGGTTAATGACCATAAAAGACGTTTACAGACTGCATCAGCAGGAACTCGACTCCTACCAAGATGAAGTTTTAAAATATAGAAGATTAGTCGAACTAAACGCTGTTGAGCAAGCTTATAACTTAGTAAAAATTCCATTCGTGCAAAAGCAAAGAGCTCTTTATGGAATTCCTGAAATTCATGCTTGGGCTTATGATATAAAAACAGGCTTGATCAATGATCTCAAGCTAGATGAGACTATAATTAGTAAAAGTGATTCTATTTATTCTCAGCATTAAAACTCTTTTATAAGGCGCATGGCCATTACTGTCGAGTATCTAGATTGTTCGTATCTCTCTAAGCCTGCTCCAAGCTGGATGCTGTAATGATGTCCAAGCTCGTAATGCACTTGAGGCATGACAAGGAATCTATTATACCTATCAGGGTTAGAGATATCATGAAAAGCATAATTAGTCTCAATACCCAGTTTTAGACTGGGGCTAACATGTCTAAATACGCTGAGATTAGCGAGGGGACTAATATTAAGCTCTTTGCCAATTTGATTATTGCGAACTCCGTTCATCGCAAGCATACTCCATTTTTTATTAAATCGATAACCATATATATAAACATTTGTAAGACTAAAATTAGTACTTGGTTCGTATCTGGTGATAGTTTGCCAGCCATGAATAAATTTTTTTTCTTGGTCACGATTAAAAGTTTTTTGGGCGGCTATCTTAAATGCATCTATTTCGTATCCATTCAGAGGTAGCTCAAATTCAAATCCTAATCCGTTAGTTAGTACGAATTCTATCTCTGGAGAAATCTTAAGTGGTTCCTCTGAGTTTGAGGGGCTACCTTCAATAAGAGTATTTATCTCGATTTCACCTTTTTGGGCTCCAAGTGGTCTTACTAGGTCAAATATCATTGGTTCGGGGATAGTGGGGTTAAGAGAGCCTGAAGCACCGGTATTATGATCAAAAAAGAACTTGGGAAATTTCGATGAAACCGGTAAACATATCAATAATAATATAGTAAATATTATAACTCTTGGTCGCATATTTATAGTTTAATGGTTTTTATTTAAATATTCAAGAGCCCTCTGCCCGAGATGATCTCCGACAGTCGCTTCCTCGTTTACGATTTCATGCGCGCCAGCATTTACAAATCCAGCGTAGTGTAATTGATAGCGAGAGCGCACCATGATCTGCGCGTTTGGTGCGATTTTTTTTACATTGTCAATGGCTCTTAAAGCCGCATCAAAACTAGGGATGGTAATTATTACTAAAGACGCTTGCTCAAGTCCGTGGTGTTTCAGGACGTCAATTTGCCTTACGTCTCCGATATAAGCCTTGAGGCCCAATTGCTGAGCGGATTTTATACTGTTTTGACTTAAGTCAAAAACACAAATGCGACTAGAATGATTTTCTTTTAGATGTTCAAATATCTCCATGCCCGCAGGACCAAATCCAAAAATAAAAATATCTTCTCTATAATCGCGGTGAGTTTTGTGTTTATCAATAATAATCTTAGAATCTTTTACCAGAAGTTTATAGACCCTTAAACCCAATCTGGGAGCTATTTTGATAAGTGATGGTGTGATAAATAAAGTAAAAATCGTAACTGAAACAATCATAAGATAGATATCAGAACTAATTACATTGAATTTATATGCTATGCCGCCCAAAACAAAAGCAAACTCTCCGATTTGAGCCAGGCAAACACTTGTCGCAACTGAAGTAGGAATACTATTATTGCTTATTCTAAAAACTAACGAACTAATTAAAAACTTGATCAGCATTATCATTAGGCTCACTACTAAGACCAAAAAGAAATTATCAAAAATCCAAATTGGATCAGCGCTAATTCCAGCCGAGCTAAAAAACAGTGTCAAAAAAAGAATTTTTAGAGGGGCGACATCGGCTGTGATCTGGATGGCAAACGGAGAACTGCCCAAAAGCATCCCTGCGATAAATGCTCCTATCGCTGGTGAAAGCCCGATCTGGTGCGAGATCCAAGCGGAGCTAATTGCAAGAGTGATAGCAAGAAGTATCGCCATTTCTCTATTGTTCTCAAGACTAAAAATACTTAGAACCTGGCTGGCGACTTGGTTGAGGAAATAATAAGTTAATAATATTAGAGCGATAGCGATAAAAACAGTTTTGAGTAACCCAAATTCTAGGCAAATCTCTTGCTGAGCATTGAGCGAGCCTACAATTAAGGTAAAAGGAATAACGGCTATATCCTGCATCAAAAGCACTGCCATAGAGCTTCTACCGTGCTGGCTATCGATCTCAGCTTTTTCGATTAGGCTTCTAATAACGGTCGCGGTACTACTAAGGGTGATGATAAGACCCAATACTAGAGCGGTTTTTATATCCAGAGCAAATGTTTTGAGAATCAAAAAAAACACAAGAGGCGTGATTAAAATTTGTAGGAAGCCGGCTTTTAAAACGCGAGCTGGTAGAGATTTTATTTTTTGCCAAGAGAATTCAAGCCCAAGGCTAAACAGTAACAGCGAAACACCAAGCTCAGATATAGTCTCTATCTGGCTTTGAGATTTAATGATGTATGAATCACCCACGCCAGCCAAAAGCATGCCCGCGCTCAAGTACCCAATAATAGGACTTAAACCCAAGCGAATAGCGATCCCCCCAAACACAAGAGATAAGCCTAGTAGCATGACAATATCAGAAAGGAAATGCCAGGAATCCATATAGATTATATTTTACTGCATTTGTTTAGAGACTCCTATATATACAAACACCGTGATTAAGTCTAAAATCAACAATATGAACAGTATTGTTCTTATTATTTCGGCAGTCTGCATTTATTTGATAGCTTATAGGCTATATGCTAGCTGGATCTGCGCGAAGGTTCTTTGCTTAGATGAGAACCGGCAGACACCCGCGCAAGAGTTTAATGATGGTAAAGATTTTATTCCTACTAATAAATGGATAGTTTTTGGGCATCACTTCGCGGCGATCGCTGGGCCAGGACCTCTCATAGGACCCACTCTAGCCGCGCAATTCGGGTTTATGCCTGGTATGGTCTGGATACTTGTCGGTGCTGTGCTTGGCGGCGCTGTGCAAGATATGGTGGTGATGTTTTTTTCGGTCAGATCTAACGGCGAGAGCCTTGGACAAATGGCGCGCAGATACTTAGGCCGAATTGGTGGTTTTGTTGCGCTGTTTGGGTCGTTGTTGATAATTATAATTTTGATTTCTGTTCTGGGCTTAGTAGTAGTAAAAGCGATGAGAAACAGTCCATGGGCGACTTTTACAGTGATGGCGACAATTCCTATCGCTATTATCATCGGGCTTTATATGAGATTTTTAAGACCTGGCAGAGTGATAGAAGCTTCGCTACTAGGCTTGTCTCTGACCTTACTTGCTGTTATTGTCGGGGATTGGGTCGCAGAGCACGATATGCTCTCTCATGTTTTTAATATTAATCCTAAATCTCTTGCGCTGTTTGTCATCGGGTATGGGTTTATCGCGGCGGTGGTGCCGGTGTGGTTATTATTAGCTCCGCGCGATTATTTATCCACCTTTCTAAAACTCGGCACAGTGTTTTTGCTTTTTGTGGCGGTGATCATTCTTGCTCCAAAGATTCAAATGCCCGCTATGACTCAGTTTGTGGATGGTACTGGTCCGATTTTTGCTGGTAAAATATTTCCGTTTATGTTTATTACTATTGCTTGCGGAGCGATTTCTGGCTTCCATGCTCTAATAGCGTCGGGCACTACTCCAAAAATGCTGATGAACGAAAAAGATATCAGATTAATTGGTTATGGAAGTATGCTTCTAGAGTCGATGGTAGCGATGATTGCGCTGGTCGCGGCTTGTATTCTTGAGCCTGGAGTATATTTTGCGATTAATAGTCCGACTGCGATAATTGGTGATAATCTTGAGCAAGTCTGTACCACGATTAGTTCTTGGGGATTCAAGCTTGAGCCTGAGATGATGAAAAATTTAGCTCATGCCATGGGCGAAGAGACCTTGCTCTCTCGCACTGGCGGAGCGCCTTCGCTGGCTGTCGGGATGGCGCAAATCCTCTCTAGGATTTTTGGAGAGAGCTTGCTTGCTTTTTGGTATCATTTCGCCATTATGTTTGAGGCGATTTTTATACTTACCACTCTAGATGCTGGTACTAGAGTAGCTAGATTTATTTTGCAGGATTTCCTAGGAAGCTTCTACAAGCCGCTTGGAGACACGAGTTCATACCCTGCTAATATTTTTGCAAGTTTTCTTGTGGTGTCAGGCTGGGGATATTTTCTCTATGTGGGAATTATTGATCCTAATGGCGGTGTGAATATGTTATGGCCTCTGTTCGGGATTGCTAATCAAATGCTCGCTAACATTGCTTTGTGTGTGGTGACTGCGATGATGGCTCAAACCCAGCGCCTAAAATATATTTGGGTGACTGCTCTGCCAGCTTCGTTCTTGGTCTTGGTGACGACCAGAGCGGCGATGGAAAAGATTTTTAGTGAGGACCCGAGAATCGGATATTTAACTGCGGCTAAATCAGCAGGCGACCTTGCAATTAACCAATATATCGTAACGGGCTTGACAGTAGTGTTTTTGGTGGTGGTCTGGACAATCTTGATTAATACTCTTTATAAAGTATCGCGCTCTTGGCAGGCTCAAAAATGATAAACAACTTAATCCAAAAACTAAAAAACTTCCTAGCTGTTATCAGAACTCTTAGCGGCGATAATGCTTATGAAAAGTACTTGGAGAGGCATTTCCAAGACCAGTGCTCTCATAAGCCGCTTAGCAAAAAAGAATTTTTTAAGCAAGAAACCGATCGCAAGTGGAACGGTATACGAAGGTGCTGTTAGAGCGTCTCTGCATCATAGCTAAATAGAACTGCTCCGATATCATCAAGAGTATCTTTTATCTTCGGAATTAATGCTGTGATATTTTCTGCTGTGTCGACTGCAAATAAATAAAGCAAGGATTGAGAGCTTGAAAACCCAAGCTCCAAGCTGGTCCCATGGTGCTTACCGTATCCGCTATAAACCTCGATAATGGTATAACCAGGGATTTGGTTTTTTTGGAGCAGGCTGGTTACTTGATCCAATTCGTGTTTAGGTAAGATGATTTCAATTTTTTTCATAAAAACTCCTAGTAATTAGCCCATAGATATTGAATTGTAGGCAGGTATAAGGGCACTCCAAAAATAATATTAAATACAAAAGTTATTCCCAAACTCATCGGTAGAATAATACCCATATTAACTTGCGGCACTGCCATCCTCATAGCGGCTGGCACAGCGATAAAAGAAGCGCTACTAACTAAGGTGGTAAATAGTAGAGCATTTCCGACTGACATTCCCAAAAACTTAGCAAGTACTATTGCTAAACCTGCTGAGAGAACGGGATAGGCAAGAGCAAAGCTCGCCAAAAACAAAAAATTATTTTTTAGACTTTTGATTTTTTGACCAGCAAGTAAACCCATATCTAGCATATAGAAACAAAGCACTCCCTTGAAAATATCTGACACAAAAGGCTTAAGATCGGCTTCCCCAGAGCTTCCGCTAATATATCCGATCAAAAGACTACCCACTAATAAAAATACCGATCCGTTAAAAAGTGCTTCATGAATGACTTTGCGCATTTTTAATCTTGGCTCTGAAGCATCTGTTACTAGTTGTTTGCGAGCCATTCCGATAATTAGTAAGCCTGAAATTACAGCAGGAAACTCCATCAAAGCCATAGACGCGATCATGTAACCGCTATAGGGAATCGCGTTTTGTTCAAGGAAGGAAGTAGAGTTTATAAAATTAATCGCACTAATAGAGCCGTAACTAGCGGCAATAGCTCCAGCGTTATAAATATCCATTTTTAAGCGTAAAATTTGGTAACAAATAAAAGGGGTTACAAATGATATTATTCCACAAATTGATAGGGTCTTAAACATTTCTAGGCTAAAACCGCTATGAAACAGCTCTCCGCCGCCCTTTATCCCGATATCAAATAATAGATACATGGATAAGAATTTGGCGATTTGACCAGGGATTTCCAGATCTGATTTTAGAGAAACTGCAAGAATTCCAAGTATAAAAAATAAAATCGTGGGATTATGAAAATTACCAACAAGGCTATCAAACATCTTAAACATGAATTATGCACTATAAATCATGTTTAAGCAAGTTCTTTTTGCCAGCGGCGTTTTTGCCACTCGCTAAATAGTAAATAACC
>Ga0169931_10015003_pt1 | contig 10416 bp, 8 predicted proteins | sample Kivu_15m_20L_FD_129675 | JGI IMG/M metagenome (GOLD analysis project Ga0169931, IMG submission 129675) | Freshwater microbial communities from Lake Kivu, Western Province, Rwanda to study Microbial Dark Matter (Phase II) - Kivu_15m_20L... | ecosystem: Environmental > Aquatic > Freshwater > Lake ... | reverse complement strand
GGAGCGGACTCAGCGGCGGAGGCAGCTCGCCCCGGTCGTTGGGCGCCGCCAACGCGCCCTTGCGGATCCACGCGGCCAGCCGCTTGAGGTCGGCCTCGTGGACCTCCGCCAACTCGGCAGGGGGCGCCCCCCTGCCCGCCGGCGCCGACGCCACTCGGGCCAGCAGGCGATGCTCCAGATCGAGCCGGTAGATCCCGCACGACGCCAACGGCAGCAACGGGGCCAGCAGGTCGGCGATGCCGGCCGTCGATTGGGTGATTTCGATGTGCTGGCACGCCTCGCGCCACACGTCGAGCAGCAGCTCGCGAAACCGCGCCATGTCGGCCTCGGGCAGGAAAATATCACAGGGCCCGTGTAATGTCATGGGCTGCCCCATCATATATCACGGGTCCGGAGCGATCCACTCCGGAGAGGCCGGAAATCCCCGAGGGGAACGCGGGCCTCGCGCGTCCTTCTCGGGGAGGGCGCGTCCGCTGCATTTTCTGCGCCGCTCCGCGCACGACCGCCGTCGAGGCCGGCTAGGCCGGGCGGTCGGCCTCCGCCGCGGGCGGGGAAGGCCTGCGACGGAACGCCTCGACCCAGCCGCGATCGGATTCGTAGCCAAGTTCCACGAGCACGTCGCCAGCGTAGTGGTCGAACGCCTCGGCGGCGGCAGGGGTGAAGTGATTGACCCAGTCGCCCGCGGCGCCTTTGCGGGCCCATTTGCCGGGTGCGGCGGCCCCGGCCGTTCGTCCGGTCTGGCGGGCGAAGGAGAACTTGGCGAGGGCCGCGTCGATTTTCTCGCGGTCGGGTTCCTCGCCCGTCAGCTGGGCGACGACGCGGGCCAGGGCGGCTGCCCCGTCCTGCTGGAGTTGCTCGTAGGAGAGCAGCGGGAAGTCGTCGCGGCGGCAATCGAGGTAGGACCGCACGTGGGCGGGCCAAGTGGCGTAGGTGGAGGCCGGCTTCTTGGCGGTGAGTTGCCACTCGACGAAGGCCGCGATGTCGCGGGCGTCCCGCGCGCGCCGGCCCAGGGACGAAGCGGCGGCCCGCCGCTGCCAGCTGCGCTCGTAAAAGAACTGGGAGGTCAAGATGTCGCGGCCGTCGCGAACGAGGTACACGCCGCGGGGAAAACTGGGCCGCATGCAGTGGTGCGTGAGGAAGACTGCGGGAAACCCGATCGGAAACAGCGGGTTGCGGGGCAACGGCAGCTCGAGATAGTCGGCCAGCAGCTGGCCCGTCCAGGTGTTGCCGCTTTTCGGATAGGCCACGACGAACACCAGCGGCGTCTGCCGAGGCCGCCACGCGCCCAGCAGCAGCGTCAGCACGTGCGAAGTGCGGACGAGATTGCGGCCGATCCAGCCGCGCTGTTCATCAAGTTGCTCGACGAGCTGCGTGCCGTAGGGGGCGGACATGGAAAGATCGCTCAGGGAACATGCGAAACCAGACGCCACGCGGCGGCCGGGCGGCTGCGAAGGCGCCCCGTCGCGCGGATTGACGCGTCATCGAGCCGGGAGCCCGACATCCTGCCGAACGACGCCTGTCCCCCGGTGCTTTCACCTCGCGGCGTGCTTTTCCCCCACGCGCTCCGTGGGGCCGCATGCTGCGACGAGGTCTTTGTTGAACAACGATTCTCCGGCCTGCTTGCGTCCCGCCCGGCGACGCGTCCCGCCACGGACCGCTAGCCCTGGAACAACGGGTAGTCGTCGCGGGCCACAGCCGCCGCGGCATGGTTCGGCGAGCGAAAGTCGGGGACGAACTGCGCGAGCCCCGCAAAGCGGTACGCCCGTCGAGGATGGCCCGGCGCGAGGCACGCGGCGACGCGGCTGTCCGTTCCCTGCAGCAGCTGGCCAGCCGTGAACGTGAATTGGAGAATTCCGCAGGCATGGTCGATCGTGCGGACCCGGGAGTAGTCCAGGACAAAACGCCGGTCGGCTTGGCCGAGCGCCTCGGCAATCGACGCCGCGAACGCCTCCCGCGGGTGAGCTGCGGCGTCGATCCGCGGGACGAGCACCGACACGATTCGCACGCCCGACTGCACCTGGCTCGACAACCAGGGCGAGGAATGTTCGGTCATGAGGGGGTCTCTCCGGGGGTCCTGGGCGGCGCGGTCCCGACGGCGTCGGCGAGCCAGGCCATGGTCGGTGCGACCAGCAAGCGCAGGCGGTCCAATTCCGACGGAAAGCCGTCGTCCAAGGCCGGCCCGATGCGGCGGCGATCGAATTCGCGGCGCATGTATTCCAGGGCGGGCTCGGGCCGGTCGAGACCGCAAAACGCGTAGATCTGCCGCATTTGGGCCTCGTCGAACGACTCGATGCGGTATTCCCGATAGCGGCCCGGCGGCAAGCTTCGTCCGAAATGGGCCGCCGACTCCACGGACGACCGCCACTGCAGAAAACAGAGATCCAGCAAGTCGATCTCCTGCCGCATGGCCGTCATTCCGGGCAGACGGACGCCCTTGACCGGGGGCCCGACCGCCGCGAACAGCCAGGCGGAAACCACGTGCCGGAACGCCTCGAGCGCCATGCCGGGAACCTGCCGCAGACTCAGTTCGCGCGTCCGTCGAGCCAAATAGCTGTCGCGAAGTTGGGGCCGATTGGGTCGCAGCGTGCGGGCGACGACGCCGTAGAACCGCCGCATCGAGAGGACGTTGTCGACGCCGTCGCGGATGAAGTGGACGTACACGGCGTCGGGAAACACCCGATCGACGAATGCCAGCCGCAGCGAATTGCCCGGCGTCACGTCGACGTACCGCCGTTTGCCGTTGCTGCGGACGAAGGCCGCGACCTGCGCGCGAATCCGGGCGATCACCTCGGGTCGCGCGTGCCGCGGTTGCAGGGCGTCGGAGAGCCCGTCGTTGCCGTGCTTCCACATCAACCGCGGTTCAGTCGCCGCGACCAGGTCCGGATGCCGGGCGATGGCCCGGCCCAGGAAGTTCATGCCGCTCCGTCCGCTGCCGACCACGATGATCGGTCGGCGGAGCAGTTGGTCGTCGTGGCTGGCCATGGCGCTGGGCTGCGGGACGGAACGGGCGGTCGGCAGGGACTGCAAGGTCGGCAGGGACTGCAAGGTCGGAGAGGCTGCAGGGTCGGAGAGGCTGCAGGGTCGCCCGGGGCGGGAGGCGATCGTCGCCGCCTCAGGTGAACAGCGGCTGCCCCAAATCGCGCAGACCGGTCAGCACCGCGGAGATGTCGGGCTCCATGCACCACTCGGGCACCTGCTCGCCCCGTGCGAGAAAGTCGCGGATCGCCGTGCCGGAAAGCGGACGGCCGGTCGCTCCGGGCAACGCCTCGAACGTTTCGTCGCTTTCCGCCGCGACGCAGATGGAATCGAAGTACACCGGGGCGATGCCGATGTCGCCCAGCGCATCGAACAGGGCCCGCGTGTCGTGCCCGGCGTAGAAGCCCCCCACTCCCGCGTGGTCGCGACCGACGATGAAGTGGGTGCAGCCGTAGTTCTTGCGGCAGAGCGCGGTGAACACCGCTTCGCGCGGCCCGCAAAACCGCGAGTAGGCGCCGAACGCAGCCAGCACGCCTTGGGGAACCCGTGCGGCGATCAGTCGCTCGTAGGCGGAGAGGATCGCCGACGGCGTGAAGTCGCCCAGCTTGCGGAGGCCGATCACCGGGTGGATCAGGATGCCGTCGGCCCCCGCCCGCTCGCAGGCCTGCAGGATCACGTGCTCGTGGCCGCGGTGCGGGACGTTGCGCGTATGGAACCCGACGATCCGCGTCCAGCCCTTGGCATCGAAGATCAGGCGGGTCTGCCGCGGCGTGAGCTGGTACGGCGACCGAGGCACGCTGGAAGGGCCGAGGTACTCGATCGGCCCGCCGAGCAGGGTCACGCCGCGACTCATGAATCGCGCCACGCCGGGATGCGAGCGATCGGTAGTGCCGAACCACCGCCGGGCGACTTGCTGCAGGTCGATCTCGTACTTTTCCTCGAGAAACAGCACCGCCGTCGATTCGCCGGTCCGCTGGTCGACCAGCCGAATCGACTGGCCGGGATGGAACGCGGCGAACTCCTGCGACTTGCCCTGCAGCACGATGGGCATCGGCCACACCTCCCCGGTGGGAAGGCGGTAATCGTTCAGTACGCTCTCCAACTCTTCCCGATTCATGAAGCCGCGCAGCGGCGAATAGCCGCCGCCGCCCAGTTGCTCGACGTCGAGCACGCATTCGGGGTCGATTTCGATCGACGGGTACCGGTCGGCGGTGCTGCCGGCAGTCCGCCGGGGCCCGGCTTCCGGCAACCGACGGTCGGTCTGCTGGCCGTGCAGCGACGGCAGCATGAGCGAGCCGCCGTCGAGCAGATCGGCGAGGCGAAAGCCGTCCAGCGAGCGACGGTAGTTCTCGATGAGGCCCAGCACGATGTCCACCGTCCGCACCGGATGGCTGCCGATGGCCGTCTCGGCGGCCAGCACCAGGCCGCTCGCCCCGTCCAGCAACGTGTTGGCGACGTCGTTCAACTCCGCCCGCGTCGGCTTGCGATTGACGATCATCGATTCGAGGAGGTTGGTGGCCACGTTCACCGGAGTCCGCGCCGCGTTGGCTTTGCCGATGATCGCCTTCTGCAGGAAGGGAAGGTTTTCCAGCGGGACCTCCCGCGACAGGTCGCCGCGGTCGATCAGGATCTCGTCGGCGACCGCGAGAATGTCGTCGATGTTTTCCACGCCCCGTTTGCTCTCGATCTTGGCGATCAGCGTCGCCTCCGGCCCCGCCAACTCCCGCAGATCGCGCACGTCCTGCGCCGCGTTGGTGAACGACAGCGCGTAGTGCTTCACCCCCAGACGACGGCCGATCTGCACGGCGGCGACGTCCTTCTCCGACAGCGGCGGCAGGTGCAACGACGGATCGAGCGTCACCGCCTTGTTGGAGCCGATGCGTCCGCCGTTGAGCACCAGCGATTCGAAACCGTCGGCCGTCTTGTCGAGCACCAGCAGCACGACGCCGTCGAAATCGACGGTGACCAGCATGTTCGGCCGCAAATGGGCGAACACGCTGCCCGGGGTGAGCGTGAGACGATCCCCCGGTCCCGGCGTCGGCGATTCGGCCAGGACGATCCGCTGGTGGTCGCGGACGACCAGCTCGGCGGCGAGCGGACCGGTGCGGACCTGCGCCCCCTCCGTGTCGAGGCAAATCGCCGTCGCCGAATGCTCGCGAATCAGCCGGATCGTGCTCTCCACCCGATCCAGAGGCGTGTGCGACAGATTGATGCGGAACAAATCGACGCCCCGCGCCTCCAACCGCTGCATCGTCCCGCAATGGAGAGAGGAGGGACCCAACGTGCACAAAATGCGAATCGGTCGACCCGGTCTGACAGCCATCCAGAGCACTCCCCAACGCAGAAAAGAGACGACGTTCGGCCGGCCGCCGCGGTCCGACGCCCGACCCCGCACGCGGCCGTCGGACCGCGCCGGCCGTGCCGCGGAAAACATGAAGTTTCGGTGAAGAGCAAACGACGTGCCACGCCGCCGCACGCCTCTCCGGACGCCTGCGCCCGTGTTCTGCTCGGGACCTCCCGCACCGATCACGGCTCTCCCAGCAGGGATCACGGCCGCCGTCGCTCGCCGTACCGGCAACGCCCCGCCCTCGCCGCGGCGGCGCGGGATTTGCGGCTCGGCCGGCTTCCGGCGCGCGATTTGCCCCAGGCAATCGCACTGCCCGGTTCGCGGCAGCCCCGCACGACGCCCCTTTTCCTGCGTCTCCTCAGAGCGCCACGACGGCCTCGCACCGCAGCTGTCCCCGTCCCCGAGGCGCGACGATCGTGATGCCATCGTTCCCTGAAGCGGCGGCGTTGCTCGCCGCTCCGGCCGGCGTGCTGCTGCTGCTGTTGCTGGCGGCCCGGGCGGGCGGCGAACTCTTTGCGCAACGCCGCCAGCCCCGCGTCGTCGGGGAGATTCTCGGCGGGTTGCTGCTCGGCCCCTCGGGGGCTCTGGCTTGGCTGCCGACGGCGGCCGCCGTTCCCTTCGTCCCCGGCGGTCCGGCGACGGCGTGGGTCGCGCGCCTCGCCGACGTCGGGCTGGTGCTGCTGATGTTCCAGTCCGGCAAGCAGTTGCAGGCCCGCGTCAGCCCGGACGAGCGGCGCCTGGCCAGCCGGCTGGCAATTGCCGGACTGGTCCCTCCGTTCATTGCCGGCCTCGCGCTGACGCACGTCTGCGGCGATCTGTTCTCGGCCATGGGCGCGGCCCACGACACGCTGGCGCTGACCCTGGTCATCGCGGCGGCGGTGGCAATTTCCAGCATTCCGGTGATTTCGCGGATCATGCTCGATCTGGGCCTGCTGGAGACGCCCTTCGCGCGGGTCGTGCTGGGTGCGGCGATCGCCGACGATCTGGTGCTGTACGTCGTGCTGGCCGTCGCCGTGGGACTCGCCACGCCCCCGGGACCGTGGGAAAACGCCGTCGCCTCGTGGGTCGGACCGCAAGCGGCGCAGTTCTGGCTGCCGATCGGACACGTGGGGATTTCGCTGGCGGTCATGGCCGCGGTCCAAGCCGCAGCCGCCCGCGCACCCCACGCAGCGAGGCGATGGGGCGGACGGCTCGTGCTGGCCGACGGGGGCGCGGTCGCACAGGCCGCCTTGCTGGCCGCGGCCGCGGGCCTGTGCAGCCTGCTCCACGTGAATCCGATCTTCGGCGCGCTGAGCGCCGGACTGGGAACGGCCCGCGGAACGACCCACCGGGGCTTCGCCGACTCGGCGTGCCTGCGGTGGGCGTCGGCCCAGCTGTGCGTGCCGCTGTACTTCGCCGGGACCGGGTTTCGCATCGACCTGATCCACGCCTGGTCGCCGGCCGACTTCCTGGGCTTCCTGGCCTTCGCCTGCGTCGCCAAGAGCGGTTGCGTCTACGCGGGAGCGCGGCTGTCGGGCGTCGAACGCGGCGTCGCCGCCGACTATGCCGCGGCCCTCAACGCCCGCGGCGGACCGGGCATCGTGCTGGCCGCCACGGCCTTCGCCGCCGACATCATCAACCGGAATTTCCAAGTGACGCTGGTGCTGACGTCGGTGGCGACCTCGCTGACGGCCGGGGCCTGGCTGGCATACCGCCTCCGCGCCGCCGGCCAGCGGAGCGCCGGCCGCGCCGCCGCAGCCCCCTGCGAGGGCCGCCGCGGCCGCACCTCTTCGGCCGACGCCCTGCCGCCGACGCCGCCAGCAAATCCCACGGACCGTAGCCTGTCACGGATTTAACCGTGTGATGTCGCGGATTTTGGGGTCGGCGGTTCGCACGGAGCGGGCGGGCCCTGCTCCAGGGCCGAGCGGGCGTTTGGCATGGAACATGCCTTAGGTGACGGTCGTCGGGCACGCGGCGTGCCGCGGGCGCAGGCCCCGGCCGGCACGCAGGCGGTCCTCCGACGTACCCTGTGATCCCGCACGTTTCCCGCAGTCAGGATGCCGTGATGAACTTCGTGACTTGGTCGCGGCCGCGCGCCGCGTGGCTGCTCCCTGCGTGGGCGCTGGTTGCCGCCGGTTGCGGTCCCTCGACTCCGAGCGGAGGGCGTTCGGAACCGGCGGCGGCGCCGGCGGAATCGCGGGCTGCCGCGGCGCCGCCCGCCCTGCAGTTGCTGAACGTCTCGTACGACCCGACGCGCGAGTTGTACGTCGAATTCAACGAGGCCTTTGCGAAGCATTGGCTCGCCACCGAGGGCCAGACGGTGACGATCGAGCAGTCGCACGGCGGCGCCGGCAAACAGGCCCGGGCGGTGATGGACGGCTTGAAGGCCGACGTGCTGACCTTGGCGATCGGCTACGACATCGACGAGATCGCCCAGCGCACCGATCTGCTGCCGGTCGATTGGCAGTCGCGGCTGCCGCACCGCAGCTGCCCGTACACGTCGACGATCGTATTTCTCGTGCGCAAGGGGAATCCGAAAGAGATCCAGGACTGGGACGATCTGGCGAAGCAGGGGGTGGAGGTCATCACGCCCAACCCGAAGACGTCGGGCGGGGCTCGCTACAACTACCTGGCGGCCTGGGGCTACGCCCTGCGGAAGTCGGGGGGCGACGAGCAGGCGGCCCGGGAGTTCGTCACGAAAGTCTATCGCAACGTGCCGGTGCTCGATTCGGGGGCCCGCGGCTCCACCACGACGTTCGTCCAGCGAAAGATCGGCGACGTGCTGCTGACGTGGGAGAACGAGGCGCTGCTGGCGATCCAGGAGTTGGGGGGCGACGAGGTCGAAGTCGTGACGCCCAGCCTCAGCATCCTGGCCGAGCCGCCGGTGACGGTGGTCGACAAGAACGCCGCCGCCCACGACGCGCTCAAGGCGTCCAACGCCTACCTGCAGTTCCTCTACGCGCCGGAGGGGCAGCGACTGGCGGCGAAGCACTTCTTCCGGCCGCGGCAACCCGAGCACGCCGCGGCGGAGCACGTGGCGCGGTTTCAGAAGATCGAGTTGCTGACGGTTCAGGACGATTTTGGCGGCTGGCAGGCGGCACAAACGAAGCATTTCGCCGACGGCGGCGTCTTCGACGCGATCTACCAGCCCCGTTGACCGTGCCGCCGCACTGCAGGGAGGAGATGCGATGACGGCCTCTGCCACGCGACGCGTGCTGCCCGGCTTCGGCCTGACCATGGGCTGCACGATGCTGTACCTGAGCCTCGTGGTGCTGGTTCCGCTGGCGGCGCTGATCGCCCGCGGCGGCGGCATGGGGTGGCGGGCGTTTTGGGAAGCGGCCGCCAGTCCCCGGGTGATCGCGTCGTACCGGCTGACCTTCGGCGCCGCGCTGGCGGCGGCAGCGATCAATGCCGCGTTCGGCACGGTCGTGGCGTGGGTCCTGGTGCGGTACCGGTTTCCGGGGCGGCGGCTCATCGACGCGATGGTCGATTTGCCGTTCGCCCTGCCGACGGCCGTGTCGGGGATCGCGCTGACGGCGATCTACGCCAAGAACGGTTGGATCGGCCGGCATCTCGATCCGTGGGGGGTGGAGGTCGCCTTCACGCCGCTGGGGATCGTCGTGGCGCTGACGTTCATCGGCTTGCCGTTCGTCGTCCGCACGCTGCAACCGGCGCTGGCCGACCTCGACCGGGAGGTGGAGGAGGCGGCGGCAAGCCTGGGCGCCACGCGGCTGCAGGTCGTCGGGCGGGTCATTCTGCCGGCGATTCTCCCCGCGCTGCTGACGGGCTTCGCGTTGGCGCTGGCGCGGGGAATCGGCGAGTACGGCTCCGTCGTGTTCATCGCGGGCAACATGCCGATGCGGACCGAGATCGCCTCGCTCTTGATCATTACCAAGCTCGAGCAGTACGACGTCGCCGGCGCGTCCGCCGTGGCCATCGTGATGCTCGCCGTCTCGCTGCTGATGCTGCTGGCCATCAACGGCCTGCAACGGCTCGCCGGACGGCGTTACCAGGGAGGGCTGTGACCATGGCGACCGCCCCGCCGATCTCTCGGCCGCAGGACGTGCCGCAGGCGCTCCGCGCGACCGACGAGCCCCCTGTGGTCCGCGCGGCGCTGATCCTGGCGACGGTGGCGTTCCTGTCGTTGTTCCTGTTCGTGCCCTTGGCGGCGGTGTTCGCCGAGGCGCTGCGGAAGGGCTGGCAGGCGTACTTCGCCAGCTTCCGCGATCCGCACTGCCTGGCGGCCGTCCGACTGACGCTGCTGGTGGCGGCGATCAGCGTGCCGCTGAATCTCGTCTTCGGGCTGATGGCTTCGTGGGCCATCGCCAAATTCGAGTTTCGCGGCAAGAGCCTGCTGATCACGCTGATCGATCTGCCGTTCGCCATCTCGCCGGTGGTGTCGGGCCTGATCTACGTGCTGATCTTCGGCATGCAGGGCTGGTTCGGGCACTGGCTCGACGCGCGGGGCGTGCAGGTGATCTTCGCCGTGCCGGGCATCGTCCTGGCGACGATCTTCGTCACGTTTCCGTTCGTCGCCCGGGAGGTGATTCCGCTGATGCAGGAGCAGGGAACGGAAGAGGAGGAGGCGGCGGTCTCGCTGGGCGCCGGCGGCTGGCAGACCTTCTTTCGCGTGACCCTGCCCAACGTGAAGTGGGCGGTGCTGTACGGGGTGATCCTGAGCAACGCCCGGGCGATGGGGAATTCGGCGCCGTCTCGGTCGTCTCGGGACATATTCGCGGACGCACCAACACGATGCCCCTCCACGCGGAGGTGCTTTACAACGAGTACAACTTCGTCGCGGCCTTCGCCACGGCGTCCCTGCTGGCGGCGCTGGCGCTGGTGACGCTCGTCCTCAAGACGCTGGTCGAACGGCGGATGGACGAGGAGCTGTCGAGTCCGCCGCGGTGAACCCGCGGCGGATCGCCGGCCGAACCGTCAAACGCGACTGGGAGTCTTTGATCATGAGCATTGAAGTACGGCACATCTCCAAACGGTTCGGCGACTTCCAGGCGCTGGACGACGTCAGCCTGGAAATCCCCGCGGGCGAGCTGGTGGCGCTGCTCGGGCCGTCGGGATCGGGCAAGACGACGCTGCTGCGGGTGATCGCCGGGCTG
>Ga0169931_10015001_pt1 | contig 10418 bp, 9 predicted proteins | sample Kivu_15m_20L_FD_129675 | JGI IMG/M metagenome (GOLD analysis project Ga0169931, IMG submission 129675) | Freshwater microbial communities from Lake Kivu, Western Province, Rwanda to study Microbial Dark Matter (Phase II) - Kivu_15m_20L... | ecosystem: Environmental > Aquatic > Freshwater > Lake ... | reverse complement strand
TATGGACAAATCCCATGGGAAGAAATAAAGCTTGTTGTTGTTGTTTCTCTCCATTCTGTATTTCTAATAGAAGAAGAGTATCTGTTTACGATACATGGCATAGTATCGATGAATCAATAAGAATAAGACAATAACCCATAACTACTCGACCATCTAACACTTCATTCCTATCATTTCTAAAATGAGGATAGCAAATCAGGTATTTTACATGGTGCAAAGTTTGTTAATTGGTTTCGAAGTGTAATGACAGTGGAAGGACTTGATGGAAGAAATAAAGCTTGTTGTTGTTTTTGTTGTTGTTCCTCCTTTCTTAAAGTGGAGGACGAAGAAGTAGATATAGTTTCCAGCATGTCATAATATTGTGTCATTAATAGGACATCCATAACATCTCTATCTTCCAAAGATATCATGTCCTCACGAATAGAATGATTACTAAGACTGTTACTCGTATGACTATGGGTCAATATACTACTCTTGACACCTTGAGCTAAAGCTTTTCTTTGTAAGGCAACACCAACTCCTGATAAATACAATTCTTCTGCATGTGCTTCAGCAGCTTTGAGTTTTTGAATTTTATCTGCTTCTGCCTTGTATATGAGACTCTTATTTGGATTATTGACATGGAGAAAATCAAAGAGACGAATGAAAGCAAAAAATAAAATAAAACCGATGGATATTCGATGGAATGCAATGGTGCATAACATGGATACATGACACACCTGTCGTATTCTCTTGGCAACATGTATATCCGTCCAAGCCATGAGTACATGATCATCTGGACGTATATTAGTAATCATGACATCCATAACTTGATAACCATAATGGAATAATAGTGGATCGATTGTATTTTTGATTGTATTGGTTAAATGATGGGTCATGCCAAAGAGTGTATCGAGAGTTAGAGTTTTTGCTACAGTCGTTCGTAAGATATCCATCACAGAGGATTGAATCAGAGATATAGGATCTAATAATCTATAATGAGCTTCATAACAATGTTCTGCCATGACACGAAAAAGAACGGTAATTGTGATTTTACAAAAGACTGCATCTTGTGTTTTGGTTTCACATAGAATATCCAATTGTTGTATACGCTATACGTGGAAATGGAAATACATGATTATTAGATGGATGAGATAGACATTTTTTTAAATATAAAATATGTTATACAGATGAACTGGTGGTATACGTACATACCAAGCTAATACGCTTCACATGCTGTGCCCATGGCCAGAGTGGTACACAATGGAAACCAGGTACAAGAATCGATTGAAATTGTCCAAATGTTTCTAATATTCCAAGTTCATTGGTCCGAATACATTGTAAACATAGGAATCTCTGTGTGCATGACCCGCAGCAGAGGTAGGAACTCATAAATGACGTAGAAGACGAGGATGACTGTGTTTCAATATAGTCACTGTGAATTGGGCTATCCAGGTTGGGAGACTGATGATGATGTGAAGGAGACTCTTGTAAAGAAAAAGTGTGGAGTGCTATTATTGTTGTTGTGGCTTCAGGTGGTGTATAGGTTGAATACAGGGAAAAAGTTGAAGAAGACTTATTCGTAACCTGAGTGAGACTTGGAGTTGATTGGTAGTTTCTGTTACACAAGTAATCATTGTCCACAAGTCTCTGATGGGAACCCGGAGTAGTTGAACCACTCCATCGACGATTGAGAGTGTAAGTACTCATGCTTTCCTATATTTCTACTGCACCATAGACAATCTTTGACATGAATATACTTGCAGTGATACTTCGTCGTCTGAATTTGGTGATCAAAATAGGGTGAAATTATGACTTAACGAAATTCGTTGGATCATTCTAGCTTGGTTACTGTATTACACGGTATTACATGTGCCTCCTATTACAGTTTGTAGTTCCCAGTCAGTCTTGTCATCGATCAGAGAGGGACCGGGCCGACCGATGTTACTACAGTGTACGTAGGACCGGTAGGAGGAGGTTTGTACACTTTCCTTCTCTAGGGGGACGGGGAACGGGGAACCTCGTCTGGATTTTCCGTCTTTATAATCATTAATACTTATTGTAATCCATCAGCCATGTCGACGACACTCGATACGAATCATACCTTGAAAAATCCAAATCCCATGAAAGATGTCTCAATTTTTCCCAAACTATTACTGCTAGGTATCTTTACAGTTCAAGGGATCGCTTTCATTATATGGATACGATATTTACTGAAAGAACTGCGAGAGGATACATTTCGTCGTCATAAAAAGAAGAGAGATTGAATGAATCAATATACGATTTGAATTTCCTATGATTTTTCTTTACTTATAAAATAAATGGCCCAACAGTGATCCTTGCTTGTTGCAACACACATACTGTCTTTCTTCCCTCTCTCACCCTCTCCAGGAAAGGATCTCTCTCCCCCCCACTTTACATGGTCATGCTAGTTGCTCAATGGTTTCATCATCATACGCTCTCAAGCGTTTCAACATGAGGTCAAATGGAGGCCACACTTTAAATTTAGGCATAATCTCAACGTCGAGAAGGGATAATATGGCAGTCTTTAATTGGGTAAATAAATCATCAGCGCTTGGATCATCTCCTACCGCAACTGCCACTGATTCCAAATGGTTTGTATTCGAAGGATCACCTCGTCTACATCGTTCCAAATACTTGGATACTCTAAACTTGACATCATTTGCAACTGTGGCTGAAATATCCAAAGGATTACTACCAGTCTTTTTCAAATAGGTATCCATCAACTGACTAGCCTTCTCGGAAAGATTCTTTTCCTTGGAGTTGGTTGCTTCTTTGCAGGCCTTTTCAAAAATCAATATATCTGCAAGACAATCTAAATACTCTCGTCTCTTGGCTTCACTTAAATATTCACCCAATAAATCTTTCATTACGGGATAATCAAGGATGTCAGAGATAGATACTTTCTTACCCTTGATACGAATGTTAAATTCTTGTATCAATGCAGGAGTTTCTTGAAAACATTGATGGAAATGATCCTTGCGTAAGGCTAATAATACTGTTTTACTCTTGGTTGTTATCGTTGCAAGACGCTTTGAGGCGTCTATTAATGCAATTTCTCCAAAGTAATCACCACTATATAACATGCCTACTACTATTGTCTCTGGACCATTCGTCGCCGTCTTCTTTCTATTCTTTTGAAGATTCAATTGACCACTATATACAAAGTAAAAGCGATCGGATTCATCTCCCTCATAAAAAACTACTGTATTTTCAGCAAATACAACAATTTCTAATTTCTCAGCCATTTTCTTCATTTGATTTTCACTAATTACCGATGATTCCAAAAATGGAGACTTGGATTGTAATAGGGAATGGAGCATATGGTGCTTCACCATAAATTCCACATCCGCTTTTAAATGAGGTTTAATAACATCATACAAGGTCTTAAAACTCGTACTAGACAAAGATGCCAAGATGGAGTTTTTTGTCGCAGTGACAGTGGCTGTACGTGGTAGATTGACAAAAGTGGCTACCTCTCCAAAGTACTCACCCGGACCAAAGCGTGATAGTTCTATGAAATGCTCTTTGTTGTCCAGTGAAAGACCCTCACGCTTACAATCATCTCGTGCTTTTATCAACGTCTTTCGATTGCGAAAGAGATTACTCATCCCCTTGGAAAGCATCTCACATGCCCCTGGTTCATAATAATCACTTTTATAAGTCACCGAAGCCTTTCTTCGAATGCTGCTATCGAGGTCGCTACTGATAGTTGTTTGAGTTCCATCATGCGCATGGGTATCGTCACGATCATTTTGAATTATTTCTAGTACACGTTCACTAACCATAGTTTCAACCTTTACCTGTCCATGAATTAGAAGAAAAACCTCTTCTCCCACATCACCCTCCCTACATATGACAGTACCTTCCTTTGCAATCGAATAACGACATAGTCGAGCTAACAGTTCTTTTTTGGAATGTGGCAAACCCTCCAAGATTGGAATAGCTTCTAAGTAATCAGATAAATTCGTCTTCATTATAGATCGAAGCATTTCAACGTCCAATTGTGTACGGTGAACATCCTTTTCTTGGACAATCGATGCATTTACAGATAATACAGAAGGAGGAACCGGGAAACTTTTATCAAATAATACCCAATCTAATTGAAGAATGGTTGTGGATGGGGCTGTACTTCGAATAGTTACAGAATCGATCAACTCAAGAATGTTCTTGTGCTCCATATGATTCTTTTCCTGTGCATCCTCACGTTCAAACATATCTTTAGCGTTGGACTCGGAAATTAATTTCCGAACGGAGGGCATATAAACCATATCTCCAACATCTTTCTTACATAAAAACTCCCGTATGTTAACGGTTTTCTTTCGAATGGTTGGCAATATAGCCGAGATTTCAATTGCACCTTCAACGACCAAGAAGAATAAATTCGGATCATTGCTTGAAAACTGATGTTGGAACATACAAATCCAACTGTAACGTTAGTCATAAAATATAAACTGGTATATATTAATGGTTCTGATATGCAGTCTTACGTCTTTATCTTCTTTCACGTTTTGAGGAACAAGACATTCTGCAAACTTTTCGAGATCTGTCTCGGACCAGTTCAAAATGGAGCCTGGCCATCCTTGCGATAAGAAAGGAATAAATTGTTTGTTCCTCAAAGGCATGATTTTGTGAACAATATTCATGCTGAGCCTTTGATGACGAAGAAAGTCATTCACCGTTACAAATAATGAGTCACGATACTGGGAAAATTCGATCACATGGCAATCCAGTGATCACGAGTTTCGAGCTTTTCATCAGAGATCGATTATTTTCATATTATTATAGGAAATACATATGAATTCATTAAATCAAGATAGTAGAAATAAGCTAATCAAAGGATGTCTTGAGAAATGACAGGTAATTGTAAAGGCGAATATTCCACTTGGTCCTCTTGGGTTGTCCATCATTGTAATGTTTAATAATACTAGGCTCACACGACAGTAACTCATAAATGGTTTCCAAACTACTGTGAGGTCCTATCGCCGCCATCATAAAAGGATACAACCCCGTTTCAACATCTCGAATAAACAACGCATCAGGAGCTCCTCTCACAACATCTATTATACCATCATGGAAATCTCTACCGGTCAAGCATGCGTGATGAAGAGGCGTACGACCCGTGGCATCAGTAACTGAAGCAGCCTTTGGATGCACCTGCAATAGATCTTGAATCACATCTTTGGGGATAGATTTTTTCATGAGAGCCACATGTAAAGGCAGTCGACCCATGGCATCTACGATGAGGGCATCTTGAAAATGTCTCGCAATAGCAAAGTGTAGCAACGGAGAATCTTGAAAAAGGGATACAGATAAATGTAAGATTGTGGGAGAATCATGATTCCCATCCGACACTGTCAAGGCCAGCAAACAAGATGTAAATTTCTTCCATGCCACAAGTGTCTTATCGTCTTCCAATTCATTTCGAGCAATACAATTTTTAACAACATCATGAGACACTTTCAGAGGATGGATCCCACTTTGATTGGAAACAAGCGTTCCACAAGAACGAAAGGCATGCAGTCGATGGTCTGAATTGTTACACTGCAGTTCATATCCAGCATCTAGGAGTACTTGAACACTTTCCGAGGCGATCTCTACATTCCCCACTGCATAATGAAGTGGAAGATTTCCGTTATTATCAGGTTCAGTAACCCCCAATGGAAAAGCATGGATAAGTAAACGGGTGGATTCGGGCCCTCTTGCAAGATGTAATGGTAAATGTCCCAAGGTCGACCGAACATGAACAAGTTGAGGTGCATGATGCAAAATAAGCTCTACTATTTCAGGATGATCCCGTGAAAGATTATTACTTGCAAGATGAAGTGCCGTCAAGCCCATACTTGTACGTTTGACGAGAGCCTCTGGATATGCAGCGATCAAAGCTTCCACGACATGAATGGGTGGTGGTGAATACTTAAGACACAAGGCTGCATGGAGAGGAAGTAATGGCGTGGTTCCGATTCCTGAAATATTATGGTTTTCATGTGACGTTAAAGGAAAAGAGACAACAGTTTTGTACGATGCTTCTTCAGGATACCTTTGTAGCCTTCCAACGATGGATGCCCACAAATTAGGAATAGGATGAACGATATAGGGATATGAGTATCGTGTCGCTTGACATGAAATCATAAAAGACAAGAGTGTATCAATGGGTCGTAGGTGTAAGAGTTTCGATGACGGTTCCTGAACCAGATGACCCAAGGAGGGATGGTTATCGATAGTGTAAGAAGTATTCATATCGTGATTCATTGCACAAACGATTTCTTGAAACTGCATAAAATGAGGAGAGAATCATAACATGTACATAAATCGGATTTCATCATTTCTGGAAATCCAAATGATTTATTTCGATGGACATGGAGTTCCATCCATATCAATCATATCCAGTCCCATCGAAATGAATCATTTGGAAATGCAGAAATGATAAAATATGATTTATGTACATTTTTTTCTCAATCTCCTCGCAGAAATCGTTTGCGCCATGGATCAAGTTGTGAATTCTTCCTCCACTATCGATCGTTATCTCTCCTTGAGTCATCTCGTTATCTCGTTCAGTGTTCAGTGTCATTGATTCATTGCTGTACATTGCTGTATTCATTGACGATTCTATGTGACAAGATTGAGTACCGTACCGTAGTACCGTATATGTAGTCGTGCTAATCATAATAATTTCCATACTATGTAAGGGTACTCGCAAATCAGGCTAAAATAACTAGAAATCAATGACGCAACGGTCACGGCAAAAGTAACGTGACTGACTGAGGACTGGATACAGTACCGGTAACACGTAGCTCTACTGTAGCTAGAGGTTGGATCAATTCATGATCTCCGTTGCACAATCCGTCATGTTGTATCCAAGTCAACACCTATCGCTCGAATACGAGCCTGATGACTTCTCCGACAAGAGTTCAAGAGACGGCGAGGAGGAATGCAGCGGATCCAGATGTATTCTTCTCATGGATGACGACGAGGAGGAGGTTACAGGCGCATCCCCGGCTGTTGCGGTTCAACATACAGCCTCCGTTCCCCAAGAAATGACGACACAGTGGCCAGAGGCAGCTTCGGATATCTCAGGATGGACTGCAACGTCCTCATCAAGGCTGGGCTCCTCCTTGGCGGCTGGAGCTGCAGATAAACAATCAAGACGCCGTCGACCACGGCCCTGGGATGAAATCCCAATCACAGATAACAATGCCATGGCATCATCGAGCACTACCGCTACTGCCTTTGCTTCATCTCAAGGTCCTTTCCATAGTGACCTCCCACCCATCGCCTCTTCGTCTTCTGCGCCCACGACGCTCCCAAAGGACAACAACAAGAAATTGAATTCACAGCCGTCGGGAGAACGTACACCACTCCTCAAACAACACTCCTCACGAGAGTCCATCTCATCGCATTCGTACAGCACACAGCCAGTTCGGAATGTGTCTTTACCCGCATACCAGTCTACCTCGGGACGTCGTGCGGACCTTCCAGTTATGGATACGTATACATCGAAACGATTACAGGATACACAAAGTCCCACGGCTTTCTCATCCATTGCACCATCCACAGCACCTACCGTTTCTACATTTGCTTCTTTCTTCTCAAAACTCAATCGTCGTCGGAAAGCTCATCTTCAATCACCACCCACACAGTTCACTTGGAGTGGAGGATTCTTTTCAGGAGGAGGAGGGGATCGAAATCCATCTCCTTCTACCTCCTTGGAAAGTTTCGTTGAGGAGGAAGAAGAAGAAGACGGACATCTTTGGAGTCGATTACTCTTACCTAAAATTAATAATGACAAATCCAACCATAGACAAAACCCTACCACTTACCATTCGAACCATGCTAAGAATAAAGGTATACATCATGCAACGTTTCGAGCAGCGACATCCAATTACTTTTATCAAGAAGATAGTTATGAGGATGTTGAAGGACCGTCATCTTTTATCCATACAACATTCTTGGCCAAGAAGAAGAAAAAACGTTCAGAATGGTTTGTTCATCTATTATCGTTACTCATGATTATACATTTTATTATTATGATGGGTTATGAAAGTCTCTTATGGTACATTTCCTTTCGTCGAGGTCAAACAACAACCAATAATTTGGATCATCCTAATTCTCCCATGGGATCATCCAATCCTCCACCTCCCTTTTGGTTCTCTTCTGCTGGTCGAATTTACAATCCATCGATTGGACCGAATCCTACAACTCTTACTTTGTTTGGTATTTTTAATCCTGCCTTATGTTTACTCAAAAGTCAGTATTGGGTGAGTGTCTAAGTAACTTTTTTTTTGTTCTGCAATAATCATCTTTTCATGTCCTTGACAACTTTTCCTACTATTCCTACTTTGTATACTTCTTATATAGCGATTTTTCACAGGACTGACATTATGTTCCAACTTTGTTCAAATGATTGTGAACTTGACTGTTTTGATTACAGTTGTATCTCCCTTGGAAGAGCGATATGGTAGTAGTACCATGGGTTTTACTTACCTATTATGTTCATGGACGGGAGGAATCATGAGTCTTTTATTCTCATGTAATCGAAATCCCAATATGCCAAAGGTCGTATTACGTTCCACCACTCTCACATGCGCAGGCTTAACCGGTATTGCAGTTGTGGGTGTGATTGAACGAGTTTTCAGCCAGACACGAGAAAAAGTATTCAATCGACTGCATTCTGCTACAGGGAAGAAGAGATCAGGATTTTTAATTATCTTCACTGTGGATCGTTGGGGATTTCCTCATTTCGGTGTTGTACTAGGACTTATGAATGCAGTTTTTACATCCTTTGCATCGTTTGAAAGCTTGTTTGGAGGTGTTATCATGGGATTGTGTTGTGGAGTTTTGCTTTTTGCTGACATGTTGAAGTGCCTCGATGATGACGACGACGATGAAGAAGATACTTGGAGTACAGAAGACGATGCCTCATTTGCAGGATTGTCCGACGTGGATATGGATCGATCCTTCGCTGAAGCTCATACTGGTGCATGGAATGATGTTGATCGCATCGTATCCAAACCAATTTCTGATTCTAAAACGGCAGCGAATCATGTTGGAAAACATTCTATTCATGCTATAGACGGCGACGACCTACGATTACGAGTCAGTTACAAGACATCTGAAAGTGCAATTGTACTTGGAGATGTATCAAGTCCCATAAAATCCCCGAAGGTTATGAAGGGTCATCTAAAAGCTATGAACACGCTTGGAACTGCTGGTTATTTACAAGTGTCGGCCCTTGTGTTGGGATTATGTTGCCTCCTGATGCCACCTTTGTTTATAGGGATGGTACTATGGCCTCCATCTTACCAGTCGATGAAGGACAGTATCCATGGCTGCGTCAGTATGCACAGTTTTTACGACTTTTCTGTGGTTGATGACCAGCAAATAGACTCGCGCCATCCAGTATGTGGCGAAGTTTGCTCCCCATTCGGTTTGTACCGCCGAATTCCTTTAATTGCACCAGAACTTGTATTGGATATTGGTTCTTGTTCAGATCAGGGGTTCTCTTGCCATATCATGTCAGATTTTATGGCTATCAGTGATAAGTATGATTTGAGCAGAGATGTTTATGCTGACGTGTCCTCCGGTCTTTCTTGCTCTTATTGAAGTACAATTACAATTAATGAACTTATTGCAGTACCTATTCATGATTTAAGCAATTGAGCCTAAGTTTCTTATTAGTGGAAAGCTTCCTATGATCGGCTCCATTTACATAGAGCACAGCAAAACTTCACCGAAAGTAATACTAGGTCCCATTTTTATGGCGCATGACGGCATAATTATTGTAAATACAAATAGAAATATATGAAGAAATGATTTAGAATGTAGAGTTACGATCGTTGATTCTTTTTGGGTGAGGGTGGCATCTTCACTTGGAGGACCTCTTCCACAGTTGGCTCCACCTGGATGTCTTCTTCATCTTCCTGTTCGGGTTGGCTCTCTTCAGACTCTGATTCCGAGGGCGCGTACTCTTCTTCGTCGTCGTCCGACTCCTTTTCTTCCTCCTCCTCACCTAAGCGTGGGGAATTTTCTACTTTTCTGGCACCGGTCTTACCCTTACCGATAAGATAAGCTGACAAGAGCTTTCGGTAATTGACGACGAAGCGACTGTCGGAGAAGCCTTCAAAGATCGGGTGCTTTGACTTCACCGATCTTATGTAGGCAGGTCTGATGTTGGAAGTGTCGACCTTGTTCTCCAGGAAAAGGTTTGTAAGATATTTGGCCTCTTTTCCTTTAGAGCTGGGATTTTCAAAATCTTCTAAAGTAACCACTCCTGGATATGCTTCATCTTCTTATATACACTCCTGCTGATAATCTTTTTTGTCCTTAAACTTAGGAACTTCCAGCTTCCATTCATATTAAGCGTGGGATATAAAGCAATTGAAGGTTCAGTTCTTTCATGCACAATGTTGTTCAATATA
>Ga0169931_10015000_pt1 | contig 10418 bp, 8 predicted proteins | sample Kivu_15m_20L_FD_129675 | JGI IMG/M metagenome (GOLD analysis project Ga0169931, IMG submission 129675) | Freshwater microbial communities from Lake Kivu, Western Province, Rwanda to study Microbial Dark Matter (Phase II) - Kivu_15m_20L... | ecosystem: Environmental > Aquatic > Freshwater > Lake ... | reverse complement strand
TCACGCGATGCTTCACGCTGGCAAGCGGGGCGAATTGCATGGGCCTGGGGTCGTCTTGGCGAGGCGGTCGTCCTGTAACGATCGTTATCGACCGCGCCTCGCCACACTTGAGTGTACGCACACCGATCGGAGCGCGACAATGGTCCATGACCCTTGCCGACCGCTCCTGGATCCTGCGCGCCGCCGCGCACGCCGACCTGCCCGCCATCGTGAGCTTGATCCACGAACTGGCGGCCTTCGAGAAGCTCGGCCACCTGTGCGTGGTGAAGCCCGAGACGCTGGAGCCGCATCTCTTCGGCCCGCGCCCGGCGGCCGAGGCGGTGGTGGCCCAGGTCGGCGCCGAGGTGGTGGCCTTCGCCCTGTTCTTCACGAATTTCTCCACCTTCCTCGGGCGGCCGGGCCTGTACCTGGAGGATCTCTACGTGCAGCCGGCGCACCGCGGCCGCGGTCTGGGCACGGCCCTCCTCGCGCACCTGGGCGCGCTGGCCGTTGAGCGGGGCTGCGGCCGCTTCGAGTGGAGCGTGCTCGACTGGAACACGAATGCCATCGCCCTCTACGAGAAGATGGGTGCCACCGTGATGCCCGAGTGGAGGATCTGCCGGGTCACGGGCGATGCGCTGGCGCGGTTCGGCCCGGGGCGCACTGCCTGACGCCCATGCGTGCCCGCGCGAACTTCGTCGTCTGCGGCGAGGCCTTGATCGACCTGATCCAGCGGCCTGACGGCCTGCTCGAGCCCAAGCCCGGCGGCTCGCCCTGGAACCTCGCGCGCGCGCTCGGGCGCCTGGGCTGCGCCGTGCGTTATCGCAGCCCGCTGTCGCTGGACGGCTATGGCGGCCAGTTGGCGGCAGCGCTGGACGAGAGCGGGGTCGCGCGCACCGGCGGCCGCAGCGCCCGGCCGACCAGTCTGGCGCTGGTGAAGCTCGACGCCGCCGGTCACCCCGACTACGCCTTCTACCGCGAAGGGGTGGCCGATCGCGACCTGAGGCCCGGGGAAGTGTTGCGCACCGGCCTGGAGGGCGCCTCGGTGTTCCACGTCGGCTCGCTCGCGCTCATCCCGCCCGACGGGGCGGCGTGGCGTGAGCTGCTGGCCGAGGTGGCGCGGCAGGGGCTGTACACCAGTGTCGACGCCAACATGCGCCCCATGGTGGTCCCGGATCGCGCGGCCTATGCAGCGATCGTCGCGCAGGTGCTCGCCCAGGCCCGCGTGGTCAAGGTCAGCGACGAGGACCTGCGCGCGCTGGGCCACGCCGGCGACCCACTGGCGGCCGCGCGCGGCCTGCTGGGCCCGGTCACCGCGGTGGTGGTGCTGACCCTCGGCCCCCAGGGGGCGTGGTGCCTGACGCGCGAGGGCGAGCACTTCCAGCCGGCTCCCGCCGTGACATTGGTGGACACCGTCGGCGCAGGCGACTGCTTCTACGCTGGGTTCCTGGCCGCCCTGGACGAGAGTGGCTGCCTGGGCGCGGGTGCGCCGGGCAGGCCGGCGGCCGAGCGACTGATCGAGGCCCTGGCCTTCGGCAGCCGTTGCGCGGCGCACGACCTGCAGCGCGCCGGCTGCGATCCGCCTTGGCGGCACGAGGTCTGAACGGGGTTGCCGGTCAATCCCTCCCGCCCCGGCACCTGAAGGCCGGGCCCGGGCCCGGCGGGCGGGCCGCTCAGCGCGGCCGCATCAGCGTGCTCTTGCCGAACAGGCTCTCGACCAGGTCGACGAGCAGGTGCGCGGTCTGGTTGCGCACGTCCAGCGCCGGGTTCAGCTCGACCAGGTCCAGGCTGCCGAGGCGGCCGCAGTCGGCGATCATCTCCATGCACAGCTGGGCTTCGCGCCAGGTTGGCCCGCCGGGGACGGCGGTGGCCACGGCCGGGGCGATGCCGGGGTCGAGGAAGTCCACGTCCAGGCTCAGGTGCAGGTGGGTGCGCTCGTCCAGGCCCGCCAGGGCCTGCGCCATCGTCGCGCGCATGCCGTGTTCGTCGATGTGACGCATGTCGTAGACGTCGAGCCCGGCGGCATGCACGAGCCGCCGCTCCTCCTCGTCCACGCTGCGGATGCCCACCTGCCGCAGTTCGGCGGCGCCCAGGGCCGGCTGGGGCCCGGCGAGGGCGGTCAGCGGTGCCGGGCCCTGGCCGCACAGCACAGCCACGGGCATGCCGTGCAGGTGGCCGCTGGGCGTGGTGAGCGGGGTGTTGAAGTCGGCGTGGGCATCGAGCCAGAGCACCCGCAGCGCCTGCCCGCGGGCGCGGCAGTGTCTGGCGACGGCGCTGATCGAGCCGATGGCCAGGCTGTGGTCGCCGCCCAGCAGCAGGGGAAGGCGGCCGAGCGCGAGCTCGGCGGTGACGGCGTCATGCACGGCCCGGCACCACGCGGTGACCTCCTCGAGGTGCCGGTGGCCGCCGACCGCAGCGGCATGCGGGTTGGGCGGGCCGGCCAGATTGCCGCGATCGGCCACCCCGGCCACGCGGTCGCTCCGGCGTTCGAGTGCCGTCGCGAGGCCGGCGATGCGCAGTGCGTCCGGCCCCAGGCGCGCGCCGATCGAGCCCGCGCCGACATCGGTGGGGGCGCCGATCAGGCTGATCTCGACAGGAGCCATGACCGCCGGTCCCTGCAGCCATCGAGGGTTGACAGACAGGGGACCCGCGGTCCCCCACGGTCTCGCGCCGTGCGCTGCCTACTTGGTGGCAGTTTCCGGCTTGCGCTCGCTCGCGGTCTTGCTCGCGATCACAGGCTTGCCACGAAGCTGGTTCAAAGCCTGCTGCAGCGGGAAGTCCTCGGGGCTGCCGAACTCGGGCAGCGGCTTCAGGGCCTCGCGCTGGCGCGCCATCTGCTCCTCGAGTTTCTTGCGCTCCTCGGCGCGCGCCTTCTCGCGCGCCGGGTCGCGGGCGCCGGACTTGTCCGCACCGCCATCGGACAGGTGCTTCTCCAGGTCGGCCTCGCGGGTGCGCAGGGCCGAGAACACATTGCCCTCGGCCGTCTCGTCGAGCCAGACGTCGGGGACGATGCCCTTGGCCTGGATCGAGCGGCCGCTGGGCGTGAAGTAGCGCGCGGTGGTGATCTTCAGCGCCGTCTCGGCGCTGAGCTGGCGCACGGTCTGCACCGAGCCCTTGCCGAAGGTCTGCGAGCCCATGATCGTGGCGCGCTTGTGGTCCTGCAGCGCGCCGGCGACGATCTCGCTCGCCGACGCAGACCCTTCGTTGACGAGCACGACCAGCGGCACGTTCTTCAGCGCTGCCGGCAGCCGCCGCAGCGGGTCGGCGCCGCCGCGGCGGGCGTAGAACTCCGGGGCGGCCTTGAAGACCGCGCGCGATTCGGCGAGCTGGCCGTTGGTGGAGACCACGGGCACGTCGGGTGGCAGGAAAGCGGCGCTGATGGCCACGGCGCCATCGAGCAGCCCACCGGGGTCGTTGCGCAGGTCCAGCACCAGGCCCTTCATCTGCGGCTCGGCTTTGTACAGCTCCTCGACCTTGCGCACGAAGTCCTCGACCGTGCGGTCCTGGAACTGGCTGATGCGCACCCAGCCGTAACCCGGCTCGACGAGCTTCGCGCGCACGCTCTGCACGCGGATCTCCTCGCGGATGATCGTCACCGGGAAGGTGCGGTTCTCGGCCTTGCGGAAGACCGTCAGCACGACCTTGGTGTTGGGCTCGCCGCGCATGCGCTTGACGGCCTGGTCCATGGTCAGACCCTTGACCGCGGTCTCGTCGATGCGGGTGATCAGGTCGCCGGACTTGATGCCGGCGCGGAAGGCCGGCGAGCCCTCGATCGGGGAGACGACCTTGACCAGGCCTTCCTCCATGCCGATCTCTATGCCCACGCCGACGAAGCGGCCGGTGGTGCCCTCGCGGAACTCCCTGAAGGCCTTCTTGTCGAAATACTGCGAGTGCGGGTCCAGGCCCGACACCATGCCGCCGATCGCGTCGGAGATCAGCTTCTTCTCGTCGACCGGCTCGACATAGTCGCTCTTGACGATGCCGAAGACCGCGGCGAGCTGCTGCAGTTCCTCGATCGGCAGCGGCGCGAGCGAGCGCTGCGCGACCGCCTGCACCTGCAGCGTTGCCAGCGCCCCGGCCAGGGCGCCGATCGCGATGAAACCGGCCACTTTCAGTTTGGCACCCATGATCGTCCTGCGAGTTCGCTGCGTGAGGAGCCGACTTTCCACCCCGGGCGGGGCGGTCAAAGACTCGAAATCAGTATAAGACCCGGGCCTGTTGGAGGCACGCGCCGCGCAAACGTTCCATGCGGCGGCGAGGCCTTCAGGCCGGGGCGCGGTCGAAGGTGACGACGTGGTCGACCTCGGCGCGGATGCCGATCCACTCGCCCACGTGATGATCGTGGTGCGAGGGCACGTGCGCCATCACCTGCTCGCCGCTGTCCAGGCGCAGCGTGTAGAGGAACTCCGAGCCGCGGAAGGCCTTGCGCTCGATGCGCGCCTTCACCGGGGAACTGTCGTCGTGCACGATGTCGTCAGCGCGCAGCAGCACGTCGCAATGGCCCTCGGGGTAGGCGCTGGGGACCGGGCAGCCCTGCGGGTCGTCGAGCTCGCCCACGGGGGTGTGGACGCAGGGGCCGTGGGCGCAGGCCACGATCTGCGCCGGCGCGAACACTCCGTGGCCGATGAACTGCGCGACGAAGCGGCTGGCCGGCCGGTGGTAGAGCGAGTAGGCATCGTCCCACTGCTCCAGCCGGCCCCGGTTCATGACCCCGATGACGTCGCCGAGCGCGAAGGCCTCGAGCTGGTCGTGCGTGACCACGAGGGCGGTCGCCCCGTGCGCCTGGAGGATCTGGCGCACGTCCTGGGCCAGGCGCTCGCGCAGGTCCACGTCGAGGCTGGAGAAGGGCTCGTCGAGCAGCAGCAGGTCGGGCTGGGGCGCGAGCGCGCGCGCCAGCGCGACGCGCTGCTGCTGCCCGCCCGAGAGCTGGTGGGGCAGGCGCCGCGCCGTGTGCGCGAGCCCGACCAGGTCCAGCATCTGCCGCACCCGGGCCTGGCGCTCGGGCCGGGGCAGGTGGTGGACGCCGAAGGCGATGTTGTCGGCCACGCTCAGGTGCGGGAACAGCGCGTAGTCCTGGAAGACCATGCCGATGCGGCGCTCCTCCGCCGGCACGTGCACGCCCGTGGCGGGGTCGGACAGCACCCGCTCGCCCATGGCCAGGCGTCCTGCGGCCAGGGGCTCGAGCCCGGCCACGGCGCGCAGCAGCGAGGTCTTGCCGCAGCCCGAGGGGCCGATCAGCACCCCGATCTGGCCGGCTGCGAGCGTGAACGTGACGCGGTCCACCGCGGCACGCTCCGCGCTGCTGCGGGGGTAGCGGACGGTGGCACCATCGACGGTGAGAGACATGCGCCTATGATATCCAAATGCAATCCATTCTCATTTGATCGTGCGTCCGCTGCTGATTGCCTGGTCCTTGTGGCTGGCCTTGCCGGTGGTCAGCGTGCTGGCGTCGTGGTTCGCCTTCGATGCCGCGGCGCTGGCCGTGCTGCGGCACCAGTTCGAGACGGTGCTGCCGGGCTACGCGCTGCAGTCCCTGCTGCTCGCGCTCGGCGTGGCGGCCGGCACGGCCGTGCTCGGCGTGGGCACGGCGGTGGCGGTGACGCTGTTCAGGTTTCCGGGGCGCGGTTTCTTCGAGTGGGCGCTGCTGCTGCCGATGGCCATGCCGGCCTACGTGCTGGCCTATGCCGCAACGGACGCGCTGCAGCCCTCGGGCCTGGCGCAGACGGCGCTGCGCGAGGCCTTCGGCTGGCGCGGTGCACTCTGGCCCGACGTGCGCAGCCTGGGCGGCGCGATCCCGCTGTTCGTGCTCTGCCTCTACCCTTACGTCTACCTGCTCACCCGCGCCGCGCTGAGCGAGCGCGCGGTGCAGATGATGGAGGCGGCGCGGCTGCTCGGCGCCGGCCTGCGCCGCCGCCTGTTCGAAGTGGCGCTGCCGCTGGCGCGCCCGGCGGTCGTGGCGGGGGTCGCGCTGGCCCTGATGGAGACGCTGGCCGACTACGGCGTCGGAGCCTACTTCGGGCTGGCGACCTTCACCACCGGCATCTACCGCGCCTGGCTGTCGATGAACGACGCCACGGCGGCCGCGCAACTGGCCTCGGTGCTGCTGGTCGTCGTCGCCTTGCTGCTGCTGCTGGAGCGGCGCGCGCAGGCGCGCCTTCGCTTTTCGGCCAGCCGCAGCGGCTCGGTGCAGGCCAGCGAGGCACAGCCCGTGCCCCTGCGCGGCGGCCGGGCCGTGGCCGCCGTGCTGCTGTGCGCGACGCCGGTGCTGCTGGGCTTCGTGCTGCCGGTGGGCTGGCTGCTGGCGATGCTCTGGCGCGAGGCGCTGCACGGCGAGCTCGGCCTGCCGCTGGACCGCTTCGCCGGCTGGGCCTGGGCCACCTTCCGTCTGGCCGCGATCGCCTCGCTCGCAGCCTGCGCCACGGCGCTGGTGCTCGCTTTCGCGCTGCGCCAGCGGGCCGGCCGCGTGCTGCAGGTGGGCGCGCGCCTGCTGTCGCTGGGCTATGCGGTACCCGGCGCGGTCGTGGCCATCGGCATCCTGCTGCCGCTGGGCTGGCTGCAGCAGCGCTGGCCCGAGAGCGCCGCCGCGCCGCTGTTCACGGGCACCCTGCTGGGCGTCATGTATGCCTATCTCGTGCGGTTCACCGCCGTGGCCATGCAGTCGGTGGATGCCGGGTATGCGCGTGTGCCGGTGGCGGTGGACGAGACCGCGCGCATGCTCGGCGCCGGGCGCTGGCGCGTCTTCTCGCGCCTGCACCTGCCGCTGCTGCGCCGCCCGGTGCTGGCGGCGGGGCTGCTGGTCTTCGTCGACGTGATGAAGGAGTTGCCCGCCACGCTGGTGCTGCGGCCCTTCGGCAGCGACACGCTGGCCGTCGTGGCCTACAACCTGGCGCGCGACGAGCGCCTGGCCGAGGCAGCTCTGCCTTCGCTGGCCATCGTCGCCGTCGGCCTGCTGCCGGTGTTGCTGCTGTCGCGCGCGATGCGGCGCTGAAAGGCGCCCTGCGCGCTCAGGGCAGCACGCGCGAGATCTCGACGCGCACGTCCCGGGCGCCGACGTCCACGGGCGCCGACAGGCCTTCCAGGTCGCCGGGCTGCGGGATGGCCTGACCGCTGCGGCTGATGCGCGCGCCGACGACGACGCGTGTGGCCGTGGACAGGCCCATGCCCGGGCCCATCGCGTGGGAGTCGTCCAGCGCGAACGGCAGCGGCAGGTCCTTGACCTGGGCGCGCACGATGGCCAGCGGCATGCGGTTGCCGCTCGCCGGGTCGGCGTTGCGCGCAAAGACATAGACCGTGTCCTCCGGGCGGGCCTGGGCCTTCAGCGCCGCCGTGAGCTCCACCCGGCCCGAGACGCGGGCCGCCGTGGCTGATGCCGGGGGTGCGGTGCCCTGCCGCGGGCCGGTCGCGCTGGCGGCGGCGGCGCCGGGTGTGGCCTGCGCGGCCAGACGCCGCGCCTCGGCGGCGCCGTCGCGGGCCTGCTGGACGATGTCGCTGCCGGGCGGCCCGAGCAGCGCCACGCGGTCCCAGAGCTGGGCGGCCCGCGCCATGTCGCCGCGGTCGAAGGCCGCGGCGCCGGCCAGCGCCAGCGACTTGAGGTGGTCCGGGTCGAGCTGCAGGGCGCGCTCGATCAGGCGCATTGGCTCGCCCTCGAGCGTGCGGCCGTTCTTCATCGCGAGCACGTCGGCGTGGTCAGCCAGGGCCTGCGGGCTGTCGGGCTGCAACTGCAGGGCGCGCGCGGAGGCCTGGGCCGCCTCTTCGAGCCGGCCGAGCACGAGCTGGGACCGCGCAAGCATCGCCCAACCCTGGGCGTCGTCCGGGCGCTCCTTCAGGCGCTGGGCCAGGCGTTCGATCATGGCCGAGATCTCCTCGGGGGAGGGGGGCTGGCCCTCGGCGACGGCGGGGGGCGCCTGGCGGGCGGGGTTCAGGGCCGTCGTGAACTCGCCGAACACGCCGTAGCCCGTGAGGCCGACTGCCAGCGTGAAGAGCAACGTGACGAGCAGCAGCGCGCGCCCGACGCGCGGGGGCGCGGCGATGAGCGCCGCGGGCACCGCCGCGGCGGGCCCCGGTGCGGGGGAGGCCTGCGGGGGTGGCGGCGCGTCCGCCACCGTGGCCGCAGGCGCCTGCGCCGGTGTGGGCGTGTCGGAGGCGACGCCGCGCTCGAGACGCTCCACCGCCGCGGCGTATTCCTGGGGGCTGAGGACGCCGGCATCGCGCAGGCCCTGCAACTGGCGCAGCGGATCCTGCGGGTTCGGCGTGGTGTCGCTCATCGAGTTCTCGTCTGTTCTGTTCTCACGTGCCCTGTTCCGCGTCTGGACATGCGTCCGTAGCCGGGCACGGCGTCAAAGGCGGGCCAGGAACTCCCTCACCGGCTCGAGGGTGCGCGCCGGGTCCTCCTCCTGGGGCACGTGCCCCAGGTCCTCGAACACGACGCGCCGGCTGCCGGCGATGCGCGACTCGAAGACCTTTCCCACGGCCGGCGGGATCAGGCGGTCCCGCCCGCCCCACAGGATGAGGGTCGGCAGGCGCAGCGTGGCGATCCTCTCCTCGTCCTGGCCGGGTTGCCAGGCCGCCAGCCGCTGTGAAAGCGCCCGGCGGTTGCCCTCCCTCAAAGTCAGTTCGAAGTATCGGTCCACCAGCTCGCCCGTGACCTTGGCGGGGTCACCGTAGACGCTGGCGACGCTGGCAGCCACGAGCGAGCGGGGCAGCAGGTGCTCGCCGATGCGATTGAGCACCGGCACGCGCGCAACCAGCAGCCCTGGAGGCACGAACTCCGGCTCGTGGCGCGGCCCCGCCGCGGCGACGAGGACCAGACCTGCGACGCGCTGCGGCTCCAGCGTGGCCACGCGCCAGGCGATTTCGCCGCCGAGCGAATTGCCGCCGATGACGAAGCGGCGCACCGCCAGCCTGTCCAGCAGCTCGATCACGAAGCGGGCCAGGGTGTCGCCGCGGTAGTCGTCGGCAGGCCAGTCGCCGGTGAAGGGCCCCGTGAGCCCGAAACCCGGCAGGTCCAGCGTGATGACCCGGCGCCCGGCCTTGAGCGCACGCGCCCAGCCCTCCCAGGTGTGCAGGCTCGCCCCGGTGCCGTGCAGCAGCACCAAGGGCGCGGGGTCGGTGCGCGGACCTTCGTCGCGCAGATGCACGACCAGGCCGCGCAGGTCGACGAAGTCGCTGGGCGCGGGCGCCCAGCGCCCCACCAGCGTCTCCACCGGCCGGTCCGGCGCCCGCGACAGCGCGAAGCCTGCGGCGGCCAGGATCAGCAGGATGCCGAGGATGCGGCCGATCCAGTCACTCAAGTCTCGCCCTCCTGCACAGCCGTGCTTCAAATTCTAGGGGCCGGGTCGGCCGCAGCGGCTTCCTACAATCTTCGTGATGAGTTTCGTCCACCTGCGCACCCATACCGAGTACTCGGTCGTCGACGGCACCCTGCGCATCGACGATGCCGCGGCGGCAGCGCGCAGCGACGGCCAGCCCGCGCTCGCGATCACCGACCTGGCCAACGTCTTCGGCGCCGTCAAGTTCTACAAGGCCTGCCGTGACCGCGGTGTCAAGCCGCTGATCGGGGCCGACCTGTGGATGCAGCCGGAGGCGGGCGAGCGCCAGCCCTCGCGCCTGCTCGTGCTGGTGCAGGACAGCCAGGGCTACCTGAACCTGTGCGAACTGCTCGCGCGGGCCTGGACGTCCAATGCGCAGCGGGCCCAGGCCTGGGTGCGCTGGGAGTGGCTCGACAGCCTGGGCGGCGGCCTGATCGCCCTGTCCGGCGCCGAGCACGGCGCGATCGGGCAGGCGCTGCTGGCCGGTGACGAGGCGCGCGCGCGCGCCGTGGCGCAGCGCCTTGCGGCACTGTTCCCCGGGCGTTGCTACGTCGAGCTGCAGCGTGCCGGGCTGCCCGGGCAGGAGGCCGTGGTCCAGGCCAGTGTCGCCCTGGCGGCCGAGCTGGGCCTGCCGGTGGTGGCCACGCACCCGGTGCAGTTCCTCGAGCCCGATGATTTCGACGCCCACGAGGCGCGCGTGTGCGTCGCCGAAGGCGAGACGTTGGCCAACCCGAAGCGCGTCAAGCGTTTCACGCGCGGGCAGTGGTTCCGCCCGGCGGCGGACATGGCCGCCTTGTTCGCCGACCTCCCGTCGGCCCTGGCGAACACGCTGGGCATCGCGCGCCGCTGCAACCTGCGCCTGGCGCTGGGCAAGCCGCGCCTGCCGGACCTCCCCACGCCTGCGCGCGCCGACGGTTCGCCCACGCCGATCGAGGACTACTTCCGCGAGCTCTCGCTGCAGGGGCTGGAGCAGCGCCTGGCGCAGCTCTTCCCCGATGCCGCGGAGCGTGCCGCTCGACGCCCCGAGTATCTGCAGCGCCTGGAGTTCGAGATCGGGGTCATCGTCAAGATGGGCTTCCCGGGCTACTTCCTGATCGTCGGCGACTTCATCGGCTGGGCGCGGCGCAACGG
>Ga0169931_10014999_pt1 | contig 10418 bp, 9 predicted proteins | sample Kivu_15m_20L_FD_129675 | JGI IMG/M metagenome (GOLD analysis project Ga0169931, IMG submission 129675) | Freshwater microbial communities from Lake Kivu, Western Province, Rwanda to study Microbial Dark Matter (Phase II) - Kivu_15m_20L... | ecosystem: Environmental > Aquatic > Freshwater > Lake ... | reverse complement strand
TCTGCGCCTCGGGCCTGACCGCGCTGGCGATGGCCGCCGACCGCATCCGCGTGGGCGAGGCCGACGTGATGATCGCGGCCGGCACCGAGTCGATGAGCCTGGTGCCCATGATGGGCAACAAGCCGTCGATCAACCCGCGGGTGTTCGACGGCGACGAGAACGTCGGCATCGCCTACGGGATGGGCATGACCGCCGAGCGGGTCGCCGCGCAGTGGAAGGTCTCGCGCGAGGACCAGGACGCGTTCGCGCTGCGCTCGCACCAGCGGGCGATCGCCGCGCAGGCCGCCGGCGAGTTCGCCGACGAGACCTGTGCGGTGGAGGTGGTCGAACGCCTCCCGAACCTGGCGATCGGGCAGGTCGACGTGAGCACCCGCACGGTCAGCCGCGACGAAGGACCGCGGCCCGATTCCTCGATCGAGGGGCTGGCGCGGCTGCGGCCGGTGTTCGCGGCCAAGGGCAGCGTGACCGCCGGCAACAGCTCGCAGACCTCCGACGGCGCCGGCGCGCTGATCGTGGTGTCGGAACGGATCCTCAAGCAGTTCGGCCTGACTCCGCTGGCGCGCTTCGTGTCGTTCTCGGTGCGCGGCGTGCCGCCCGAGATCATGGGCATCGGGCCCAAGGAAGCGATTCCGGCGGCGCTGAAGGTGGCCGGACTGTCGCTCGACGACCTGGGCTGGATCGAGCTGAACGAGGCGTTCGCCGCGCAGGCGCTGGCGGTGATGCGCGACCTGGGTCTGGATCCGGAGCGCACCAACCCGCTGGGCGGCGCGATCGCGCTCGGCCACCCGCTGGGCGCCACCGGCGCGATCCGGGCGGCCACGGTGGTGCACGGGCTGCGCCGGCGCAAGCTGAAGTACGGGATGCTGACCATGTGCGTGGGCACGGGCATGGGTGCGGCCGGCATCTTCGAGCGCGTCTGATCGTGGCCGCCGGCAGCTGGCGTCCCGAGTACGACGCGGCGTTCTTCAACGGGCGCAGCGTGGGCGCCCTGCCGGGGCTGCTCGGCGTGGAGGTGCTGGAGGTGGCGCAGGGGCTGCTGCGCGCGCAACTGGCGGTCGAGCCGAGGCACTACGCACCCAACGGCTTCCTGCACGCCGGCACGGTGGTCACGCTGGCCGACACCGGCGCCGGCTACGGCTGCGTGGCGCACCTGCCCGAGGGCGCGCTCGGCTTCACCACGGTGGAGCTCAAGTCGAACCACCTGGGTACGGCGAAGGACGGGATCATCGTGGCCGAGTGCCGGGCGGTGCACCTGGGGCGGACCACGCAGGTCTGGGACGCCACCGTGACGCACCGCGAGTCGGGCCGGACGATCGCGCTGTTCCGTTGCACGCAGATGATCCTGTGGGGGAGGTGAGCGCGCGGCATGCCTGCGCCTGCGGGAGGGGGTGGTCCTCGCCCCCGGGGGTCCTCGCCGTGCGAGAACCCCCGGTGTCGAAGACCCGCTCCGGGGCCGTGGGCGGCCTGCGGCTCGGCGTGAGAAGGGGGGCGGGTGCGGGCTGCGCCGGGGGTGGTGGGAGAGTTGGGTTGGCGGTCGCCACGGTGTTGGCGGGTGCAACGAGGGAGCAGGCATGACGATCACGATCGGTACCGAGGCGGGCATCGCGACGCTGGCGTTCGCGCGGCCGGAGAAGAAGAACGCGATCACCGCGGCGATGTACACGCAGCTGGCCGAGGGGCTGGCGCAGGCGGCGGATGATCCGGCGGTGCGGGTGGTGCTGCTGCACGGCAGCGCCGAGTGCTTCACCGCGGGCAACGACCTGCAGGACTTCGTCGCGAACCCGCCGGGCGGTGACGACAGCCCGGTGTTCCGCTTCCTGCGCGGCATCGCGGCCTTCCCCAAGCCGCTGGTGGCGGCGCCCTGCGGCCCGGTGGTGGGCGTGGGGACCACGATGCTGCTGCACTGCGACCTGGTCTACGCCGGCGACAACGCGCGCTTCTCGGTGCCGTTCGCGCAGCTCGGGCTGTGCCCCGAGGCGGCCTCGAGCCTGCTCCTGCCGGCCGTCGCCGGCTGGCAGCGGGCGGCCGAGAAGCTGATGCTGGGCGAACCCTTCGGTGCCGAAGAGGCGCAGCGGATGGGCTTCGTGAACCGCGTGCTGCCGGCGGCCGAGGCGATCGACTTCGCCCGCGGCCAGGCCGCCCGGCTCGCCCAGCTGCCGCCGGCCTCGCTGCGCGAGACCAAGCGCCTGATGAAGGCCGGCCTGGCCGAGGCGGTCCGGGCGCGGATGGCCGCCGAGGGCGAGGTGTTCGGCCGGATGCTGCGGGCGCCCGAGGCCCGCGAGGCGCTCACCGCGTTCTTCGAGAAGCGCCGCCCCGACTTCTCGCGCTTCGCCTGACCCGGCGGGGCGGCCCGCGATGAACCCGATGCTCGGTCGCGCGGTGGCGCTGCCGCTGGCGCCGCTGCTGCTGTGGCAGGGGCGGCGCGTGCGGCGCGAGACGCCGAAGCTGCCCGAGGCCGCCGGCCCGCGCGAGGGTCTGGCCGGAGCCGAGCGGCCGGGTCGGCCGCTGCGTCTGCTGCTGCTGGGCGACTCGTCGGCGGCGGGGGTGGGGGCGGCCACCCAGGACGAGGCGCTGGCGGGTCGCCTGCTGGCGGCCCTGGCGCCGGCCGTGCCCCGCCCGGTGCGCTGGCGGCTGGTGGCCCGCACCGGGATCGACACCCGCGAGGCGCTGGCGCTGCTCGAGTCCGAGCCGCCCGAGCGCTTCGACCTCGCGGTGGTGGCGTTGGGGGTCAACGACGTGACCGCGCTGCGGCCGGCCATCGCCTGGCTGGCCGACGTCGATCGGTTGTGCGCGATGCTGCACGCCCGGCACCGCCTGCGGTGCGTGCTCTGGGCCGGCCTGCCGCCGATGCACCGGTTCCCGGCGCTGCCGCAGCCGCTGCGCGGCGTGATGGGGCTCCATGCGCGCGGGCTCGACGCCTCGCTCGCGCGCTGGTGTGCGCAGCGGGCGCCGCGTGCCCGGCACGTGCCGCTGCCGGCCATGACCGACCCGGCGCTGATCGCCTCCGACGGCTTTCATCCTGGCCCGGGCGCCTACGCGCTCTGGGCGGGCTCGCTGGTCCCTCAGCTGGTGGCGGCCGGCTGACGCGGCGGTGCCGGGCTCGGCGCCCGCTTCGCGGGGGCGCAGGCTGCGCCGGGACGGCCGATCCGCCGGGGATGCCGTCGGCGGCTGCCGGCCTGCCCGTCGCAGTCGCCGTCGCAGTCGCTGGCCGTCTGGCGGCGTTCCGTGCGACGATCGGCCGATGGACGCTTCCTTCGTGCTCGAATCCCGCGACGGCCCGGTCGTCACCCTGACCCTCAACGATCCCGACCGCCGCAACGCGCTGTCGACCCAGGCCCAGTGGGATGCGCTGGTCGACGCCTGCGTCCGTGCGGGCCGCGACCCGGACGTGCGCTGCGTGATCGTCACCGGCGCCGGCAGTGCGTTCTGCGCGGGTGGCAACGTCAAGGACATGAAGGACAAGGCCGGCATCGCCGCCGGTTCGCCGTACGCGATCCGGGAAGGCTACCGGGCGGGCATCCAGCGGATCCCGCTGGCGCTCTACCAGCTCGACGTCCCCACCATCGCGGCGGTCAACGGCCCTGCGGTGGGCGCCGGCTGCGACCTCACCTGCATGTGCGACATCCGGATCGCCTCCAGTCGCGCGCGCTTCGCCGAGAGCTTCGTGAAGCTGGGCATCATCCCCGGCGACGGCGGCGCCTGGCTGCTGCCCCGCGCGGTCGGGATGTCGAAGGCCGCTGAGATGACTTTCACCGGCGACATGATCGAGGCGCCCGAGGCACTGGCCTGCGGGCTGGTCTCGAAGGTGGTGCCGCCCGAGCGGCTGCTCGACGAGGCGCGGGAGCTGGCCGGCCGGATCGCCGCCAACCCGGGTCCGGCGCTGCGCATGGCCAAGCGGCTGATGCGCGAGGGCCAGCATCTGCGGCTCGATTCGCTGCTCGAACTGTCGGCCGCCTTCCAGGCGCTGGCGCACTTCACCCCCGAACACGGACAGGCGGTCGACGCCTTCATCGCCGCGATGCGCAAGCCCTGACCGGCCGGGCCCCCGGCCCTCGCCTGGAGGGTGTGAGGAAATCATCGCCGGCAGTTCGGATCCGGCGTCGGACAGCGCGGCGCAGCGCGTGCGGAGAGGCCGGCGCCGAACGGGCCCGGCCAGGGGGACCCGCATCATGCCGTTGAACGGGCCTCAGAGCTGCGCAAACGTCTCGCGTCGTTCGCCGCGACGGTCGCTGTCACGCGGCCGCGAAAGCGCCTCGCGCAGGACCTGTACATAGCCCTGACCGATTGCCATCCTCGGGCCGAGCCCGCGCGCGAGCAGCAGTCGGTGCGCCTGAGGCAGTTTCCAGCAGGGCGTCGACACGAGCAGATGATGCTCCAGGTGGTAGTTGACCCAGTACGGCGCGACGAACAAGCGCATCAGCGGCCCGGCGTATGTGGTGCGCGTATTGCGCAGCGGGTCCTCGGCCGGCCCGGTGACCGCGTGCTCGGCGATATTGCGGATCCGGCTCACCAGCTGGTACCAGGTGAGCAGCGGCACGAGCCACAGCAGCACGAAGAGCCACGCATGGCCGAGCGCGGCGAGCACCCCGAGCAGCACCGCCTGCGCGACGAGGAACGCCCGCTCGTTGCGCCAGATCGCCGCCAGGCGTGCTCGCAACCCGATCGCATCGCCCATGGCCGCCCGACACTGCGCCGAGCGCCGTTGGTAGCCCGTGATGCCGAGCAGGTCGCGTACGACCTTGCGGCGGAAGCTCTGCGGCGTGATCGGGAACGGCGCCGACAGAGCGAGGTCCGGATCGCGCTCGGTCTGGGTGTGCCGATGATGAGTCAGGTGATAGGGCCGATACAGCGCGAGGCTCGCGCCGACCGGTGCACCGCACAGCCATGCGCCGACCCGGTCATTGAGCGCCGGGCGGGCGAACAGCAGCCGGTGGGAGGCGTCGTGCATGAGGATCGCCAGCCCGAGCTGGCGGTTGCCGATCACCGCGACCGCCACGACGAAGGTGAGCGGATTCGGCCAGGCGGCGAACAGCGCCATCGCGCCGGCGATCAGCAGCCATGCATGGCAGACCAGTGCGGCGCCGATCCAGTCGGAACGGGTTCGCAGCCGAGCCGCGTCCGCCTCGTCGAGCCGCACCGCAATGGCAGCGGCAGCGGCAGCGGCAGCGGTGCCGTCACGGACGGGATCGGCGTGGTCGGGCGGACTCTGAGTCTGCATCGGGAGACGGGCCGGCAACGGGACGGCCGACTGGCGAATCGGCAAAACCCACAGTGTGCGGGGCACGCCATGCCGCCGCAACAGCATCCGAGTCGCGCCGGCCGGATCGACGCCGAGTCGGGTCCGACCATGACGCGACGGCGGGGCGGGGTCCCCGATGTGGAATGGGTCGCACGGTCGTGGGTGTCGAGGGTCGTGCGCAGGGACAGCCCGTTGTCACGTGGCACGCAGCGGCTGTTCCGAGGTCAGGACACCGCGCCGCCGATCTCGCGCAGGTCCGCGCCGCGGTGGGTCACGGCGACCCGCAGCACCTCTTGCACGCCGTCGATCATCGTCGCGAGCGCCAGGCTCGGCTCGCCGGGCCGCGGGGCCGCCTGCTCGGGCAGCGAGGGCAGGTGCACGAAGCCGCTGCGCACGCGCGAGCCCGCGAGCGCGTGCTGCAGCGCGTAGAACACGTGGTTGCACACGAAGGTGCCGGCCGACTGCGACACCACGGCCGGTACGCCGCGGGCGCGCAGCGCGGCCACGATCGCCTTGACCGGCAGCGTGCTGAAGTGCGCGGCCGGGCCGCCGCGCACGATCGTCGCGTCGATCGGCTGTGCGCCAGCGTTGTCCGGGATCCGTGCATCGTCGATATTGATCGCGACTCGCTCGATCGACAGCGCAGCGCGCCCGCCGGCTTGGCCCAGCGCCACCACGAGCGCTGGCGCGTGGCGGGTGAGCCCGGTGCGCAGCACGCGCAGCGAGCGGCGGAACTCGGTTGGCAGCCGCAACGCAATGACGGGCCGGCCCGCGACCGTCGCTCCATCGAGTGCGCGCGCGACCAGCCAGCTCGGGTTCACGGCTTCGCCACCGAAGGGATCGAAGCCGGTGAGCAGGATCGGCCGGGTGCTCGCCATCGTCGTCCTCATGTCCAGGTGAAATGCGCCGGATGACCGGGTGTGGCCCGGGCATCTTGCCAGACCAGCAGCAACTGGCGCGGCGGCCCGATCACTGCCGGGGCCGGCGCGGCGACCCGGTCCTTGCCGATCGGCGGGCTGCGCAGCGGTGAACCCGGTATCGACAGTCGCCAAGGCGTGTGATGGGCGCGCGAGTCCGCGCCGGCGCCGATGGGCGGGGATACGACACGCGACGGCTCGCTGCGGCTGCGGCTCGATCGCCCCGCCCGCGGCGCGGCGCTCGGCGATGACGGACCCGGGCCGTGGCGCCTGGCGAGCCGAGCGTCTCGTTCACGCCCCTTCAGCGCGGCGCGAACGGATTGGAGTGCCGCGGGTCCGACAGGAAGCCCGGGTCGGTCAGCGCCCGCAGGAAGGCCAGCAGATCGGCGCGGTCCTGCTGGCTCAGCGCCAGCGGCCCCACCAGCGGGCTTCGGGCCGGATGGTTGCGGCCGTCGCCGGCCAGCGGTCCGAACGTCACGTGGCGTCCACCGGCGGCGTAGAGCTCGATCACCTCCTCGAGCGTGGCCACCGACCCGTCGTGCATGTACGGCCCGGTGACCGCGACGTTGCGCAGGCTCGGCGTGCGGAAGCGGCCGTTGTCGGCCGCATCGCGGGTGCGCTCGAACAGGCCGCGGTTCGGCGCCGGATAGGTGCCGGCGCCACCGACGTCGTACAGGCCGATGTTGTGGTGGGTGGTGGTGACCGGCACGCCGTCCGCGTGGGTCGGCTGCGCGAAGGTGACGCCGCCGTGACAGGCCGAGCAGCCCGCGCGCGGCGCGAAGAACAGGTCCCGGCCGCGCGCTTCGGCGGGCTCCAGCGCGAGTTCGCCGCGCTCGGCCCGGTCCCAGCGGCTGTCGCCCGACACCAGGGTGCGCTGGAAGGTGGCGATCGCGCGGATCACGTTGTCCCAGCGCACCGGTGCGGTCTCGCCCGGGAACGCCTCGGCGAACATCGGGCCGTAGGCCGGGTCGCCGGCGATCCGCGCCAGCACCGCGTCGCGGTTGGCGTCGTTCACGCCCATCTCGACCGGCGCGGTCGCGAACAGCGGGGTGCGCATCTGCTGCTCGAGCGTCATCGGGGTGGCGTCGCCCCAGGTCAGCGCGCTCATCCAGGCCAGGTTGGCCAGTGGCGGCGAGTTGCGCGGCAGGGTCTGGCCGGTGGAACCGAACGGGGTGCGACGGGCCTGGCCGAAGCCGAGCGACTGCTGGTGGCAGGTGGCGCACGACTGCTGCCCATTGCCCGACAGGCGGTCGTCGTGGAACAGGTGGCGACCGAGCTCGGCTTTCGGCACGGTGACCGGGTTGTCGGCGGGCACCTCGGGCGCGGGGAAGCCGGCCGGCAAGGGCGCCGGCCAACCGGGCAGCGTGATCGCAGCGGGAGGGGGTGACGGCGCAGGAGCCGGGGCAGGGGCAGGGCCCGGGACCTGCGTCTCGTTCGGTGTGCCGGCGACGGGCGCAGCGCCGCCGCCGCACCCGGCCAGCAGCCACAGCGCGGTGCCCAGCGCCAGCGCGGCGCCGGCGCGGCGTCCCAGCCTGCCTGGGCTGCTCCAAGCCGTTGCGTCCATGTCGACCTCGCGCACAGGTCCGCCGTCGGGGCGGCGGCTCCGGTGGCAGTCTCGGCGCCGGCGCGCCCGCCCGCGAGGAACTGTGTCTCGCCCGGGGCCGAGAGCGGACGCGCGAGGGGTCGGGTCAGGAAGCCGGAGGCTGCGGCAGCGCCCGCTTGCGGCCCTGCCCGTCGATCGCCACGTAGGTGAGGGTGGCTTCGGTGACGCGCACGCTGACCAGTTCGGCCGGGTTGCGCTCGGCGATCACGTCGACGTGGACGGTGATCGAGGTCCGGCCCACCGATTCCACCCGGGTGAAGAAGCTGAGCACGTCGCCGACCGTGACCGGCTGGCGGAACTGGAACGCGTTGACCGCCACGGTGGCCACCCGTCCGCGGGCGCGGCGGGCGGCTGCGATGCCGCCGGCGATGTCGACCTGCGCCATGACCCAGCCGCCGAACACGTCGCCGTTGCCGTTGACGTCGGCTGGCATGGGCACCACCCGCAGCGTGAGCTCGTGGCCGGGTGGTGCGAACGATGGCTGGTTCATGGGCGAAGGCGGGTGGAGGGCCGGGGGCGAGGACTGCGGTACCCTGTGGCCCCGCCCGTCCGACACTAACCGATCACGCGGACCCTGGCCAGGCTCGTGACAGGCGCCAGCCCGCCAGCCCGCCAGCCCGCCAGCCCCGATGCGCCCCGCGCCCGCCGTCGCTCCCGCACCAGCCCCCGACCCCGCCCAGGCGAGCGGCGCTGCACCCGCCGCGGCGGGCCCGCCGCGGCAGCGCTCCGACTGGGCGGTGCTGGGCAGCCTGCTGCCCTACCTCTGGACCTACCGCTGGCGCGTGGGCCTGGCCGTCGCCTGCATGGTGGCGGCCAAGGTGGCCACCGTGGGCGTGCCGGTGGTGCTCAAGCAGATCGTCGACGGGCTGGCACCGGCGGCCGGGCAGGCCGCGCCGCTGGTGGCGGTACCCATGGCGCTGCTCGCCGCCTACGGCCTGCTGAGGCTGGCGTCCACCGCGTTCACCGAGCTGCGCGAGTTCGTGTTCGCCAAGGTCACGCAGCGGGCGGTGCGCAACGTGGCGCTGCAGGTGTTCGGCCACCTGCATGCGCTGTCGCTGCGCTTTCACCTCGAGCGCCAGACCGGTGGCCTGACGCGCGACATCGAGCGCGGCACCCGCGGCATCTCGAGCCTGATGGGCTACACGCTCTACAGCATCCTGCCCACCCTGGTGGAGATCACGCTGGTGGTGGGCTACCTGGTGCTGCACTACGATCCGTGGTTCGCGGCGATCACCGGCGGGGCGCTGGTCCTGTACGTCACGTTCACCGTGCTGGTCACCGAATGGCGGACCGGGTTCCGCCGCTCGATGAACGAGCTGGACACCCGGGCCAACGTCCGGGCAATCGATTCGCTGCTGAACTACGAGACGGTCAAGTACTTCGGCAACGAGCGCTTCGAGGCGGCCCGCTACGACGAGAGCCTGCAGCGCTGGGAACGCGCCGCGGTGCGCAGCCAGACCTCGCTGTCGGTGCTCAACCTCGGGCAGGCCACCATCATCGCGGTGGCGGTCTCGCTGATGGTCTGGCGCGCCACGGTCGGGGTGGTCGAGGGCCGCATGACGCTCGGCGACCTGGTCCTGGTCAACGCCTTCATGATCCAGCTCTACCTGCCGCTGAACTTCCTGGGCGTGCTGTACCGCGAGATCAAGCAGAGCCTGGCCGACATGGAGCGCCTGTTCGGGCTGCTGGAGGTCAACCGCGAGGTCGACGACGCGCCTGGCGCGCCCGTGCTGCGGCTGGCCGGCGCGCCCGAGCTGCGCTTCGAGCGGGTCGCGTTCTCATACGACACCAACCGGGCGATCCTGCACGATCTGAGCTTCACCGTGCCGGCGGGCAGCACCACCGCGGTGGTGGGCGCCAGCGGCGCCGGCAAATCCACGCTCGCGCGCCTGCTGTTCCGCTTCTACGACGTGACCGGCGGCGCCATCCTGCTCGATGGCCAGGACCTGCGCTCGGTGACGCAGTCCAGCCTGCGCGAGGCGATCGGGATCGTGCCGCAGGACACAGTGCTGTTCAACGACACGCTGCGCTACAACGTGGCCTACGGCCGCCCGGGGGCGGCCGACGTCGAGATCGAGGCCGCGGCCCGGGCGGCGCAGCTCGGCGCGTTCGTGGCTTCGCTGCCGCTGGGCTGGGACACGCCGGTGGGCGAGCGCGGCCTGAAGCTCTCGGGCGGCGAGAAGCAGCGGGTGGCCATCGCCCGGATGCTGCTCAAGAACCCGCCGGTGCTGGTGCTCGACGAGGCCACCTCGGCCCTCGACTCGCGCAACGAGGCGGCGATCCAGGTGGCGCTGCGTGCGGTGGCCGCGCACCGCACCACGCTGGTCATCGCGCATCGCCTCTCGACCATCGTCGACGCCGACCAGATCCTGGTGATGGACGCCGGCCGCATCGTCGAGCGTGGGCGTCACGACGAACTGCTGGCGCTCGGTGGGCGCTACGCGCAGATGTGGGCACTGCAGGCGCGCGATGACGATGAGCCGGATGCGGGCGGGCGCCGGTCCGATGGCACGGCTGGGCGTGCCGAGCGCGCCGACCCGCCGGGCTGAGCGCAGCGCGCGTCGGCGCGGGCAGTGCCCGGCACCGCGGCCGCCGTCAGGTCACGAGCCTCAGCACCCAGAGCTCGCCGACCCGCCACGCCTGGACCGATACGCCGGGC
>Ga0169931_10014997_pt1 | contig 10418 bp, 5 predicted proteins | sample Kivu_15m_20L_FD_129675 | JGI IMG/M metagenome (GOLD analysis project Ga0169931, IMG submission 129675) | Freshwater microbial communities from Lake Kivu, Western Province, Rwanda to study Microbial Dark Matter (Phase II) - Kivu_15m_20L... | ecosystem: Environmental > Aquatic > Freshwater > Lake ... | reverse complement strand
AGGGCGAAGGGGAGGGCGAGGGCGAGGCGATCAACGGCTCCTGCGCGGCGCCGATCGCCATCGACTGCGCGACCGGCACCGCCAGCTTCGACACCGCCGGCGGCGCCCGCGACCTCGATGCCTACGGGTGCCCCAGCGTCGGCGTCGAGGGCTTCCGCTACGAGGGGCCCGAGCTGGTCTTCGCCTTCGACAGCGACCTCGGCGCCCGCGTCGGCGTCAGCGCGTCGCGCACGGGCAGCAACGCCACGACGTGGCAGCTCTTCGACCTCGGCACGGGTGGCAGCGCTTGCGACGCCGGCCGCGCCTGTGAGGACGTCCGCGACCTCAACGACCCGAACCCCCTCGCCTTCGACGCCGTCCCGGGCAGCACCCGCTTCCTCGCCGTCGATCCCCGGGCCTTCGACGACGTCACGTCCTTCACGCTCACCGTCACCTGCACGGTGTCCGTTTGCGGCAACGGCACGATCGAGCCCGGCGAGGCCTGCGACGACGGCGACGATGCCGGCGGCGACGGCTGCAGCGGCGCCTGCCTCGTCGAGGATGGCTTCGCCTGCGTGGGCGAGCTCTCGGTCTGCGATGCGGTCGTCTGCGGTGATGGCGCGATCAGTGGCGACGAGGCCTGCGACGACGGCAACAACGACGTCGGCGACGGCTGCGACGCCGACTGCGTCGTCGAAGACGGCTTTTCCTGCGGCGGGCTGGGGCCGTCGGTCTGTCTGGCAGGCACCGGCGAGACCTGCCTCGAGGCCCTGACGCTGGCCCCAAACGCAACCACTTCGCTGACGACCGCCGGCCTCGTCGACGACGTCACCACCTACGCCGGCACCTGCGGCTCCTTCAGCGCCGAAGGCCCAGATGTCTTCTACGCCGTCGCTGTTCCGGGCGAGCACTTGCTCACCGCGACGTTGTCGAACGACTTCACTGGCTCGCTGATCGCGATCGTCGATGGCTGCGACAATGTTGCTGCGTCCTGTGTGGTTGGCACCACCAACGAGGCTCACTTCGCCAACCACAATGCGGCAACGGAGACCGTCTATGTGGTGGTCGATGGCCTCCTGGGCGACACAAACTTTGCGGGACAGCCGCGCAGCCCCGATGCCGGCCCGTTCACGCTCACCACGTCGACGCGGGCGTTGACGAGCGCGGCAAGCGGCGAAGTCTGCGCGACCGCTGCCCCACTGACGTTGGGCACCACGGTCAACGGCACCACGGTGGGGCGGCCGGGGACAGCCAATGGCTTTGCCGGCAGCGCCTGCAACGGCTTCGGCGCTGGGATCAACGGCGGCGGCCGCGACGCCTTTTATAGCGTGACCGTGCCCGCGGGGCGCACGCTGAAGGCCGTGGTCAACAACGTCGTCGGCGACGGTGACGTCACCGTCGGCATCGTGTCGGACTGCAACGCGACGCGGACCTCCTGCCTCGCCGCGCAAGATGGACCGTCCGGTACCGCGAGCGAGACCGTTCTCTTTGAGAACACGGGTACCACCGATCGCCCTGTCTTCGTCGTCGTTGATGCCATTCGTTCGAACGGTGGCTTCAGCTTCTCGCTCACCGCCACGCTGGAGTGACCGCGATGTTCCTGTCACGCCCTCTTTCTCCCTTTGTCCTCCTCGCGGTGCTCAGCATCGTGGTGGCCTGTCCGAGCGTCCCGGCTGACATCGTCGACATCGGTGTCGGTCCCGAGAACGACGATGACGTCGACGCGCTCACCGTCGACGACGTGCTGCCGGGCGGCGCCGAGGGGGTCTGTCGCGTACTCTTCTCGTGCTGCGACGACACCCTCGACGTGTTCTTCGCGCTTGTCGCCACGGCCGAAGCCGACGGCATCTTCGGCGACCTACGGGATCGGGTCCCGCCCCGGGCCGAGCTCACCGAGGCGGAGTGCCCGGCCCTCGTCGAGGAGATCCACCGCCGCAGGGGCCTCGGCCCCTTCGTCGCCGCGGCCCACGACGGCCTCGTCGACTTCGACGCCGCCGGCCTGCGGGCCTGCCTCGATGAGCTCGACGACGTCGCCTGCGGTGAGCCCGCGCGGAGCGTCGTCTTCGACAGCACCTGCTTCGGCCTCGATCCCCCCGAAGGCGGCGAGGCCCAGCGGCGCATGTTCAGCCGCACGGCGGAGCGCGGCGACTGTCGCCCCCTCGCCGACGGCTTCGGCGGCCTGTTCTTTGGCACCTGCAACCCCGACACGAGCTTCTGCTGCGTCGTCGATGGCAGCGGTGACTGCGGCATCCCCGGCCCCGACGACGTGGGCACCTGCGCCCTCGCGGCGGCCGAGGGTCAGACCTGCTCGGCCTTCGCGCCCGTGCTGCCCTGTGCGACCGGCCTCGAGTGCATCCCCGGCGCCGGCCCGAACGGCGCCGACGGCTGCCTCGCGCCGTCGACGACCGCGCTGGCCATTGGCGCGCGCTGCTACGACGGCGCGAGCTTCCGCCTCACCGGCCAGTGCGCCGACGGCTGGTGCGACATCCTCGGCAGCGACGTCTGCGAGGACTTCGTCGCCCCGGGCGCCAGCTGCACCAGCGGTGAGCCATGTGGACCCGGAAAGGCCTGTGTCGACGGCGTCTGCGCCGACAACCCCGTCTGCGCCGGTTGAGCGCCGCTGCTGGAGCCCGTCATGCGTCTCGTCGTGTCTGCCCTGGCCGTCTTCGTCTCGTCGTGCGGCTCGCCGTCGCCATCGCCGGCGGCGACTCCCGTCCTGCCGGTGACGCCCGTCGACATCGACCTCGTCGGCCCCGACGCGGGCGGGGGAGGTGAAGGTGAAGGAGAGGGCGAAGGCGAGGGTGAAGGCGAGGGCGAAGGCGAGGGTGAAGGCGAGGGCGAAGGTGAAGGCGAGGGCGAAGGTGAGGGTGAAGGCGAGACCGTTCCGACGACGGACTTCCTGCCCGGGCTCCTCGACGGGGCGCGCCCGGCGCGGGCCACGCTGCGGCCCCTGCCGGGTGGCGGCGTCGGCGACCCGGTGCTCACGAGCAACAACCCCGAGGTGGTGAGCGGCGCCGGCCTCCTCTACGGCAACGCCCGTCCCCTCGTCACCCGCGGCGGCCAGGGGGTGCGTCTCGCCGGGCGCTTCGGCGTCTACCTGCACCACCTCGTCGACACCGACGACGGCCGACCCCTGTTCATCTCGCTGCTCATCACCAACCCCAACGGCACGCCGGTCCGCGTCGACGTCGAGGGCTCGGGCTACAGCCAGACCGAGACGGGGGGCCTCGCGCTCGGTCAGAGCCCCGACTACCGCGTGTCGGAGGACGTCATGCTCGGCACGCCCGACGTCATGCATCAGGACGTCGAGATCGCGCCGTCACGGCCCTTCCTGGCGTGGCAGCGCCGCGCGGGCGATCGCGTCGAGGTGGATGGCCGCTTCACGCTGCACACCGACGCGCCGGTCTTCGTCTACGTCGTCGCCACCGAGACGGCCGACATCAACGACGCCGTCCGCTCCGTCCTCATCGACGCGCCCGGCGACTACCGCGTCTCGGGGGATCCGCCGCCGCCCTTTGGTCGGGAGGCCGGCGTCTACGCCTTCGACACCTGGCGGGGCACCGTCGACGTGACGCTGCCGTCGTCGCCTGCCCACGTCGGCTTCATGGTGAACACCGCCACCGGCGCGGGCTTCCCGCAGGTGCAGGCCTTCCCCGCCCTCGCCCACCTCGACGGCAGCGCCCGCGAGGCCGTCGGCATGTACGGCAACATCTACGACCTCGAGATCGTGCTGTCGTCGTCGTCGTCGGAGGCGCGGCGCGCGCGCGTCTCGTTCACCAGCCTCGCGACCGCCGACATCTCCCGCTATTGGGACGGCGTCGGTCTCGTTGACGGCGTGGCGCTGGACCTCCGCCACGTGCCATCGATGCCGTCGACCCTCCTCGCCGATATCCTGCTCGCCGCCGGCGAGCGGCGGACACTGCGCTTTGCGGCGATGGTGCCCGGCCTCGCGTCCATCCCCCAGGCCCTCGTCATCGAGAGTGTGTCGCCATGAAGAACTCGATCGTCGCGTTCGCGGTGGTGTGTGGGGCCTGCAGCGCCCCGGCTCCGGCCCCGCTCGAGCTGCCCGAGGGCTGCAACCCGCTGCTCGGCGGCGCGGACTGCTTCCTGCCCTATCCCTCCGACGTCTACCGCGTCGACGACGACGCGATGCCGTCGGGCGCGCGCATCGAGACCCGCGGCGCCGCGAAGCTGCTGACGAAGAGAGGCGCCTCCGCCGACATCGGCGACTTCCTGCCGATGGATGGCTTCTCGCGGACGCCCACCATCGTAGCGGCGCTCGGCGAGCCCATCGCCGATGTCGGCCTCGTGCACATCTTCGACGATCCCCTCGACTCCACGCGCCCGGGCTCACGGACCCTGATCCTCGACGCCGTGACCGGCGAGGCGATTCCGCACCTCGTCGACCTCGACGCGCGCGCGACCGACGAGCGACGCCGGGCCCTGCTCCTGCGCCCCCATGTCCGCCTCGCCGAGCGCCACCGCTACCTCGTCGTGCTCCAGGGTCTCGAAGGCCCCGACGGCGCCGTCATCGATGCACCCGAGGGCTACCGGCGCCTGCGCGATGGCGTCGACGTCGCCGCCGACCCGGCCCTCGCCCCGCTCGCCGCCCGCTACGGCGCCGATGTCTTCCCGGTCCTCGAGCGCGCCGACGTGGCGCGAGCCTCGACGCAGCTCGTGTGGGACTTCACGACGGGGACCGACGCCCACGTCATGGCGGACATGCTGCAGGTGCGCGCGCTCGTGCTTGAGTCCCTCGCGGCGTCGCCCCCGCCGGTGCGGCTCTTCGTCACCGAGACCCGCGACGACGACGACGTCACCTGGCGCATCGTCACCGGCGAGATCACCGGACCGAACGTGATGGCGGGCGATGGTGGGCCAGGCTCGCTGCTGGCCCGTGACGAGGCGGGTCGCGTCCGCCTCAACGGGACCGTCACCTTCCCGTTCATCGCCGTGGTGCCGTCGTCGATCCGGACGCGGGTCGGCCCCGGCGAGGTCGTCCTGTTCGGGCACGGCTTCTTCGGTGGCGCCGGCGAGATGGAGAGCGAGGCGAGCCGGCGGCTGCTGCACGAGACGAGCGCGGTGGGCTTCGCGACCGACTGGGCCGGGATGTCGTCGGCGGATGTCGGCGACGTCGTCCGGGGCGTCGGCGAGATCGTGTCCGAGAGCCTCCGCTTCGGCGAGCGGGTCCCCCAGGGGATGGTGAACTGGCTCAGCCTGACTTCGGCCATCACGAGCGGGGCGATGCTGGACGCCCGCGACGGCGCCGGCGTCGCGTCGTTCCGTCTCGACGACGGCCGCCCCGCCTGGAGCGACGACACGCTCGACTTCATCGGCATCTCCCAGGGCCACATCCTCGGGACGGCGATGACGGCCCTCAACCCCGACGTGCGGCATGTGGTGCTGCAGGTGGGTGGCGCGGCCTTCTCCCACATGATGTCGCGGGCCAGCCCGTTTCGGACCTACCTCGCGCTGCTCGACCTCTCGATGGACGACAGCTTCGAGCAGCAGAAGCTCATCGCCACCTACCAGCGCGGCTTCGACCGCTTCGACCCCGCGCAGTACGGCGCGTTCATCCTCGAGGAGGACCTGCCCTCGGGGCCGCCCTCCCGACGGCAGGACAAGCGCGTGCTCATGCAGATCGGCATCGGCGACGATCAGGTCCCGAACTTCGCGTCGTTCACGCATGCGCGCATCGTTGGCCTCCCGCTGGTGACACCGTCGGCGCGGGCCGTGCCGCTCCTGGAGACTGCGGCGGCGCCTGTCGACGGCTCCGGCCTCGTCGTGTGGGATCTGGGCGACGACGACAGCTTCTACGAGACGGCGGCGCCGTCGACGACGAAGACGCGGGCCCACGAGGGCGTCCGTCGTCGACCGGAGGCGTGGCGGCAGCTCCATCGCTTCTTCCGGGATGGGATCATCGAGAACACCTGCGGCGACGCCGGCTGCGTGATCCCGCCGGGCTGATCAGGTGACGGCCGTGGGGAGCGGCCATCGCGACGACCTCTTCGACGCCATGGGCTCACGGCGGCGCGGGCGCGGGCGCTGATGTCGTCGACGCCGGCGGCGGACTAGCCTGCACATCAAGCGCGGCGCGTTGATCAATCACTCCCCGCTTGATGAGGCCCCTCTGCAGGACGCGCGGCTAGAGCCGCGGCAGCCGCGACTGCGCCTCGGCGCTGCCCTCGACGTCGGGGAAGCGGTGCTTCACGGCGGTGGCGAGCAGCGCCTCCCAGCGGACGCGATCGGCCGTCACCGTGGCGCCCGCCGAATCGAGCTCGCTCGCACAGGCGGCATGAAGTCCGTCGAAGAGCGGCGTCGGCGACGCCCTCGAGGGTCACCTGCAGGAGACCAGGCGCCAGACGCCGGATGCGCGCCGAGGCCCCTGGCACTCGATCACTTCCTCGGCAAGACCCATGCGCATGACCACCCGGCGATGCTGCCCAGCCTTTGGATCGGGAGGTTCGTGCCCATCAGCGCCAGACGTCGCCCACGGCTCTCCTGTGCAGCATCTGCCGGACACGTCGTCTTCAGGGCGGAACCTGTCCTATCGTGTTCGGATGATCCTGCCTCTTGTTGCGCTGGTCCTCGCTGCCGCCGTCGCCGAGCCGCTGCCGTCGACGGCCGCGCAGATCGCCGTCCTCGAGCTGGCGCCCGCGACGCCGGCCGACGCATCCCTCGCCGCCGCGACGACGGGGGCCCTCATCGAGACCTTCGCCGCGCTCCCGCAGCTGCCGCCTGGCAGCAAGGTCCTCGGCACAAAGGAGCTCGAGGCCCTCCTGCAACACCAGAGCCGGGCCCAGCTCATGGGCTGCGAGGACGAGCGCTGCACCGCCGACCTCGCGCGGACGATCGCCGCCGATCGGGTTGTCGCCGGCCGCGTCGGCCTCGTCGGCGGCGAAGCCCTGCTGTTCCTGTCGCTCATCGACCCGAAGGAGGGGGCCGTCCTCGCCCGCACCTCGCGCGTCATCCCCGTCGACGCGAAGCGCATCCGTGCCGACGTCGCCGCCGCCGGCAGCGCCCTCGTGGCCCCGCCGGCCCGCGAGGCCCTCCGGCTCTCGACCCTCAGCCTCGTCGACCCGGCCGCAGGCCGCGCCTCCGGCGATGCGCCCCTCGAGGACCTGCGCCTCGCCGTCCTCTTCGACGAGCTCGGCGAGGACGGCGCGCCGATGCGGATGCGCGCCGTCGAGACCTGCGCCCAAAAGCAGCTCCTCGACACGGGGGCGACCGTCGTGGCCCCCGCCGTCGTCCAGCGCATCAAGGGCATCGCCGGGCCCCGTGCGCTCCTCGACGGCGTCATCCCCGAGGAGCTCACCACCGAGGAGGTCGACGCCCTCGTCGTCGGCCTCGTCGAGTACCGGACCGGCGCCGGCTTCGGCGGTGCCACCAGCGCCGAGGCCGACCTCTCGATGCAGCTGGTGAAGATCGACACCGGCGACGTGCTCGCCAGCGAGCAGCAGCAGGCCCGCCATCCGGGGCACACCTTCAACGCCGCCCAGAAGGCCGCTGCCGCCCGGCTCTGCGCCCAGCTCGGCCCGCTGGTTTCCTCGGCGATGAAGAAGCGCGCCAGCCGCGGCATGCGCGTCGTCCTCGACGTCGAGGGCGCCGACACCGACGAGGTGGCCGGGCTCGTGAAGACCCTCGAGAAGACCAACCGGGTGGCCCGCGTCAAGGTGAAGAACATCTCGGCGAAGGGGGCCCTCCTCGACGTCGTCCTCGCCGGCGGCGACGGCCTCACCCTCGCCCTCGAGCTGCCCCGCCTCGGCCTCACCCGCCCCACCACGAAGGCCAGCGCCGGCCTCGTCACCCTTGGTCGAACCCAACCCGGAAAGGTCACGCCATGATCGCGCCTGCCCTGCTCATCGCCACCCTCGCCATCACCCAGGCCCCCGAGGCCCCGGCCGCTGCCGTCACGACATCGCCGTCGTCAGATGCCGTCAGCGAAGGCGCGCCGACGGACGCGGCGGTTCCGGTGGCCGAGGCGCCGCCCCCGCCCGCTCCACCGCCTGCTCCCTCGCCCGCTCCATCGCCGGCGCCGACGCCGCGGCGGGCAACGGCGGCGGTGGAGGAGCGCGGCATCGGCCTGGCGGTCCTGAACCTGCAGACCTCGGGTGACATCCCGAAGGACCTGTCGTCGGCCCTCTCGGGGTTCGTGGCTGCCCGGCTGGATCGGGCCGGGATCTTTCGCATCGTGAGCGAAGACGACGTGAAGCGGATGGTCGACTTCGACCAGATGAAGACGGCGCTCACCTGTGACGACCAGGCGAGCTGCCTCGCCGACATCGGCGCTGCTCTCGGCGTGCCCTTCATGCTCACCGGCACGGTGGGCAAGCTCGGCTCAAGCTACACCCTCACCCTCACCCTCGTCGAGATCGACAAGGCCCGCGTCGAGAAGCGCACGTCGGCGGTCTTCTCCGACGTCGACAAGCTCCTCGCTGGCCTCGACACCGAGGTGGAGCGCGCCGTGCAGTCCCTGCTCTACAAGGAGCAGGGCAACCTGCTCGTGCTCGCCATCGAGGAGGGCGCCACCATCGCCGTCGACGGCAACGCCGTCGGCACAAGCCCCCTGCCGACGACGTCGGTGGCCTCGGGCCCCCACCGTGTCACGGTCAACAAGGACGGCTTCATCCAGTTCGCCCTCGACGTGGTCGTGCGGCCGAAGGAGACGACGAAGGTCGACGCCGTGCTGCGTCCCTCGCCCGAGTTCCTCGCGACCTACAAGGCCCGCACCGGCGGCCAGCGGTCCGCCGCCTGGGGCACCTCCGTCGGCGGCATCGCGACGACGCTCGTCGGTGGCGCCGGCGTGGGCTGGTTCTTCTTTCGCCGCGAAGGGCTCCGCAGCGAGAAGGGCGCCGCCCCCGACGAGGATGTGTCCGTCAACGGCGCCGAGTACGCCGAGCTCGCGGGCGCCTTCTGGGGTGGCATCTCTGCCGCCGTCGTCGGTGTCGGCCTCGTGTCGACGTCCGCGGTGTTGTTCGCGACCGGCGAGGACCCGGAGCGCTACGACGCCCTCGCCGTGCCGGGGACGGTCGGGAGCGCGCGATGAGCGCCCGCATCCTGCTCGGCGTCGTCGTCGCGCTCTCGGCGGGCTGCCTGCCCGGCGTGTTTCTCGATGAGACCGGCGGCGACAGCTTTTGCAACAACGCCAACAAGGTCGCGACCGGCACAATCGACATCGCGACCCCCGGTGACCTCGCGGCGCTGCGCGGCTGCACCGCCGTCGTAGGCGACCTGCTCGTGCAGTTCGCCGCGACCGACGCCGGCGACCTCGCGACGCTGACGTCGGTCAGCGGACTGCTCAGCGTCAACGTCGACGGGCTCACCACCCTGTCGCTCCCGGCCCTGGAACAGGTCGGTGTGCTCGTGCTCCAGGGGACCGAAGCCTCGCCGTTGACGTCGTTCAGCGCGCCCGAGCTCACCGACGCCGCCGTCGTCGACTTCTTCGTCGCGCGGCTCGACGCGCTCGCCTCGGTCTCGCTGCCGTCGCTGACCACGCTGGGCGGCGACCTGGCGGGCATCCCCTACGGCTGCCCGTCGCCGACGCTCGACGGCGCGTGTTCGGGCTTCCTGCTCGTCCGCGGCGGTCCCGCGCTCACGACGCTCGAGGTCCCGCGCCTCGCGAACGCGAGCGGTGTGGTGGTCAGCCTCGCCGAAGGCTCACCGCTGCTCGAACTCGCGCTGCCGCTCCTCGAGACAGGCACCCTGGTCGTCACCGGCCACGGGCTCGAGCAGGGCAGCATCGCGGAGCTCGTGCTGGGCGCCGGCGTCGGTCGCGGCGTCTCTCTCGATCCTGGGCCCAGCGCCGAGCCGCTCCCAGAATCGACTTCGTCCGCCCTCGCGGCGATCCGCGCACCCCGCCTGCGCAGCCGCGACCCGTCGGGATCTTTCAACGTGGCGCTCGCTGCGGTCGGTCTCCCGTCGCTGACCACGCTGGAGGTCCCCGAGCTCGACCCGGAAGCACGGGGCGCCATCGCCGTCGTCGATGTGCCGCAGCTCGCCGGGCTCGCGCTGCCCGCGCTCGCGCTGCGCAGCGACGCAAACGGCGAGCTCGCGTTGGGCTTGCTGATCCGCGACGCCCCGGCGCTCACGACCCTTGCCCTCACAGGCCGGGGCGACTTCGGGATCGCCATCGTCGACGCGCCCCTGCTGGGAAGCCTGACGCTCCCCTCGACGCGGTTCCTGCGCGGGCTGGCTGTCCGCGGTCTACCCGCGCTCTCGGCGATCACGATCCCCGGCGATGACGTCGAGCCCCTCGTGCTCGCGGGCAACCTGCATCTGGAAGGACTCCCCTCGCTCGCCACGTTCTCGGTCGTCGCAGACGGCGGCGTGGTCCCCCAGTGGTCGTCCATCCGGCTCTTCGACGTCGCCGACGTGTGCGATGTCCTGCCGTTGTTGCGCGACAGGTGCGTGGCGAGTGATCCCGGCGCATCCAGTAGCTT
>Ga0169931_10014996_pt1 | contig 10419 bp, 8 predicted proteins | sample Kivu_15m_20L_FD_129675 | JGI IMG/M metagenome (GOLD analysis project Ga0169931, IMG submission 129675) | Freshwater microbial communities from Lake Kivu, Western Province, Rwanda to study Microbial Dark Matter (Phase II) - Kivu_15m_20L... | ecosystem: Environmental > Aquatic > Freshwater > Lake ... | reverse complement strand
GGCTTCGGCAGCGTCGGCGAACTGGTGGGCATGGCTCGGACCATCGTGCCCAATCCTGCAGCCACCAATGCGGTCCCCGCATTCGTGAACGCGCTCAATCCCGGCGCCGGGTTCCCGGACTGGCAGTACAACCAGGGATGGAGCGTGCGCATGGCCGGCAACGACCCATACCGGGCGTCCTTCGATCCGGGCAGCAACCTGAAGGGACTTGGTCAAGGCTGGTTCGCCGACCAGCATGACGACGATGTGGAGCCGCTCGACGCGCGACTCTCCACCGATCGCCAGGGCGTCCGTCACTTCAACTTCGTTCCGGGCGGTTTCGTGGCCGACGCGTGGACCCTGACCCCGGACAGCAGCTACGGCGACAGCGAGGAGCAGAACCTGCTCTTCAAGGGGATCAGCAACCTGATCACCACCCGCAGCGACGTGTTCACCGTGTACTTCCGCGTGCGGACCGTGAAGCAGGATCCCACCACCGGCAGGTGGAACGGCGTGGATCCCGACAGCATCCTGGAGGACGCCCGCTACGTGATGTGCGTGGACCGCACCAGCGTGAACCGGCCCAGCGACGAGCCGCGGATCGTCTTCTTCAGCCGTGTGCAGGACTGATCCCCGCATGACGGTCGCCTGGCGGAGCGTGACCAACGCATGAGCGCCGTGCACGACGCCGCCTACCTGCTGGGCCTGACCGCGACGGCTCCGTGGTGGGTGACCCGCATGGTCCGCACCGGCAAGCATCGAACCGACTGGGCCGGCAGGCTGGGGCAGGGGGACGCCCTGTCTGCTCCGGCACCGGGCGGACGGCTCCTGGTGCACGCGGTGAGCGTGGGCGAGGTGAACGCGGCCCGGGGACTTGTGGAGAGCCTTGCGGCCGATGGCGACGTGGTGCTGAGTGCCACCACCGACACGGGCCATGCGCGGGCACGCGCCACGCTTGGTCAGCGGGTGTCCGTGCGGCGCTATCCCTTCGATGCCAGCTTTGCCGTGGAGCGGTTCCTGCACCGGGTGCGACCGACGGCGGTGGCCCTGATGGAGCTGGAGGCGTGGCCCAACTTCATCCAGGCCTGCGTGGATCGCGGGATTCCCGTGGGTGTGGTCAACGGACGCCTCAGCGCCCGCAGCTTTGCCCGCTATCGACTGGCCCGTCCCGTGCTGCGTGGCATGTTCGCCCGCCTGTCGTTCGTGGCGGCGCAGACGCAGGCCTACGCGGATCGCTTTGTGGCCATGGGGACTCCGGCGGATCGCGTGCAGGTGAGCGGCACCATGAAGTGGGACACCGCCGAGATCGCCGATGCCGTCCCGGGCGCGGCACCGCTGGCCGAGGCACTGGGCGTGGATCCGCAGCGACCCTTGGTGGTGGCGGGGAGCACCGCGCCCGGCGAGGAGGCGATGCTGCACGCCGCGGTGCCCCCGGGCGTGCAGCTGCTCTGCGCGCCGCGCAAGCCCGAGTGGTGCGACCAGGCCGCGGCGGCCATGCCGGGTTGCTGGCGACGCAGCACTGGAACCGCGGCGCCGGCCGGATGCGACCGCTTCCTTCTGGACACCATCGGCGAGCTGCGCCGGGCGTATGCGCTGGCCAGCGTGGTGGTGGTGGGCCGCAGCTTCGGCACGCTGCATGGCAGCGACATGATGGAGCCGGTGGCGCTGGGCAAGGCCACGCTGATCGGTCCCCGATACGGCGACTTTCAGGACATGGGTGATGATCTGGTGCAGGCGGGGGGGTTGCGCGTGACCAACGCCTTTGACCTGGCCCGGGATCTGGCGCAGCTTCTTGGCGATCCCGCCCTGCGACGCGAGATGGCCGAGGCAGGCCGCCGCGTGATCCGCCAGAGGCAGGGGGCCACCGCCCGACACGCCGCCCTGCTCCGTGGCATCATGCGTTCGGCGGCCCATCATGACTGACGCCTTCCGCGAGGACGACTTCCTGGCCTTCATCCGAGCCCACTCGGGCGCGCTGGGGCCGCACGTGCTGGCGGGCCCCGGCGACGACATGGCGGTGATCGACCTGCACGGTCACGCCTTGCTGCTGGGCGTGGATCAGGTGATCGAGGGCGTGCACTTTGCCCCCGGAACCTCGATGGAGGCCGTGGGCCGCAAGTCCGTCACGCGCAACATGAGCGACGTGGCCGCGATGGCGGCGCGTCCCATCGCCACCCTGGCCAGTTGCATGCTTCCGATGGACGTGGATCCACTCGCCGCGCGCCGCCTGCTGGAGTCCGTGCGACGCACGGCCCTGCACTACAACGCTCCGCTGGTGGGTGGTGACACGGCGCTGCACCGCGGACACGGCCCGCTCAGCCTGTCGGTGACGGTTCTGGCCGAGCCGATCTCTCCCAGCCGACCGCCGGTGTATCGGAGCGGCGGCAAGGCCGGTGACCGGCTCTACGTCACGGGAACCCTGGGCGGCTCGCTCAAGCCGGATGGCTCGGGCAAGCACCTGGACTTTGAGCCGCGTCTGGACGAGGCCGAGGCGCTGGCGGCAAGCCTGGGCAGCGAACTGCACGCCATGATGGACCTGTCCGACGGCCTGGCCCAGGATGCCGCGCGACTGGCCGAGGCCAGCGGCCTGCAGGCCGTGATCGACGCGGGATCCCTGCCGTGCACCAACGGCTGCACCTGGCGCGAGGCCATGCACGACGGCGAGGACTACGAGCTGCTGTTCGCCGTGGGAGGCACGCACGCCGTGCCCACCACCGTGGGCCGCGCACGCATCCACACCCGGGCCGTGGGGGTCCTTCAGCCGTTGCCCATGCCCGGTGCGCCGAGGGTGGTGTGCCGTCTGGAAGACATCGAGGTGAGCGTGGGACGCATGGGCCACTTCCACGACGCCCCGCGGCAAGCTGGAGCCTGATCCATGGGCGTGTGCACCATCACGTCACCGGACCCCGAGGCCACCGAGCGCATCGGCCGCGCCCTGGGCGCTGAACTGGAGCCCGGCACGCAGGTGTTCCTGCACGGCGAACTGGGCGCCGGCAAGACGTGTCTGGTCCGCGGGATCGCCCAGGGTCTTGGATGCGACCCTGCGCAGGTGAGCAGCCCCACATTCACGCTGATGCAACGCTACCGCGGCTCGCTCTGCGATCTGGTGCATGTGGACGCCTACAGGCTCCACGGCACGCAGGATCTCCGCGAGGCCGGCCTGGACACGTTGGACGCCTCCGCCGTGACCGCCGTGGAGTGGCCGGAGCGCGTGCACGGCATGGGCGGCAGCAGGACCATTCACGTGCACCTGCATGCCACCGACGCCAGCGAACGGTCGATCACGGTCCATGATCCGGCCGGCACGCTCGCCGAGCGACTGGCGGCCGCCGTGGCCCCACGACCGTGTCCATCCTGCGGTCAGTCCACCAGCCTCTTCGCCGAGCACTGGCCGTTCTGCAGCCCGCGTTGCCGCAACGCGGACCTTGGACGCTGGCTCAACGGCTCGTACCAGATCACCCGACCGCTGGAGGAGCGCGATCTGGACGAGGCATCCTGACCAACGGAGGACCCACCATGAACGTCACTCGAATCATGATCGCCATGTCATGGCTTGCGTTGTTGGGCCTGGCCTGCGGCTGCAATCCCACATGGACCAACCAAGGCACGCCCAACCAGAGTTCCATGCCGTTGCCGCCGGATGCCACGCCACCGGCCCAGACCCAGCCCGTGGCCGGGTCGCAGGCATCGGGCTGAACGCACGCCGGCAAGCCCCACTGCGCCCCGTTCCGCCCATAATGGGTGTTCTGTTAAATCACCAAGGCGCAGGGAATCCGTCGGGCCGCGTGGGTCCCACCGGCCATGGCGAGCGGCGGAATCGAGCGTCTCAGCCCGAGCCCAACTGCCGAGCCAAGGTCACCCGCTCGCCCAGATCCAGCCCAAACGCCTCGTGGACAAGCCGCAGGGCCAGTTCACCGTGCTCCTTGGGAACCAGGCAGCTGATCCGGATCTCGCTGGTGGTGATGTTGCGGATCGGGATGCCGGACTGGCCCAGCGCCTGGAACATGCGGCTTGCCACGCCGGCGTGGCTTCGCATGCCGGTGCCCACGGCGCTCACCTTGGACAGTCCCACCTCCAGGTCCAGCCGCCCCGAGCCCAGCCGATCCAGCACCTCGCCCACGGCCACCTTCACGTCGGGCAGGTCTCCATGATCCACCGTGAAGGCCAGGTCCACGCCGCTGGACTGCTCGGTCTGGATGATGTCGTCCACCAGCACGCCCTTGCCGGCGATGGCGGCGAACACCTGGCCCTGCACGCCGGCGGCTCGCGGGAGCCCCTGCAGGTGCACGCGGCCCAGGTCCGGCTTGAGAGCGCAACCGATGACGGCGATCGATTCCATGTGGGGAGTCTCCCGTTGGATCATGGTCCCTGGTTCGGGACGCTGGCTGTGGCGGACATGAATGGGGACGCCGTGGCGCTGTCCGAACACCACGGCACGGGTGTGCATCACGCCAGCCCCCACCGAGGACAGTTCCAGCATCTCCTCGTAGGTGACGGCTCCCAGCTTGGGGGCCTCGGGCACCAGTCGGGGATCCGCCGTGTGCACGCCATCCACGTCGGTGTAGATCTCGCAGCAGCCGCCGGTGTCCTGCACCCGCAGTGCCGCCGCCACGGCCACCGCCGTGGTGTCGCTGCCGCCGCGGCCGAGGGTGGTGATGGACCCCTGCTGGCTCACGCCCTGGAAACCGGTGATCACCGGCACGGTGCCCTGATCGATCAGCGACGCGAGCATGTCGGCATCGATGGACTCAAGTCTTGCACGCCCATGGCCGGCGTCGGTGCGCATGCCGCACTGGAAGGCGTTCAGGCTGACGGACGGCACGCCCTGTTCCACAAGGGCCATGGCCGTCAGCGCGGCGCTCACCGCCTCCCCCGTGCTCATGAGCGCGTCCAGCTCTCTGCGTGCCGGGGAGCGACTCACCCGGCCGGCCAGATCGATCAGATCGTCGGTGGCATGTCCCATGGCGCTCACCACCACCGCCACCCCGTGACCATCCGCGCACGCCTCGGCCGCCCGGCGGGCGGCCCTCCGGATGCGGTCCGGATCGGACACCGAGGTGCCGCCGAACTTCATCACCAGCGTGGTCATCCGTCGTCGCGGGCCAACGCCTCCGCGCGGCTCCGTTCGGAGCGTTCCACGCGGCGTCGATCGGCTTCCTTCAGGAGTCTCTTGCGCATGCGGACGGCCGTTGGCGTGATCTCCACCAGTTCGTCCTCCTCAATGTACTCCAGGGCCGCCTCCAGGCTCATGATCCGGGGCTGCTTCAGCACCACGGTGGCGTCCTTGCTGGCGGCCCGGACGTTGCTGAAGGGCTTCACGCGGACCGAGTTCACCACCAGGTCGTTGTCCCGGCTGTTCTCCCCCACCAGCATGCCCTCGTAGCAGACGTCGCCCGGGCGAACGAACATCACGGCCCGCTCGCTGAGGGTCTCGAGCGCGTAGGCCGTGGCGGGTCCGCCCTCGTTGGCGATCATCACGCCGTTGGCGCGCGGCTTGACGGCGTTGGGTGCCACGGGCCGCCACGCCGCAAAGGCATGGTGCATCACGGCCTCGCCGCCCGTGGCGTTGAGCAGGCGCGTGCGAAGACCGATCAGTCCCCGGGCCGGGATGTCCGCCTCGATGTGCATGCGGCTGCCTCGAGGATCGACCTTGCCGATCTCGGCGCCGCGTGAGCCCAGCAGCTCCAGCGCAGGGCCCATCCCCGAGTTCTCCACATCCAGCGTGAGGCGCTCCCACGGCTCGCAGGTCACGCCTTCGATCTCCCGCTCGATGACCTCGGGCTTGCCCACCGTCAGCTCGAATCCCTCACGCCGCATCGTCTCCAGCAGCACCCCCAGGTGCAGCAGGCCGCGGCCGCTCACGCAGAACTCGTCGGCGCTCTCGCCGGGAGCCACCTTCAGGGCCACGTTGGACCGCAGCTCCCGGTCCAGCCGCTCGCTGATCTGGCGGCTGGTGACGAACTTGCCCTCGCGGCCCCCCAGTGGACCGTCGTTGATGCGGAACACCATGTGCAAGGTGGGCTCGTCCACGCTCACACGCGGCAACGGCTCGGGGCGTTCCGGATCCGCCACCGTGTCCCCGATCGCCACGTCGGGCAGGCCCTCCACGGCGCACAGGTCCCCTGCCCGCACCTCGGTCACCTCGGTGCGGCCCAAGCCGGTGAACTGGCTGATCTTGGTGACGCGGGCCCGGTCCACGCGCCCGTCATCGCGGCAGATTCCCACCGCCATGCCGGGCTTGAGCACGCCCCGGATCACCCGTCCGATGCCAATGCGACCCACGTAGCCGGAGTAGTCCAGGTTGGTCACCAGGAACTGGAGCGGCCCGTCGGCGTCGTTGGTGGGAGCCGAGACGCGTTCCATGATGGCGGCGAACAGGTCCTCCACGCCGCGGCCACGGTCCTGGATGTCCCGCGCCGCCCAGCCGTCACGACCGCTGGCCCAGAGCACCGGAAAGTCCAGCGCCAGTTCGTCGGCGCCCAGATCCACCAGCAGGTCGAACACCTCGTTCACCACCTCCTGCGGACGGGCGTCCGGTCGGTCGCACTTGTTCACCACCACGATCGGCTTGAGCCCGATCTGCAGGGCCTTCTGCAGCACGAACCGCGTCTGCGGCATGGGACCTTCCAGGCTGTCCACCAGCAGCACGCACCCGTCGGCCATCCGCAGCACGCGCTCCACCTCGCCACCAAAGTCGGCGTGGCCGGGCGTGTCGATGATGTTCACGCGCACCACCTCGCCGGCCAGCGGCCCGCTGGGCACACGCCAGTTCACGGCGCAGTTCTTGGCCAGGATGGTGATGCCCCGCTCACGCTCCAGCGGATTGGAGTCCATCACGCAATCGGCCACGGCCTCGTTCTGGCGAAAGGTCCCGGCCTGACGGAGCATGGCGTCCACCAGCGTGGTCTTGCCGTGGTCGACGTGGGCGATGATGGCGACGTTGCGGAGTTGCATGGCGAGCCCCGCAGTGTAGCGGCCCCCGGACCCGATCCCGCGCCGGTGGCGTCGGAATCACGCGAGCCCGTAGAGCGGCAGCAACTTGCCCTCCAGATGCCGCATCAGCGGATCGGCCGACAGTGGCGCGCCCGTCACCTTGCGGCAGATCGCGTCCAGTCGGTGACGGCGGCCATGCGCGTGCACGTTCTTCCGAAGCCACTGCAGGAGCGGCGCAAACTCGCCTCGGGCAAAGCCCTCCTCCAGTCCTGGCAACTCAGCCCTGGCCTTCTCGAAGAGCTGGGCCGCCAGCAGGGTGCCGAGCGTGTACGTGGGGAAGTAGCCGATCGCACCCATGCTCCAGTGCACGTCCTGCAGGCATCCCCGGCGATCGTCGGGCACGGTCACGCCCAGGAACTCCCTGTACATGCCGTTCCAGACACCGGGCAGGTCCGCCACCTGCAGGTCACCCCGGATGAGTTGCCGTTCCAGCTCAAACCGCACCATCACGTGCATGTTGTAGGTGCCCTCGTCGGCCTCCACGCGGATGAAGCCGGGCTCCACCACGTTGGCCGCGTCGTGCAGGTCCTGCACGCCGAAGCGGTCGCAGGCGTCGCCAAAGAACGCCGGCAGCTGGCCGTGGCACCATCGCCAGAAGGCATGGCCTCGTCCCACCTGGTTCTCCCACAGGCGGCTCTGGCTCTCGTGCACGCTCAGCCCCGCGGCCTCGCCCATGGGAAGTCCGATGCGGGTGGCATCCAGCCCCTGCTCGTACATGCCGTGACCGGCCTCGTGCATGGTGCTGCCGAGCGCATCGAGCACGCAGGTCTCCAGATATCGCGTGGTCATGCGCACATCGTTGCAGTGACTGCCCCCGCAGAACGGGTGGGTGCTGCGGTCCAGGCGGCCCCGGCCAAAGTCGAAGCCGATCCGCTTGGCCACGAAGCGGACGAACCTCTCCTGGTCCGTGATCGGCAGGGCATGCTCGTTGAAGGCATTGCCGGGCTTGCGCGGCGCGCCGCGCAGCCTGTCCAGCAGTCCCTGCAGCCGCGTGCGGAGCGGCGTGAACACCGCCTGCACCTCGGACGCCTTCAAGCCTGGCTCGTAGTGGTCCGCCAGCGCGTCCCAAGGCTCGCCTCCGGCCGCCCACCCCAGGCACTCCGCCTTGCGGCGGTTCAGTTCCACCGTCCGCTCCAGCCACGGTCGGAAGCGGGCAAAGTCACTGGCCTTGCGGGCAGCGGCCCATTCGTGCATGGCCTTGCTCGAGAGCTCGGCCAGTTCCCGCACCAGACTCTCCGGGAGCCTGGTGGCCTTGTCCCAGTCGCGGCGGAGTTCACGCACATCCACCCGGTCGGCATGCTCCTCGGGCAACGCAGCCACAGCCTCCTCGGCCGCCGAGATCCGATCGCCCATCTCGGCGCCGGTGAAGGCGGCATGCGCCATGCTGGCCAACGTGGCCTGCTGCGTGGCCCGCCAGTCCAGACCACCGTCGGGCATCATGGTCTCCTGATCCCAGCCCAGGATGGAGTTGACGCTCTGGAGCACCGCCACCTTGCGGACCGCCTCACGGAGGTCCGTGATCGCCTTGGGAGCCGTGGTCGTTGGCGCAGACTCCGCCAGGGTCACTGGACGCCCCCGGCCTGGCCGGCGGGCTGGAGCTTGAGCTCTTCCTCCAGGTAGGCCACCACCTCGCCGCGTCCCGCGTCGGATCGGTTGCGAGCGTGGTCCACCGCGTTCCAGCCCCGCATGTCGCGGGCGTTCACGTCACTGCCGGCCTGCTGGAGAGCCTTCAGCTTCTCCAGCTTGCCGTTGGCCGAGGCGATCAGCCACGCGGTCATGCCCTGTCGGTTGGTGGCCTTCACGTCGGCCTGGCGCTCGATCAGCACCGTCAGGCTCTCGGGCTTGCCGTTGCGGGCGGCACGCATGAGCGCGGTGTCCCCCGTCAGGTTGTCGGCCACCGCCATGTCGGCACCGCGGTCCAGAAGCATGGTGACCGTGCGCGGATCGCCGATGCCCGCCGCCCAGAGCAGCGGCGTCAGGCCGTTCTTGTCCTTCACGTTCACCTCGGCTCCGTTGGCCAGCAGCAGATCGGCACACTCCGGAGTGCCCAGTGCCGAAGCCCACATGAGGCTGGTGCCTCCCAGGCGGTCCTGCATGTTGATCAACTCGGCCTTGCGGTCTCCGGCGGCATCCAGGATCCGCTTGACCACGTCGGCCTTGCCGCTCTCCGCCGCGATGCACAGCGGCGTCTTGCCGGCACGATCCTTCACGGTCAGGTCCGCGCCGCGTTCGATCAGCAGCGCGACCACCTCCAGTTGACCTTCCTTGGCGGCCCAGTGCATGGCGGTCCGGCCGCCGGCGCTGTCCGGGGCGTCGATCCTGGCGCCACCGTCGAGCAACGTCCCCACCTCCGCCTTGTCACCCTTGCGGGCGGCCATGACCAGAGCGCTGGCGGTCTTCTCGGCAGGCGACGGCCCGGCGGGCGGATTGGGCGAGCCGGGCACGTTGGGACGCCGGATCAGGCACGAGAGCGACGGTGCCTTGGGATGATCCAGCGTGAAGTTGACCTTGATGCTCTGGCCGGTGCTGCGCCAGGCGTCCCAGTCCACGTGCACCACGTGCTCGGTCTTGGCTTCGGAGCCGGCATCCGGGGTGATCGGCGGCACCACCGCCGTGATGCGGAACGGCGTGCCATCCACGCTCTTGAGGGTGATGGCGCCCTCGCTGGTCTGATCGTCCGTTGGGGCCTGCAGCACGTCCGGGGTGATGGTCACGAAGGCGGGCACCTGGCCCTGCACGGTCATCATGGCCGGGGCGTAGCCCTCGATCTGGAAGGTGACGCGCTTGCTCAGGTTCTGGCCCGGCTTGGGACCGGCCTTCAGGCTGATGTCCACCTCCACGCTGCCACCCGGCGCGATCGGCTCCTTGGGAACGCCAGCCGTGGTGCAGCCACAGCTGGTGATGGCCTTCATCACCGTGATGGGCTTGTCCGAGACGTTGGTCAGCTTGACCTTGCCGGTCAGCGTGGTGTCCACCACCATCTCGCCCAGGTCCAGCACCTCTGGCTCGATCTTGAGGACGGTCGCGTTGGAGACCGGCGTCTGCGAGGGCGGCATGCCCTCGGCCTGCTCGTCCTGGCCATCCGGCGTTCCCGGGGCCACCCTGCCCTGGATCGGAAAGGCGGTCTCGTTCTGGGTCTTGCCCGGGGCGGTCCGCGCGGCCGTGGCCTTGGGCTTGGGCTGCTGGTCCTGCGCGGACCAGGCGGTGGGTGCAAGGACGAGCACGGCGATCAGGGCAAGGATTCGGCTGGTCATGGTGGGTCTTTGATGGTTGGAGAAAAGTGACGGTTCAGTCTACCACGGGTCACCGACGGAAGGCCAGAACGGGGCGGTTCCGTACACTCGAGCCCATGACTTCCGATACGCCCTTGCCTGAGCATCTGGATCGCCCCCACATCCGCAATTTCCAGCCATTGGGGGTGCAGCAGGAGGGCAAGCCGCCGATGGT
>Ga0169931_10014995_pt1 | contig 10419 bp, 10 predicted proteins | sample Kivu_15m_20L_FD_129675 | JGI IMG/M metagenome (GOLD analysis project Ga0169931, IMG submission 129675) | Freshwater microbial communities from Lake Kivu, Western Province, Rwanda to study Microbial Dark Matter (Phase II) - Kivu_15m_20L... | ecosystem: Environmental > Aquatic > Freshwater > Lake... | reverse complement strand
CTGATCACGGAGACCGCGACGAAGAGCGTCGGAAAGTGAATGAGCAGGTTAGTCGCTGCGGCAATTGCCATCAATGCATGCGCGAGGCGTGCCCGTTGCCAACGTCGCCACAGCGCTGCATAGAGCGTCAGGCAAACCAGCGAGAAGAGCCACTCCGCGCCCGCAAACCACAAGCGATCGCGGGGCACGACGGCAATTGCGCGAAAATACCGATCGTCGACGGTATATCGAATTGCCAGCAGTAAGCCGCCCAGGATTCCGCCGAGAACGAGACCGCTCACGGCAATCCAGGCCAGTCGCCGACCAAGATCCGCGAGCAACGGTTGCGCTTCGCGCCGCCCCCGCCAATCGCACCACACGGCCAGGAGCGGCCCGATCATAGCCACGCTCACCAGCAACAAATGTGCAGTCAGCACAACCGCTGTTAATGTCCAGTGCACAATTCAATCCTCTCGAATGCGCGAGACAATCAGCGCACACGCCGCTGGCGCGCAAAGTTAAGCCGTGCGCAGACAGCGGGTAATTCTAGGGAATGTGCTAACCGGAGACGAGCTTGGCAAAGCTTTCGAGCGCTAATCGGGCCTTGTTGACGCCGCCAAGACGGGCGGCGAGTTGCTTGGCTGCTACGAGGTGTTCGAATGGCACGGTGCTGGCCGTCGCCGCGACTTTAGCCGGCTTGCCATTTGCGGTGAGTTTGGCCCGCAGCATGCTGACCTGCGCGGAAGTAACTTTGACGCCCTCACGCTTGAGCGCCGCAATCACGTCGCGCGGGCGGGCGTCGTGGCCAAGCTGGTCGAACTTGGCGCGGATGGCGTCCGCCTTGCTCACCCCGCCCCGGGCACGACGAGTCTTCCTGGCTTTCGTGCCGCGATTGCGATCGTACTTGAGCTTGTTGATCAATGCGATCGAAGCGGTGACACCCCGCGTGCTGAGCTCGGTTTGAATATCTTTCACCGACGCATTGGGCTTGGCCGCCAGCACCTCGCGGATCGAATCGCTCTTGCTGGTCGACGATGCTGGTTTCTTCTTGGCCAAAGCAGGATCCCCTCATATTGGATGGACGGCGCCCGTTGTTATAGTTCAACACCCGGGTTGTACTGGATGTAAGCGATCCGGACGCTTTGCGTTCGTTACAAGCAAAGATATGAATGTAAAGATACACGGTGAACATAACACAGGCATGTGCGAGCTTGTGTAATTCACAATAGCGTAGTAGCCGGCAGGCCTTTTCCGTACCCTCCAAGTGGGCTGCGGGCGCAAGCCGAGGGCGGCGGGGAGGCAGCGCGAACGCCTGAAGATCGGTTCAGGCGGTGTAAACGCGCGTGTGATGCATCGGTTTGACGAGCGTTCGTTCGGGCGCGGACTTTGCCAGTCGGCCCCGATGCGATAGACTTTGGAGCTGGCCTTTTGGAAGGGCGATTAGCTCAGTTGGTTAGAGCGCCACGCTTACACCGTGGATGTCGGGGGTTCGAGTCCCTCATCGCCCACTCTTTATTGCCGCGCAAACGGTTTTTTCCGCAGCCTACTTCCCGATGCAGTAAAGATGCGTCTTGCTGCGGATGATAATCTCATCGCCCACCAGCGTTGGCGAAGCGTCGACTTGATCGTCGAGCCTGTTCGTGGCCAGCACCTTGACTTCCGGCGCGTCTTCCAGCACCAGCGTTGTGCCATCGCGGTCGGTAAAATAGATCCGTCCCTCGGCTGCGACCGGCGAGGCATAGATATTTCGAATGTCGGGCAGTCGCTTCTTCTCGATCAGTGGGCTGCCGGTCTTTGCGTCGAGCGACGTTAAGATCGCGGTGTTCGACTTGTTGAAGTACAGCGTCCCGCCCACCAGCACTGGCGAGGGACAATACGGTGTGTCGCTCATGCGCGACCAGGCGATCTTGTCCGTTCCCGTGATATCACCCTTCGAGTCCAGCGGCACGGCAAACAGTGCGCTCTCCGGGTAGCCGCTCATCAGGAACACCATGCCGTCGTAAGTGATGGGGCAGGGGATGATCGCCCGTGTCTGGCCGCCACACTCCCAGATCACCTCGCCCGTCTGGAAGTCGTAAGCCGCGGCCTTCTTGTTCGAGTTCACCACGACCTGCTTGCGGCCTTCGTGTTCCACGACCAGCGGTGTCGCCCAGGACGTGCCCGTCTCACGTGGGATTTGCCACTTGGTCTCGCCAGTCTTCGCGTCGAGTGCATATAGGAACGAATCGCCTTCGTGGTCCCAGTTCACCAGCAGCGTGTCTCCCTCGAGCGTTGGTGACGTTGCTTCGCCGAAGAAGCGGTAGATGTTCAAGTCGCCCAGGTCGCGCTCCCACTGCAGGTTGCCGTCAAGATCGAAGCAGTAGATGCCACGCGAACCGAACGACATATATACGAGCTTGCCATCAGTGACCGGAGACGGCGAGGCGTAGCCGTGATCTTTGTGATGGCCTTCGTGAGGCACCGCTTCGTTCACGATCTTTTGCCACAGCAGCTTGCCGTCTTTGAGGCTATAGCACTGGGCGACAAACTGGTAATAGTTTGTGGGGCGTTCAATATTGAAGGGATTGCCGCCCGGCGCTTCGGCGAGTTCGGCCGGCGGCTGCTCCTCTTGGCGATCGGTTTTGATCGCCGTGGTGATAAAAATCCGGTCGCCCCACACGATGGGCGTCGACTCACCCTGGCCGGGTACCGCCACTTTCCAGCGGATGTTCGAGTCGGGGCCCCAAGTGAGCGGCGGATCGGCCTCGGGCGCAAAGCCATTGGCCAGCGGCCCTCGCCACTGCGGCCAATTGTGGAGCTTATCCTGCTCGAAATCGGCGGCTGGTGCGGCACTTGAAGCGAACACAACCAGGGCAAACAGGATCAGTGTGCGCATGATGATGGTACTCTTGCGGTGGCGTGACGACTCAGCCGGTAAGTATACGGCTGTGCCGCGAAAGATGCCAATTCTCAGTCTAATCGCTTAGGATGAGGCGAAATCAGTGAGACTGATCGCGACCTTTGTTACCAGGCGGACCAACCATGCAAGTCATCGGCGCAGGCTTTGGGCGGACCGGCACCATGTCGATGCAGGCCGCACTCGAAATTCTTGGCTACCGCTGCTACCACATGCGCGAGGTGACGGAACACGAGGGGCACCTCGACGCGTGGCATGCTCTGGTCGATGAGCGAGCGCCGATAGACTGGCGTTGGTTGTTTAAGGATTTCCAGGCCACGGTCGATTTCCCGGCGTGTGCGTACTACCGGGAATTGATGGCCGAGTTTCCTGATGCCAAGGTGATTCTCACCGTGCGCGAACCGGATCGCTGGTTCGACAGCTTCCTGACGCTGCAGAATACGACCGACAGCTTTCGCATCTTCCGCTTCATTCCCCGGGCGCGTCGTTTTTTGGCGTTCATCGACACGCTGGTGCCAAAAGTATTCGGCGACCCGCGCGATCGGGCACGCTGCATTGAAATCTTCGAACGGCACAACCGCGAAGTTCAGGATTACGTGCCGGCCGATCGGCTGCTGGTATTTCGCGTACAGGACGGTTGGGAGCCGCTCTGCAAGTTCCTGGGGCGCGACGTGCCAGCGGGTGTTTCGTTCCCTCATCTCAATGAAGGAAAAGACACGCTCAAGCAACTCGCCCGCGAGCGGCTGTTCGGCAACTGGATCCGAATCGGCAAGGTAGCGCTGGCGGCCGGGCTGGTACTTGCGCTCGCCTGGTGGCTGCTGAAGTAGCGACGTTACCGTCCGCCGATCGAGAACGAGAACGAAGGCGCTACCGGGGGTGGAGCTACCATCACGGGCGCCGGCACAACAACCGGCGTGGCATACACCGGAGCTGGCGCCGGTGCGACAACCGCGGGTGCCGCGACCACAGGAGCCGCCACGACCGGCTGCGCATACACCGGGGTAGGGTAGTAGTACGCCGGCGGAGCGTAGTAGTAGGAGGCGTAGTAAGGGCGATAGACCGGATAGCCGCCGCCCCAGCCGGGACCAAAGTTGACACTTGCCCGCCAGAAGCCGCCGCCACCACCGCCTCCGTGGTAGTGGCCATGTCCGTGCCCTCGGCCGCCACCGGCCAGTGCTGTCGACCCCGAGACCAGGATCGCCGCCAGGCACAGAGTTCCAATCAGCCTTGTCCGCATCGCCGTGGTTCCTTTGCGTTCGCGCACTGGTCGCCGTATGTGGTTATCGCTTGCTGGCCGGGCACAACTTGCGTTTGGCTCGACCGCAATCCGATTGGGGGAACACTGTCGTCGAGCGAGCGTTTTTCGACTCGCCGCTAGCCGTGCTGGTGTCATCGAACTGAGCCCGTCGCGTAGCGCCTTTGACGACGTATTAAGCGGTCGTATTCGAGCGTTAGCGAGCGCGCAGAAGCGAAGCCGGCAGTAGATACTCGACCATCACCGACAGCGACAAGGGCAGTTCGCGAAGGTCGCGCGCAAACGATTCGCGCAAGCGAGAGAACTCACCGCAACCGGCGGGGGACGCGAGGCTTCCCCGTCAGGCAAATTGCCGGAACACGTCCATTACGGTCGTATACAGCATTAGCCCCAGCAGCAACACGAGGCCTACGACTGCCATGCCGGTATGCACGCGGGCCAGCTTGGGATGAACCTTTTCGAGCAGCGAGCAGAATATCTTACCGCCGTCCAAGGGTGCGATCGGCAGCAGATTAAACACGGCCAGGTTCAGGTTCAAAATCGTTGCGAACCTAAGCGTGTTGATCAGGCCGGCGCTCATCTCGGCTTTGCCGGCCGCGACGATTCCCACCACGCCCGAAAGCTGATCGGGATTCGTAAAGATCATCGGGATCACGGCCACAAGCTTGCCGGTGAGTTCGGCCGTCTTGATCCAGGGTTCCACGAGCAAGGCATAAGGCGAGGTTGCACCACCGATGGCGGCCATCGCGCTCAACAGAAGTGCCGCGCACAGGAAGTTGGCTGCCGGTCCGCCGAGCCAGAAAATAATCCTGCGCGAGATCGGAATCGCGAACAGGTCCTCTTCGTTCTCGATCGCTGGCATCACGTAACCGCCGAGAGGAATCATCGACAGGCAATACTCCACGCCGCCGAGGCGTTTCTTCCACAGGACGCGACCGAAGCCAATCGAGAAGCGTTCGACCGGAATGCCCACGGCCATGGCGGCCAGCAAATGCCCCAACTCATGGACGAAGATCAGAAATCCCAGCAGTCCGATCGTCATTAAGGTCGCCATTCTCCGCTCCGTGTTTCGATAGTGTCAGCCGGCTGAACGCTTATTCGCCTGACCCTGATGGTAATTGGCCGCGGGCGGCGGAAAAACCCCGATCCGCTAACTCTTCTCGAACAGCAGCACTTTAGGCAGGCGGCAAACCCGGCCTTCGCGGTTGATGCACGCCAGCACGCTGGTTCCTTCGGCGATCAGGTCGTCTCCCAGGAACACTTCGTACTTGTTCATAGCCCTCGCCCCCCGAGCTTCGGTCAGCGAAGTCCGCAGCCGGAGCAGGTCGTCGTAACAGGCGCCCTTGTAGTACTTGCAGTTGATCTCGGCGACAACGAGCATCCAGCCCTCTTCCTCGAGCTTGCGATAGGAGATCCCCGCCGAGCGGAGCAACTCCGTCCGCCCCAGCTCGAAGTACGTCAGGTAGTTGGCGTGATGCAGCCGCCCCTGGGCGTCGGTTTCCTGGTAGCGAACGCGGATTTCGATTTCATGGGTGTAAAGCATGTCCAGAATGTTAGCGGGAATAGGTCCAGTTTGGGAACAGCAAGGCGTGTCTTAAACAGGTGTCGGGCACGTTATATTGATGGTTGTGAAACGAACCCCGGCGATGAAGCATTCCCAATGCTAGAACTCTCTGCCAGCGATCCCTTGGCCATCAGCGCGATCACGGCCATTCACGCCGGCGACGTGGCTGCGCTAGAATCGCAACTACGCGAACACCCGGACCTTGCCACCGCTCGAATTCTTTCCGGCCGCTGCCAGGGTGGCGGGGCTCGCACGCTGCTCCACATCGTGACCGACTACCCCGGCAACTACCCCAACGGCGTTGCGATCGTCGAGACACTTGTTGCGGCCGGAGCCAATGTGAACGCAACATTCGGCGGCGCGCATACCGAGACTCCTCTGCACTGGGCTGCAAGCTGCGATGACGTGGCCGTGCTCGACAAACTGCTCGACCTGGGCGCGGATATCGAAGCGCCTGGCGCAGTGATCGCCGGCGGAACTCCTCTGGCGGATGCTGTGGCCTTCGGCCAATGGAAAGCCGCCAGGCGGCTCATCGAACGCGGTGCGAAAGCGAACCTGTGGCAAGCCGCGGCGCTGGGACTCATGGATCGCGTCGAGGCCTACTTTGCCACCGAGCCTGCGCCCACCGCTGACGAGATCACGCAGGCCTTCTGGCTCGCCTGCCACGGCGGACAGCGCGGCACAGCCGAATACTTGCTCGAGCGCGGCGCCGACATCAACTGGGTTGGTTACGACAATCTCACGCCGCTCGGCGCAGCCGAGCGCAGCGAGGCGACGGACCTCGTTGGGTGGCTCCAAGAACGCGGGGCAAGGTAGGCTCGAGATGAATCATCGGTCCAGATTTCGCTGGTTTCGGTGCTCACTGCGGACGGTGTTCTTGCTCTTCGTCGTGCTGGCGATTCCCTTGGCATGGGTTGGCTATCAGCTTAATTGGATTCGCCAGCGGCACGCTCTGCTCTACTCACCCCGGGTGCTGCAAACTTCCGACAATTGGTCCTTCGTGCCACCACCAGCTCCGCTGCATTGGTTCGGTGAATTTGGCAAGCGAAGCATCTCGTTCTACACGGACCGCGAAGGCCGGCCTTCCGACATCAATGCGCAGGTCCGGCAAGCCGACCTGGAAAGCGAGATGCGAGCTGCTGAGTTGTTGTTCCCCGAGGCCGAAGTGCGCACCACGCAGATTTGGAGAACTCGCTGAGCCACGGCCGGTCGTCAGCGGTAGGCAGTCCCTGGGGCATCCCGCCGCGATCACCCCCCAGATTTGACGCTCCCCGATTCATGACCTATAAAAGAGCGGTTTTATTTGCCGCCGCTCGGCCAGGGAGGGCTTCTGCTCCTCTCGCTCCGCGGGGCTCTTTGGGGCGTTTACCTCCACGACGGAACGATTCATGAGCGTTGGCGAAGGCACTGGCACGGGGTTCTCAACGATGCGGGGGCGAAACTACCCCACCATCCGCCAGTTCACCGTGTTCATGGAGAACCGCGTCGGTCAGCTGATGGAGGTGATCCGCCGCTTCGAGGGGAGCCGGGTTCGGATCGTCGCCCTCTCGATCACCGATTCGGCCGAATGTTCCTTTGTCCGGTTTCTGCTCAGCCATCCCGAGCAAGGCCGCGAGATTCTCGAACGGGCCGGCCTGGCGCTGATCGAAAGCGATTTGATCGGCGTCGAGCTTCCCGAGGGGAACCAGCCGCTGCTGCAAGTTTGCACGGCCCTGCTCCAGGCTGAGGTGAACATCATTCAGGCCTACCCGCTGATCCTCCGCCCGCGCGGCCGACCCGCCGTGGCCCTGATGGTCGACAATATCGAAATGGGGCTGGAAACGCTGGACCGCAAGAGCTTCACCATGATCTCCGAGGCCGACTTGGCCGAGGTCGAGTGAGGCCTGCATAACCAGCGGGGTGGCACGTCCCTGAGCCCTAGCGAAGGGCGTGTTAGACGTGTATCGACCTTTTCCATCGTCGGGGCTCGAGCGTCCCACCCCGTCACGAACCGCGTCCACTGCCCCCTGTCCACAACCGGCACTCGGGTGGCTAAAATCAAAGCTGCCAACAGCAACTTTGCCGTCACCGCCGCCAGAGCCAGTCGCGCACATGCCCATCTCCGTACTTTGCCCCGGCTGCCAGACCCGCTTCAACGTCAGCGAGAAGTTCGCCGGCAAGCAGGGGCCCTGTCCCAAGTGCAAGAAAGTCCTGACCGTGCCCGACGTGCCGGCCGAGGACGTCAAGATTCACACGCCCGAGTTCGGCGGACCGGGCGCGAAAGACGCCAAGGGGCGCTCCGTTCTCAAGCCGATCGCACGCGTGCAGAACAAGCTTTCGGCCACGGTGATCGTGGCGATCGTGGGCGCTATCGTACTCACGCTGGCCGTCGCCTTCATGATGCGGCTCACCCCGGCCGAGAATAAGACGATCGTCGCCGCCGTGGGCCTGGTCATCATCTCACCGGCACTCGCGCTGGCGGCCTATTCGTTCCTGGCCGATGACGAAGGCGATCCGTACCGTGGCCGCGCGCTCTATCTCCGTTGCCTGCTTTGTGGCTGGGCCTACGCGCTCTTGTGGGCTGTCTACTGGCCGCTCACCGCTAATGGCATCATCACCGGTGAGATCTGGCAGTGGGTGTTCGTAATTCCAATCTTTGTCGCCGCTGGTTCAGGTATTTCATTCGCCACGCTCGACCTCGACTTTGGCAACGCGGCCATGCACTACTGCTTCTTCCTGCTGGTGACAATCTTGCTCCGCTTTGCGATCGGCATGCCGCACCTCTGGGAACTGCAAGGTGGCTCGGCTCCGGTACCCGTCTTCTAGGCGATCCTTCAGAAAGACAACCCGTACGATGAGCGCCATTCGCGAGCTGCCCGAAATCGCCGGCCTGGATGGCGGTTGCCCGCTCTTGCGAATTCCGGCCGAGATCGACGTCCCGCTCACGCCGCGCGTGCGGGCGCTGATCGACACGGCCGAGTATCGGCGGCTGCAGCGAATCAGCCAGTTGGGCTTGGTGTCGCTCGTGTATCCCGCGGCGCTGCACACGCGATTCGAGCACTCGCTGGGCGTCTATCGCCTCGCGCTATTGTTCCTGCGGCAGCTTTCGTACGATCGGCGTTTCGCCGAAGCCGTGACGACTGCCGACGCGGAACTGCTGATTGCCGCGGCGCTATTGCACGACCTCGGGCACTGGCCGTTCTGCCATCCAATCGAAGACATTCGCCTACCCAGCGTGCCCGAACATGAGCTGTTCGCCAACAGTTTCTTGCTGGAGGGGGAGATCGCCGACGCGCTGCGTGACGATTGGTCGATCCAGCCGCGCGACGTCGTGGCGCTGCTCTCCGGCAAGCCGCGCGACGCGAAAAGCCGGCTCCTGGCGAGCGTCCTTTCTGGGCCGATCGATATCGACAAGATGGATTATCTGTACCGCGACAGCCTGCATGCGGGCGTCCCGTATGGCCGCAACTTCGACCAAGCCCGCTTGATTGGCAGCCTGTGCTTGAACGCAGCGGGCAGCGGGCTGGCAATTACCGAAAAAGGCAAAACCGCGGCCGAGATGATGGTCTTCGCTCGCTATGTGATGTTCAGCGAAGTCTACTGGCATCATGGTGTGCGCTCGGCCACGGCGATGCTGCAGCGGGCGTTCTATCTGCTGCATGGTCAGCTTGACCTGGATGCGATCTTCCGGCTTACGGAACCGCGGATGATCGATCTGCTCGTCAAACAGGCTGGCGGCGCGGCAGCCCGCAGCGCCGCGGGCGAGTTGCTCTCAGGGCTGTTCGGTTCGCACCGCCGGCTCTATAAGCGGCTGGCGCAGTACAGCGTTTACGACCCAGCGAGCGAAGAATTGTTCCGCCGCCTGGCCCGCCGCCCCTATCCCTGGCTCACTGCCTGCGCCGAGCAGTTCGCGATCGAGGCTAGCACGGCACTCGGCCGGGTGGTCGCCCCGCACCAGATCCTGTTCGACGCCCCGCCGGTGGCCCGCGAAGTGGACTTCAACATTGACGTGTACTTTCCAAAACAGCACCAGTATCGCACGTTGGGCGAGATCTCGCCCGTGGTTCGTGCTCTGGGTACGCAGTTCGACGACTACGTCAAGCGGGTCCGCGTGTTCGCCCACCCGCGGGTGGTCCAGGACCTCAAGATGATGCCCAACCTCAACGTGTTGCTCAATGCAGCGATTGCGCGCACCGAAGGTTAAGTGCGGGCTTGTCTACCGAGAGGGAGTTCCCCGTCGCATCGATTTGATCCCGGCGAGAGCCAAACCCACCAGAAGAGCAACCGTCCCCAACATCAGCGTACTTGGTTCAGGAACTGAGAATGCATAGAGTCGGGATCGCGAGCTGATTAACAAGACGTTGTTGCCCAGCGCCAGGTCGCCTGCGTGTTGGGTGGACCAGACCGTGTCCAACGTGTCCCTGTCAATTGCGTATGACATTCCGAGGTTACTTGCAAAGATCAAGTTGTCCGTGACCAGCAGCGACATGATTTCGGAATTAGACCCTTTGCTGGGGGGAGTCCATGAGGCGATTTTATTTCCGTTCGCTTCGTCGAGGAGCTCAATCACTTTCCCATTGGCCGCGAAGACGATACCGTCGTTTACCGCGATCGCTCCGCTATAGTGAACCTACCCACGGTTTGTGGGCGCGCTGTGGAATTAAATGAGGGACATTGGTGTTGGGTTTGGGTTACTTGGTTGGTGACCCGCGAGACCCTTCCCAGGTCTCGCGCGGTCACGATGCT
>Ga0169931_10014994_pt1 | contig 10420 bp, 3 predicted proteins | sample Kivu_15m_20L_FD_129675 | JGI IMG/M metagenome (GOLD analysis project Ga0169931, IMG submission 129675) | Freshwater microbial communities from Lake Kivu, Western Province, Rwanda to study Microbial Dark Matter (Phase II) - Kivu_15m_20L... | ecosystem: Environmental > Aquatic > Freshwater > Lake ... | reverse complement strand
TCCTGGGTGACCTACGGGCTGGGCACGGAGTCGCAGGACCTTCCCGCGTTTGTCGTCCTCTCCTCGGCGGGGGGGACGAGCGGAGGGGCGAGCCTCTGGGGCAGCGGGTTTCTCCCGACCGTCTACCAGGGCGTTCCGTTTCGCCGGTCGGGGGATCCGATCCTCTCCCTCGCCAGCCCGCGCGGGGTCAGCCGCGAGATGCAGCGCGACACCCTCGATGTGCTCCGCGATCTCAACCAGCACCTCCTCGATCAGAATGGGGATGAGGAGATCTCGACCCGGATTCACGCCTACGAGATGGCCTACCGCATGCAGGAGAGCGCGCCGGATCTGATGGATCTCAGCCGCGAATCGGAGGCGACCCTTGCCCTCTATGGCGCAGAGCCCGGCAAGAACACCTATGCCAACAACTGCCTGCTCGCGCGGCGACTGATCGAGCGGGGCGTGCGCTTCGTGCAGCTCTACCACGAAGCCTGGGATCATCACGGACAGGTCCATCGCGGCACCAAGGCACAGTGCAAGGAGACAGACCAGGCCTCGACGGCCCTGGTCATGGACCTTCACCAGCGCGGACTGCTCGACGACACGATCGTCATCTGGGGAGGCGAGTTTGGGCGCACCCCGATGGTGCAGGGAGAGCCGGACGGCAGCAACGCTCTCGGCCGCGACCATCACAACCGGGCCTTCACCATGTGGATGGCCGGCGGCGGGTTCAAGCCCGGTCTGACTCACGGCCAGACCGATGAGATCGGATTCAACGTCGTCGAGTCTCCGGTTCACGTGCACGACCTCCACGCGACGCTCCTCCACCTCCTCGGCTTTGACCACGAAAAGCTGACGGTGCGCTTCCAGGGGCGCGACTTCCGCCTGACCGATGTCCACGGGGTGGTCCAGACGGAGCTGCTCGTCTGAAGCGGGAGTGGGGAGTGGCCTTCTCCGTGCGGAGCAACAGGGACCTCATTCCCGCTCCTTCGCGAAGAAGGCCGTCGCTTTTTTAGCAAGCCGCCCCCCCTCCTCTGCAGGCGCTTGACCTCGCGCCGGAGCCGGGCCAACTCCTCACGCTCTGCCTGGTTCAGCGCCCCCCGAGGGCCCTCTCCGGCTTCAACCACCGCCTGCCAAACCACCCCCCCCGGAGAGCTGTCTCCGCCAGATCCAGATCTATTGCCGTCTGGACGATACTCGGGCCACCAGCCCGAACCAGTTTGACCGCGTCAGCCTTGAACTCAGGCGGAAACAGGCGTCTCTTCCTCTTCGTCAGATCCACCATCAGGCGCACTATCACGCCAGGTAAGCTGTCTACCAAAGCGGGGAACTCCACTGTTGGCTGGGATTGGTTTTTTTGATTTTAGTACTTTACTTACTGGTCGGTAAAGTATATCTTTTCGGCCATCACAGTCCTCGTGACTTAACCAAAAAGGAGATCTGATGAAACGCAACTTGATCCCAGCAGTGGTCTGTTGTGTCGTGCTGAGCCTGGGTTTGACGGAGAGCCGGGCGCATCGACCGTCCACCGCCAAGCGGCCGCCGAATATCATCCTGATTCTGGGCGATGATCTAGGGGTCTGTGATGTCAGTCTGTATGGTTGCCAGGAGATCCCGACCCCAAACATCGATTCCATTGCCGCTCGGGGGGTCAAGTTCACCAACGGCTATGTCAGTGCGCCTGTCTGCAGTCCGTCACGGGCGGGGTTGATGACGGGCCGTCATCAGCAGCGCTTCGGCTTTGAATTCAACGCGGGGCCGTTGCAGCGCGCGGTCAACAACAAGGAGATGGGATTGCCCCTCGGCGAGATAACGTTGGCGCAAGCGTTGAAGAAGGCGGGGTATGCGACGGGGATGGTCGGCAAATGGCATCTTGGGATGCAGGCGAAATTTCACCCCACCCAGCGTGGTTTTGACGAGTACTTCGGATTTCTCTTCGGCGCCAGCAACTATTTCGATCCAAATGGGCCGGAGGCTGTCACTGCCCAGGCCGGAGGCAATGAGGGCAATCAGGCCTGGCCACGCGGCCCGCTCAACCCGATCTATCGAAATCAAACTCCGATCGAGGAGAGTGAGTATTTGACGGATGCGTTCGCGCGGGAGGCGGTCGCCTATATCGACCGCCACCAGAAAGAGCCGTTCTTCCTCTACGCTCCCTTCAACGCGCCGCATACTCCTCTGCAAGCCGCAAAAAAATATGTGGACCGGTTTCCACAGATCAAGGACCAGCGCCGTCAGGTCTATGCCGCGATGGTCAGCGCGCTTGACGACGCGGTCGGTGCGATCTTGAAGAAGCTGCGCGAGACGGGGCTGGAGCGGGACACGCTGGTCGTCTTCACCAGCGACAATGGTTGTGCGGCCTACACGAATGCCTGCACCAACGATCCCCTGCGTTTCGGCAAGTTGACCCACTTCGAGGGGGGCTTCCGGGTTCCATTTGTGTTGCAGTTTCCCGCGCAGATCAAGGGAGGAGCGACGTATGACCAACCGATCAGCGCCCTCGATCTCTTTCCGACGGCGCTGGCGCTCGCCGGTGGGACCTTGCCCAGCGACCGGCCTTACGATGGGGTCGACCTGCTCCCGTTTCTGACAGGAAAAAAGAGACGTCCACCGCACGATGTTCTCTGCTGGCGCAATGGGGAGAATGCCGGTGTCCGCAAAGGCAGCTGGAAGCTCTTCAAAGGCGGAGACCAATACTGGCTGTACGACCTGGCCAAGGATCAGGGCGAACAGCGGAACCTTGCCGACCAATACCCAAAAGTTGTCGAAGACCTGAAAGCAGAACTGCGCAAATGGGAAGCGCAAATGGGGCAGCCAATGTGGCCGTGTCGTCCGGCGGGCGGCGATTGGTCTGTTGATGGAGTCAAAGTCAATATTTGCATCTAGCCAGGAGGCCAATCTGAGAACCGCCATTCGTCAAGTCGGGTGCAGCCTCATGTTACTGATCAGCATGGGCCCGCTTCACGCGGTGATCCACGCGCAGCAGATGTCGCCAGCGCAGCAGGGGCTGCTGATTTCGCAGAACCGTCTGGACATCGAAACGTGCAGCGTGCGTTTTCGCACAACGCGCAACATCGTCAATCCTCAGGGAGAGTTGGCCAATGAGCTGGATCAACTCACCGTCGACTTCGCCCGTGCGCAGGCGGCGGGGCAGACGTCCGAGGCGCGTCGGCTGCTGGCCAAAGGGTTCAAAAGGTTGAGTGGCGAGGCCTGGACGCCGCGCGATGATTTTATTCACTCGTTGTTGCTGCGAACAGATCAACGAGTGCTGGATCCCGCGCAACCGGTCATCGCGCGACTGGGTCAGACCTATCCCGCGTCGTATGCACCAACCAGGCCATTCACGCTGCGTGTTTCGCTGCACGAGATCGACCGCTCACTGCAGCGATTGCCACAGCCGGGTGCGCTGGTCGAGACACTGGCGAGTGACGATGCCCTCAATCGGGATTGGGTGGATGCCCCCTTCGGTTTTTCGGTCCATCTCAGCGCGGTCAAGGAAGGGGATTATCTGCTGGTGGCGGAGCTGCGGGAAGGGGAGCAGTCCTTTCACCGAGTCTGGGTGGCGGTGCATCTCGTCCCTGGCCTCTCGGCGCAGCGTGCGGAGATCGAGCAGCGCCTTCGGAAACTGGTTGCACGGGAGAACACCCGACACAGTGTCCATTATCCCTTCGATTTTGCCGATAAGGTCAATCTGGGTTGGATGGAGGTTGGCAATTACAACTTCTCCGCTCAAATCAAAGAGTCGCAAAAATTACTGGCGCAGCTCGAAGCGGAGAAAGATCCGCTCTACCAGTCCGTCGGGCTCTCGACGAGGCATTACTGGTTGAAAGAGGCCAACGAAGCGCTGCCGGTTCGGGTGTTCGTTCCGAAGCGCTACCACGCCGGCGAGAAGTGGCCGCTGATTGTCGCGTTGCACGGATTGGGCGGCACGGAACAGACGATGCTGCGCCGCGATAACGGTCTGCTGGCCAGGTTGGCGGAAGAGCGAGGCTACCTGGTGGTGGCGCCATTGGGGTACCGGGTCAATGGTGGGTATGGGCAGGGAGCGGACCGCATTCAGGATCCGGCGCGTCGACGGGTCGTCACGCTGAGCGAACGGGACGTTCTGGCAGCGCTGGCGCTGGTCCGGGACGAATACCAGATCGATGAAGACCGGATCTACCTGATGGGGCACTCGATGGGCGGCAATGGCACCTGGTTTCTGGGCGCCAGGTACGCTCACCAATGGGCCGCCATCGCCCCGATAGCCGCGGGAGGGACCACGCCGCAACAGATCGAGCTCGAGGCGCTTCGTCGTCTGCCGGTCTTTGTCAGCCACGGCGCGATGGATCTGACGGCGCCGGTCCAACGTTCGCGCGTCATGACGGCTCGACTAAAGGAGCTGGGAAACATCTGCGAGTACTTCGAGTCGGCGGAGGGAACGCACGAATCGATCGTCGCGCCCGCGCTGCCCAGGATCCTCGACTTTTTCGACAAGCACCGACGCCGCAACCCGGCCGTCAGGTAGAGAACGAGCCACCGAGAATGGCCAATAGATCTGTCCAAAAAGGAGCACCCTATGCGAAGAACTGTCTGTTCACTCCTACCGATTGCCCTGCTGGCGTTGCTTGGCGGAGCCGTTGACGTCAGGTCACAGACCTCGACCGCGACCTTGAAGGGGGTAGTCACCGACAAGACCGGTGCGGTGGCTCCCGGGGCCGCCGTCAACCTGACCCAGGTCAGCACGGATACCCGGCGCACCTTTACAACCGACGCTTCCGGGCAGTTCACCTTCACCTTCCTCGAGCCGGGGCAGTACCGGCTAGAGGTGCAAAGTCAGGGGTTCAAGCGGTTCACACAGGAGGGGATCAAGCTCGAAGTCGGTCAACTCGCCGAGCTGGCGGTTGCGCTCGAAGCTGGCAACATCAGCGAGACGATCAGTATCACCGCCGATCAGACCGCCCTGCAACTGGATACAAGTTCGGGAGCTCTCGGCGGGGTGATCGAGCGAAGTCAGGTGGACGCGCTGCCGCTCAACGGGCGCAATGTGCTGCAGTTGGCTCAACTCGAGCCCGGCGTCAACTCCTCGCCAGGTTCGCGGCGCGCCAATCCAGGACTGGGTGCGGTGGCGGAGATTTCGATCAATGGCGGACGGGCTCTCACCAACGAGATCGTCATCGATGGCATCTCGGTCACGCAGAAAGCCGACAATCTATCAGCGCTCAAGCCTTCGCCCGACGCGGTGCAGGAGTTTCGGATTGCCACCAATTCGTACTCGGCCGAGTATGGACGCACGGGCGGGGGCGCGCTCAACTTCTCGATTCGATCCGGAGGCGCGAAGTTTCGCGGGACCCTCTTTGAGTACCTTCGCAACGACGTTTTTGACGCCAAGACATACTTTGCCAATGCCACCGGCTCCCGGAAAGAGAAGTTTCGCTTCAATCAGTTTGGCGGCAACTTCAGCGGTCCGGTCTATGTGCCATCCTTTGGAGGAGGCAAGCCCGGTCTGGCAAAGGCCAGCAAGCTCTTCTTCTTCTTCAATTATGAGGGGCTGCGCACCTCGACGAGCACACTGCGGCAGAATACGGTGCCGACGGCGAGGATGCGCACGGGAGATTTCTCCGAGTTGCTGGGCGCGACGGTCCCCAATGTCAATGTGCGCGACACGAATGGCAGCCTCATTCCGGCTCGTCAGGGGATGGTCTATGTCCCGGGTCCGCTCGTCGCGGCGGGGCAACCGGGGGCAGGCTCCCGCGTCGTCTTCGCCAACAACCTCATCCCTGAATCCCGGTTGAACCCTGTCGCCAGAAGAGCCCTCAGCTTCTATCCTTTGCCGAATCGGAGTGGATTGGTGCAGAACTACGTCGTCAACTCGCCAGCCGTTTCGGCGGACAATCAATACACGTTTCGTCTCGACTACAACATTTCCCCTTCGCACAACCTCTACGGCCGCATCATCAAAGAGAGCAACAACAGCAATAATCAGGGAAGCATGCCGGGGACCATCGTCTCAGTGCAGAATGCGGCGATCAATCGGCAAGGTCCCGGAACGGCAGTCATCGATTATATCTGGACACTTTCGCCGAGGGTGATCGTTCACGCCAACGCGGGGGCGACGCGATTTGACACGCGCAGCACGACCTTCTCGCTGGGGTTCGATCCGGCATCACTCGGCTTTCCCTCCTATTTGGCCAATGCCTCAGGCGACTCGAAGGTCTTCCCGACCCTTTCATCGGTAGGGTACTCGCAGATGGGGCCAAACCTGGGCAATACGTTCATCATCAATTCGCAGGATACCTTCAGCTTCAATCAGGACTTGAGCCTGCTGCTCGGCGCGCATACGATCAAGATTGGCGCCAATCAGCGCCATTTTCGCATCTACAACTATCGTACCTCCGACCCGGCGGGGAATTTCGCGTTCTCGCGCGCATTTACGGGACGAACTTCCGCCGACGGGACCTCGGGGGATTCGATCGCTTCGATGTTGCTGGGCCATCCCTCCTCGGGGCGATTGGGGATCGCGCCACAACCCGCGGTCGGCAGCAACTACCTCGCGTTCTTTGTTCAGGATGACTGGCAGGTGACGCGACGTCTGACCCTCAATCTGGGCCTGCGGTACGAGATCGACTACCCCAATACGGAGCGGTTCAACCGGCTGACCAACTTTGACCTGGACGATCCATTCCCGGTGGGCAATATCTCCGTCAACTTTCCAGCGGCGACGGGTCTGGGGACACGGACGATTCCCCTGCGCGGCATCGTCACGCCGGTGGGACGCGGTGGGGTCAGCAATCGTGAGCAGTCCGATCGTGATCTCAACAACTTTGCCCCACGGATCGGGCTGGCATTCAAAATCGACGACAAGACAGTGTTGCGGGCTGGTGGGGGGATCTTTTACTCCTCGCTCTCTGGTGGAGGCTTGAGTACCGCGTCATATGCGATCGGGGACCTGGTGGAAACGGGATTCATCCCCTCACTGGATGGCGGCGTGACCCCCAATCCCGGAGCGAACCTGAGCAACCCTTTCCCCAATGGCATCGTCCAGCCGACCAGTCGCTACGAGGGGCCGCTGACGGGCTATGGACAGAATATCCCGGTGCGATTGCGCGACTTGAGGATGCCGGTGGCTCCGCAGTGGAATCTCAACCTGCAGCGCGATCTCCCTGGCAAGGTCATTGCGCAAGTGACCTACGCGGGCAGCGCGGGAATTGGCCTCTTCACTCCCCGCACCGATCTCAACACGCTCTCCCCCGAGGTAATGGCGCTGGGAGAGACAGTGCTCAACACGCGGGTGACCAACCCATTCCTCGCTCTCCCTGTGGGTCAACGCCCGCCGGCTGCCTCGACGATCAACACCGCGACACTGACCGTCGCGCAACTGCTCCGACCTTACCCTCAGTTCGGGTTGGTTCACTCGTATGCCGGCAACGAGGCGCATTCGACCTATCACTCGTTGCAGTTGAAGGCCTCGCGCCGTTTCAATGACGGACTGAGCTTCACGGTCGGGTATGTCTTCGCCAAGAGCATCGACGATGTCTCGTCGTTGCAGGGGAACTTCTCGATCCAGTCACCCATCTATCAGAACTATTACAATCGACGGGCCGACAAATCGCTCTCCACCTTCGATGTGCGCCACCGTCTGACCGCCAATACAGTCTGGCAATTGCCATTTGGCGCGCGTGGTCGCTGGGTGAGAGAGGGGGTATGGAGCCAGATCATTGGTGGGTTTTCTCTCAACACGATCGTGCAGGCCCAGGGGGGACTGCCCTTAGCGGTCATTGCGGCGAATCCGACGGTGCAGGCGGGTCTCTCCTTCATTCAGCTGCGTCCGAACCTGATTGGAGATCCGCGAGGCCTCGGCACGACCAAGGGGGAGCAGGTTCTCGCCTGGTTCAACCCCGCGGCCTTCCAGCAGCCCGCGACCTACACATTTGGCAATTCGCCCCGTTCCCTGCCATCTGTGCGTTCCCCGGGCTTCTTCTCGACCAACCTCTCGCTCGGGCGTGATTTCAGGATCACCGAAACCGCTAAGTTGCAGTTTCGCGCGGAAGCGTTCAATCTTTTCAACCGCGCGAACTTCTCTTTCCCGGTTTCGACGCTGGGGGCTGCCGGCTTTGGTCGAATCAACGCGACCGGAGACGCGCGCCAGCTGCAGTTTGCCCTGCGGCTCTACTTTTAATGAGAGAAGGAGGCCGCGGTGAAGCTGATCATCTATCTTCTCTCATTGGTCTCATCGGCCGCACTGGCCCTGACCCTGTGCCCGAGCTCGTCGACCTGGGCGCAGGAGGGACGGGTCATCGGACGAACCTACAAAGAGTCCAAGCCAGCCTGGGATCCAGTGCCGCAAGCACCGCCGGGAGCGCCAAATGTCATCTACCTGGTGCTGGATGATGTTGGCTACGCGCAACTAGGTTGCTATGGCTCGGAGATTCAAACGCCGAACCTGGACAAACTGGCAGCGAACGGGCTGCGCTACACCAACTTTCATACGACAGCGCTCTGTTCGCCATCACGAGCGGCACTGCTGACGGGGCACAATCACCACAGCAATCATTTCGGGGTGATTACGGATAACTCCACTGGTTATCCGGGCTACGATGGACGAATGCCCAAAAGCCACGCGACGCTCGCCGACATTCTCAAGCCGAACGGGTACAGCACGCTCTATGTCGGCAAGTGGCACCAGGCAGGATTCGATCAGTACAGTAACGCTGGTCCATTCGATCAATGGCCGCTGGGGATGGGATTTGAGCGATTTTATGGCTTCATTGGCGGGGAGACCAATCAATGGTTCCCGCGATTGGCGCAAGACAACCAGAATATCGAACCGACCCTGAAGCCGGGCTATCTGTTGACAGAAGACTTGACGGACAAAGCGATCGAGTTCATCTTCGATCAGAAGCAGGTCAATCCGAACAAGCCGTTCTTTCTGAACATCGCTTATGGAGCCCCACACGCCCCATTGCACGTGCACAAGCGATACATCGAGATGTACAAGGGTCGTTTCGATCAGGGGTGGGACAAGGTTCGGGAAGAGACGCTGGTCCGCCAGAAGCGCCTGGGGATTGTGCCAATGAGCACGGTTCTGCCCCCGCGCAACCCGAACATCAAGGCGTGGGACGAGCTGACAGCCGATCAGCGCCGTCTTTTTGCGCGTTTTCAGGAACTGTTTGCCGGGGTATTGACGCACACCGATGAGCATATCGGACGACTGATCAGCGCGTTGGAAGAGATCGGCCAGCTCGACAACACCATCTTCATCGTCGTCTCCGATAACGGTGCGAGCCAGGAAGGACGTTTGACCGGCTCGTTCAACGAACTGATCTCGTTCAACGGACTGCCGGAAGATGAGGCCCACAATCTCAGGATGATCGATGAGATGGGCGGGCCGATGACCTATCCACATTATCCAATGGGTTGGGCGATGGCCGGCAACACTCCATTTCGGATGTACAAACAGAACACACATGCGGGCGGCAACACCGATCCATTCATTCTTCACTGGCCGAAAGGGGTCAAGGATAAGGGGGGGATTCGCTCACAGTACCAACATCTGATCGATGTCACCCCGACGATTCTGGAAGCGATTGGTATCCAACAGCCCAAAACGCTCAATGGGGTGGACCAGACCCCGTTCGATGGCGCGAGCATGCTGGCTACGCTCAACGATCGGACAGCCAGGAGTCGTCGATCGACGCAGTATTACGAGATGCTCGGTCATCGGGCGATCTACCACGATGGTTGGAAAGCGATTGCCTGGCATCAATTCGACAGTGATTGGAATGATGACCGCTGGGAGCTATACAATGTCGACGCGGACTTCAATGAATTGAACGATCTCGCGACCAGACATCCCGCGAAACTTCGGGAGATGCAGGAACGCTGGTGGGCGGAAGCGGGGAAATACAATGTCCTCCCTCTGGATGATCGCGGTTTCATTCGGCAAGCCGAGCAGCGCACCACCAACCGCCCGGGGTTGATCGCGACCTTCTATCCGGGTAGTGTCCAGATTCCGCGCAGCAGCATTCCCCGTTTCCACAACCGCTCCTTCAGCTTGACGGCCGATGTCGAGATTCCCCCGGCCGGTGCCGAAGGAGTCTTGCTGGCGCTGGGGGGACGTTTTGCCGGTTTCAGCTTCTTCATCCAAAACAGACGGCTCCAATTTGCCTATAATTTCATGGGGTTGGAGCGCTACACAATCACCTCGATCGACCCTTTGGCGAGCGGCCAGGCCAAACTAAGAATGGATTTTACCAGCACCGGGAAGGGCAGTGGGCTGGTCGCGCTCTTCGTCGATAACCGGAAAGTCGGGGAGGGGGTCGTCTCAAAGACGGTTCCGATCCTCTATGGGGGCGCGGAAGGCGTGACGACGGGCCGTGATCCTTCGACGCCGGTCACGGAGAGCTACCAGTCTCCATTCACCTTCACCGGAAAGATCAGAAAAGTCGTGATGCAGGTG